>Ga0209270_1000655_pt1 | contig 65924 bp, 55 predicted proteins | sample MTBAKSrepl1MetaG_FD_187456 | JGI IMG/M metagenome (GOLD analysis project Ga0209270, IMG submission 187456) | Enrichment culture microbial communities from Arthur Kill intertidal strait, New Jersey, USA, that are MTBE-degrading - MTBE-AKS1... | ecosystem: Environmental > Aquatic > Marine >... | reverse complement strand
GGCCCATGCCAGGGAGGTGGTGGGCGCTTGGCGCCGTGACTACAACGAGGCCCGGCCTCATTCATCGCTGGGCTATCTGACGCCAGCGGAGTTTGCCGCCCAACAGCGGCAGGATGGCTCCCCCGGCTATACCCGGGTGGAGAGCGTTGATTGACCGGACTGGACTAACCCAACAGTGGTCCTAATCGTGGGGGCAGGTCACACCCTGAAGAGATGAAGCCCTGTATTCCTCAGGCTCTGTGGATGGAGCAGAGGCAAATCACATTAATCGCGATCGATTAGTTTCAGCAGGTAGCGGTAGTACCCTGAACCATGGGCCATTCTCGTATTCTGCATGACCTCCCGGGGCGACAGCCAGCCGTTCCGAAGGGCGATTTCCTCCAGGCAGGCAATCCTGAAACCCTGTCGATGTTCGATGGTCTGTACGAATTGGCCAGCCTCCATCAGGCTGTCGTGCGTTCCGGTGTCTAGCCAGGCGAAGCCGCGGCCCAGTAGTTCCACGTTCAGCTCCCCGCGCTGCAGGTATACCTTGTTGACATCAGTTATTTCCAGTTCGCCCCGCTGCGATGGTGCCAGGGATTCGGCGATTCGGATGACCCCGTTGTCGTAAAAATAGAGCCCTGTTACGGCAAAGTCTGACTTCGGGTGTCTGGGTTTTTCTTCCAGGGAAACTGCGCGCTGGCCAGCATCGAATTCAATGACGCCGTAACGCTCCGGGTCATTCACTTCATAGCCGAAAACCGTGGCGCCCCGCGTCCGGTTTCTGGCTTTCTGTAGCTTTGGGGAAAATCCCTGTCCGAAGAAAATGTTGTCACCCAGTATAAGGCAGATGTTGTCTGTCCCGATGAAATCCTTGGCAATAATAAAGGCATGTGCAATTCCGTCGGGTCTGGCCTGCACGGCATAGCCGAGATTCAAGCCGAATCCGGATCCATCTCCCAGCAGCCGCTTGAATCCCGCCTGATCTTCCGGGGTGGTGATGATCAGAATATCCCGGATCTCCGCCAGCATGAGCACGGAGAGGGGGTAGTAGATCATCGGCTTGTCGTATACCGGGAGCAGGTGTTTCGATACACCCAGCGTTATTGGCGCCAGCCGTGTACCGGCACCCCCGGCAAGGATGATGCCTTTCCAGCTCATAGGGATGGCTCGTCAGTTGCCTGTGAACGATAAGCCGGGCTTTCGTTTGCGAGGTTCCAGACATCGTTGGCAAGTGGTATTTCCGACTGAACGCTTCCCATGGTTTCTTTGAATTCCATTTTCATTGCATGTGGAAATTGTCGTGCAGGGATTCGTTTCGCGGAAAAGCGGAGCAGGAGAGCTGCAGGTTTTCCAGCCGGGTCCGCATCGCCAGCATCCTCATGGTCGTGAAATGTATGAACATAATGCCGACAACACCATGTCCGGAATGATCCCCGTCATACATTCATGTTGATAGGGGCAGCGCTTTTTGAAGCAGAGGCTGCATGCCAGTTCGCGGTGCAGGATGGTGTGCCGGTCACCGTAAGGGCGGTTGCGCCTGGGGTTGGTGGGCCCGAACAGGGCGATAACCGGTACGCCGGTCATGGCAGCGATGTGCATGGGCCCGCTGTCGGTGCTGATGACGGTACGGGCCAGGCCCATGATCCCTGCCAACTCGGCCAGGGAGGTCATACCGGCCAGGCTGGTCGCACCCATCCCGATGGCACGGGTGAGTGATTCGGCCAGTTCACGGTCCGTGCGCCCCCCCGTAACCACCACGTTGAACCCTTGCTGGCGTATGCGTTTGCCGGTTTCGATCCAGTGCTCAAGGGGCCAGCGCTTCGTGACCCAGGCCGGGCTGTGTCCCGGGTTGAGCACGACGTAGTTGCCGGCCTGGATAGATGCCTGCCGGAGTATCTGTTCAGCCTCCGCGCGGCATTTCTCCATGGCCGGGAAGCGTGGCGCGAGATGGCTGTCTCCCAGCCCCAGAGGGGTGAGGATATTGTGGTACATCTCGCAGGCGGAAACGGTGCGTGCCGCAGGGACCACGTGAGTATAGAAGGGGCCCTTGTGATGGTGGCCCAGCCGCACCGCGGCGCCCGTAGCCAGGGACAGCCAGCGGGTGTATTCGGCACAGTGGAAATCCACTGCCAGGTCGAACCTCATGCGCCTGAGGCGGAGCAGGAAGGGCAGGAAATGCAGTGGGTTGCGGTTCCTGTCGTGTAACAGAACCTCGTCGATGACGGGATCCAGGGCCAGCAGGGGCGCCATGGCGCTACCGGAGAGATAGGTCACACGGGCGTGGGGGTAGCGTTGCTTGAGCAGTTCAACCAGGGGGAAGGTATTGACCACGTCCCCCAGTGCCGACTGGCGGATGATCAGTATGTTGTGGAAATCCCGTGCCAGCGGATCACTCACTGCGGCATCCCCTGCCCGTGTTCATGGCTGCACCCGTCTGAGCAGCGTCCGGTACATGTCCAGGTATTGTTCCACGATGGCGGTGGTTGTAAACCGGCGCTGCAGGGTATCGTAACCTGCCGTTGCCAATCGTTCTCGCTGCAGCCCGTCCGATTCCAGCAAATCCAGGATTGCACTGCCCAGTGCGTGGCTGTCGCCCACGGGCACCAGCCTGCCGTTGACGCCGTCCTCGATCAGTTCCAGTGGTCCCTGGGTGCGCGAGGCGACCACGGGGCAATGGTGTGCCCATGCCTCCAGCACCACGTTGCCCAAGGGTTCGTGTACCGAGGGGCATGCCAGAACGTCGCACAGTGAATAGCCGGCCGTGAGGTCGTCCTGCCAGCCGCACCACCGAAGTCTCTCGTCGAGCCCCAGTGCCGTGGCCTTGGCTTGCAGCTGCGCGCGTAGTGGGCCATCGCCGGCGATAAGCAGGTACGCGGGGCGCCCGGTGGGGCGGGGGGGGATGTTTGCCCATGCCTCCAGCAGCACGTCGATGCCCTTGTTGGGGTGCAGGCGCGCGACACAGAGCACCACGCAGGCCTCATCGGGAAGGCCCAATGAGGCACGCAGCGCGTTTGCCGCATTGGCATCCCGGACTTTTGGTTCAACGAAGTTGCCGATCTCGAATACGTTAACCGGTGCGATTCCGCCGGACACCAGGTGCTCGTAGATACCGCGGGTGTTCCCGACCCAGGCGTGGGCGTGGCGGTACTGGCGCAGATCGTAGAACCCGCCCAGGCGCGCCACGTGCACCGGTTTCCGGCCCGCCGGCAGCCGCACCAGGCGCGTGGCCCGGCCCATGTAGGTCTGCACCACGGCCGCGCCGGAGCGGCGGATGAGGCGGCCCAGGCGCCAGCGGGCGACGGGATCCCAGGCGCCCGGCATCGGCAGGGTGATGCGCGGCACCGCGGCATCCAGGTTCTCCGCCACCCAGCTGCCGGGCCGGCACACCGCGGTGGCCGGGTGGCCGGCCCGGTTGAGGGCCGCCACTAGGCGGGTGAAGAAGCGCTCGGCGCCGCCGCCCTTGCGACTGCCGATGATATGCAGGGAGGGGATCAGCTCCATCGTTCCAGGTGCCTCAGGAGCCGCTCCGCCACCACCTCGGGGGTGAGCCGGTCCAGGTCGTGATCGGGCGCCACCAGCCAGGCGGCGCGGGGACCCCAGGGGTGGTAGCGCTCCGGCTCGCCCGGGCCGAACAGGGTGAGGGTCGGCGTGGCGACCGCGCTGGCCAGGTGTCCCAGTCCGGAGTCGTTGCCCACGAACAGGTCGGCCCGCTCCAGCACCGCGGTCGCCTCCAGCAGCCCGGTGGTGCCGCACAGATCGAGCATCGGCAGCGCTGCTTCCCGCACCAGGCCCTCGGCGCGCTCGCGGTCGTTGGGGCCGCCCAGCAGGACCGCCGCCGCCACTCGCCCCTCAAGCCGGCGCAGCAGCTCGGCGAAGGACGCCAGGGGCCAGATCTTGGGCAGCCAGTTGGCGCCCGGACCGATGGCCAGCAAAGGCCCCGGGGGCAGGGCGGCGAGGCGCTCGCGGGCCTGTTCGCGCAGCGCGTCGGTGAGCCAGATGCGGGTGGGCGGTATCTCGGCGCGGCGCACGCCGGGCGCCACCACCGCCATGTGCTCCTCCACGCTGTGGGGGCCGGCCGGACCGCGTCGCAGCTTGGTCATGCGCCGCTCGGCGCGCAGCAGGTAGGCCAGTCCGTCGGTGCGCAGATCGGCCGCCAGTGCGTAGCGGGTGCGGCGCAGGGTCCGGATCAGCTGCAGCAGTCCCCGCCAGCCGGCGCGCTTGTGCTTGAGCAGGATTTCGCCGCGGTAGGGGCAGTGGGTGAACAGCTCCGCGGAGCGGGCGTCGGCGACGATGTCGAAGCGCAGCTCCGGGTGGCGGGCGTGCAGGTACTCCAGCGCCGGCGTGGTGAGCACGGCGTCGCCGATGTTGCTCAGGGTGATGAACAGGGCCCGTTGCATGCGTGTTCCTGGCTCAGTAGAGCCGCGGCTCCTCCTGGGGGCGCGTCTTGAAGCGCCGGTGAATCCACAGGTACTGCTCCGGGCAGGCCTGCACCGCCGCCTCCACCAGGGCGTTGATGGTGCGGGCGTCGGCCTCGGCATCGCCGGTCGGGTAGTCGGCCAGGGGCGGCAGTACCCGGATGACGTAGCGGCCGTCGGCGCCGCGCACCGGGAAATAGGGTACCACCCGGGCGCGGCTCATGCGGGCGAAGCGGGCGGTGGTGGTGATGGTGGCCGCGTCCACGCCGAAGAAGGGGGCGAAGACGCTGAGCTCACGGCCGTAGTCCTGGTCCGGTCCATACCACACGGCGCGGTTGTCGCGCAGGCTGCGGAGCATGGCGCGGATGTCGTCGCGGGCGAAGATGCGGGTGTTGCGGCGGCGGTCGCGGGCGTGCTTGGTGAGCCGGTCCACCACCACGTTGCTGGCGGGCCGGTACATGGCGTCGAAGGGGCGCTCCAGGGAGAGGCGATGGGCGCACAGCTCCATGGGCGTGAAGTGCCCGGTCAGCAGGATGATGCCGTGACCCTCGGCCAGCGCGGCGTCGAAGTGCTCCAGCCCCTCGACTCTGCCCAGGCTGCGCAGGCGCTCGTTGCTGCCCCACCAGCTCATGGCCAGCTCCGCCACCCCCATCCCCAGTGCCCGGAAATGATCGCGCAGCAGCCGCTCGCGCGCCGCGGTCTCCAGCTCCGGGAAGCAGAGCCGGAGATTGGTCCGCGCCACCCGGGCCCGGGAGCGGGCCAGGTGGCGGGTGGCGTCGCCCAGGAAACGGCCCAGCGCCAGCTGCCAGGACCAGGGCAGCAGGTTCAGCAGCCGCAGCAGCCCGAGACCCAGCCAGGTGGGCCAGTAGGTCGGTGCGTAGGGTGCGGGCTCGCGGCGCCTACGCCCGGCCATGGATGCCGCCGGCGTGGTGTGGCGGGGTGTGCGCGGGACGGGTCACGGCTGGTCCGGGGCCTCCGCTGCGTCCGCCGCGGGCTCCGGCCGGGTGAACTGCAGCCGGTGCAGGCGGCTGTAGATGCCACCGCGCCCCAGCAGCTCGGCGTGGGTGCCGGTCTCGGCGATGCGCCCGCCGTCCAGCACCACGATGCGGTCGGCCTTCTCGATGGTGGAGAGCCGATGGGCGATGGTGATGGTGGTGCGGCCCTGTTTCAGTACCTCCAGCGCCTGCTGGATATAGCGTTCCGACTGGGTGTCGAGGGCCGAGGTGGCCTCGTCCAGGATCAGGATGGGGGCGTCCTTGAGGATGGCGCGGGCGATGGCGACCCGCTGGCGCTGGCCGCCGGAGAGCCGCACGCCGTTGTCGCCCACCAGCGTGTCGAGCCCCTCGGGCATGGCGCGGATGAACTCCATGGCGTGGGCGGCCTCGGCGGCGCGGATGACGGCGGCCTCGTCCGCCCCGTCCATGGCGCCATAGGCGATGTTGCCGCGCACGCTGTCGTTGAACAGCACCACGTCCTGGGAGACCAGGGCGATGTGGCGGCGCAGGTCCGCCAGCCGCAGCTCGCGGATGTCGACCCCGTCGATGAGGATGGCGCCGGTGTCCGGGTGGTAGAAGCGCGGCAGCAGCTGGACCAGGGTGGACTTGCCGCTGCCGGACATCCCCACCAGGGCCACGTTCTCGCCCGGCTCGATGGCGAGCGTGATGCCCTCCAGCGCCCTGCGGCCGTCCGCCTCGTAGCTGAAGGAGACGTCCCGGAACTCCACCCGGCCCTCCACCCGCGCCAGGCTGCGGGAGCCGGTATCCGCCTCGGGCTCCTCGTCCACCAGCGCGAACACGCTCTCGGCGGCCGCCAGGCCCCGCTGCAGGGGCGTGTTGATGCTGGTCAGGCGCTTGAGGGGCGCCAGCAGAAGCGCCATGGCGCCGAAGAAGGAGACGAAGCCGCCGATGGTGATCTCGTCGGAGGCCGACTGCAGGGCGGCGAAGTAAATCATCACCGCCAGGCCGATGACCGCCAGCATCTGGATGATCGGGACGTTGGTCTCGGAGGTCACCACCTGCTTCATGGTGTAGCGGCGCACCCAGTTGTTGACCCGGTTGAAGCGGCGCGCCTCGGGCGGCTGGCCGCCGAAGAGCTTGACCACCTTGTGGCCGTTGATGATCTCCTCGAGGTTGTGGGCCATGTCGCCCATGCTCTGCTGCAGCCCGCGGTTGAGGCGCCGCAGCCGTCCGCTGATGAGCTTAACCGCCAGTGCCACCAGGGGCGCCAGCACCAGCGCGATGAGGGAGAGCTGCCAGCTCAGGTAGAGCATCCAGCCGAGCAGGCCGAGGATGATGATGGAGTCGCGCACCAGCACCACCAGCACCTTGGTGGCGGCGTCGGTGACCTGGTTGACGTTGTAGGTCACCTTGGAGAGCACCACGCCGGTGGGGTGGTTGTCGTAGAAGCGGGTGGGCAGGTTCAGCAGCCGATCGAACATCAATCCGCGCAGGTCCATCACCACCTTGTTCGCCACCCAGTTGAGGGCGACGGCGCTGATGAAGCCCGATATGCCGCGCAGGGCGAAGACCGCCAGCAGCAGCAGCGGCATGAGCCGGATCATGGTGGGATCCTTGTCCACGAAGCTGCCGTCCAGCAGGGGCTTGAGCAGGGCCGCCAGTGCCGGCTCGGTGGCCGCAAGCACCGCAGTGGCGAGCAGCGAGGCGGCAAAGATGCGCCAGTAGGGGCGTACGTACTGCAGCAGCCGCAGGTAGAGGGTCCTGCTGTCCATGCCCTGGGGCGAGGGCTCGATCGGGCGGGGCGGTTTCCCAGGCGGGGACAAGGGCGTCGATTTCCTGTCGCGGGGTGAAGCCAGTGGGGCGTAAACGAGGCCGGATTTTACCCCCGACCCCCGTGGGGGGACAAGGGAAGGGGTGTGGAGGCGGTGTCTGGCCGGCGTCCAGTTCCCGGCCGCTGTGCTATCATTCCGCCCTGTTTTCCCGCCCGAGGAATCCGTTCACCCATGAAGGTCAACGTGCCCGATTTCGCGCCCGCCCGAGTCCTGGTGGTGGGCGACGTGATGCTCGATCGCTACTGGCAGGGTCCGGCCGCGCGCATCTCGCCCGAGGCGCCGGTGCCGGTGGTGCGGGTGGAGCACGAGGAGGATCGGCCCGGGGGCGCGGGCAACGTGGCCCTGAACGTCTCCGCGCTGGGCGCCGGCGCCACCCTGCTGGGGGCCACCGGCGACGATGCCGCCGCCGACACCCTGCAGGCCAGGCTTGCCGGCGCGGGGGTGACCTGCCGCTTCCAGCGGGTGGCGGGCGTGCCCACGGTCACCAAGCTGCGGGTCCTCTCCCGCCACCAGCAGCTCATCCGGCTCGATTTCGAGCAGGGCTTCCCGGGCTTCGACGCCGCGGCCCTGCTGCGGGCGTTCGCCGCGGAGCTGCCGGCGGCGGGCGCGGTGATCCTGTCCGACTACGGCAAGGGGGCGCTGGCCGGCAGCCGCGAGCTCATCGACGCCGCCCGCGCCGCCGGCCGGCCGGTGCTGGTGGATCCCAAGAGCCTGGACTTCTCCGCCTACCACGGCGCCACCCTGATTACCCCGAACCTGAAGGAGTTCGAGGCGGTGGTGGGCCACTGCCCCGACGAGCGGGCGCTGGTGGAGCGGGGCGCCAACCTGATGCGGACCCATGACCTGGCGGCGCTGCTGGTGACCCGCGGCGAGCACGGCATGACCCTGCTGCGCCGGGACGAGCCCGAGCTGCACCTGCCGGCCCGGGCGCGGGAGGTCTACGACGTGACCGGCGCCGGCGACACGGTGGTCTCCACGGTGGCCGCGGCGCTGGCGGCGGGCGAGGACCTGCCGGCGGCGGTGGCGCTGGCGAACCTGGCCGCGGGGATCGTGGTGGGCAAGCTCGGCACCGCCACGGTGAGCGTGCCGGAGCTGGTCTACGCGCTGGAGGCGCAGTGGGAGCCGGGGCGCGGGGTGATGAGCGAGGCGCAGCTGGCCATCGCCATGGAGGCGGCGCGCGCCGCCGGCGAGCGGGTGGTGATGACCAACGGCTGCTTCGATATCCTGCACGCCGGCCACGTGGCCTACCTGGAGCAGGCGCGGGCCCTGGGCGACCGGCTCGTCGTGGCGGTCAACGACGACGGCTCCGTGGGGCGGCTGAAGGGCGAGGGACGTCCGGTCAACCCGGCGGAGCGGCGCATGGCGGTGCTGGCGGCGCTGGCGGCGGTGGACTGGGTGGTGCCCTTTGCCGAGGAGACCCCCGAGCGGCTCGTCTGCGCCCTGCGCCCCCACGTGCTGGTCAAGGGGGGGGACTACCGGCCCGACCAGGTGGCCGGGCGCGAGTGCGTGGAGAGCGCCGGCGGGCGGGTGACCATCCTGCCCTTCCTGCCCGGCTGCTCCACCACCGACATCATCCATTCCATCCGCGCCCCGGGGCGCGCGAGCCAGGGAGACAACGAGCAGTGATCATCGTCACCGGCGGCGCCGGCTTCATCGGCAGCAACATCGTCAAGACCCTCAACGATCGCGGGGTCGACGACATCCTGGTGGTGGACAACCTCGCCAACGGGGTCAAGTTCAAGAACCTGGCCGACTGCGAGATCGCCGACTACATGGACAAGGAGGCGTTCCTGGCGCGCATCGCGGCGGGCGGGGACTTCGGCCGGCGGGTGGAGGGCCTGTTCCACGAGGGCGCCTGCTCCTCCACCACCGAGTGGGACGGCCGCTACATGATGGCCAACAACTACGACTACTCCAAGGCGCTGCTGCACTGGTGCCTGGAGCGGCGCGTGCCCTACTACTACGCCTCCAGCGCCTCGGTCTACGGCGGCGGCCGGGTGTTCCGCGAGCAGCGGGACCACGAGGAGCCGCTCAACGTCTACGGCTACTCCAAGTTCCTCTTCGACCAGTACGTGCGGCGGCTGCTGCCCGGCGCCCGCAGCCCGGTGGCCGGGTTCCGCTACTTCAACGTCTACGGTCCCCGCGAGCAGCACAAGGGGACCATGGCCAGCGTCGCCTACCACTTCAACGACCAGATCCGCGAGCAGGGCCGGGTGCGTCTGTTCGAGGGCTGCGACGGCTACGCCGACGGCGAGCAGCGCCGCGACTTCGTCTACGTGGGCGACGCGGTGGCGGTGAACCTCTGGTTCCTGGAGCACCCGGAGGTGTCCGGGATCTTCAACCTGGGCACCGGGCGCTCCCAGTCCTTCAACGACGTGGCGCGGGCGGTCATCGCCTGGCACGGCCGCGGCGAGATCGAGTACATCCCCTTCCCGGAGCACCTGCGCGGGCGCTACCAGAGCTTTACCGAGGCGGATATCTCGGCCCTGCGCGAGGCCGGCTACGAGGCCCCGTTCCGGACGGTGGAGGAGGGTGTGCGGGAGTACCTCGACCGGCTCAACGCGGCCCCGGGTGGTGCCCCCGCGGCCTGACGTGCTGCTGCGACTCTACACGCTGCTGCTCTACCTGCTCGCGCCGCTGGTGCTCCTGCGGCTGCTGTGGCGCGGCTTCCGCGCGCCCGGCTACTGGTCGCGCCTGGGCGAGCGGTTCGGCGCCCCGGCCGCGGACCCGCCGCCGGGGGGGCTGTGGATCCACGCCGTGTCGGTGGGCGAGGTGCAGGCCGCGGCCCTGCTCATCGAGCGGCTGCGGCTGGTGAGCCCCGGCACGCCGCTGCTCGTCACCACCGCCACCCCCACCGGATCGGAGCAGGTCCGGCGCCTGTTCGGGGAGTCGGTCTGGCACGCCTACGCCCCCTATGATCTCCCCTTCGCGGTCCGCCGCTTCCTCGATGCCGCCCGGCCGCGGGTGGTGGTGGTGATGGAAACGGAGCTGTGGCCCAACCTCACCCGCATCTGCCACGACCGCGGCATACCCCTGGTGGTGGCCAATGCCCGGCTCTCGGCCCGCTCGGCCGCCGGCTACCGGCGGCTGGGGCCGCTCACCCGGACCATGCTCGGGGAGGTCGCCTGGATCGCCGCCCAGGCGCAGGCCGACGCCGGGCGCTTCGTTGCGCTGGGCGCCGACCCGGCGCGGGTGAAGGTCACCGGCAGCGTCAAGTTCGACGTGCGGCTCCCGGCCAGCCTGCTGGAGGCGGGCGAGGCGCTGCGGCGCGAATGGGGGGTGGAGCGGCCGGTGTGGATTGCCGCCAGCACCCACGAGGGCGAGGATGCGCTGGTCCTGGAGGCCGCCCGCGCTGTGCATGCCGAGGTGCCCAGGGCGCTGCTGGTGCTGGTGCCCCGGCACCCGGAGCGTTTCGAGCGCGTCGCCGCCCTGTGCGAGCGGCTCGACCTGGTCACCGCCCGGCGCAGCCTGGGCGAGCCCGTGGAGCCGGACGTGGAGATCTACCTGGGCGACACCATGGGCGAGCTCAACCTGCTCTATGCCGCCTCGGACGTGGCCTTCGTCGGCGGCAGCCTGGTGGCGGTGGGCGGGCACAACATGCTCGAACCGGCGGCGCGGGGCATACCGGTGGTGTTCGGTCCCCACGTCTTCAACTTCGAGCGTATCAGCCTGCTGCTGCTGGAGGCGGGCGCGGCGCGCCAGGTGCCCGATGCCGCGGCCCTGGCCTCGGTGGTGAGCAGCTGGCTGCGGGACGCCAATGAACGTCACGCGGCCGGCGAGCGGGCCCGTGGCGTGGTGGCGGACAACCGCGGCGCGGTGGACGCCCAGCTGCAGCTCATCCTCAGTTGCCTCGACGGCGCCGTCGGCGGCAGCGCCTGATGATTCACCGCGGAGAAATGAAATAACGGGACCGGCAGATCGGCGGACCGGGGTTCAGGTGTGCCGGCCGCGGCGCTCGAGCATGGCGTTGCGCATTTCCTGCAGCACGGCACTGCTGAGCAGGTGCTGGGCCTGGTTCAGGAGTTGCTCTTCCCGGGCGATGTGACCGCGCTTGAGTTGGATGAAGGCCGCGGCCTGCTCGGCGAGACCCGCAGCGCCCGGCGCGCCGGCGGGATTGGCCAGCAGCGGCTGCAGGTCCGCCCAGACCGCGCGCAGCCGCTCATGCTCCTGGCGCAGGACATGGATCTGGTCCGCCAGCTTCAGCGACACCCGCACCAGCCGGGTGAACAGCTCCGCCTCCTCGTCCCGCAGGTGCTGATCCAGCAGTGCCCCGAGCTGCCGGCCCAGCGCGCGGGCCGCACCGGGGTCGGGACTCTCACGGTTCGCGAGAGCCTCCAGCTCGGCGCAGCGCTCCAGCAGCGCCAAGTGGGTCTGGCGCAGGAAGGCGACGGGATCCGTCTGGCTGTTCAGGGTCGGCTCGGGCATGGACGGTTGTCTGCGGCTCTCAGTGCGTCAGCCAGCCGTTGACCTGCTTGAGATCCTCGACGCTCAGGGAGCCGGCCGCCTGCTTCAGGGACAGGGTCGATACGAGGTAGCTGTAGCGGGCCTGGGAGTAGTCGCGCTGGGCGCCATAGAGAGCTCGCTGGGCGTCGAGCACGTCGACGATGGTGCGGGTGCCCACCTCGAACCCGGCCTGGGTGGCCTCCAGTGCGCTCTGGTTGGAGATGACCGCCTGCTCCAGCGCCTTCACCTGGCTGATGCCGGCGATGACGCCGCGATAGGCGTCGCGGGTCTGGCGCAGGGTGCTGCGCCGCGACTGCTCCAGGGTCTCGCTGGCCTGCTGGTACTGGTACTGGGCCTGGCGAGTGCTGGAGGTTACCAGGCCGCCTTGGTAGAGGGGCACGTTGAGCTGCAGGCCGATGGCGCTGAGATTCCTCTCCCCGCCGCTGGTGCCGGAGGCCTCGCTGTCGCTGTAGCTGTGGCTGCCCACCAGGGCCAGGCTGGGGTAGTGTCCGGCGGACTGGCGCTTGATCTCCTCGCGGGCCACGTTCAGGCCGTAACGGGCGGCGAGCAGCTGCAGGTTCTGTTGCTCGGCGGCGGCGACCCAGGCCTCCATGTCCTCGGGCTCGGGCCGGATGAGGGGCAGCGACTCGCCCAGCGGGGCGAGGTTCTCGGGCAGGATGCTGGTGAGCTCGCGCAACGCCTCCTGGCTGCTGTCGAGGCGGTTCTGGGCGGCGATCTCCTGGGACACGGACAGATCGTAGCGGGCCTGGGCCTCGTGCACGTCGGTGATGGCGATGAGGCCGACCTCGAAGCGCTGCTTGGTCTGTTCCAGCTGGCGGGCGATGGCGGCCTTCTCGGCACGGGCGAAGCCGAGATCGTCGATTGCCGCCAGCACATCGAAATAGCGGCTTGCCACGTCCAGGACCAGGGCCTGGACCGCCGCCTCGTAGGTGGCATCGGCCTGGTTGGCCTGTTCGTCGGCCTGGCCGCGGGCGACCAGCAGGCCGCGGTTGTAGACCACCTGGCTCAGGCTGAGGCTGTAGCCCCGATCGACGTAGTCGTCGTTGCCGTTGTCGGTGTCGAGGTGGTTCGCCGCGACCTCGGCGCCCAGGTCGACCTTGGGCAGCAGCAGGGCCCGGCTCTGGGGGATGCCCTCACGGGAGGCCAGGCGCTGGGCCTCGGCGGCCTTGAGGCCCGGATCGTTCTCCAGCGCCAGCTGGTAGACCTCCAGCAGGTCGCTGGCGGCGGCGGAGTGCAGGGCCAGGCCCAGTGCAAGCCCGGTGGCGAAGGCAAGGGTGCGGATTTTCATGGGGTCGATAATCCTTTTCCGGCGCGGCCGGGTTCGATGCGCAAGCGGGGTCGGCCCCCGCGTCTCAGAAGACGAAACGGGACGGCCGGGGAGCATTCGCCAGCGGCGGAACGAGGGTTTCGAACAGTACCTCATCGGTCCACTGGCTCTCACCCACCCGGGTGATGAGACGGGCTTCCATGACCGGCTCGTCGCCCACCACCACGAACATCCGGCCTCCGGGTCGCAGCTGCTCGCGCAGGCTGTCGGGCACGGATGCCATGGCGCCGCCGACCAGAATGACGTCGTAGGGGGCGTGGCGCGGCCAGCCGGCGGCGGCATCCCCGGTCTCCACCGTGACATTGGTGACACCGATGGCGGCCAGGTTGCGGCTGGCCAGCTCGGCCAGCTCCGGGAGGATTTCCACGCTGTAGACATGGTGGGCCAGCCGGGCGAGCAGGGCGGTCAGGTAGCCGCTACCGGTGCCCACCTCGAGCACCCGGTCCGCCGCGCGGACGTCCAGGCTCTGCAGGGCGCGGGCCTGGGTGCGGGGTGGCAGCATGATCTGATCGTGACCAATGGGAAGCTCCAGGTCGGCGAACGCCAGTTCCCGGTAGGTATCCGGTACGAAAGCCTCCCGGGGGACGCTGCCGAGCAGGTCCAGCACCCGCTGATCCAGGACCTCCCAGGGACGTACCTGCTGCTCCACCATGTTGAAACGGGCGCGCTCCATATCCATTGTATCTCTACCTTCGTTGTCGGAGGGGGTTGCACGGAACTGCCGACTCAATCCCTGCGCGGGTGTCGACTCGTTGAGTCCGTGGAGAATTCGGTGTCACCTCGGTTCCGTTCCAGCGAGCCGGGAATGCCTTCCCCATGGTGCCGTGCCGGTTCCGGCGGGCCCATACACCGGGATGCGGAGCAGCAACGACATCGAATCGCGCTTCGTCGACCGGTAAAGGGTAAGAAGTTTGTCCCGGTCAGGCAAGACCGACCGGGCGGTCAGTCGCAGTTTACCGCCCCCGGGCAGGACAATGCCAGCATCGGCGCGGCGGAGCGGTCCCGGCCGGATGCCCCGTCAGGGCCCGTGGCCGCTTACGGCATGCGCGCCGGTGCTCCCGCGGTGGGCAGCGGGGAATTACCTAGGGTATTGCTAGGCTTATTTGCGCCACTCCCGGCTCTCCCGTATAGTTTCAGGATACCGCGCCGCCACCGGCGGCAGCGCCGAACGCCGCTGCCGCAGCCACGGGTATTCCAGGGCGCCGGGGTGGGGCGCATTCAGCGACTCACCCGGCCTGGGGGTGCGGCCGACCGTATCGTCCCGCCGCCGTCTGCGGCACCCGGTCCGGGCACTCTCCCCGCCGCCGGTTTGGTTCTTCTGCAGGGTATTCATACGCGATGAGTGTGACGCAAGACCGCATCCATCCGGAGTCCGTCCGGGTCGACGACGCCGCCATTCCCGCCTATCCCAACTCCACCCGGATCTATGTCACCGGCTCCCGCCCCGACGTCCGGGTGCCGATGCGGGAGATACGGCTCGAGGACACCCACGCCAGTTTCGGGGCCGAGTCGAACCCCCCCGTCACCGTCTACGACACCTCCGGTCCCTACACCGACCCGCAACAGCGCATCGACCTGCGCCTGGGGCTGCCCGAAATCCGCCGCGGCTGGGTGGAGGAGCGTGGCGACACCGAGCAGCTCGAGGGGGTCACCTCCGAGTACGGCCGCCAGCGCGCCGCCGATCCGGCGCTGGCGGGGCTGCGTTTCGAGCACCGGCGCGCGCCGCGCCGGGCCCTGCCGGGCCGCAATGTCACCCAGATGCACTATGCCCGGCGCGGCATCGTCACGCCGGAGATGGAGTTCATCGCCATCCGGGAAAACCTGCGCCGCGAACTCTACCGCGACCAGCTGGCCCGCCAGCACAAGGGCTTCGCCTGGGGCGCGGCCATACCCGAGACCATCAGCCCCGAGTTCGTGCGCGCGGAGGTGGCGGCGGGCCGGGCCATCATTCCGGCCAACATCAACCACACCGAGCTCGAGCCGATGATCATCGGCCGCAACTTCCTGGTGAAGATCAACGGCAACCTCGGCAACTCGGCCCTCTCCTCCAGCATCGAGGAGGAGGTGGACAAGATGGTCTGGGGCATCCGCTGGGGCGCCGACACCATCATGGACCTGTCCACCGGCAGGAACATCCACGAGACCCGGGAGTGGATCATCCGCAACAGCCCCGTGCCCATCGGCACCGTGCCCATCTACCAGGCCCTGGAGAAGGTGGGCGGGGTGGCCGAGGATCTCGACTGGGAGGTATTCCGCGACACCCTGGTCGAACAGGCCGAGCAGGGCGTGGACTACTTCACCATCCATGCCGGGGTGCTGCTGCGCTACGTTCCGCTCACCGCCGGGCGCGTCACCGGGATCGTCTCCCGCGGCGGGTCGATCATGGCCAAGTGGTGCCTGGCCCACCACCGGGAGAGTTTCCTCTATACCCACTTCGAGGAAATCTGCGAAATCATGCAGGCCTACGACGTCTCCTTCAGCCTCGGCGACGGCCTGCGGCCCGGCTCCATCGCCGATGCCAACGACGCGGCCCAGTTCGCCGAACTGGAAACGCTCGGGGAGCTGACGAAAAAGGCCTGGGAGCATGATGTCCAGGTGATGATCGAGGGCCCCGGCCACGTTCCCATGCAGATGATCAAGGAGAACATGGACAAGGAGCTGCGCGACTGCTACGAGGCGCCCTTCTATACCCTGGGGCCGCTGACCACCGACATCGCGCCCGGCTACGACCACATCACCTCGGCCATCGGCGCGGCCATGATCGGCTGGTACGGCTGCGCCATGCTCTGCTACGTCACGCCCAAGGAGCACCTGGGGCTGCCCAACCGGGAGGACGTGCGCGAGGGCATCATCACCTACAAGATCGCCGCCCATGCCGCCGATCTCGCCAAGGGCCACCCCGGCGCCCAGATCCGCGACAACGCCATGTCCAAGGCGCGCTTCGAGTTCCGCTGGGAGGATCAGTTCAATCTCGGACTTGACCCGGAACGTGCCCGGGAGTACCACGACGAGACGCTCCCCAAGGAGTCGGCCAAGGTGGCCCATTTCTGCTCCATGTGCGGACCGAAGTTCTGCTCCATGAAAATCTCCCAGGACGTGCGCGAGTTCGCCCGTGAGCAGGGACTGGAGGATGTGCGCTCGGCGGTGGAGCAGGGACTGCAGGAGAAATCCGAGGAGTTCCGCGCGACCGGCGGGGAGATCTATCGCAAGGTCTAGTGTACTGTTTCACTCTTGGAGGTACTTTCAGAGCCCCCCGAAAGTGCCAGGACAAGGCGCAGTGCGCAGGCAATGGTTGTTCCCTTGTCAAGCGCTGCAACGCCGTCATGGTGCTTTCGGGGGGCTCCCTGCGGGCGAGCCGCCGGCCGGCCATCTGCGGCGTTGCGCTTGCTTGAAAGGGGGCCTGCCATTCCTGCGCAAGCGCGCCTTGCATCTGACCGACCGGCGACTCGCTGAATGGGCCTCCAAGAGTGAAACAGTACACTAGCACCCATAAACCAGAAGGAGGATGGAACTGCCATGATGAGAAGCACCGCTAGAGTCGCCGTCATTGGATTGGCCCTGGGCCTGGTGGCCCCCACGCTGCAGGCGCAACCCCCGGGCTACTATGGTCCGCCCCCCGTGCGTCAGCAGGCCGAAGGTCCGGCCGCCATCCTCTCGGAGGGGATCGGCAAGGTCACGGCGTTTCTCTCCCAGGGCGGCAGCCGGGATCCGGACGCCGTGGAGGCCTTCGTCCGCAGCGAGGTGGCCCCCTATTTCGACTTCGCCTATATGGCCCGTTTCGTGGCCGGCCCGCGCTACCGTTACATGAGTGCCGATGAGCGCAAGCAGATGGAGAAGGCCCTGGTGGGCATGTTCCTGGGCGCCATGGCCGAAAAGCTCTCCGGGTATCCCTACGGACACGTGCGCTACCTGCCCCAGCGCCGGGATCCCCGTTCCGGCGAGGTGGTGCTCGGCATCCAGGCCTACCAGCCCAACGGCCTCATGACCCAGCTCGACTTCCGCCTCTACCGCAGTCCGCAGGGTTGGAAAGTGTTCGACGTCAAGGCCAACGGCCAGAGCGCACTGGTCTACTATCGCCAGTATTTCTCGCGCTCGGCCCAGCGCCAGGGACGTCCGCAGCGCTACTGACCGTGTCCTCCGGGCGCCTTGGCGGAAAGCCGCAGGTCGCCTCTACCGGTCCGGACAGCGGCTGCGGACCGGTAGAGGCTTCGCTGGGTGCCTGGTACGCCGATCCCCTGGAACGGGCACTGGCGGCACGGCTGGCCGACCCCAAGGTGCCGGCGCCTGGGCCGGTCCCCGGAGACGGTTTGCTGCCCCGCGCGCTCAATGGGATGATCGGCCGCTACTGGCTGGGCCGATCGGTGGCCGCCGACTACGAGGTATTGCTGGCCGGGGCCCGGGACGACCGCAGCCGCGCACTCGTTGAGCTGGTCTACGGCCAGCTGCTGGCAGCCCGCAAGCGCCCCGGCGCCCTGGAACACCTGGAGGCGGGTTTCCGCCTGGCCCGTCCGTGGCTGACCGCGCAGGATTACCTCACCGTGTTGCGCCGTCATCAGCGGCTCGACCGCCTCTACCCGGCCGCCGGGAACGCCCCGCCGCGCACCCTGGAGGCTCTGCTCATCGAGGCGCTGACCATCGCGCGGCTGGAGGGGCCCGCGCCGCGTCGCGGCCGGCCCGGCAATCCGGCCGATACCACGGGTTGAAAGATTCCCTGTACCGAATGAATACCTTCTCCCAACGCATTCTCAACGGCTCCTTCAGGGGCGTGCTGCGCTGGCCGCAGCTGGACGCCCTGTGGGCCAGGGTCCGTGACAGCGGCGAGTGGTACGTCTACCTGGTCGGTGAGCCGCCGCCGGAGCGCGCGGAGAGCCCCGCGTCGCTGGAGCGCTTTATCATCGAGATCGATGCCCTGCTGCGGCGGGAGCACGAACACGACTACTGCGGCATCGTCTACGCCGACGATGCGGAGACGCCCGGACTCGTCAAGATCTACGATCCCCACAATCTCGGCGCCTCCTGCGGCTCGAGCGGCCTGAAGATTCTGCCCCGCTGGATTCTCAGCCGCACCCCGCCGGAGGCGCTGGAAACCCCCGAGATTCTTCCCGAAGGGCGTCGGCGCTGGTGGCGACGACTGTTCGGCGGGGAAGCCCGGCGATGACGAGAACCCCAGAGGAAAGGACGCCGCCGCCCGGCCCGGAAGGGCTGGAGGTGGTGCACCGGGAGGTGGTCTACCGGGGTTTTTTCCGCATGGAACGCTACCGGCTGCGGCATGCACTGTTCCGGGGCGGCTGGAGTCCGGTGCTGACCCGCGAGCTGTTCGAGCGCGGCACCGCCGCGGCCGTCCTGCTCTTCGACCCCGCACTGGACCGGGTGGTCCTGGTGGAGCAGTTCCGTATCGGCGCCATCCACGACCGCCGCGGACCCTGGCTGCTGGAAGTGGTGGCCGGGATCGTGGAACCGGGCGAAACGCCGGAGGAGGTGGTCCGGCGCGAGGCGCGGGAGGAGGCCGATTGCGTCGTGACCGACCTGGTTCCCATCTGCAACTACCTGGTCAGCCCGGGCGGAACCTCCGAGCGGATCACCCTGTTCTGCGGACGGGTGGACGCCGCCGGCGCCGGGGGCATACACGGCCTGCCCCACGAGGGCGAGGACATCCGCGTGGTGGCGGTCCCGCGGCCCCGGGCGCTCGGCTGGATGTCCGAGGGCCTCATCGACAACGCCTCCACGCTCATCGCACTGCAGTGGCTGGAGCTCCATCGCGAGGAGCTGCGGCGGCGCTGGAACGGGTGAGAGTCTGGGCGCCACTCGGGCGCGGCTGTCTCCGGACGCCCCGGCGGCGCTGAGGGAACGGGCACACGTGCCGCCCGGTCCAGGAAACGCTATGCTGTGAGGGCCCGGCGCGGTTCTTTGCACCCGCTCGAATGGCGCAGCGTCATTCAGGGCATGGGTCGTGAGGCCAGCGCGCCAACCCGGCTTGCGCGGCCGCACGGGTTTGATCGAGAGATTCCCCAGCGCACGCAGATGCGTTCAAAGACGATTCCATGAGAGTGACGCCGAAAGCCGACAACCTGGAGCAACTGCTCGGAGAGTGCGAGCGCAACTACCAGCGCCTGGCGCAGCTTGCGCCCGGACTGGCCCATGGCGCGGCGCCGGCGCCCGCGCGGTCCCTCCGGGGAGTGGCCGGGGTGGTGAGTCTCCAGGTCCTGGAGCGCGGTCCCTACACTACTCTGGTCGAGCTTAGCGAATCGGGGCCGGTTGCCTGGCTGCCGGGCCCGCAGATGCGGATCCGTGTCAGCCATGATGCGCGGGTGGCGGAGGTGGTCAGTTACCAGGGCGAGACCCGGTTCGGACCCCGGTATCCCCACCCCTACCCGAATCGCGGCATGATCCGGCGTGACGAGAAGCTCCAGCTCAACCGACTGCTGGGAGAGTGGCTGCGGCTCTGCCTGGCGCGGGGTTACCGGTTCCAGCATGAGGAACTGGTCACAGATTAGCGCCTGAAAACGCTTAAAGTTTGACCAGACCGGCTCGTTCGTACAGGGGCGAAGGCGCCACGCGGGGAAGGGCAAGACAATCCTCATGGGTATGCGACTGCTGCAGATCACCGACACCCACCTGTTTTCGAACGGTGGCGAGACACTGTTGGGGCTGGATACCGGGGCCAGTTTCCAGTCGGTGGTGGATCTGGCCTGTCGCGAATTTCCCGCTCCCGACGCCGTGCTCGCCACCGGCGACCTGGCCCAGGACGCTTCGCTACCCGCCTACCGGGACCTGGCCGCGGGGCTCGAACGGATCGGTGCGCCGGTCTACTGGATACCCGGCAACCACGACGATCAGTCCGTCGCCGCAGCCGCCCTCTCCGATCCCTTCTTCCGCCCCGAGCGGAGTCTCCTCCTGGGTCGCTGGCAGGTGGTGCTGCTGGACTCGGCCGTGCCGGGCCACGTGGGCGGACGGGTTTCCGAACGGGAGCTGGAGCGCCTGGAGTGCTGCCTGGCGGCGCATCCAGGGCACCACGCCCTGGTCACCCTCCATCACCAGCCCGTTCCGGTGGGCAGCCGCTGGCTCGACGCGCTCGGACTCGACAATGCCGAGGCGCTGTTCGGGGTGCTGGACCGTCACGCCAACGCGCGCGTGCTCCTGTGGGGCCACGTGCACCAGGAGTATCGTGAGCGGCGCGGCGGACTGGAGCTGATCTCCTCGCCCTCCACCTGCCTGCAGTTCCGTCCCGGCAGCCGCGACTTCTCCATCGACGATGCCCACCCCGGCTTCCGCTGGCTGGAGTTGCACGACGACGGGCGCTTCGACACCGGCGTGGTGCGCCTGCGCGAGTTCGTCTACATTCCCGACAAGGGCGCGGTGGGGTATTGAAAATCGGGATGAAGGGATAAGGGACAAGGGACAAGGGACAAGGGTGGTTGTGGTTTGAGTGCGATTGTAGGCTGTGCTTATCCTGACGGGCGGGGCCTTCCCGCCGGGCTCTCATTTGTCGGCCCGCCCCGCGGGGGCGCATATCTCCCCGCCTGGACAAACAATCCTGTCAATCCTGAAAAATCCTGTTAATCCTGTCCATTACGTCCCGTCTTCGAATTCCGCGCTGTGCCCACTCCCACCCCCTCCATCCTCTACATCCACGGTTTCAACTCCTCACCCGCGTCCCGCAAGGCGCGCATCCTGGTGGCGCGCATGGAGGCGCTGGGGCTGGCGGACCGGATCCGGGTGCCGGCGCTCTCCGATCGTCCGGAACGGGCCATCGTCCAGCTGGAGGCGGAGGCGGAGCGGCTCCTGCCCGGCGGGCTGGCGCTGGTGGGTAGTTCGCTGGGGGGCTACTATGCCACCTGGCTGGCGGAGCGGTACGACCTGCGGGCCGTGCTGGTCAACCCGGCCGTGCGCCCCTACGAGCTGCTGGCCGACTACCTGGGGCCGCAGCAGAACCTCTACACCGGCGAGCGCTACGAGCTGGTGGCGGAGCACATCGCGGCCCTGCGCGCCCTGGAGGTGGAACGGGTCAGCCAGCCGGGGCGCTTCCTGCTGCTGCTGCAGAGCGGCGACGAGACCCTCGACTACCGCCAGGCGTTGCGCAAGTATCCGGATTCCCCCCGGATCCTGACGGCCGGCGGGTCGCACGGGTTCGAGAATTTCGGGGCCGTGGTGGACCGGGTGCTGCACTTCTGCGGCATGCTCCCCGGCGGGCTGTGACCCGCCTCCCGCGAGGGCTGTATAATGCCGCGCGGTAACGCCCGCGGGCAGCACGTGCTGCCCGTGTCCCAACCGCCGGACAACCTGCCATCGACATGACTCGCGAAGCCTACAACGCCAACGACATCGAGGTTCTGAGCGGACTCGACCCGGTGCGCAAGCGCCCGGGCATGTACACCGACACCAGCCGTCCCAACCACATGGCCCAGGAGGTCATCGACAACAGCGTGGACGAGGCGGTGGCCGGACATGCCCGGCGCATCGACGTGACCCTCTACGAGGACGGTTCGTTGGAGGTGGTGGACGACGGCCGCGGCATGCCGGTGGACCTGCACGCGGAGGAGGGGGTGCCGGGCGTGGAGGTGATCCTCACCCGGCTGCACGCGGGCGGCAAGTTTTCCAACAAGTCCTACCGCTTCTCCGGCGGCCTGCACGGGGTGGGCGTGTCGGTGGTGAACGCGCTGTCCCGGCACCTGGAGGTGTGGGTGCGCCGGGGCGGACAGGAGTACAACATGGCCTTCGCCAACGGCGAGAAGGTCTCCGACCTCGAGGCCATCGGCGAGGTGCCCCGGCGCCAGACCGGCACCACGGTGCGCTTCTGGCCCGATGCGAAGTTCTTCGACTCGCCCAGGTTCTCGGTGCCCCGGCTCAAGCACGTGCTGCGGGCCAAGGCGGTGCTGTGCCCGGGGCTCACCGTGACCTTCCGCGACGAGGCGGCGGGAGAGCGCGAGGAGTGGTGCTACGAGGATGGTCTGAGGGCCTACCTGGAGGATGAGATCGGGGTGTCCGAGCGGCTGCCGGAGGCGCCGTTCATGGGCAGCCTGGCGGGCGAGCGCGAGGCGGTCGACTGGGCCGTCGTCTGGCTGCCCGAGGGCGGCGAGGCGGTCACCGAGAGCTACGTCAACCTCATCCCCACCGCCCAGGGCGGAACCCACGTCAACGGCCTGCGCACGGGGCTCACCGAGGCTCTGCGCGAGTTCTGCGAGTTCCGCAACCTGCTGCCGCGGGGGCTCAAGCTCGCACCCGAGGATGTCTGGGAATCGGTCTCCTACATCCTCTCGGTGAAGCTGGCCGACCCGCAGTTCTCCGGCCAGACCAAGGAGCGGCTCTCCTCGCGGGAGTGCGCCGCGTTCGTCTCCGGCGTGGTGCGCGACGCATTCAGCCTGTGGCTCAACCAGCACACCGAGATGGGCGAGCGCATCGCGGAGCTGGCCATCGGCAATGCCCAGCGCCGCAGCCGCGCCGGGCGCAAGGTGGTGCGCAAGAAGGTCACCCAGGGGCCGGCGCTGCCGGGCAAGCTGGCCGACTGCACGGCCCAGGATCCGGGGCGGGCCGAGCTGTTCCTGGTGGAGGGTGACTCGGCGGGCGGATCGGCCAAGCAGGCCCGGGACCGCGAGTTCCAGGCCATCATGCCGCTGCGGGGCAAGATCCTGAACACCTGGGAAGTGAATCCCGAGGAGGTGCTCGGCTCCCAGGAGGTGCATGACATCGCCGTGGCCATCGGGGTGGATCCCGGCTCCGGGGATCTGAAGGGGTTGCGCTACGGCAAAATTTGCGTGCTGGCCGATGCCGACTCCGACGGGGCCCACATCGCCACCCTGCTCTGCGCCCTGTTCCTGCGCCATTTCCGGCCCCTGGTGGAGGCCGGGCACGTCTACATCGCCATGCCGCCGCTGTACCGCATCGACGTGGCCAAGGAGGTCTACTACGCGCTGGACGAGGCGGAGAAGGAGGGGGTGATCGACCGCATCCGCGCCGAGCGCAGGAATGCCAAGATCGCCGTCACCCGCTTCAAGGGGCTGGGCGAGATGAACCCCCTGCAACTGCGCGAGACGACGCTCTCTCCCGACACCCGGCGCCTGGTGCAGCTCACAGTGGCGCCCGAAGACGCCAGTGACGAGCTGATGGACATGCTGCTGGCCAAGCGCCGTTCCTCCGACCGGAGGGCGTGGCTGGAGCAGAAGGGCGACCTGGCTGAAGTATTGTGACAGGAACCGCCGGCCGAGGCGGTTGACGACACCGGGAGGTGGCCATGACCGTTGAGCTGTTCCGGGAGGATGCCTATCTGCGCGAGTGCGAGGCGACCGTGATCGCCGCCGCAGCGGAGGGCATCGTGCTCGACCGCACCGTGTTCTACCCCCTTGGCGGGGGCCAGCCCGGGGACGCGGGCTGGCTGATCCGTGCCGACGGCGGTCGGCTGGCCGTCACCGATACCCGCCGCGGCGGGAGCGGCATCCTCCACCTGCCGGAGGCGGACGCCCCGCTGCCTGGAGCCGGTGAACGGGTCACCGTGGTCCTGGACTGGGAGCGCCGCCATCGGCACATGCGCATGCACACCTGCCTGCACCTGCTCTGCAGCCTCATCCCCGCCGGCGTCACCGGCGGGGCCATCCGTGATGGCAGTGGGCGGCTCGATTTCGACCTGCCCGGGCAGTCGCTGGACCGGGAGGCGCTCAGCACGGCACTGAACTGCATCGTGGCGGCCGATCACCCGGTCTCCAGCCGCTGGATCGACGCAGCAGAGCTCGATGCCCGGCCCGAACTGGTGCGGACACTGTCGGTGCAGCCGCCACTGGGCCAGGGGCGGGTGCGGCTGGTGGAGGTGGCCGGGGTGGACCTGCAGCCCTGTGGCGGCACTCACGTGGCCCGCACCGGCGAGATCGGGCCGGTGATGGTGACCCGGGTGGAGAACAAGGGGCGCAACAACCGCCGTGTCAGCGTCGTCCTGGACGCCCCTTGAGCGATCCACGCATCGGCGCCGGCAACGTAGTAAACTTGGGCCCGCTTTCGCCGGCGCCGATGCGCGCCGAGAAGGGTCGTCCAGCCTGGCGGAATGCCGACCGGGCAGGCGGCCGGCAATCACGCTGAGGACGGAACGCAACACCCATGGCCGATTCCATCCAGATCAACCACGAGGGCGTGGAGCACCTCCCCCTCAAGGCCTTCACCGAGAAAGCCTACCTCGACTACTCCATGTACGTCATCCTCGACCGCGCCCTGCCGCACATCGGGGATGGATTGAAACCGGTCCAGCGCCGCATCGTCTACGCCATGTCGGAACTGGGGCTGCGGAGCGGGGCCAAGCACAAGAAATCCGCCCGCACCGTCGGTGACGTGCTGGGCAAGTACCATCCCCACGGCGACTCGGCCTGCTACGAGGCCATGGTGCTCATGGCCCAGCCCTTCAGCTTCCGCTATCCGCTGGTGGACGGTCAGGGCAACTGGGGCTCCCAGGACGATCCCAAATCCTTCGCCGCCATGCGCTATACCGAGGCGCGGCTGGCCCCGTTCGCCGATCTGCTGCTGGCCGAGGCGGGGCAGGGGACCGTAGACTGGGGCCCCAATTTCGACGGCACCCTGGAGGAGCCGCTGGTGCTTCCGGCCCGGGTTCCCCACCTGCTGCTCAATGGCACCACCGGCATCGCCGTGGGCATGGCCACCGACATCCCGCCCCACAACCTGCGCGAGGTGGTCGCCGCCTGCATCCGCCTGCTCGAGGACCCGGGCGCCTCGGTGTGGGACCTCTGCGAGCACATCCAGGGGCCCGACTACCCGGTGGAGGCGGAGATCATCACCCCCCGCGAGGAGCTGCAGAAGATCTACGAGACCGGCAGCGGCAGCCTGCGCATGCGCGCCCGCTGGGAGCGGGAGAACGGCGACATCCTCATCACCGCGCTGCCGCACCAGGTCTCCGGGGCCCGGGTGCTGGAGCAGATCGCCCAGCAGATGAACGCCAAGAAGCTGCCCATGGTGGCGGATCTGCGCGACGAGTCGGACCACGAGAATCCCACCCGGCTGGTGATCATCCCGCGCTCCAACCGCATCGACGTGGAGGCGCTCATGGGGCACCTGTTCGCCACCACCGATCTCGAGCGCAGCTACCGGGTCAACCTCAATGTCATCGGGCTGAACGGGCGGCCGCAGGTGAAGAACCTGCGCGACCTGCTGGGCGAGTGGCTGGAGTTCCGCATCCAGACCGTCACCCGGCGCCTGCAGCACCGGCTGGAGAAGGTGCTGGCCCGGCTGCACATCCTCGACGGCCTGCTGGCGGCCTATCTCAACATCGACGAGGTGATCGCCATCATCCGCCACGAGGAGGAGCCGAAGCCGGTGCTGATGGAGCGGTTCGGCATCACCGACATCCAGGCCGAGGCGATCCTGGAGCTGAAGCTGCGCCACCTGGCCCGGCTCGAGGAGATGAAGATCCGCGGCGAGCAGGAGGCGCTCGACGCCGAGCGCCAGACCCTGGAGGAGACGCTCGGCTCCCATACCCGGCTCAGGTCGCTCATCCGCGACGAGCTGCTGGCCGATGCGGAGAAGTACGGTGACGGGCGCCGTTCGCCCATCGTGGCCCGGGCCGCGGCCCAGGCCATCGACGAGACCACTCTGGTGGGGGCCGAGCCGGTCACGGTGGTGCTCTCGGAGAAGGGCTGGGTGCGTGCGGGCAAGGGCCACGATCTCGATGCGGCGGGGCTCAGCTACAAGGCCGGCGACGGCTTCCTGGCCGCCGCCTGCGGCCGCAGCAACCAGCCGGCGGTGTTCCTGGACGCCAGCGGCCGCAGCTACTCCCTGCCGGCCCACACCCTGCCCTCGGCGCGAGGGCAGGGCGAGCCGCTCACCGGCCGTCTCAGCCCGCCGGACGGGGCCGCCTTCGTCGGCGTCTACATGGGCGAGCCGAAGGAGCTCTACCTCATGGCCTCCGACGCCGGCTACGGCTTCGTCACCGAGCTGGGGGAGCTGATCGCCAAGAACAAGGCCGGCAAGGCAATCCTCAACCTGCCCAAGGGCGCCCGCGTGCTGCCGCCGCGGCAGGTCGCTGACCCGGCGCAGGACCTGCTGGCGGCCGTCTCCAACAACGGCCGGCTGCTGGTCTTCCCGGTGGAGGATCTGCCGCGGCTGGCCCGCGGCAAGGGCAACAGGATCATGAGCATCCCGGGCGCCAGGGTGGCGGCGCGGGAAGAGTACGTGGTGGGCCTGGCGGTGATCCCGCCGGGCGGGCGTCTCACCATCCACGCCGGCAAGCGCCACCTCACCCTGAAACCCGCCGACCTGGAGCACTACCGTGGCGAACGGGGACGCCGCGGCAACAAGCTGCCCCGGGGCTTCCAGCGGGTCGACCGCCTGGAATCCGACGCCACCGAATGACGCGGTCCTTACCCCTGCTGACAAGGATGAGACAACGATGGCTTTGATTCGCCCCTTCACCGGACTGCGCCCCCTGCCCGAACAGGCCGCCGCGGTCATCGCTCCACCCTATGACGTGGTGACCGCGATGGAGGCGCGGGCCCGCGCCGCCGGGCGGCCGTGGAGCTTTCTGCACATCTCCCGGGCCGAGATCGACCTGCCGGAGGACACCGATCCCCACGCGCCCGAGGTCTACGCCAAGGCGGCGCAGAACCTGGAGCGCATGGTCGCCGAGGGAATCCTGCACCGTGATACCCAGCCCCGCTACTGCGTCTACCGGCTGACCCGGGGCGCGCAGGTGCAGACCGGCCTGGTGGCGGTGGCCTCGGTGGCGGCCTACGAATCGGGCCGCATCCGCCGGCACGAGTTCACCCGCCCGGACAAGGAGGACGACCGGGTGCGCCAGATCGAGGCGCTGCACGCCCAGACCGGACCGGTCCTGCTCACCTATCGCCAGGATGCGGCGGTGGCGGACCTGCTGGCGGGGGTGGCCGTCGAGGCGCCCGAATTCGAGGTGTCGGCGGACGACGGCGTGGTGCACACCCTGTGGGTAATCCGCGATCCCGGGGTGACCGCCGCCCTGGGCTCCGCCTTCGAGGCCATGCAGTCGCTCTACATCGCCGATGGCCACCACCGCTCGGCCGCCGCCGCGCGGGTGGCCGCGAACCGCAAGGCGGCGAATCCCGCCCACACGGGAGATGAGAGCTACAACTACTTCCTCGCCGTGCTCTTCCCCCATGATCAGATGTGCATCCTCGATTACAACCGCGTGGTCCGCGATCTCAACGGCATGCGCCCGGAGACGTTCCTGGACAGCCTGGCGGCGGAGTTCCGGGTGGAGCCGGAGTCGGAACCCGTGCGTCCGTCCGCCCGGGGGCAGTTCGGCCTCTACCTGGCGGGGCGCTGGTACCGTCTCACCCTCGATCCCGCCTGCATCCCGGCCGCGGATCCGGTGGGCCGCCTCGACGTGAGCCTGCTCACCGATCGGGTGCTGGAGCCGCTGCTGGGGATCGTGGATCTGCGCCGGGATCCACGCATCGACTTCGTGGGCGGCAGCCGGGGGCTGGAGGGGCTCATGGCGCGGGTGGACAGCGGCGAGATGACGGCCGCCTTCTCCCTCTATCCCACCGCCATGGAAGATCTGATGGCCGTGGCCGACAGCGGCCGGGTCATGCCGCCCAAGTCCACCTGGTTCGAGCCCAAGCTCGCCGACGGCCTGGTGTCGCACGTGCTGGACTGATTCAGAAGCCAGTACAGTTGATGCAGATTTATCTGCACAACAAGGTCGGCCGGAATGTCTTTTGCCTGGCCGGATGAATCCGGCCCTACGTACCGGCGACTGGCTACTGATTACCCGCTATCCCCGTGAAAGTCGTAGGCGAGCCACTCGCTCGGTTCCTGCAGGAAGTAGCCCTGGGTGAAGTCGATGCCGTTCTGCCACAGTATGGCGATGCTTGAGGCTTCCTCCACCTGGGGCGCGATCACCAGCTTGCCGTGCCCATGGGCTTCTTCCACCAGGCTCTCGAGGGTTTCCTGATTTTCCCGGGAGCGGGTGAGGTGGGTGATGAAGGAAGGGGCGAGCTTGAGAAACTCCACATCCAGATGCTTGAGCAGTCCGAAGGGATTCAGGCCGGTACCGAACTGGGTGAGCGTGAGCCGGCAGCGCAGCTCCTGGAGCTGTTCGGCGAGCCTCAGCACCGGCTTGAGGTAATCGGCGGCGATCCCGGTGCCGATCTGGAACACCAGCTTGTCGCCGCCGAGGTGGGCATCCTGGAATGTCTGTCCCAGCCAGGCGGGGAACGACTCGTCCAGGATACTCGCCAGGGAGAGGGTGATGAAGAAGGTGGTGCGGAAGCCGGAGCGGTGCTGCTCGGCAAGAACCCGGACCGCACGCTTGATGACCCAGCGGTCGAGTTCGGGCATCATCCCGATGCGATCGGCCACCGGCAGGAACTTGCCCGCCGGAATCAGGTTGCCGTCACCGCTGCTCAGGCGTAGCAGCACCTCGTAGTACTCCCGCGCCTCGCCGTGCAGGTTGACGATGGGCTGGAATACCAGGGCATAGGCATCCTGTTCCAGAGCCTCCCGCAGCCGCGCACCCAGGGTTTCGTCCACCCCCCCCGCGCTTTCCTCCGTCCGTGGCCGGTAGACGCTTACTCGGCTGCCGCCACTCCTGCCCGCCGCATCCACGCAGGCGCTGTGGGCCTGGTCCAGTGCCTCCTGTGCGGTGTTGATGTTGTCGCCCACGGGAGCGAGCCCGATGCTCACGCTCACCTGCACCGAACGGCCGGTGACATCGAAAATCTGCTCCCCGATGCCGCGCGCCAGTGTCTCGGCCTGCTCCCGGGCCCGGTCCAGGGGGACGGCCCGCAGTAGGCAGGTGAAGGCGCCGTCGGCATAGCGGGCCAGGGCGGTGCGCTCCGCGTCGAGTGTCTGCCGCAGCAGTGCCGCGATGTCGTTGAGTACGACGTCCACGCCGGCCAGGCCGATGCTGCGGGCTATTTCGCTGAGATTGTCGACCTCGAGATACTGCACTACGAATCCATCATCCGCAGCGCCCTTCGCCGCGGCGCTGATGGCGTCGTTCAGCAGCTCCAGGAAGGCGTCGCGGTTGAACAGGCCGGTGACCAGATCCTGGCGCCGTATCTGGTGCAGTTGGGCATCGGCGCCGGTGTCCGCCGCACGCGGGCGGACGATGACCTGGGTACAGGGTTCCCCGTCGATGGCGGCTTCCGAAAAGTCCATGACGGCGTCGAACTCGACACCATCGGCTCTTTCGCCGCGGTACTCGAAGCGCTGGCCGTGGCGTCCCTCGCGGGCGTGGGCGCGCAGAAACTCCTTGAACCGGGGCTGGTCCTGACCCGCCACCAGGTCCATCATCGGCATGCCTTCCAGATCCTCTCCGTCGTCGTAGCCGAACAGCAGCCGATAGACGGGGTTGGCGTAGAGGTGGATGCCGTCATGGACATAGGCGATGGCGTCGCGGGAGTTCTCAAGCAGGCTGCGGCAGCGCTTCTCGCTGTCTCGCAGCGCCGCACGGCAGCGGCGATGTTCGCGGCGCTCGTCCAGGGCGTTCATCTCCCGTTCCACTACCAGGGACAACAGCTGGGTCTGGGTGGGCGCCAGGGCGTAGGCGGCCCCGGCCTGCAGTGACTGGATCAGGGTCAGTTCGCTGGGGTCGTCCACGAGCAGTATCAGCGGTATGTCCTTCTGCCGTGATTCCAGCAGTTCGAGCACTTCGTCGACACCGGTATCCCCCACCGCCTCGCGCGCCAGCACCAGCTCCCAGCGCTGCTGTTCGAGAGCCTCCACCAGGCTCGCCCGATTGGTGATCTGGGTGGCGCGGACCGCCATGCCGGCGTTGCGCAGTGCACTGACCTGGGCTTCGGCCTCGTTGGAGGAGTCCACCAGCACCAGCAGGCGGATGATTTCGGTGTCCTTCAAGCTTGCGGCTCCATCGGGTGCGGTCCCTGCGCCGTTGTTCGTGACATTGTGCGAGCCGGCCGGAGGTGCCGAAGTGCAGGAACCGGGCGCACTACACCCGGTTCCGATGCCGCGTTGCCTGCCCCGTGCAGGGGCAACGTCCGGCCGGACGCCAGGGGCTTCAGTTATAACGCAATGTTAGCGGAACGCCTGGAGGGTATCACCTTCGGCAGAAAGCTCCGTGTCAAATTCGAAGGTGAACTGTCGATAGCTGTCGCTGCCGGCGATGCTCTCGCGCAGCCGTACCCGGATGGTGGATCCTTCCCGGCGCAGCTCGATCGGCTCCCCCCCGTGGTAGCCGCTGCCCGGCAGCAGCAGGCTCGCGGGCTGGCCCACGTTGCGCAGCTCGGGCAGCAGCAGTCCCTTGAGCAGGACGGCATTCTCGCCCTGCCGCAGGCGCTTGAGCTCGAGGGGGCGGGCGCCGGGGGCCAGGAGCTCCACCCCGACCGCCAGCGCACCGTCCCGGGACTGCTGCAGCCAGCGCACCACGCCCACGTACCAGCGCCGGGACAGGACCGGGCTGTCGGGGCGGCTCAGGGCGACCACTTCACCTACCTGGAGGCCGGGCGGACGCTCACCCTCCCAGCGCAGACAGTAGCCGCCGAGGCTCACGTCCAGTGTGGTGCAGATACGCCCCGAGGTGGGGGGCGGGGGCTGGCCGCCGCCATGGACGGGGATCTCGCCGCGCCGCAGGACCGGATTGCCCACCGCCCCGACGCCGGTCCCCGCCCCGGGCGTTCGTCCCTGCGTCTCCTGGCGCTCCAGCAAGCCATGGGTCGTGCTCAGGCCGAGCACCACCTCCAGCCGCAGCACCCGTTCCGCCCGCGGAAAGCGCCGCACCGGCTGCTCGCCCCAGGCATGGATAAGGTGCCGCAGCGTGGTTCCGGACAGGGGTTGGGGCGAGGCGGTGTGTTCGCCCTGGGAGAGCAGGCGCTCCAGCCGCTGCACCAGCTCCGTGGTGTCGAGAATGCGGGTATCCTCCCCGGGCTGGGGGTCCGTGTACCGGTGGGTGGGCGGCAGGTCCAGCCCCAGCGTGACCTGGAACAGGCCGCCGCGCCCGTAGGGACCCTGGATTCGGGCCGACCCCGACCAGTGCCAGAGCTGCCGCTGCAACCGATCCAGCGTCTGCGGCCGCAGGGCATACGGGTTGGCGAGCGCCAGCAGCAGGATGCGCTTGTAGGTGTCCTCGATGCTGGTTTCACCGGTTTCGGGGACCATGGCGTCCCTGATCCTGACTGCCGCATGACCTTCCCGGGAGGCGTAGTCATAGATGCGGTGGATATCGAGCCAGGTCCGCGCGGGCAGGCGATCGTAGCGTCTCCAGGCGCAGTTCAGCCGCTCGCTCAGGTGATAGAGGGCGCGCTGGAGGGCGGTCGGCACCAGGAACCGGTCCTGGAACAGTGACCGGTCGCCGGCCTGGGCTTCGGCCACCAGCTTGTAGCCGTCGCTGAGTTCACGCTGGAGGGCCTGGAGCTCGGGGAGGGGCACGCCGCGGGCGGCGGGCCGCAGCGAATCCGCCTGCAGTGTGGCGGCGATTTCCTGGGCCACGGGCCGCAGCAACTCAAGGGCGTCGAACCGCTCCCGCGCATCGATCCGTTGCCGGTTGATGCCAGCGAGCCGCTCCACCAGGGGGCCTGCCGATGCGCCGGCGTCACTCAGCGGAAGTGACTCCAGCCACGTCCGCAGGCTGCTACGCCCGATGTCGATATCGGTACCGCCGTCGGTCCCGGGTGTCCACAGCCCGATGGGTCCGTTTCTGCCGTCCATGCCCGCTCCTGCCTGACCGTATCCATCCGATTATAGCGGCCGGTGGTCGCAACTCTGTGAATCAGGCACGCACAGGGAAAATCCACCGGCGGGTCCGGTGCCCGTGCGGGAGGGATTCAGAGCGGCAGCTTCGCGGGGGCCCCAGGGTGTTCGACCACCAGGCGCGGCACCAGGTAGCCGGGCAGCCGATCACGGATCCCGGTGTGCAGCTGCCGGGCCCTGTCCGCCGGCACCTCGAAGTGGGCCGCGCCCGCCACCGGGTCGAGCAGGTGGAGATAGTAGGGCAGTACCCCGGCGGCAAAGAGGGTTTCGCTCAACTCCGCCAGGGTGTCTCCCGCGTCGTTCACGCCCCGCAGGAGCACCGCCTGGTTGAGCAGCGTCACTCCGGCTTCGCGCAGCCGGCCGAGGGCCGCGCTCACCCCGGCATCGATCTCGCGCGGGTGATTGCAGTGCAGGACCATGACCGGCTGCAGACGGGTACCGGTGAACCAGTCGATCAGCTCGGCGGTCACCCGATCCGGGATCACCACCGGCATGCGCGTGTGGATGCGCAGCCGCCGCAGGTGGGGAATGGCGGCGAGCTGCTGCGCCAGCATGGCGAGCCTCGGGTCGGGCAGGGAGAGAGGATCGCCCCCGCTGAGCAGAACCTCGTGCACTTCCGGGTTTTCGCTCAGCCAGTGGATGGGGCCCGACCATTGCCGGCGTGAGGGATTGGCCTCGGCGTAGGGGAAGTGGCGGCGGAAGCAGTAGCGGCAGTGGATCGGGCAGGCGCCGGTGATCACCAGCAGGGCCCGCCCCCGGTACTTGTGCAGCAGCCCCGGCACCGGCATGGCCCCGTTCTCCCCGAGGGGATCGGCCACATAGCCGGGCGCCGGTTCCAGCTCCGCGCCCAGGGGCAGCACCTGGCGCAACAGCGGGTCCTGGGGGTCGCCCGGGCGGATGCGGCGCAGGTAGGCCTCGGGCACCTTGAGTCCGAAGGCGGCGGCGGCGGCCCTGGCCGCCGGCAGCAGCCCCGGGTCGAGCGCCAGGCGCCGGATCAGCTCTTCCGGGTCGCCGAGGGCTTCCGCCAGCTGCTGTTGCCAGCCGCCGGTCTGCCAAGTGGGACGGGTTCGCGGTATCATTGGCGGAATTTTTTGACAGCCCGGGCCGGGTTGCTGCGTGGAAGTGGGCGAATCTTAGCGGTTCCGCCCTGCCTTTTCACTTCCTGCGGGCGGAGCTCGGCCCGGACGACCGCATTCATTCGACAACCAATCGAGTAGCTCCGACCTATGGCGACTTACAGTACCAACGAGTTCAAGAACGGCCTGAAGCTGATGGTGGACGGCGAGCCCTGCGCCATCGCCGAGTGCGAGTTCGTGAAGCCGGGCAAGGGCCAGGCCTTCACCCGCGTCAAGCTGCGCAACCTCAAGACCGGACGGATCTGGGAACGCACCTACAAGTCGGGCGAAACCCTGGAAGGCGCCGACGTGGTGGACGTGGAGATGCAGTACCTCTACTACGACGGTGAGTTCTACCACTTCATGGTGCCCGACACCTTCGAGCAGTACGCCGCCGCGCCCGATGCGGTGGGTGATGCGGCCAAGTGGCTCAAGGAGCAGGATGTCTGCACCGTGACTCTCTACAACGACGCGCCCCTGTCGGTCACCCCACCCAACTTCGTGGTGATGAAGGTGACCGAGACCGATCCCGGTCTCAAGGGCGACACCTCCGGCGGTGGCGGCAAACCGGCGACCCTGGAGAGCGGTGCCGTGGTCCGCGTGCCGCTGTTCGTTCAGATCGGCGAGTTGCTCAAAATCGATACCCGCACCGGCGAGTACGTCTCTCGCGCCAAGGAAGAGTAGTGCCTGCGGGCGGGGCCGTGGACCCGCCCCGGTCGCCCGCCCCATGAACTGGAGACCCAGCGCCAGCCTCGAGGCCCTGCGCGGGCGCGCCGAGCTGCTCGCCAGGACCCGCGCCTTTTTCGCGGCGCGCGGCGTGCTGGAGGTGGAGACCCCGGTGCTGGCCGCCGCACCGGTCACCGATCCCCACCTGGCGAGCCTCGCCACGCGGCTGCACGGCCCGGGCTCCCCCGACGGCCGCATCCTCTACCTGCAGACCTCGCCCGAGTTCGCCATGAAGCGACTGCTGGCGGCCGGCAGCGGTCCCGTCTACCAGGTGGCGCGGGTGTTCCGCGATGACGAGGTGGGACGCCACCACAATCCCGAGTTCACCCTGCTGGAGTGGTACCGGCCCGGCTTCGATCACCATGCGTTGATGGACGAGATGGACGCCCTGTTGCGGGCGTTGCTGGGCGCCCCGGCGGCGGAGCGGCTCACCTATGCCGAGGCGCTCGGCCGCCACGCCGGAGTGGATCCCCACCGGGACGATGTGAACGTCCTGCGTCGGGCGGCGGGCGAGCTCGGCGCCGGCTGCGGCCTGGCGCCGGAGGACCGCGACGGCTGGCTGAACCTGCTGCTCTCCCACCGGGTGCAGCCGGCGCTCGGCCGGGGGCGCCCCGCCTTCCTGTACGACTTTCCGGCCAGCCAGGCGGCCCTGGCCCGAATCCGCCCGGGCGCGCCGCCGCTGGCGGAGCGTTTCGAGGTGTTCGTGGAGGGGGTGGAGCTCGCCAACGGCTACCACGAGCTCACCGACAGCCGGGAGCAGGCGGAGCGGTTCACGGCCGACCAGGAGCGGCGGGCGGCCATGGGCCTGCCCGCCGTGCCCCTGGACGGGCGCCTGCTGGAGGCGCTGGAGGCGGGTTTGCCGCCCTGCGCCGGGGTGGCGCTGGGCTTCGATCGGCTGGTGATGCTGGCGCTCGGCGCCGGCCACATCGACGAGGTCCTGGCGTTCCCCGTGGAGCGGGCCTGATGGAATCCCGCGGGGCGGGGAGCGGATAACAGATGATGCAGGTGGCGGTCAGCAGTTGCCGGTTCCCAGAGTTGTGGGTGGTGATGGGTGATGGGTGATGGGTGATGGGTGATGGGGAAGACGTCGTCCTGCCCCTCACTCATCATCTATCATCCAATTCCACTTCGTGACCTTCGTGTCTTCCTGGTTCGAAGGTTTTTTCAGCGGTCTTTTGCTACGCGGGGTGGTGCCCGGCGGGACGCAGCCCCGTCAGCAGGTACTCCAGCAGATCCCGCACCGGGCGGATGTCGGGGCCGAAGGGCAGCGGCTCGGAGCCGCGGAAGAACAGCCCCTTCTCCACGTTGCCCTCCACCGCCGCGGCCAGCTGCCGCTCGATGCAGAACTGTCCCGCCCTGGGGTTGCCGTCCTTGAGGCCGCAGTGGCTGAGGCATTCGAAATGGCCGGCGCAGCTGGCCCGCTCGGCCGTTGCCCGGGCGCGCACCTTCTCCTCGCGCTTCAGGTACTTCTCCAGCCACGGCGTGAGCACGGCGCGGGCCGGCAGGCCGGCGGCACTCATGAAGGTGACGACCTGCTGGGGCAGCGCCTCGGCCAGGATACGCTTGAAGTTGACGTGGGCGTCGCCCTCCTCGGTGACCGCGAAGGGGGTGCCCAGCTGGACGCCGCTGCCGCCCCAGTTGAATATCTCGCGGATGCGATCGAAGGAGTTGACGCCGCCGGCAGCGATGAGGGGGATGCGATCCATGGCCAGCCCCAGTTCGGTGAACATTTTCCGCACCTCCTCGAACACCCGCCCGAAATCGAAGCGCGGGTTGGCCACCTCGTCGATACGTGTCGCGCCCAGGTGGCCGCCGGCGTAGCGGGGGTGCTCGATGATGATGGCATCGGGCAGCAGGCCCTTGCGCATCCACTTCTTCAGCACCGCGCGCACGCCGCGCTCCTCGGAGAGGATCGGAATCAGCGCCACGTCCTCGTGTCCGGCCACCAGATCTGGCAGATCGAAGGGCAGGCCCGCGCCCATGACGATGGCGTCGGCACCGCTTTCACAGGCCTGGCGCACCAGGTCGGCGTGCTTGTCCACGGCCTTCATCACGTTCACGGCGATGAAGCCGTCGGGACCGGCGATGGCGCGGGCGTTGCGGACCTCCCGGTCCAGGGCCTCCAGGTTGGCCGCATCGATCAGCTTAGCGTCGCGGGTGCGGCGGGTGCGTTCCATCAGGTCCGCGTGCAGGCAGCGCAGGTCGATACTGGCGATGGTGCCCACCGCGCCCTCGCGTGCCACGGTACCGGCCAGTCGATGGGCGGAGACACCCACGCCCATGCCACCCTGGACGACGGGCAGGAGGCGCTTGCCCCGGATGGACAGATCGGGAAACAGGCTCTTGATCACGTGCTGAACCTCTTGGAATAGAACAGACAGGATGGGCGGCTCAGGCGTCGTCGCCACCGCCGGACAGCCATCCCAGCGGCTGGCCCATGCGGACCTCGGCGCCGGAGGCGAGGCTGGATTCGAGTGTCACCGCGTCCGGACCGAACAGGACAATCACGGTGGAGCCGAGCCGGAAGCGGCCGAGCTCGGCGCCGCGGGCGAGTTTCACCTCGCCGGGCGGGTAGTCCCAGCGGCGGATTTCACGCCCGCTGGGTGGGGTGACGATCCCGGCCCAGACCGTCTCGATGCTCGCCACGATGACCGCCCCCACCAGCACCACCGCCATGGGGCCGGCGGCGGTCTCGAACAGGGTGACCACCCGCTCGTTGCGGGCGAACAGCCGCGGTACGCCGCGTGCGGTCAGCGGATTCACCGAGAACAGGCGCCCGGGAACGTGGAGCATGGTGACCAGACGCCCGTCCAGGGGCATGTGGATGCGGTGGTAGTCCCGCGGCGACAGGTAGAGGGTGGCGAAGCTGCCGCCTTGGAAGGGCGCGGCCAGCCGCGGTTCCCCGCCCAGCAGCGCCTCCACGGTGTATTCGTGCCCCTTGGCCTGCAGCAGCCGGCCGCCGGTTGCCGCGCCGGCCTGGCTCACCACCCCGTCCACCGGGCAGGCCACCGCCCCGGGCGGCTCCGGCAGCGGCCGGGCAGCGGGACGCAGCGCGCGGGTGAAGAAACTGTTGAAATCGGGGTAGGCGCGCGGATCCGGTTGCGCCGCCTCGCCGAGATCGACGCCGTAGCGGCGCGCGAACCAGCCGATGAAGCGGTCTTTGACCCAGGGGTTGCGGGACTCGGCCAGCCGGCCGACGAGCCGGGACAGGGCGTGCTGGGGCAACAGGTGCTGCGGCAGGCATAGCAGACGATCAAGCACCAGGCTTCACTCCTCCACCGGCGTGTCCAGCCGGTTGCCCCACTCGGCCCAGGAGCCGGGATAGCCCTTCACCCGCGGGTAGCCCAGCAGCTTGAGCACGTACCAGCTGTGGGAGGAACGGTGGTGGGTCTGGCAGTAGCAGACCACTTCCCGTTCCGGGGTGATGTGCCGTCCGGTGAGCAACGCGCGCAGCTCGGACTCGGGCCGCAGCCGCAGGTTGCGGTCCGGGTCGAGGCTGGCTTGCCAGTCCAGGTTCACCGCCCCCGGGATGTGTCCGCCGCGCATGGCGTAGCGCCGCGCGCCGCTGAACTCCTCGGCGCTGCGGGCATCGAGCAGCGCCAGCTCCGGGTCGCCGAGGCGGGCCAGCAGGTAATCGGCCTCCACCGCCGGGGACGGATCGAAGGGGGCGTCGACGACGGTGGGCGTGGGCGTGTTCCGCGCCTGCTGCAGGGGGTGCTCCTCATTGGCCCAGGCGTGCAGTCCGCCGTTCAGCAGGCTGCCCCCAAGGCCGAACAGCGACAGGGTCCACAGCAGGCGGCAGGCCTTGCCGCCGCCCTCGTCGTCGTAGACCACCAGCTGCCGTTCCGGGGTAATGCCGGTTTCGCCCAGCACCTGCCGCAGGCGCTCGGCGTCGGGCAGCCGTCCCGGTGCGGGGGGCGCGCCCAGCACGAGGCACCCATATTCCAGGTGGACGGCGCCCGGCACGTGGGCGCGGGCGTGGACATCGCCGCGGCTCAGGTCGACGACGAGCAGATCGTCGCGGCCGAGCAGGGCTTCCAGGGCCTCGGGCTCGATGAGCGGGGGCAGGGGGGCGTCAGTCACCAGGACTCCAGCGGATCACAAAGACTTTCAATTTTATCGGAAATCGGTGTTCGTTGTAAGAAACCCGGGTTTCGTTCCCGCTGCGGCCTCAATCAGCGCTGCCCCGGCTCTCCCCCGGCGAGGGAGTCGACGATGCGGTGATAGCTCGCTAGGCGCCGCGGGTCGATGGCGTCGCTGTCCACGGCGCCGCGCAGGGCGCAGCCGGGTTCGTCGCGGTGGGCGCAGTCGCGAAAGCGGCAGTGGCCGAGGAAGGGCCGGAATTCGATGAACGCGGGCCCCACCTCCGCGGCGGGAATGTGTCCGAGCGCGAACTCGCGGACCCCGGGGGAGTCGATGAGGCTGCCGTCGCCGGGGAGGCGATAGAGCCGGGCGGTGGTGGTGGTGTGCATGCCCTTGCCGGTGGCCTCCGACAGCGCGGCGGTACGCGCCTCCACCGAGGGGATGAGGCAGTTGATCAGTGATGATTTGCCCACTCCGGACTGTCCCACCAATACGCTGGTGTGTCCGCCCAGGGCGGCGCGCAGGGCGTCCAGTCCATGGGCGGTCACGGTGCTCGCGGGAATCAGCTCGTAGCCGATGCGGGAATAGACCGCGAGGCTCTCCTCGAGTTCCGCCAGCTCGCCGGGCTCCAGCAGGTCGATCTTGTTGAGCACCAGGAAAGGGTGGATGCCGAGGTGCTCTGCGGCCACCAGGTAGCGGTCGATGAGCCCCATCGGCGTTGTCGGCCGGGTGGCGATCACCACCCCGACCCGGTCAAGATTGGCGGCAATGGGGCGTTCGCCGCCATCGGGCATTTCGCGGATCAGCGCGCTGCGGCGGGACCGGATCGCGACCACCACGCCGTTGCCGCGGCTGCCCACCTGCCAGGCGACATGATCGCCGCAGACCGGGGTGCCCAGGTGCTGGCGCAGATGGCAGCGGTGCAGGCCGCCCGCGGGGTCCTCCACATCGACGCTGGCGCCGTAGCTGGCGACCACCCGACCCTCCTGTTCCGGGCCCAGGTGCTCATCCTCCAGCAACGTCTCCACATGGGCTTCCCGGCGCTGCGCCCGCGCCTGACGCTCCTGCTGGATTTTCTCGATACGCCAGGACTGGCGCCGGGTCAGCCTGCGTTTGGCCATGTGGCGGATTTCGCTGCGTTCAAGTGTGGAGCACCGGGACGGGTAGAAGGATAACAGGGAGGCGGGACTCGGTGTGGCGGTCTTCATCCGCGGTGATGGGTGAAACGTGATGCGTGATGGGAACAACGGCAGCCTCAAGTTCACCCATCACCCATCACCCATCACTCAGATCGCGCAATCGAGCGAGGCGGTCTCGGGATCCGCCAGCAGGGCCTCCACCTTGGCCGCGCAGATGAAGTCGTTCTCCGACAGCCCGCCGATGGCGTGGGTACTGTAGCGCACCCGGCAGCGGTTGTAGCCCACCTCCAGGTCGGGGTGGTGGTCCTCGCGGTGGGCCATCCAGGCGATGGCGTTCACGAAGGCCATGGTCTCGTAGTAGTTCCTGAACTTGTAGGTGCGGTTCAGCTCCTTGCCGTCCTCGCTCAGGGTCCAGCCCGGCACCTGGGCGAGGAGCTCGCGGGACTGGTCGAGAGTCAGTGGATCCACGCCCCCTTCACAGGGCAGGCAGCGTTTGCGGGTCAATTCGGTCATGGCGGGTTCACGTGGTTGTGGTCGGGTCGGGTTCAGTTGAACTTGTAGAAATTGCGGTTGAGATACTCGGTCACCGCGTCCACCTCGTCGTCGAACCAGGTCAGCCCCAGGCTCAGCTCGCAGCGGTGGACCTGCTTGCGCAGCCCGTCCAGGGAGGTGACCTTGTGGTCCGGACGGGTGTAGAGGGTGTTCGGGTCGCCGCCGGTGAGGGAGGCGTGACAGCTCAGGCAGTTCTCGTCGTGCAGCGCCCGGCCGTCGGCCGCCAGCGCCGGAGCGGCTGCCAGCAGCAGGGCAAGTGCGGCAATCGGGGTACGGAACATGGCGGACCTCCGGGTCGTGGACAGACTTTAACCAAGTATTTTACTAGACAAATGGGCGATGCGCACGGGGGCGGGGGGGTGGCTGTCATGGAAGGCCGAGTAGAGGGGATCGGGGGTCAGGGTGCTGGCGTTGTCGCGATAGAGCTTCACCAGCGCCCGGATGAGGGGCTCGGGACCGGATTCCCGGGCGGCGAAGTCGTCGGCCTCGAATTCGTGGCGGCGCATGACCGCGGCGGCAAGGGGCTGGATTGCCAGTCCGAGCAGCGGGGCCACCAGCAGGAACAGCATCAGGGCGGCGTGGGGGGAGGGGTGTGTCAGCCCGAGTCCCGTGTAGAAGCCGGGCTGCTCCGTCAGCCAGCCCAGCAGCGCCAGCCCCGCCAGGCTCAGGAGGCTGCTGAAGAGCATGCGCTTGAGGACGTGCCGGCGGCGGAAATGGCCCAGCTCATGGGCCAGCACCGCCTCCACCTCGGCCGGCTCCAGGCACTCGATGAGCGTGTCGAAGAAGACCACGCGCTTGCTGCGCCCGAGCCCGGTGAAGTAGGCGTTGCCGTGGCTGGAGCGGCGTGAGCCGTCCATGATGAAGATGCCCCGGCTGGCGAAGCCGCAGCGCTCGAGCAGCGCCTCGATGCGCCGGCGCAGCGCCTCGTCCTCGAGCGGCCGGAAGCGGTTGAAGAGCGGGGCGAGGAAGGTGGGGAAGGCCCAGGCCAGGAACAGGTTGAAGACCACCCATACCCCCCACACCCAGAGCCACCAGGTCGTCCCGGCGCCGTGCATAATGGCCATCACCAGCCAGGCCAGCGGTCCGCCCAGCAGGATCACCAGCAGGGCGCTCTTCAGGGCATCGGCCAGGAACAGGGCCGGTGTGGTGCGGTTGAAGCCGAAGCGCTGCTCGATGCCGAAGGTGCGCCAGGCGGCGAGGGGCAGTTCCAGCAGCCCCATCAGCAGCACGCCGCTGAGCAGGAAGCCGGTGCCGGTGGCGACCGGGCCGAGTTCCAGGGCGCGCCAGCCGCGATCAAGCAGCTCCAGTCCGCCGCCGAGGGTCCAGGCTACGAGCAGCAGGCTGCCCACGGCCAGGTCGACAAGGCCGAGGCGCATCCTGGCTATGGTATAGTCAGCGGCCTTCTGGTGGGCCGGGAGCGGGATGTGGTCGCGGAAGGGCGCCGGGACCTCGGCGCGGTGACGGGCGACACAGCCAGCCTGACGCAGTGCCAGCCAGGCCCGGATGGCGGCCTCCAGCAGCACCAGCAGGATGAACAACAGCGTAAATGCATTCATCATTCGCATCATGGCGCAGGGCCGTGACGCCCGCAAGCGGTACCCGGCCGCCGCGTCGCGAGCCCATCCGCGCAGGCACCCCCGCCGATGTTCGGGGGATGTTCCGCAACGGCTTTCAGTGGGAGTTTCCGGATGATCAAGCCCAATCCCGAGAACCTGGTCTGGGTCGACATGGAGATGACCGGGCTCGATCCCGATCGCGACGTGGTGATCGAGATCGCCACCATCGTGACCGACAAGGAGCTGAACGTGGTGGCCGAAGGCCCGGTGCTGGCCATCCACCAGAGCGACGCGGTGCTGGCGGGAATGGACGAGTGGAACACCCGCACCCACACCGCGAGCGGCCTGGTGGAGCGGGTCCGCGCCAGTCGCCTGGACGAGCTCGACGCGGTGGAGCAGACGCTGGAGTTCCTGATGCGCCACGTGCCGCAGCGCAAGTCCCCCATGTGCGGGAACTCCATCTGCCAGGATCGCCGCTTCATGGCCCGCCACATGCCGAAGCTGGAGCAGTATTTCCACTACCGCAACCTGGACGTGAGCACCTTCAAGGAGCTGGTGCGGCGCTGGTCGCCCTGGCTGCTGGAAGGGTTCAGCAAGGCCAATACCCACCGCGCCCTGGACGACATCCGCGAGTCCATCGCCGAGCTGCGCTACTACCGCGAGCACTTCATCCGCATCCCCGAGCCACCGCCGGCGTTCCGCGACGGGGCCGCTGCGGATGCGGAGTAGCCCCGGAGGCCTGTCGTCCTGGGAGTGAAGCGGCCGGGCGCTGTCGCGGCGTCATGGGTCCGGGCCGCCGCCCCCGGCTTCCCCCTCCGCGGCGGCGGTCCGGTCGAGCCGCTCCAGCGCCCACCGCACGTGCTCGCGCACCAGCGCCGAGGAGTGGGTGAGCCGCGCCCTCAGGGCGGCGAGCGCCGCCGTAGTGGCCGCTCCGTTGCCCAGGGCCACCGCCACGTTGCGCAGCCAGCGCTCATGGCCGATGCGGCGGATGGGCGAGCCCTCGGTGCGGCGCAGGAATTCCGTCTCCTCCCAGCCCAGCAGCACCGTCAGCTCCGGCGCGTCCAGGTCGTTGCGGGGGGCGAAGTCGCCCTCGCCGGTGAGGCGGGCGAAGCGGTTCCAGGGACACACCAGCTGGCAGTCGTCGCAGCCGTAGATACGGTTGCCCACCAATGGGCGGAGCGCCGGCGGAATCGGTCCGTGCAGCTCGATGGTGAGGTAGGAGATGCACAGCCGGGCATCCACCTGGTAGGGTGCGACGATGGCGCGGGTGGGGCAGGCGTCGATGCAGGCGGCGCAGGTGCCGCAGTGGTTGCCGGTGGCGTCCTCGTCCACGGGCAGCGGCAGGTCGGTGTAGATCTCGCCGAGGAAGAACCAGGATCCCGCCCGGGGGTGGATGAGATTGGTGTGCTTGCCGATCCAGCCAAGTCCCGCCTGCTCGGCCAGGGCCTTCTCCAGGACCGGAGCGCTGTCCACGAACACCCGCGCGCCGAACTCGCCCACCGCCTCCGTGACCCGCCGCACCAGCCGCGCCAGACGCTTGCGCAGCAGCTTGTGATAGTCGCGCCCGAGGGCGTAGCGGGAGACATAGCCGCGTGCCGGGTCGCGCAGGACGGCGACCGCGTCCCGTCCCGGCGGCCAGTAGTCCATGCGTGCGCTGATGACCCGCACGGTGCCGGGTTCCAGCTCGGCCGGGCGGCTGCGGCGGGTGCCGTGGCGGGCCATGTACTCCATCTCGCCGTGAAAGCCCCGCTCCAGCCAGTGCAGAAAACGGGCCTCGTGCCGGTCCAGGTCCACCCCGCCGATGCCCACCTGCTGAAAGCCGAGCTCGACACCCCAGCGCCGGATATCGCGGGCCAGGTCGGCAAGGGGGTGGGGGGCGGGCGGGTGCACGGTGGTCGGGGTCTCCGGTGCGGGTCGTGGGGCGGGGCGCCGTAGGCTATTATACTGACCCTGACCCTTCCGCGGCCTGGCAGCCTGTCGGACTCATGTCCGACAGGCTGCCAGGCCGGGATTCGGGTCGGTATGCCGCTACAGGAATAGCCGAGCGCCGGACCGCACGCAGACAACCCATGCCCACCACCCGCCTGCCCGCAGCCCTCTACCGTGCCGATCAGGTCCGGGAACTCGATCGCCTGGCCATCGAGGTCCATGGCATCCCCGGCGCCACCCTGATGGAACGGGCCGGCACCGCGGCCTTCCGGGTCCTGCGCGCACGCTGGCCCGAGAGTCGGCGTCTGGGGGTGCTGTGCGGCAGCGGCAACAACGGTGGCGACGGGTACGTGGTGGCGCGGCTGGCCCGGGAGGCGGGGCTCGAGGTTTCGGCCTGGCAGGTGGGCAACGGTCCCCGGGCCGGGAGCGATGCGGCCGCGGCCCTGGCGCGGCTGCGGGCGGCGGGGGTGGAGCCGGCCGGATTCGAGACCGGCGCCCCGATTGACTGCGACCTGCTGGTGGACGGTCTGCTGGGCACTGGACTCGACGGTCCGGTGGAGGGGGTGTGGGCGGCGGCCATCGACGCACTGAACGACAGCGGCCGGCCGGTGCTGGCGCTCGACATTCCCTCGGGGCTGCATGCCGACACGGGCGCGGTGCTCGGCACCGCCGTGGCCGCCCGGGTCACCGTCACCTTCATCGGTCTCAAGCAGGGCCTGGTGACCGGCGCCGGACCCGGGTGCTGCGGCCGGCTGGTCTACGACGATCTGGGCGTTCCCGCCGCGGTACCGGCCGCCATCGGGGCCTCCGCCCGTCTCCTGGATGCCGACGACCATGCCGCCTGGCTTGTGCCCCGTTCCCGTACCGCCCACAAGGGCGATTTCGGCCACCTGCTGGTGGTGGGCGGGGCGCCCGGCATGGCCGGCGCCGCGCGCATGGCCGCCGAGGCCGGGTTGCGCGCAGGCGCCGGCCTGGTGAGCCTGGCCACCCATCCGGAGCACGCGGCCCTGGTCTCCCAGGCACGGCCCGAGATCATGGCCCACGGGGTGGACGGCGCGGCCGCGCTCGCCCCGCTGCTCGAACGCGCCACGGTGGTGGCGGCCGGGCCGGGACTAGGCCGCTCGGCGTGGTCGTGGGCGCTGCTGGAGGCGGTGCTCGACAGCGGCCGGCCCCTGCTGCTCGATGCCGACGCCCTCGGCCTGCTGGCGGAGACTCCCCGCGAGCGGACGGACTGGGTGCTCACCCCCCACCCGGGCGAGGCGGCCCGGCTGCTGGGCCGGGAGGCGGCCGCGGTGCAGTCGGACCGCTTCGCCGCCGTCGCTGCACTGCAGGCCCGCTACGGCGGCGTAGTGGTCCTGAAGGGGGCCGGCACCCTGGTGCAGGGGCCGGCGGAAACCCCCGGCGTCTGCCCGGCAGGCAATCCGGGGATGGCCAGCGGCGGCATGGGCGACGTGCTCGGCGGCATCATCGGCGCCCTGCTGGCCCAGGGGATCCCGGCCCGGCCCGCCGCCGAGCTGGGGGTCTGTCTCCACGCCCGGGCCGCGGACGCCGCGGCCGCGGCCGGCGGCGAGCGCGGCCTGATCGCCACCGACCTGCTGCCCCACCTGCGCCGGCGGGTGAACCCGTGAGCGGGCTCACCCGCCACCTGCCCGACGAGGCCGCCACCCTGGCGCTGGGGGCGGCGCTGGCGCGGGTCTGCGGGGAGGGGGCGGTCATCTTCCTGCATGGCAACCTCGGTGCCGGCAAGACCACACTGGCCCGCGGCTTCCTCCAGGGGCTCGGCCATGGCGGCCGGGTGAAGAGCCCCACCTACACCCTGGTGGAGCCCTACGAGGTGGAGGGGCGGCGGGTCTACCACTTCGATCTCTATCGCCTGCAGGACCACGAGGAGCTCGATTATCTCGGCCTGCGCGACTACCTGGGGGCGGAGGCGGTGTGCCTGGTGGAGTGGCCGGAGCGCGGCGAAGGGGCGCTCCCGGCTCCCGACCTGGAGATCAACCTGGCCTATGCCGACCGCTCCCGCCGGGCTGTGCTGCGGGCCGGCACGCCCCGCGGCGAGCGGCTTCTCGCCCGCCTGGGAGTCTGTCGGACTTGAGCGATCGTAGCGAGCCGAGTTGGAGAGCGAGGACAGATGGGGCCGATTTTGAGGCGCATAGTGGGTCTATGTAACGAAAAATCGGCCTCATATGGACCGCTGTCCCGCCGGCGCAGTAGATCAGCCTCAAGTCCGACAGGCTCCTGGGGGCCTGAAGCCGCCACGGTCCGGGCTGCCGCCGAACCTCATCAATTCTTCGAAATTTGTGATGTATCTTCCGGTAATCGCTGAGAAAACTTGAAAATCCCGCGGCATGGGTTTAAATAATCAAAGGAAGCAACCGTTCGCGGGCTGAAGTTCATGAAATTTCTCAGAGCTGTCGCACTACTGCTGCTGTGCGTTCCGGTGCTCGCCGAGGCCGGTTCCGTGCAGGTCCAGGGGCTGCGGGTATGGGAAGCCCCGGACAACGTGCGCCTGGTGTTCGACCTGAGCGGTCCCCTGGAACACCGGATTTTCCGTCTCGAGGATCCCGCCCGGCTGGTCATCGATCTGGCCGGCGCGGGCCTCGCCGAGCCCATCGGGTCCGGCACCAAAAGCCGCTTCTTCAGCGCCATCCGCAGTGGTGTGCGCAACGGCTCCGACCTGCGGGTGGTGCTGGACCTGAACGGGGCGGTGCGGCCCAAGTCGTTCCTGCTCAAGCCCAATCAGCAGTACGGACACCGGCTGGTGGTGGATCTTTTCGACGCCGACGAGACCGCCGCGGCCGCCACCCGGCCCCCCGTTGCGGTGGCGGACGAGCCGTCCCCCGCGCAGTCGCGCGAGCTGGTGGTGGCCATCGACGCCGGTCACGGCGGCGAGGATCCCGGCGCCATCGGCAGCCGCGGCACCCGGGAGAAGGATGTCACCCTGGCGGTGGCCCGGGAGCTGGCGCGGCTGGTGGCGAAGGAGCCGGGCATGCGCCCGGTGCTGATCCGCGACGGCGACTACTATGTGGGATTGCGCCAGCGCATGCAGAAGGCCCGCGAGCATCGTGCCGACATCTTCATCTCCATCCATGCCGACGCTTTCACCGACCGCCGCGCCCGCGGATCCTCGGTCTTCGCCCTCTCCCAGCGGGGCGCGAGCAGCGAGGCGGCGCGCTGGCTGGCGGAGCGGGAGAACTCCGCCGACCTGGTGGGGGGCGTGAGTCTCGACGACAAGGATCAACTGCTCGCCTCGGTGCTGCTCGATCTCTCCCAGGCGGCCACCATCGAGAGCAGCCTGGAGGTGGGGGATGCAGTCCTGGGCAATCTCGGCCGGCTGCATCCGCTGCACAAGCGCCGGGTGGAGCAGGCCGGTTTCGCGGTGCTCAAGTCCCCGGACGTGCCCTCCATCCTGGTGGAGACGGCCTTCATCTCCAACCCCGAGGAGGAGCGCAAGCTGCGTGAGCGCAGCCACCAGCGGCGGCTGGCCGAGGCCATCCTGACCGGGGTGCGCCAGTACTTCCAGCGCAAGCCGCCTCCCGGAACCCTCCTCGCCAGGACCCAGCCCACCCGCCACGCGGTGGCCCGTGGCGAGACCCTCTCGGGCATCGCCGCCCAGTACCGGGTCAGCGTGGACAGCCTGCGCCGCCGCAACGGCCTGACCGGCGACATGCTGCGAGTCGGCCAGGAGCTCGCCATCCCCGCCGCCAGCGACGGCTGACCCGACCCTGGCAGCCACGTGCAACCCGGACGACTCGCCCGGAAAACCCGGAACCAACCGCAGATTAGCGTTGATTTACGGTGATTGTTCCGTTTCAACCCGAGTGGCCTGGGTCAAGGTCACGATTGGGTTACGAACAGGTTTCCTGGCGCCGCAACCTCGATCCAGGCCTGACCCGCGTGCATGGCGCCACGTGCTATCCTGTTGCGCTTGAACCAATCACCGCCGAAGTCCGTTTCGCCGCCATGCGTATCCATCTGCTCAGTACCCGGGTCGCCAACCAGATCGCCGCCGGCGAGGTGGTGGAGCGGCCGGCCTCCGTGGTCAAGGAGTTGCTGGAGAACAGCCTCGATGCCGGGGCCCGGCGCGTGGAGGTGGAGGTGGAGGGGGGCGGGGTACGGCTCATCCGGGTCCGCGACGACGGCCAGGGCATCCATCCCGACGACCTGGGCCTGGCCCTGAGCCGGCACGCCACCAGCAAGATCAGCGAAGTGGACGATCTCGCCCATGTGGCCAGCCTCGGGTTCCGCGGCGAGGCGCTGGCCAGCATCGCCTCGGTGTCGCGGCTGACCCTGACCTCACGGACCGAGGCGCTGCCGCAAGGCTGGCGCGTGGAGGTGGAGGGCAGCGCCGAGCGTCCGCCCGCCCCCGCGCCCCACCCCCGCGGCACCACCGTGGAAGTGCGCGACCTGTTCTTCAACACCCCGGCGCGGCGCAAGTTCCTGCGCACCGAAAAGACCGAGTTCGGCCACATCGAGGAGCTTGTTCGGCGCCTGGCCCTGGCGCGTCCCGATGTCACCTTCAACCTCAGCCACAACCAGCGCCGGGTGCTGGAACTGGGCGCCGCGGCCGGCTCCGTCGAGCGGGAACGGCGGGTGGCGGCAGCCTGCGGCCAGGCGTTCCTGGAGCACGCCCTGCCGGTGGAGGCGGAGGCCGCCGGGCTGCACCTGGACGGCTGGGTGGCCGAACCGGCCTTCTCCCGCAGCCAGGCGGATCTGCAGTACTTCTTCGTCAACGGCCGCATGGTGCGCGACAAGCTGGTGGGTCACGCCGTGCGCCAGGCTTACAAGGACGTCCTCTACGGCGGCCGCCACCCCGCCTTCGTGCTGTTCCTGACCCTGGATCCGGAACGGGTGGATGTGAATGTCCACCCCACCAAGCACGAGGTGCGATTCCGGGACGGGCGGACCGTGCACGACTTCCTGTTCCGCGCCCTGCACGAGGCGCTGGCCGGCACCCGCGCCGGGCGCCCGGAGCAGCCGCCCGCCGTCGCATCGGCTCCGGCGGCGGCCTGGCCGGTATCCCGGCGGAGCATGGCGCTGAACCTCCGCGAGCCGGCGGGTGATACCTACGGGGAACTCGCCCGGGCCGGAGCGGCGAGCGTCGCGCCGGCGGCGCGTCCCGAACCCGGTGCCGGCCCCGCGCCGGTGTCACCCGGGGCGACGGCCGGGTCGCCGCCGCTCGGATACGCGGTGGCTCAGATCCACGGCATCTACATCCTCGCCCAGAGTGCCCGCGGGCTGGTGCTGGTGGACATGCACGCCGCCCACGAACGCATCACCTACGAGCGCATGAAGACAGCGCTGGAGAGCGGGGAGGGAATCCGCAGCCAGCCGCTGCTGGTGCCGGTGACGGTGCGCCTCAGCGAGCGGGAGGCGGGCTGCGCCGAGGACCAGTCCGCCTTCTTCCGGGGGGTCGGGATCGAGCTGGAGCGCAGCGGGCCGGAGAGCGTGGTGGTGCGCCAGGTGCCGGCGCTGCTGCGGGACGCCGACGCCGAGCGGCTGGTGCGCGACCTGGTGGCCGACCTGCTCGAGCACGGCACCAGCCGCCGGGTGGAGGAGCGCATCAACGAGGGGCTCGCCACCCTGGCCTGCCACGGGTCGGTGCGGGCCAATCGCCAGCTCACCCTGCCGGAGATGAACGCCCTGCTGCGGGACATGGAGCGGACCGAGCGCAGCGGCCAGTGCAACCACGGCCGTCCCACCTGGGTGGAGCTGGGGCTGGCCGAGCTCGACGCCCTGTTTCTGCGTGGCCGCTGAACGGTGACGCTCCCCCGCCGCTTTCCGCCGGCCATCTTCCTGATGGGCCCCACCGCCTCGGGCAAGACCGACCTGGCGGTGGAACTGGTGCGCCGGCTGCCCTGCAGCATCATCAGCGTCGACTCGGCCCTGGTCTACCGGGAGATGGACATCGGTACCGCCAAGCCGGGCCCGGAACTGCTGGCGGAAGCGCCCCATCGGCTCATCGATATCCTCGATCCGGCCGAGTCCTACTCCGCGGCCCGGTTCCGCAGCGATGCGCTGCGCGAGATGGAGGCCATCCGCGCCTCGGGCCGCATCCCCCTGCTGGTGGGGGGGACGATGCTCTATTTCCGCGCCCTGGCGGCCGGCCTGTCCGACCTGCCGGCGGCCGACCCGGCGGTGCGCGCCCGCCTGGAAGCGGAGCTGGCGGCCGGGGGGCTGGCGGCCCTGCATGCCCGGCTGGCGCGGGTGGATCCGGAGTCGGCCCGCCGCATTCACCCCAATGACCCCCAGCGCATCCAGCGGGCGCTGGAGGTATGGGAGCTGACCGGCCGGCCACTGTCGGCCCTGTGGGCCGAGCACGCCGCGACGAAGCCGGGGATGGAGGCCGTGCTCATCGCCCTGGCCCCGGCCCGCCGCGCCGTGCTCCACGAGCGCATCGAGCGGCGCTTCCATGCCATGCTTGCAGCCGGTTTCGTGGATGAGGTGGAGCGTCTGCGCCGGCGCGGGGATCTGCATCCCGGCCTGCCCTCCATGCGCTCGGTGGGCTATCGCCAGGTGTGGTCCTACCTGGAAGGACAGATAGGTCATGGGGAGATGGTGGAGCGGGGCATCGCGGCCACCCGCCAGCTGGCCAAGCGCCAGATTACCTGGCTGCGCGGCTGGCCCGGAGTGAACTGGGTGGACAGCCTGGGGTCGAATCCGCTCGAGGAGGCCTTGAAAAACCTCACCGGCTCCACCATATAGGGGGAAGGTATAGATATAAGTTATACTTCTATTCCCTTGCCATATTTTTTCGTGAGCGCCTGTGGTCTGCACAGGCTTTTTTAATTGGCCGCAGTTTTCAGCATCGGCCCGGCTCCGTGCAGCCGTACCCGTGCATAAGAAGGAGAATACGCGATGTCAAAAGGGCAGTCCCTACAAGACCCTTTCCTGAACACCCTCCGCAAGGAACGGGTGCCGGTGTCCATCTATCTCGTCAACGGCATCAAGCTCCAGGGACAGATCGAGTCCTTCGATCAGTTCGTGGTGCTGCTCAAGAATACCGTGAGCCAGATGGTCTACAAGCATGCCATCTCCACCATCGTGCCGGCGCGCAATATCCGTATCGCTCCGCCGACGAATGGCGGCGGCGACAGCCCTGAACCGGGTAATGCCTGAGGCCCGCATGTCGCAGTGGGGTCGTTCGCTTGTTTGAGCGTCCGCGCGGCGGCGAACGGGCGGTTCTCGTCCACCTCGAGCTTCCAAACGATTCCGTCAGCGAGGATCTGGAGGAGTTCGAGCGTCTCGTAGTATCTGCTGGGGCAGAGCCGGTCGCCATCGTGACCGGCTCGCGCACCCAGCCCGATCCCAAGTACTACATCGGCACCGGCAAGGTGGAGGAGGTAGCGCTCCAGGTGGAGGCCGGGGAGGCGGAGGTGGTGCTGTTCAACCACGCCCTGTCACCGGCCCAGGAGCGCAACCTGGAGCGTGCCTTCCAGTGCCGGGTGCTCGACCGGACCGGCCTGATCCTCGATATCTTCGCCCAGCGGGCCCGTACCCACGAGGGCAAGCTGCAGGTGGAGCTGGCCCAGCTGGAGCATCTCGCCACCCGGCTGGTGCGGGGCTGGACCCACCTGGAGCGGCAGAAGGGCGGTATCGGCCTGCGCGGTCCCGGGGAGACCCAGCTGGAAACCGATCGCCGCCTGCTGCGCGAGCGCATCCGCACCATTCACCGGCGGCTGGAAAAGGTGCGCCGCCAGCGTGACCAGGGGCGCCGGGCCCGCCGCCGCGCCACGGTGCCCACCGTGTCCCTGGTGGGCTACACCAACGCCGGCAAATCCACTCTGTTCAACACCCTGACGGGGGCGGAAGTCTATGCCGCCGATCAGCTCTTCGCCACCCTCGACCCGACCCTGCGCCGCATCCGGCTTGCCGAGGTGGGCGACGTGGTGCTGGCCGATACGGTGGGATTCATCCGCCACCTGCCCCACGAACTGGTGGCGGCCTTCCGCGCCACTCTGGAGGAGACCCTGGAGGCGACACTGCTGCTGCAGGTGGTGGATGCCCACGACCCCCAGCGCGACGCGGCGATCCGTCAGGTCAATCAGGTGCTGGCGGAGATCGGCGCCGATACCCTCCCGCAACTGGAGATCTACAACAAGATCGACGCACTTGAGGACGTGCGGCCACGGCTGGAGCGGGACGGAGAAGGACGTCCCTGCCGGGTCTGGATCTCGGCGGCCACGGGCGCCGGTCTGGAACTCCTGCGCCAGGCGTTGTCTGAGCTGCTGGCGGGCGAAGTTGTGCGCGGCTGGGTCGAATTGCCGCCTACCGCAGGACGTCTCCGCGCGCGGTTGTTCGAGCTGGGGGCGGTGCTGGCGGAAAGCGACGCCGAGGACGGCGGCTGGCGCATCGAGGTGCAGCTGCCGCGTCGCCAGCTCGACCAGCTGGCCACCCGTGAGGGGCACCAGGAGCGTCTGGCCGGCCTCGCCCGCTGAAGCCGCGCCTTGCGGCACCCGCTCTTGACCCATAGAATTCCACATTCCGAGCCGGCTGCTGCCGGCGAATGGACCGCAATGGAGTGAAACGCATGGCCTGGAACGAACCGGGAGGCAGTGGCAAGGACCCTTGGGGCAGCCAGGGGGGAGACCAGGGGCCGCCCGATCTGGATGAACTGGCACGCAAGTTCCAGCAGAAGCTGGGTGGCCTGTTCGGCGGCAAGGGCGGCGGTGAAAGCGGCTCTGGCGGAGGCAGGGGCGGTGGCGGCGCCAGCCGCATCGGTCTCGGGCTGGTACTGGGAGCGCTGGTGGCCGTGTGGGTCTTCAGCGGCATCTATATCGTTGCCCCGGCCGAGCGCGCCGTGGTGCTCCAGTTCGGCCGCTACGTGAAGACCACCGGTCCCGGCCCGCACTGGGTGCCGCGCTTCATCCAGACGGTGGAGAAGGTCAACGTGGAGCAGATCCGCAATATCCAGCGCCAGGCCTCCATGCTGACCCAGGACGAGAACATCATCTCCGTGGCCCTGGCGGTGCAGTACCGGGTCAAGGACATCAAGGACTACGTGTTCCTGGTGCGGGATCCGGATCTGACCCTGCGCGAGGCCACCGAGAGCGCCGTGCGCGAGGTGATCGGCAAGAGCAAGCTGGACTTCGCCCTCACCGAGGGGCGCAGCGAGATCATGGCCCGGACCGAGACCCTGATCCAGGAGATCCTCGACCGCTACGGCACCGGTCTGCAGATCACCAGCGTCAACCTGCAGGACGCCCAGCCGCCGGAGCAGGTGCAGGGCGCATTCGAGGACGCCATCAAGGCCCGCGAGGACGAGCAGCGGCTCAAGAACGAGGCCGAGGCCTACGCCAACGAGATCGTTCCCGTCGCCCGCGGCAAGGCCGCGCGCCAGCTGGAGGAGGCCAACGCCTACAAGGCCCAGGTCATCGCCCAGGCCGAGGGTGAGGCGAGCCGTTTCGAGCAGCTGCTGACCGAATACCGGAAGTCACCCGCGGTGACCCGCCAGCGTCTCTATCTGGAGACCATGGAGTCGGTGCTGGCCAACAGCAGCAAGGTGATGGTGGACGTGGAAGGGGGCAACAACCTCATGTACCTTCCCCTCGACCAGCTGATGCAGCGTGGCGCCGAGGCCCAGGCCCGCCAGGAGGGCGACGCCCTCTCGCCCACGGGCGGTGCGGCCATCGGCAGCCGGGAGGCGGAGTCGCGCGGACGTGAAGAACTGCGCAGCCGCCGGGGGGTTCGCTAATGGGACAGAACAGCGTGAAACTGGGAGTCATCGGGCTGCTGGCACTGCTGGTGCTGGGCGCCTTCTCCATCTACACCGTGGACGAGCGCCAGAAGGCGATCCTGTTCCGACTGGGCGAGATCGTGCGCACGGACCTGGAGCCGGGTATCCACTTCAAGTTCCCGTTGATCTACAACGTGGGCAAGTTCGACGCCCGTATTCTCACCCTGGACGAGGCGCCGGAGCGTTTCCTCACCAGCGAGAAGAAGAACGTGATGGTGGACTCGTTCGTGAAGTGGCGTATCGATGACGTGGGGCGCTTCTACCAGCGTACCGGTGGTGACGAGCGTACCGCCGCGATGCGCCTGTCCCAGATCCTCAAGGACGGCCTGCGCAGCGAGTTCGCCAAGCGCACCGTGCAGGAGGTGGTTTCGGGCGATCGGGCCCAGATCATGGACATCCTCACCGAGAACGCCAACCGGCAGGTCAGCGAGCTGGGCATCAGCGTGGTGGACGTGCGCATCCAGCAGATCGAGCTCCCCGCCGAGGTGAGCGGATCGGTCTACCGGCGCATGGAAGCCGAGCGCGCCCGCGTGGCCCGCGACTTCCGCTCCCGCGGCGCCGAGGCGGCCGAACGCATCCGTGCCGATGCCGACCGGCAGCGCACGGTGATCCTGGCGGAGGCCTATCGCGACGCGGAAGTGATTCGCGGTGAAGGCGATGCCCGCGCCACCGACATCTACGCCAAGGCCTACAGCCGGGATCCGGAGTTCTATGCCTTCTATCGCTCGCTGCGTGCCTACCGGGACACCTTCCGCGATCGTTCCGACGTGATGCTGATGCAGCCCGACAGCGAGTTTTTCCGCTACTTCAAGAATCCCGAGCAGGGGGCGGCGCGCTGACGCTCCGCTCCCACCGGCAGGTGGAAACCACGTGACCGGGCAGGTGTCGCCGTACACTGGGCCCGGCATTTTTTTGTGAACCCAAGCCATGCTATGGACTGATCTGCTCGCCGCTCTCGCCCTGGTGCTGGTGATAGAGGGCCTGCTGCCCTTCGCCAATCCCGGTGGCTGGCGCCGGATGGTCCTGATGGTGGCCCGGATGGACGATCGCACCCTGCGCTTCGTCGGCCTGAGCAGCATCATCGTGGGACTGGCGCTGCTCACGCTGGTGCGGATGTTCGCCTGAGGTCCCTTGGATACCGGAATGAACGAAGAGACACTGACCGACTCCAGGCGCTGGCTGCTCCCGGAAGGGATCGAGGAGCTGTTGCCGCCGGAGGCGCGGCGCGTCGAGCAGCTGCGGCGGCGGCTGATCGACCTCTATGACGGCTGGGGCTACGATCTGGTCATTCCCCCCTTCATCGAGTACCTCGAGTCATTGCTGACCGGGGTGGGGCACGACCTCGAGCTCAAGACCTTCAAGCTGACCGATCAGCTCTCCGGGCGGCTGCTGGGCGTGCGCGCGGACATGACGCCGCAGGTGGCGCGGATCGATGCCCGCCGCCTGCACAGCGACCTGCCGACCCGGCTCTGCTATCTGGGCACGGTGCTCCACACCCGCCCCGGCGCCGCCGGTGAAACCCGCAGCCCGCTCCAGGTGGGCGCCGAGCTCTATGGCCACGCCGGTGTGGAGAGCGACGTCGAGGTACTGTGCCTGATGCTGGAGACCCTGCGCGTCACCGGTCATTACGATGCGCACGTGGACCTGGGGCACGTGGGCATTTTCCGCGGCCTCTCGCGCCGCGCCGGCCTCTCGGCCGGGCAGGAGGGTATCCTGTTCGAGGCCTTGCAGCGCAAGGCCGGCGCCGAGATCGAGGCGAGCCTTGCCGGCTGGGAGCTGGACCCAGGCGACCGGACCATGCTGAGCCGGTTGGCGACGCTCAACGGCGGCCCCGAGGTGCTCGCCGAGGCGCGCGCCGCCCTGGCGGAGGCCGGCGCCGAAGTGGAGGCCGCGCTGGCGGACCTGGAGCGGATTGCCGACCTGCTGGGTCAGCGCATGCCGGGAGTCCCGCTCTATTTCGATCTGGCCGAGCTGCGCGGATACCACTACCATACCGGTCCGGTGTTCGCCGCCTACCTGCCCGGCCGTGGCCAGGCGGTGGCGCAGGGCGGACGCTACGACGACATCGGGCGCGTGTTCGGGCGTGCCCGCCCCGCCACGGGGTTCAGCGCCGACCTGCGGGCGCTGGTGGGGCTGCTGCCGGAAGCCCGGGAGCCGGCGGGGGGTATCTACGCGCCATGGACGGACGACCCGGAGCAGGCCAACCGGGTAGCGGATCTGCGCGCGGGGGGGGAGCGGGTCATCTGCGCCCTGCCCGGCGCCGAGGGTTCACCCGGGGCGCACGGCTGTGACCGCGTCCTGGTACTGCAGGGGGGGAGCTGGACGGTGACGCCGGTGGCGTCCTGAACAGCGGGCTGAGAAACCGTTAACAACGAGTCGGACACATGGGCAAGAACGTAGTCGTGATCGGCACCCAGTGGGGTGACGAGGGCAAGGGCAAGGTTGTGGACCTGCTCACCGAGGGCGTCGCCGCCGTGGTGCGCTTCCAGGGCGGCCACAACGCCGGCCACACGCTGGTGATCAACGGTGAGAAGACCGTGCTGCACCTGATTCCGTCGGGCATACTCCGCGAAGGCGTGCAGTGCCTGATCGGCAATGGCGTGGTGCTCTCGCCCGCGGCGCTGATCGAGGAGCTGGACATGCTCAAGGCCCGGGGCGTCCCGGCCGAGGAGCGGCTGCGCATCAGCGAGGCCTGCCCCCTTATCCTGCCCTACCACGTGGCGCTGGATCATGCCCGCGAGCGGGCCCGCGGGAAGGCCGCCATCGGCACCACCGGGCGCGGCATCGGGCCGGCCTACGAGGACAAGGTCTCCCGCCGCGGGCTGCGGGTAGGCGATCTGCTCCACCGGGAGCGCTTCGCTTCCAAGCTGGGCGAGGTGCTGGACTACCACAACTTCGCCCTGCAGCACTATTTCAAGGCGGACCCGGTGGACTTCCAGCAGGTGCTGGACGAAACCATGGCCATGGCCGATCGCATCGTGCCGCTGGTGGCGGATATTCCCGCCATCCTCTATGACATCGCCGACCGGGGCGGGAACATCCTGTTCGAGGGCGCGCAGGGGACGCTGCTGGACATCGACCAGGGCACCTACCCCTTCGTGACCTCCTCCAATACCACCGCCGGCGGCGCGGCCACCGGCAGCGGCTTCGGACCCCGTTACCTCGACTACGTGGTCGGCATCGTCAAGGCCTACACCACCCGCGTGGGTTCCGGTCCGTTCCCCACCGAGCTCTACGACGGCAAGGAGCTGCTCGACACGGTGGGCGCCTACATGGCCGAGCGTGGTCACGAGTTCGGATCCACCACCGGCCGCCCGCGCCGTTGCGGCTGGTTCGACGCCGTGGCGTTGCGCCGCTCCGTGCGGGTGAACAGTGTCAGCGGCCTGTGCGTCACCAAGCTTGACGTGCTCGACGGCCTCGACACCATCCGGCTGTGCGTGGGTTACCGCCATGGCGAGACCTTGCTCGACGCCCCACCCGTGGGCGCCGAGGCCTACGAGGGTTGCGCGCCGGTCTACGAGGAGATGCCCGGCTGGAAGGAGACCACTGTCGGCGTCCGCGACTACGGCCAGCTTCCCGCCAACGCCCGCGCCTATCTCAAGCGCATGGAGGAGGTGGTGGGCGTGCCCGTGGACATCATCTCCACCGGTCCGGATCGCAACGAGACCATCATCCTGCGCAACCCCTTCGCCTGAGGCGGTTGCCGGAACGCCCCGGTGGCCATCGTGGCCATCGGGGCTCCTGTCTACAGGAACGCCGTCAGGGCATGCGCCGCCAGCAGGGCGAGCGCGATCCAGCCCACCAGATTCCAGATCCTGGCCTGCTGCTGCTGGTGCGCCGTGCGCACCGCGGCCATGGCGTCGATGGTCTCCCTGACGCCGGGAGCGAGCCAGGGGTCCAGATAGTTGCGCCGGTGGGGCAGGGTGATGGATTCCACCGCGGCAATCGCCCGGGGCAGCTCGACCCTGTAGAGCCGGGTGTCGGTGTTCACCAGCCGGTGGCGCAGGGCGTTGTGGGCGTGCATCAGGGCCGCATCCACGTCGTTGAAGCTGGCCAGGTAGCGTATCCGGGGGTCCTCGGTGTCGCTCTCGGGCAGGTGCGGGGGGCGGTCGGTGGCGGTGAAGAGCCGCACCAGTCCGGGATGGCGCTCGCTGGTCTCGATGATGAGATATCCGGATTCCATCGTTGGCAGGCCCATCCCGGTGGTTGTCTGGTTCAGGGAGTCACTGGCAAAGCAGTGCTTACCACAGTTTAGGGCAGTTCCAATAATCGAACACGGTTGCGCTCGATTGTCAGCAGTGCCCTTGAATCGCTCCTCCGCCATGGCCACGCCACGCGATGAACGGACCCGTCTCCCCACTCCCGGGCGCGGAAGGCTCCGGGCCCCGACGAGCGCCGCTTCCGGGGTGACTACAGCGACTGGGTTCCGGCCCCTCCGGCGGCATCGAGCGCCGCCTGGGCCGCCGCCAGCCGGGCGATGGGCACCCGCGGGGCGGAGCAGGAGACGTAGGTCAGCCCCACCCGGTGGCAAAAGGCGATGGAGGCGGGGTGGCCGCCATGCTCGCCGCAGATCCCCACCTTCATGTCGGGACGGGTGGCGCGGCCCCACTCCACGGCCAGCTCCATCAGCCGGCCCACCCCCTTCACGTCCAGCACCTCGAACGGGTTGTCCTGCAGGATGCCGTGTTCGTTGTACATGGGCAGGAACTTGTTCTCGGCATCCTCGCGGGAGAAGGAGAAGGCGGCCTGGGTCAGGTCGTTGGTGCCGAAGGAGAAGAACTCCGCCTCCTCCGCCAGGCTGCCGGCGCGCATGCAGGCCCGCACCACCTCCAGCATGGAGCCGAACCTGAACCCCAGCCGCACCCCGTAGCGCTCCTCCACGTCCGCACGGATGGAGCCCACCAGATCCTTGACCCGCTTGAGCTCCTGCACCGTGCACACCTGCGGCACCATGATCTCGGGATGCACCTCCAGCCCCTCCTGCAGGCATTCGGCGGCGGCCTCCAGGATGGCGCGGATCTGCATGGTGTAGATCTCCGGGAAGGTCAGCCCCAGGCGCACGCCGCGATGGCCCAGCATGGGGTTCACCTCGTGCAGGGCGCGGACCTTGCGCAGCATGGTCTCCTTCTTGTCGATGGCCTCCTCCACCAGGCGCGGGTCGGCCAGGCGGGCGACACTGGGGTGATCAGCGTCGCCGCGGTAGATGAACTCCACGGCATCGGAGAGGATGTTCATGCCCTGCACCGTGTCGCGCAGGTGCCGGAGGCGGTCGATCTCCTCCACCAGCTGCTGCTCCGAGGGCAGGAACTCGTGGATGGGCGGGTCGAGCAGGCGGATGGTGACCGGGCGCGGGGCCATGGCCCGGAACAGGCCGCGGAAATCATCCCGCTGCATGGGCAGCAGCTTGTCCAGGGCGTGCTGGCGATCGGCGGCGCTCTCGGCGACGATCATCTCGATCACCGTGGGCAGGCGCTCGGTGGCGTTGAACATGCGCTCGGTGCGGCACAGACCGATGCCCATGGCGCCGTAGCGCAGCGCCCGCTCGGCGTCCTCCGGGGTGTCGGCGTTGGCCATCACCCGCAGCCCGGTCGCCGCGTCGGCCCAGCCCAGCAGCGCCTCCAGCTCGGGGGAGAACTCCGCCTCGATCATGGGCACCTCGCCCAGGTAGACCTCGCCGGTGGTGCCGTCGAGGGTGATGAGATCACCCTCGCGGATGGTGTGCTCACCGACGAAGGCCTGGCGCATGCGCACGTCCACGTGGATGCCCTCGGCGCCGGCCACGCACGGCTTGCCCATGCCCCGGGCCACCACCGCCGCGTGGGAGGTCTTGCCGCCGCGGGAGGTGAGGATGCCCCGGGAGGCGAAGAAGCCGTGGATGTCCTCCGGCTTGGTCTCCTCGCGCACCAGGATGACCGGTTGGCCGCCACGCCCGAGCTGTTCGGCGCGGTCGGCGTCGAATACCGCCCGGCCCGCCGCGGCGCCGGGCGAGGCCGGCAGGCCGCAGGCGATGGGGCGGTGGCGGGCCATGGGCGCCAGGCGGGGAAAAAGCATCTGCTCGAGGGCCTGCGGCGGGATGCGCAGCAGCGCCTGGCGGCGATCGATGAGTCCCTCGTTGGCCATCTCCACCGAGGTACGCACCAGCGCCTGGGCGTTCATCTTGCCGTTGCGGGTCTGCAGGCAGTAGAGGACGCCCTTCTCGATGGTGAACTCGAAGTCCTGCACCTCCCGATAGTGGGACTCCAGCTTGTCGCGCAGCTCCACCAGCTGGCGGTGGAGCTCGGGCATCTCTTCGGCCAGGGCATCGATGGGCCTGGGCGTGCGGATGCCCGCCACCACGTCCTCGCCCTGGGCGTTGACCAGGTACTCGCCGAACATCCGGTTCTCGCCGGTGTCCGGATAGCGGGTGAATCCCACGCCGGTGGCGGAGTCCTCACCCATGTTGCCGAACACCATGGTCACCACGTTCACCGCCGTGCCGTTGGCCATGGCCGGCGTGATGTGGAACTCGCGGCGGTAATCCACCGCCCGTTTGCCCATCCAGGAGTTGAACACCGCCTTGATGGCGATCTCCAGCTGCTCGTGGGGGTCCTCGGGGAAGGGAGCGCCGGTGGCCCGCTCCACCACCTCCAGGAACTGGTCGCAGATCCCCTCCAGGTCGCGCGCCGAGAGTCCCACGTCCAGCTTCACCCCGGCGCTCTGCTTGGCCGCCTCGAAGACCTCGTCGAAGGGTTCATCCGCCACCCCCAGCGCCACCTTGCCGAACAGCTGGATGAAGCGCCGGTAGGCGTCGTAGGCGAAGCGCTCGTTGCCGGTCTGGCGGATGAGTCCTTCGAGGGTGGCGCCGTTGAGGCCGAGATTGAGGATGGTGTCCATCATCCCGGGCATGGACATGGCGGAGCCGGAGCGCACCGAGACCAGCAGGGGATTGTCGGCGCCGCCGAGGGTCTTGCCGGTCTTGCGCTCCAGACCGGTGACATGCATCCGCACCTGGTCCATGACGCCGGCCGGCAGCTCGCGGTTGGGGTCGGCCAGGTAGGCGAGGCAGGCCTCGGTGGAGATGACGAATCCGGGCGGGACGTTGAGCCCGATCTGGGTCATCTCGCACAGGTTGGCGCCCTTGCCCCCGAGCAGCATCTTGTTCCTGCCGTCGCCCTCCTCGAAGGCGTAGACGAAGGTCTTCTCCATGGGTTGCTTCTCCTCTATCTGGCTTTATCGCCACGGCTTGAGGTCCCGCCGCGCCGGCGACGCCTGATGCCGTGGCGTGGTGGTACAACAGGCCGGGGGTGGGGTGCGTTCCGGTTCTGGGTGCCGGTTTTCACGGGTTCCGGATTTCTTGCCTCCATCCTATAAGAAGCGTTGCCAAAGCACACCTGTCACGATACCCGGGGCCGGACTGGCATGGGGCCCCGGTCCTGGCGGATGGGGCAGGCGTGCCCGGACATGGTGCCTCGCTCCGGATTGTGTTGGCATCGAACCCGGGGAGAGGTTGGGCGGGGCGTGTCTGCGGGATATGGATGACGGTGTCCGCGGCGGTGACCGGAGAGCGACCGTTGGAGGGAATGCGGGGTGCTGGTCCCGCTCCCCGGCAGCGTCGGTGCCAACGGACCGGCGCCGGAACTGAAGGCGGGACCGGAAAAACAAAAGCCCGCTCGGATGAGCGGGCTCTTGGAGTTGGTGCCGAGGAGAGGACTCGAACCTCCACTGGGTTTCCCCAACTAGCACCTGAAGCTAGCGCGTCTACCAATTTCGCCACCTCGGCAGGTGGTCTCGCCCTTGCGGGCGGCCGGCCTTGGCCGGCGAGACGCGCACTTTATACACACGGCCCCTGTTTGTCAACGGGTCTAATCGGTTAAGCTACGCCCACCAGAAAGACAACCAGACCCCAAATACGGAACAGACGCCGGGTTTCCAGCGCGTCGAGTTCGCTATCCCGCCCAAGGAGTTTCTCCGCGCTTATGGCCAGACGCCAACGTAAACCGCAGTCCGATCCCCATGCCGCCCGCGAGGCGCGCAAGTACGACAATCCCATCCCCAGCCGTGAATTCATTCTCGAAACCCTGGCTGGCTGCGGCAAGCCGCTGAACCATGAACAGCTGGCCCGGGAGCTGGGGCTGGAAGGGGAGGAGCCCTTCGAGGCGCTGCGTCGGCGGCTCAACGCCATGGAGCGTGACGGGCAGCTGCTGCGCAACCGCCGCGGCGGCTACGGCCCGGTGCAGAAAATGGACCTGGTGCGCGGCCGGGTGGTGGGGCACCGGGATGGTTTCGGCTTCCTCATTCCCGACGAGGGCGGCGAGGATGTCTTCCTCTCCGCCCGAGCAATGCGCCGGCTCATCCACGGCGACCGGGCGGTGGTGCGCATCGACAGCATCGATCACCGCGGCCGCCGCGAAGGTTCGGTGGTGGAGGTGCTGGAGCGCAGCACCAGCGAGGTGGTGGGGCGCTACCGGCACGAGGCCGGGGTGGGCTTCGTGAGCCCGGACAACGCCCGCATCAGCCAGGAGATTATCGTGCCCGACGAGCTGCGGGGCGGGGCCCAGGAGGGGCAGATCGTGCAGGTGGCCCTGGTGGCCCAGCCCACCCCCCGGACCCCGCCCGTCGGCAAGGTGGTGGAGGTGCTCGGCGACCACATGGCGCCGGGCATGGAGATCGATGTGGCGGTGCGCGCCAACGGCCTGCCCCACACCTGGCCGGAGGCGGTGGAGGGCGAGATCGTGGCGCTTGCCCCCGAGGTGCCGGATGCGGCCAAGGCCGGGCGCGAGGACATCCGCCACCTGCCGCTGGTGACCATCGACGGGGCCGACGCCCGCGACTTCGACGACGCGGTCTACTGCGAGAAGCGCCGCGGCGGCGGCTGGCGCCTGCTGGTGGCCATCGCTGACGTGAGCCACTACGTGGCGCCGGAGACGGCGCTGGATGACGAGGCGCTCAACCGCGGCAACTCGGTCTACTTCCCCGAACGGGTGATTCCCATGCTGCCGGAGGTGCTCTCCAACGGCCTCTGTTCCCTGAATCCGGAGGTGGACCGGCTGTGCATGGTCTGCGAGATGACCGTCAGCCGGCTCGGGCGGGTGACCGGGGCGCGCTTCTTCGAGGGCGTGATGCGCTCCCATGCGCGGCTCATCTACGACGACGTGGCCGCCATGCTGGTGGCCGACGACGAGGCGTTGCGGGAGCGCCATGCCGGGCTGCTGCCGCACCTGGATAACCTGCACGCCCTCTACCAGGCCCTGCGCTCCCAGCGCGAGAAGCGCGGCGCCATCGACTTCGACACCACCGAGACCCGCATCGTGTTCGGACCGGAGCGGAAGATCGAGCGCATCGTGCCGGTGGTGCGCAATGTCGCGCACATGCTCATCGAGGAGTGCATGCTGGCGGCCAATGTCAGCGCGGCGGAGTTCCTCGGCAAGCACAAGATCCCGACCCTGTACCGGGTCCATGACGGCCCCGGCGCCCAGAAGCTGGAGGAGCTGCGCACCTTCCTGAGCGAACTGGGCCTGCAGCTGCGCGGCGGGGACAAGCCCCAGCCGGCCGACTACGCGCTCCTGCTGGAGCAGGTGCAGGGGCGGCCCGATGCCCACCTGATCCAGACGGTGCTGCTGCGCTCCCTGAGCCAGGCGGTCTACCAGCCCCAGAACACCGGCCACTTCGGCCTCGCCTTCAAGGCCTATACCCACTTCACCTCGCCCATCCGCCGCTACCCCGACCTGCTGGTGCACCGGGCCATCCGCCACCTGCTGCGGGAGCTGCCGCGCGAGGACTATCCCTACAGCGACGACCGGATGACCCGCTTCGGCGAGCACTGCTCCACCACCGAGCGGCGCGCCGACGAGGCGACCCGCGACGCGGTGGACTGGCTCAAGTGCGAGTTCATGCTGGACCGGGTGGGGGACGAGTTCAACGGCATCATCAGCGGTGTGACCAGCTTCGGGGTGTTCGTGGAGCTGGAGCAGATCTACGTCCAGGGGCTGGTGCACATCACCTCCCTCGCCGACGACTACTACCACTTCGACCCGGCCCACCATCGGCTCAAGGGCGAGCGCCTCGGGCGCGTCTACCGCCTCGGCGATCCCATCCGGGTGCAGGTGGCGCGGGTGAACCTCGATGATCGCAAGATCGATTTCGAGCCCCTTTCCACCCCGCCCACCGGGGCCCGCCGGGGTCCGGGCAAGGCCGCCGGTGAAGGGGGGGAGGGCGGCCCCGGCGCGGAGAAGGGCCGGCGCTCCGGCCGCGGCCGGCGGGGCAAGCGCGCCGGGGAGGCGGCGGAGGCGGAGTCCGCCGCGCCGGGGACGGAGGCCGTCGAGGCGGGCGCCGCGCCGGCCGAGCCGAAGAAGAAATCGAAATCCGGCCGCAGCCGGCGCCGGCGCGGGGGGGGCGAGGCGAAGTCGGAGCCCGTCGTACCGAAGGCCGAATCCGCCGCAGCGGAGGCGGAGTCCGCCACGCCGAAGAAGAAATCGAGATCCGGTCGCAGCCGGCGCCGGTCCTCCTCCTCGAAGCAGCGCTGATCCGCCATGGCGAGGGCCAACGAGCACCGGCGCCCCGCCCGCGGGCGGGGCCGCGACCAGGCGCGCCCGGAGGGACGCGCCGTACCGGCCGGCGAGGCGCTGGTCTACGGCCTGCACGCGGTCGCGGCGCTGCTGGAGCGCGCCCGGGACCGCGTGCACGAAGTGATCCTCCAGGAGGGCCGGGGGGATGCCCGCATCCAGGCGCTGCTGGAACGGGCCACGGCGGCCGGGGTGGCCGTGACCCGACGGCCCCGCCAGGAACTGGACGAGGCCTGGCCGGAGTGGAACCACCAGGGGGCGCTGGCGCGCTGCCGGGAGTCCGCCCCCCTGGGCGAGCAGGACCTGGCGGAGCTTCTGCAGCGGGTGGAGCAGCCCTTGCTGCTGGTGCTCGACGGGGTCCAGGATCCTCACAACCTGGGCGCCTGCCTGCGCACCGCCGACGCCGCCGGCGTGACCGCCGTGGTGGCGCCCCGCGACAAGGCCGCGGGGCTGACGCCCGTGGTGCGCAAGGTGGCCTGCGGGGGCGCCGAGACGGTGCCCTTCGTCACCGTCACCAACCTGGCCCGCACCCTGCGCGGCCTGCGGGAGGCGGGGCTGTGGGTGGTGGGCACGGCCGGCGAGGCGGAGCGCGACATCCACCATGCCGACCTCACCGGCCCCCTGGTCCTGATCCTGGGGGCGGAGGGCAGGGGACTGCGCCGCCTCACCCGCGAGCACTGCGACTTCCTGGTCTCCATCCCCCTGCGCGGCAGCGTCAGCAGCCTCAACGTCTCCGTGGCCACCGGCATCTGCCTGTTCGAGGTCCTGCGCCAGCGGGACGCGAAGTCGCTGGAGGGGCAGGGCTGAGGGGTGTGATGGCGGGGTCAGTGGCCGGTTGCCGGCATTCGGCAAGCGGGTTGACCTTCGCACCCCTGATAGGGTAAATGAAACGGGTCATCGGGGCGTGCGCCGGCGCGCATGGCGGGAACGGGAGTGTTCCCTGCGACCCCATACCATCGATTTGGGGTTCATCTCAGGGACGAGAACATGCTTCACCTCCGTTTCGGATCCGCGTCCGCCGCCGCCCGCCGCTTTTTTGCCTCCGCTTCCCCGCACCGCCCGGCACCAACGCCGCGGGCCTTGGCCCTATGGTTCGTTCTTCCGCTGCTGCAGGCCCTCGCGGGGGTGGCCCATGCCGATGCTGTCGGCGCGACGCAGGGCGCCTTCGCGGTGGACGAGCAGGGAACCGCCACCTACTCCATTCCGCTCCAGGTCCCGCCGGGCACGGCCGGCATGCAGCCCGAGCTCTCCCTCAGCTACAGCGGTCGTTCCGGGAACGGGCTGCTCGGCGTCGGCTGGTCCCTGGGAGGGCTGTCCACCATCCACCGCTGCGCGGCCACCATCGCCCAGGACGGCTTCACCGACGGGGTGGACCTGGAACGGGACCGTTTCTGCCTGGACGGCCAGCGGCTGATCGCCGTTGCCGGCGAATATGGCCTGGACGGCGCCGAGTACCGGAGCGAGATCGACAGCCAGGTGAAGGTGGTCTCCTACGGGCAGGCGGGTGGCGGGCCGGCCTGGTTCCGCGTCTGGACGAAATCCGGCCAGATCATGGACTACGGCAACAGTGCTGACAGCGTTGTAGCCGTTGTTCCAACCGGTGACGTGCTGACCTGGTCGGTGAACCGTATCAGCGACACGGCCGGCAATTACTTCTCCTTCACATATCACAACGACGCGTCGAGCGGGGAGCATCATCCACTCCGGATCGACTACACCGGAAACGACCAGGCCGGCGTGCCGCCCTACGCCCAGGTGCTCTTCAACTACGAGGCACGCAGCGATACGACATTCGGCTATGCGCTTGGCCATCGCCGCGAGCAGAACGTTCGTCTCGCGTCGGTGCAGATGCGGGTGGATGGGGTCCTGGCGAGGGAATACCGGCTTTCCTACGAGCAGAGCGCGATCACCGGGCGTTCGCGCATCCAGTCCGTCCGCGAATGCGGCATGGAGGGCGGCTGCCTGCCCGCGCTGGAGTTCACTTGGCAGGAGGGCCAGAAGGGCTTCACCGAGGAGCCCGCCTGGGGCGTCGACGACCCGGATTTCAACTTCAGCTACAAGGAAAGACCCGATGTGGGCTTCAGGGCCCTCGATCTGAACGGCGATGGCCTGATCGACTTCCTTCGCGCCCGTGCCAAGGGGGACGAGCGCTCCCATGCCGCCTTCATCAACACGGGCAATGGCTTCACGCGAGATGATACCTGGTCCCTGGCGGCTTATCCCTCTGCCCATTTCGTCCGGGATGACGGCTATAAAGACTCCGGCATGCAGATCGTCGATCTCAATAGCGATGGACTGCCAGATCTGCTGCGGGCCTATGACAGTTCGTCATGGGACTACCACATGGCGTTCCTCAATACCGGTGAAGGTTTTGTTGAGGATGCCTCCTGGAAGATACCTGACGCGAAAGCAGAGTTCGTTTGGGATACCGATGACGCGGGCACCCGGATCGCCGACTTGAACGGCGATGGGCGGCCCGACCTTGTGACGGGCTTCAAGTGGAGTGATACGGGAGAAAAATATAGATCGTACGTCAACACCGGCTCGGGCTTCGTAAGGCAGGACGACTGGACCGTACCCTACCAGCAGGACGCGCAGTTCGCCGATTCCTCCCGCAACGACGAAGGCGCGCGGCTCGTCGACCTGAACGGGGACCAGCTTCCGGACATCCTCAAGCTGCGCCGCTGGGACGGGGGCAGCACCCGGCTCGGCTTCCTGAACACGGGCGGGCAGTTCGAGCGCAACGACGGCTGGCTGCCGGCCGATGCCGGTTTCTCCTTCTCCTACAAGTCCGATTGGGACGGCGCCGAGAGCGTGGATCTGAACGGCGACGGCCTGGCCGACCTGCTCCAGATCAAGGTCCTGGAGACGGGCGTGCGCGTGAGCCGGGCCTACATCA
>Ga0209270_1000651_pt1 | contig 66485 bp, 54 predicted proteins | sample MTBAKSrepl1MetaG_FD_187456 | JGI IMG/M metagenome (GOLD analysis project Ga0209270, IMG submission 187456) | Enrichment culture microbial communities from Arthur Kill intertidal strait, New Jersey, USA, that are MTBE-degrading - MTBE-AKS1... | ecosystem: Environmental > Aquatic > Marine >... | reverse complement strand
CCACTGTGAGTCGTACTCCGCCTGATGCTCGAACACCAGACGAACCGCCCGTTCCCGGACCTCCGGGGAATATCTCGATTTCCTGCTCATGACTCCATCCTCTCAAGAAATGGAGCCTCCGGGAAAGTCGGGGCGGTTCACCCTCTCTCCAAGCACCCACTGACAAACCGTCAACACCTATTCAGTAATCGTCGCCCAGTTGAACTTGAGGTGTTGCAGTAAAGCACCATCCAGACCACCATTCAGAGCGCACGTGCGAACTTGTTGTTGAAGGTAAGGCGTTGGCTACCCACCGGAGAGGCCCATGAGATTGCTCAATCCAGACGTATGCAATCTGGCCGAGGACCTTGTCCCAACACCCACGCATACACCAAGCACATCTGTGCAGCTACCGAAGGCCAGGTAAATTGTTCCTCCACTAAGGTACGACCGCGCTCACCCATTTCGGCAAGTCCATCGCTGCTCATCCTGAAAAGCGTCCGCAGACCTTCGCGTATTGATTCCACGCTCGACTCTATCGGAACAGCGGCCTCCGCGGTGAAACCCTCTGGAAGATTACACTGGGGTGTCATCAACACGGGTAACCTGTGGGCCCACGCCTCCAGCACGGCCATGGGAAGCCCCTCACTGAAGGAAGGCAGAACGAAAGCATCGGCTCGCAACAAACTCGCCAACTTCTGCCTCTCGAACTGCGGCCCCACGAAGTGTACCGTCGTCCCGATGCCAAGCGCCTCTACCAAACCTTCAAGCTCCGCTTGGTGGCCGTTCTGGTCCCATCCGGCAACAACCAAATGCCACGAGCTGCCGTGCGACGCGCGCACTTCCTGAGCCCACGCATGAAGCAGATTTGCCAAACCCTTCTTAGGATGTACACGACCAAGAAACAATAAGACCCGACAACCTAAGGGGACTTTGTCCGACCAACTCGGCTCTACCCCATCAGCGCTAACCAACGGTAACTCGACGCCGTTTGGAATAATCGCCACTGGATTCGGCAGGCCATACGCCCGTATTGATTCATACTCCGACTCAGAAAGTGCGTGTAAACACGTGGCTCGCTGCAGGTGTCGATTCTCGTACGCCCACCCCGCCAGTTTCTTCTTCACAGCCGAATTGCGTATGGCCCATGGATCCAACATTCCCCTGGGAGACACAACGATGGGCGCGGATTTCCTTCCCGCCCATCGTGAACTCACTACTGACGGATACATCCACAATCCGTGGGCATGAACCAGGTCTACTTGCCCCTTCCTCAAGGCCGAAACCATTTCCGGTGCAAAAGCAAACGAAGCCGGACCCCACTTTCTGCTAAGTGTAACTTCAAGTTCTCGCCACTGGTGGATATCATTCGCCGCGAATCTGTCATCGATCGAATAGACTTTTACCTCACATCCCTGTCTACGCACCTCTTGTGAGAGTGAGCGCACCGACCAAAACAAACCCCCTGCCAGCCGTGAAATTGCTGCAGTTACAACGCCAACCCTCATTTTGGCTCCAGCGCCAGCAGGATCATGCTGTCCAGTACACCCAGTTTCTTCGAAGTCGTCTGCCCCGCACACTCCACCGCTCCGTGCAAACCTTGCGCAAAAGTCTTAAGCGACCACCGACTGACAATCTCCTCACTAGCGCGGCCCATTGCTGTACTATCACACGACCCCAATGCCATATTACACATTTGGGACGCCAACCGCCCAATGTCCTCCGGATCCACGGTGAAGCCGTTTACCCCCTCTCGTACAAGGTCTGGCGCACATCCGCATTTCTCCGAAACCAGGACCGGCAAACCTGCTGCCATCGCTTCGTTGACGACCAATCCCCACGTATCGCTTATGCTTGGTAGCACGAAGACGTCTGCCAACCCATAGTAAGCGGGCAATTCCTCATAGTCCTTATGGCCCGGCAGGCGGATCAACTCCTCCAATCCGAGCTTCTGGACCAATGCCCAAATCTCTCCGTGCAATGGCCCATCACCCACCAGAACCAATCCCCACGGCTGTGTCCCGCAATCAACAACATACTGTGAATATGCCAGCACAAGTCCTGTCAAGTTCTTGACGTCAATAAAGCGAGCACACGTCAGAAAGTAATGTTCCGGCAGGTCCAGTTCTTCACGTAGGAACGTAGCCTTGGCTCGTGCACGCTGCGCACCTTCTCGAAAATGCTCATTATCCACCACGTCATAACCTGTCCAGATTCGTTCTTCCGGCATCCCCAGGTTAATCAGATACTCCTTTCCCCGTGCGCCAGAGGTAAGAGCACTTCCATACAATTTCGTAATCCTTGACTTCACCCACTCCTTCCACCCAGCGCGCGGTCTGTCATGCCAGGTGCTGTCAGATAGCAGTACAGACGGGACACCCACTTGCAAACACCATCTTAGAACCGGATACAACGCTGGCGAATTACGCCCAAAGACAACGACATCCGGCTTCACGTCGTTCAACAGCACAATCAGACGCGTCGCCGATCTGCGATCCGATGGCACCGGCTCACCTGTCCCATAGGCTCGAAGCACCTGCAACCCTTCATTCTCACTACCTCCAAACCATGGATAGTCTACCTGTGCCCCAACCCGCTCAATTACGGTCAAATCCCACCCAACAGCTTGACACCAAGCTGTCGCTTTACTTAGCCGTGCGCGATGATAAGGGCCAAGAGCATTAAATATTATGAATGCTCGCTTCAGTGATTCCTTCACAGTTACCATCACCTACGAATCTCGTTCGAAGACGCGCTTCCACACTCGGCCAGCCTCACGCTCATAATTCATGTCTGAAACCGCAATCTGCTGCATGCGCGCACGCCTGACTGCCAATTCCTCGCTTGACACCCCACCCAACCGTGCCAAAGCATTGCCTAACGCCACAGGGTCATAGGGATCGGCCACCGCCCCAATACCATGCCTGAGAACCAGCAGCTCCAGCCCAGGGTAGTTGGCGGCAACAACCGGCAGTCCGCAACGCAGGTACTCCGTGAGCCTGCCAGGACACTGATAGAAGTGACCAATTCCAGAGTTCGGGTACAACAACAAGCCAATATCGCAAGCCGCGTAAACCCGAAGCAAGTTATCGAATGGCAATCTTTCAAGACTCAATACTCTTCCGCTGACACCGGGATATCCTGGATCTGCCTCTAGCTGTGCCCGACGGCTGGCATCATTCATTCCGGTAAAAACCAGGGCGAAGTTATCTGGAAGTCGCGCCAGCGCCCGAAGCGATTCCGGAGACATGCGGTCAACCCCGTAGGGCCCGCCAGCGACCACCAGTCGCGCATCACTGCGACCTTCCATTCCAAGACTACTCAAGAGCACACCCCGCATACTCTCATCACACGCAGGCACGGGCCAGTCCACGGGCAGCGCCGTCGGGACCACCTCGGGCATTCTTGGCAATCGATACAGGCTCGCCATGAATCGAGCGCGGTTGACTTCATTGCAGATCACCACATCGGCCCGACGTGCAACGAATCGCTCTATCATTTCGTATAGCCAGTGTTGACCCGGGCCCAAGAAATCCTGAGTATGATAAATCATGCGCCGCCGACTACCGAGCATCCACAACATAGCCGCAAAGGGTGCTTGCTGCGCGCCCTGCACATAAATATATCTAGCCCTCGCCTTTCGAACCTCGTGAAGCGCTCGTTTTACGAGCAGCAGCGCTGATGCCACGCCGGTCTTCTTGACAAGGATGTAGTTGAGTTGCGGATAGTCCGCAAGCCAATCCGGTGGCGGTTGGTTTCCCCATGCTATGTACTTTACCCGCATATCGCGCCGCGAAAGCTGGAGCGCACTCATCGCCTGATGCGGAGCCCCATCGTCCCCTATGGGATATCCAAGAAACACAATACACGTTGCGGTCATACTGCTCCCTGTCACTTCTTGGCTTAGCCTACTACCAGGCCTCCCTGAATCCGCTTACTTAGTAGCGGGACCACCTCGATCGTAGCCAACGCAACCGCACACTACTGTTCTGCGAACTTCTCATTTTGTTCTGGAGGTGTCGGCAGGCCGCGATAGGCGAGTCGACGACGACGGGACGCATATATCAGCATCGGCGTCAGGAACAGATACAGCGTGATCAGCCGACCAGGCAAGATAAAGATCGAGCCTACCACTGCGGTTGGGATCAGGATCGAGATCATGACGTACCAGATCTGCATGCCATGATTTTCCTTCTGCAAGGCCCCTTCCCAGATGCGCCGCACTATAATGGCGGCAAAGTAGTAAAATAACGCACCAAAATACCAGAATTCCGTAAATGCGTTTGCGGGGCCTGTCGGATTACTTCCGTATGGCATGACCCAACCGTATCGCTTCCACAAGCCGTCCTCATCAGACCCTATCCGGATCATCAATGCTTCCTTTACATCACCGCCGACAATCTGCCGCGGGACCAACATGCTCACAACAGCATTGTAAAAGGAGCCACCTAGTCCAAAGGTGAGGTCCTGCTGAACAGCCGCTGCTCGAACAATGAAAGAATCAAACTCGGCATAACCAGTTCCGGAGAATACGTCAGCCACTTCTGAACGCACCTGGATCTCCCGGATCTGCTCCATGTCAATCCCGTACTGCGTGATGGTTCTATATTGCGGCATGATCACGATTGCCACGAAGACGAACACTCCTCCACCGATCGCCGTCCATCGGGGCGGCGTCCAGCGACGCATGAAATACAAACTCAACAGTATTACCAGTATGATGAAGACCAGCGTGGATCTTCGACCCAGAAAGATTACGGTCAAAAGCGGGTAGATCGAGAAGAACGCGACTGTTATGCCCCGCACCGCTGAGGGCCTGTGCAGGAAGGAAAGTAGTGCGAACAGCAAGCCTGGATAGATCAGCTGTCCAAAGAAAACATACCGTACGGGCAGGCCGGACCACACCAAGCCATAGTGCCCACCCCCAGTGAACTGGGCGACGAACCCTCCGGTCAGCGCGGCCAACTTGTACTGGAAATACAAGCCCACAACGTAAAGCAGGACCGCAGCATGGAACAGTCTTCGGTGCGAGTATACCCGCCGTTTCGGACTGGGCCACAATCCCCGCCTCTTCCATGCCCCACTGTGATACCCGAGCCACCCCGCCTGGACGCAAATAATGGACATCAGGAGCGCAAGTTCAATGCCGCCGTCATGCAACACCTGGGGCGGAAACTTGGACGGATTGTTCAGGGCACCAAATGCCTGCGGCACCATATAGAACAACCATGCTGCACCAAAAAGCGTCGGAAACTGATACAACCTATCTGGCTTTTGCAGGCCCCACCAAAAGCACCTGATGCTGAGTGCAACAAGAACCCAGAAAAGTCCCCAGGCGATCAATCTGCCGTCCTCTTGTTGAGAGCATTCAAAAGTCGCGATGCATACGCCGCCTCTGAGACCACCGCACACTTCCGAGTCGCATTGAAGCTGAACTCCACTAGTCGTTCAGGCGCGTCAGAAAACCATGTCAACCTATCGCAAATGCTATTCGCATCCCGGATCGGAACAACAAATCCGTCTTCGCCATCACTCACCACGCTACCGGTGTTGTCGGTACAAATCACGGGCAGGCCGGCCGCCAAGGCTTCATATGTGGCAGTCGCAGAACCCTCACAAAGCGAGGGCAACAGGAAAACATCCGCCCATGCGTAGTGCTTCGGCATGTCACTTCGCGGAACCGAGCCCAGCACCTGGACATGGGATGAAATATCTCGCCACACGTCCGGCCGTAGGTCAATCGGACCTACTGCCCGGAATTGCGCACGCGGTCCCATGAGCTTTGCCGCCTCCAACACATAAGGTGTTCCCTTACGCAGCCCAACCGATCCGACCGTCAAGACCCGGAGTGGATCCTGGTATCGCCTTTCCCTGATGAGCCCCTGATATCGGGCCAGTTCCACCCCGTAAGGAACGACCTCGCAACGCTCAACCGGTCCGCCGCACTGTCCAATCGCATTTTTGACGAAGTGCGAACCGCAGAGAATCAGGTCCGCCTGGCTCCACTCCGCTTCCTCGGTTTCGCACAGGCGGTCAAAGACCGCCTCATTGGTAGTCCCCTCACCCCACTCCGGGTGTGCTTCAGCCTCCTCCGACATCAGCAGCCTCTCGAAACGCAGCGGTGCGATGGTTTGCTCCATCACAGATCGAAAGCCCGCGCGACGCGCAGCGGCTAGGAGTGGGAGACCGGCCCCGTTGAACGTGTAGACCGCGCGCGCGGAGCCGAATCCCCTATTCAGGACTCTCCGACAGAACTCCTGGTTTGCCCAAAGATTGACTGCCGTCCTTTCGGCGGCCGTGCGGGCCTTGCGGAGGCGCCGCGCGTACCGCACACCAAACCAATCAAAGCTCGAGATCTTGGCCTGAGGAATTCCTTCAGGCGACCGACCCAGAATCTTCCGAACTGGACCAGTCCGAAGCGATTGCGGAAGCAGACTCAAGGCGCGTAACGGTCCCGTCGATGAACAAATATCGGTATAGAGGTGGGCCAGTTGGCCCGCATTCTGCAGAATCCTTGGAACGGAATAGTGCATACGGGCGCCGAGTTGTGCTACCAGGAAGAGATACGGTTCAGACATGCGTTGAAGTCAATAGAGAGGTCAAATTCGTTCTCAGGACGCTGACGCACCAGATACAGGATACGGCAATGCAACCGCATCCGCCGGCCCGGTCCAACTCTCGCCCACCAAGTGGGATTGCGTCGACACTGCGCTGTCCGGCCCCGCATCAGCGCAAACGTGCCGCCAGGATCCGCCCATAGCCTTTGGCCCAAGCCGGAACGTAACGCCGCCAACCTGGCCGTAACGCGGCGGGGTAATGCCAAGACTCCAATGCCAGCGGGGAATGGATTGTGTGACGTGATGCCATCAGGGTCAGCAGGACGTCGTGGTACTGTTCCGCCATCTGCCCGACGTCAAAGCGCGCCAATGCCGCTGAATGCGCGTTACTGCTCAACCGGTCGAGAAGTGTTCGGTCGTCTGCCAGTCGATTGAGCGCGTCGGCAGCGCGACGGATGCTCCCGACGGGAAATAGCAGTCCGGTCACACCGTCTTCGACGACAAAGTCGGTCACGCCCCGAATCAGAGAGGCAACAGGCACACAGCCGGTGGCCATAGCCTCCACAACAGACAGTCCGAGGCCTTCAAACCGCGACGGGAACAGCAGCACGTCATGCCGAGCCATCAAGTCAGCCACCTGGGCGGGCGGGACCGCACCCAGGAAGTTAAAACTGCTGGAACTGCCACGCGCAGCAGCCTTCAGCGCACCCAGATCGGGGCCATCACCAGCAATCGTGAACCTTATGTCAGGCCGATTCAGCCTTCTGGCGATTCGCGGTATATCCAAAACCCCTTTGGACGAATTCTCGACTCGCCCCAGGCATAGGACTCGCAGTACGGCCTCGGAATGGTCGCGCCTGGTCGACGCAAATGGGCTCAGGTCACATCCATTAGGGATGGCATGTGTCCGCTCAGGGTCGAAACCGTGGCGACGAACCAAGTCTTTACGGACCCTCGGCGATACTCCCACGGTCGCGTGCACGAAGTCGCGGATTGCACGGGCGTGGGCATACGTTCCCGGCGTGATGCTATGCACTATCAGGAGGCGAAAGAAGTGCTCTGGAAGGTATCTTGCCAGGTTGGGCTGAAGCACCCCACCCAGCACGTCGAGGATCACACCATCGAACCTCTCACTTTCGAGATAGGCGATCACCGCCGCGGCCTGCTCCCGGTCCGAGGCGGCGTCCGTGCCGACAACAATCCCGTGGGCGCGTTCCGCCTCCATCCCAGGCTCGTTCCAGGCTTCTACGCCCCTTGGGCCGATACCGATCCAGCGCATCTCAACGCCATGTTCCGCCAAGCCCTGACGCAAACGACTGGCTACGGAATAAACACCACCTATCATCGGAATGGCAAAACTAGCGATTTTCATAACTAAATAATATTAAGGCAAATAAAGCTGTATCCCACGCACACACCTGACATGCAACCCTCGTTATGCTTGCGTGGCACCACACCTCTCCGTCAGCAACATAATGTACAAGAGCAGCGCATTTCTCGACTACATCTTTATTCAGTGCGCAAGCACACGAACCCTCGTCGACCACTCCATGCCGAACGCGTGTATTGCAATATCACTTTCAGTTATCCACGATGCATTTGTCGAAGGAAACATTTACCCATTCTTATGCCAGGCGCCTCAATGTAGCCCATCGTTAATGTCGAAACATAGTATGTTAGCGTAACGACCGACACAAATAGCAGTACAAGTTGCCCCTCAGGTAATTTGACAAACTCGTAAACTCCAAAGTTAAACAACAACTCATTCACAATATAAAGAACAATAAAGTGAATTATATACATCGAGTAGGAGCTTTTACCAATCTCAATTAAAGCACGAAAAACAATATTGCTGGGTATACCCACACCAGATATTTTGATAGTTATAATTGAAAATGCAACAGCCGATAGAGCTGGATAAGCAAAGCCATCAAAGCCTGTATCATACACGCGGTCATTCAGCAGGAAACAACTTTCAACGATTAAAAACGCAGCGAGCGCAAGATGTGCAGCGGATATTTTATAATTCAGCATTCTAAATGTTGCCATTCCAATAAGAAATACGTTTATTTGATTAATAATAAGTGCATATATATACCCAAATTGATCATTAGGAATTACCCGATCCAGAATTTCTCTGTCGACCAGATGCGGCTGAACATGGCATATGGCATAATACTGAACTAAGAATGAAAACACCGCAACAACGATTATTAACAGAAAGAATTGCGTCAGACTCATCCTGCGAAGCAATAGATACATAACCGGAAAAATCGCATAAAATGATACTTCTGTGGCGATACTCCAGCCTCCAGGAACAACGAAGTTAAAGTTGAAAGGGTCGAATCCGTGTAGGAATAGGATATTCTCCACAATTCCGGAGATCGTATAACCCTTCGGAACAGCCAACTGCCCTCCCTGATATAGACTCAACCCGGATCGCCACACGAAATACAGAATGATTCCAAAATAATACAAAGGTGCAATGCGGAAAAAGCGTCTAATATAGAAGTTTGTTGGGGAGCTTTCGTCACGCTCACTCGCAGAGAGGCACAGAGTTAGGGCGGAAGCAACAAAGAATAGTTGAACCCCCACTTGTCCATAGTTACAAATCCAAGCCACTAGCGTCGAAAGCCCACCTATGTTCTGGTGGCTATGCACCGCAATTACACCAAGAATTGCCACGCCCCTTAGAACATCTATGTATTGATGCCGTACTGCAGCGTCAGCACTACCTATTCGCATAAAACGGTTGATCAACGCTTTACCCAAAGAACATCCAATATCACACCAACTTGCTTTCTGGACGGAACAAAGGTCCGCAAATACATTTCAACTGCCCCAGCGTGAAGCATGCCGAAGTGCACCCATTCATCGTTCTAACGCCCGTCCGCAGTGTAGCCCATTCTTTCCATCCAGGGCCCGATGCGTTCCTGGAACTCTTCCAACTGCTCAGGGCTCAAATGTGCTCGCCATTGCCCTACCGACGCATCGGTGATCCGTTCCGCCAAGCGCTGGTGGCCCTGCTGGTTCCTGACACGCGTCTTCGAATAGTTCTCGGACTGCAACTGTGCCGGATCGAGCGACTCGCCCAGAAAGGTCATCACTTTCTCCAAGACTGCCTGAGGATCTCGACACAGTGATTCGTACCGGACCAGTTGGATCTTCGCGCCGCTTTCTTGGGCTACCACCAAAGCGGCCACAGATCGTTTCCAGAGTTCGGCGTACATGGGGATGTTGCCCGTTTTGATCTTCGGATGGCGCAACGCAGATATAAAGCCGTCTCTTGGGTCGCGCACCATGAATATGAACCGCGCCTGAGGAAAGTGACGCCTCAAAAATGGGATACGTAGCGCATGCTCAGGCGTCTTTTCCACGAATCTGCGAGTTCCTTCTCGCTCCAAGAGTGTTCGTGCAATTGCATCAAACAACTCTACAGAGTCACGCGCCTTCCGCAGCAGCCTAACCATTTCATCGTCTGGCACTTCTTGGTAGCGGATGTCGAGGTAGTTACGCCGGAAGAAGAAAAGGGTGCCCTCTCCATCCAATCCACAAAAATCAGGATGGGCTCTTAAGAGCGATTGCATGAGCGTCGTGCCACATCGTTGTGGCCCAATGACGAACACGTGTTCGGAATCGGAGATGGTGCGCACCCAGTGATAACGGGCATTGCGCAGCGCCCAAAGAGGGTGCGCTATTGCCTTGAGCAACCGGCGCGATGTCAGGCCACGGTCAAGGGAGGGTTCGAGGCTAGCGGGTTGCAGTTTCATTGGCTGAAAGTCCTGCACGACGGATAAGAGAAAGGCCGGGACCGATAACAGTGGGCCGAACGCTCAGGCGCCTCTCCGTCTCCCGGACGAGCACCAGGTTCCAGATGACCAAGCTCAGTCCCGTCGCTATCGCAGCACCTTCGATTCCGGCCAGGGGAATCAGGATTGAGTTCAGTGCCACGTTCACGAAGGTGCTCAGGGCAACTCCCCACGCCACCGTCTTCTCGTGGCTGCACATCACCAGCAAAGCCTGCACCGGCCCGGCGGCCACGTTCAGCAATTGCGCAATGCTCAGTAGAGCGAGAGCACTCGCGGCCTCGCGAAACGCATCGCCGTAGATCCAGCCCAGCAATGGGCCGCCAAAAAAAATGAAAACGACTGCAAGCGGCAAAGTGAGGAGAAAGACAGCGCGGATAGATTTCGTGACCATGCGCTGCAACCGTTCTTGCTGTCCTGTGGAATTGAACTCTGACATCAAGGGGCGCATCGGGACGATCATCGCGCCCAGCGCGAACGCGATGAAGTTCGCCATCCGGGTCGCGGTATGGTACATGCCCACCGCCTCATCGTTCACCAGTGCTCCAAGCATGAGAATGTCGGCTTGGTTGTTAATGGTGAGCATGCCGCTGATAAGCAGCAGCGGCAGCCCTGCCTTCAACCAAGATGTAGCCGCATAGTCCGGTTCCAACGGGTGCTTCCACTCCGGCTGGACCCCGTAAGCGATGGAAGCAAGGGCAATACCAAGCGCCAACGCGACCCCCGCCGCAGCCATCTGGAGATAAAGGGCCGTGTCCGGTTCCAGAGAGCCTTCCGTCGGAGCGACCAGCCAAACCACGACCAGCAGGGCCACGAAGGCGCACATGTGAAGCACATTCGGCAACGAACTCTGCACGACTCTCTTGAAACCGAGCAGTACGGCGCCACTCAGCCCCAGGAGGGCCTGAATCGGCAGCAGGAACGCTGCAGTGGCGAACAGGGCCCCTTTCTCACCAGGAATGAGTGTCGTTAACGCCAAGAGGATAACGGCCAGGGCGACGGAGACAAGAGCAACGACGAGATAGCCGAACCGCACAGCCCCTTTGACTCTCGCCCACTCCTGTTTGGCAACAGCAACCGCCAGTTCTCGCTCGACGACACGACCCAAACCGAATCCTGCAAGCGTACCCAGAAGAGCGATCCAGCCCATCGTGTACTGATAGGCCCCATAGCCTGTAACCCCGAGCAACCTGGCAAGAAGCACACTGGCCGCGAAACTCAGCGCGGTATTGAGGACCTGGACTGCGGCACTCCAGCTTGCACCCCTCAGAATGTAGCTGCGAATCGGAGTCATGGTTCTTGGTAGCAAGCCGGAGTCATGGAACGGAAAGACATCACTTGGGGAAACGCTGAGTTGCACGTCCCATTGAGCAAGATGCAGGTTGTAGGATTCAAGGATAGTGTCTCGCCAGCCATACTGCGCTTTGCTTAATCCACCGGACTTGAAAGGATGGTTACGAGTTTCAACGGGTGGCTCCGTTCGGAATTCCAGGGACACCTTACGTAATTCCACGTTGCTTCATCTCCTCTGGAGCCCCCGGCTTCGGCCCGGGTTTTCGCTTCCTCAGCGGCCGGCCCAGCATGATCTCCAACTTTTCGGCAAAGGCCTCGCTGCCGAGTGGGCGACCTGTGCGTTCGTGGGTCCGAAAGGCCTCTCGCTCGGCCTCGGGGAGCGGCTCCTCCAGAAAGGCTCCCCAGTCACTGACCATTTCCAGAAGCGGCCCCACTCGGACCAGTCTGTCGTCCCGGCCATCCAAGTGCGCCTGGGCGCTGCTCCAGGGATAGTCGCCGGCCGCCTTCACCATCCCCGCCGCCACGGGGTTCCGTTCTACATACCGGGCCGCAGCCAGGAGGTGCGTTTCCTCCATGGGGAAAGAGGCAAACCGCCCTTGCCACAGATGGCCCCGCCATCCCTCACGGAAATTGATGTGTCGGCTGTAGCGGCGGTGCGCCTCGCTGATCGCCGGCGCCAGTCCGTTCGCCTCTTCCGGCACGGCAATCAGGTGGACGTGGTTGCTCATGAGGCAGTAGGCCCAAACCGCGACACCGTAATGCGCGCACCACGTGGCCATGAGATCGATATAGACCCGAAAGTCATCGTCCCTGAAAAAGGTGTTCTGCCGCCGGTTGCCCCGCTGGGTGATGTGGTGCGGTAATCCAGGGGCCACCACTCGGGCCAGTCTTGCCATGCAGAAGGACTCCGAATCCGTTCGGTCTGGAATTGTGTGGGGTGTCCCCGGAACTTCGCTACCGGAACTTCGCTATCTCTTCTGCACCGTCAGCTGCATGATTTGCTCGAGTATGGCGCAAGCTTCAGCGAAGTGGGCGTTGTCGAGCTTGCGCATGGGGTGAGGCGCTGCGTTGCGAACACGCCAGTCGAATGATTTGGGCTGATGGCACAGTACGTAGCTTGTTTTGCCGCTTTTTCCTTTGGCCTTACCAGCGGCAACGGCGAAGGGGTTGTCTGCGTTGTATTCGGCGGTGGTCATGGGCAGGCCGATGACCAACGAGGTTTTGGCGTTGAAGTGTTGTGGCGACAACACGAGAAATGGGTGCATATCCCGCATTTCACGCCCGGCCTGGGGATTGCAGTCGATCCAGATGACGTCCTGCCGCGCGGGCACCCAGTCTCTCGTTTTGGCTACCACTGCTCGGCGCCGACGGGCGTTGCGTCCATGACCTCGCCGCCGTGGCGTGCTGCGTCGAATCGCTCCAGGCGTTGTTCGAGTGTAGGCTGGCCGTTTTCCAATGGCGTAATGATGACGCGGCCGTTTTCGACCTCGATGCGCACGCGCTGATTGGCATGCAAGTGCGCCTCACGCGCCACGCTAACCGGCAGGCGTACACCGAGATTGTTGCCCCAGCGTTTGATATCGAGCACTGCGTTTGCCATTGCGCTTCTCTCGCGGTGTTTAAACATTGTCTAAACGTACTACAAAGTGGCAGCAATAGGCAAGTTGAATTCCGGGGACACCTTACGTAATCCCACGTTGCCCCATCACCCTCGACGCCAGCCGCTTCAGCCTGGGCTATTGCTTATTCAGAGGTCGGCCACTTTTACGATAGTTTCAAGGGGGAGAATTCCGGGGACACCTTACGTAATTCCACGTTGTTTCATCTCCTCTGGAGCCCCCGGCTTCGGCCCGGGTTTTCGCTTCCTCAGAGGCCGGCCACTTTTACGATAGTTTCGAGTTCCGGGATTCGAGGAGTGGCTCCGCTCGAATTTGGGTGCCTCGCGTAGCCTATGGGACAATAGCAAGAGCCGTTGTTATTCGGCGAAAAGGCTCGCCTCCTACGGACCGGGTTCCGTGCGGTTGTAGATGTCTTCGAACCGGATGATGTCGTCTTCACCGAGGTAGCTGCCGGACTGGACCTCAATGAGTTCCAGGGGCACCTTGCCGGGGTTTTCCAGGCGGTGCGACACGCCCAGCGGGATGAAGGTGGATTCGTTCTCGCCCACCAGGTAGGTCTCGCCGTTGCGGGTGACGCGGGCGGTGCCGCGTACCACCACCCAGTGCTCGGCGCGGTGGTGGTGGAGCTGGAGCGACAGGGCGGCGCCGGGATTGACCTTCAGGCGCTTGACCTGAAAGCGATCGCCGGCGTCGATGGACTCGTAGCTGCCCCAGGGTCGGTGGACGCAGCGGTGGTTGCGGGGCTCTTCGCGGCCGCTGGCGCGCAGCGCCTCCACCAGCGTCTTCACCTCCTGTGCGCGGTCGCGGGGGGCGATGAGCACGGCATCGGCAGTCTCCACGGCCACCAGGTCCTCCACCCCCACGGCCGCGAGCAGGCGGTGGTTGGAGAGCAGCAGGGAGTTCTTCGAATCGTGGGCGAGCACGTCACCCTGCACCGCGTTGCCCGCTCCGTCGCGGGGCATGAGGGACCAGAGCGCTTCCCAGGAGCCCACGTCGCACCACCCCGATGCGAGGCTGACCACGGCACCGCGCTCGGTCCGCTCCATCACCGCGTAGTCGATGGAGTCGGCGGGGCAGGCGCGGAACACCTCCGGCTCGGGTCGGAAGAAGTCGTGGTCGGCGCAGCCGGCGGTATGGGCGGCCCGGCAGGCCTCGAGGATATCGGGGCGGAAGCGTTCCAGCTCCTCCAACCAGCGCCCGGCGCGCAGCAGGAACATGCCGCTGTTCCAGGCGTACCCGCCCGAGTCCAGGTAGCCACGGGCGGTCTCGGCATCGGGCTTCTCCACGAAGGCGGCGATGGCATGGACCGCCGCACCGGACCCGGCCTCTTCAGCACCGCCAAGGGGCTGGCCCTGGCGGATATAACCATAGCCGGTGTGGGGCGCATCGGGAACCACGCCGAAGGTGACCAGCCAGCCCTCCCCCGCCAGCGCCGCGCCGCGGCGCACCGCCGCGCGGAAGGCCTCCGGCTCGCGGATGACGTGGTCGGCGGGCATCACCATCAGCAGGTCGTCGGGGGCCGCGCTCAGCGCCGCCAGGGTGAGCGCCGGGGCGGTGTTGCGCCCCGCCGGCTCCAGCAACAGCCGCGGATCGGGCAGATTGAGCCCGCGCAGCTGCTCCGCCACCAGGAAGCGGTGCTCCTCGTTGCAGACCACGATGGGGGCGGCATCGCTGAGGCCGTCCAGCCGCAGCGCGGTCTCCTGCAGCAGGCTGTGGTCTGAGTTCAGCGGCAGCAGCGGCTTGGGAAAGAACTCCCGGGAGAGGGGCCAGAGCCGGGTGCCGGCGCCGCCGGCGAGGATGACGGGTTGGATATTAATCAGAGGCAAGTTTTCAGTTCCGGGATGGGAGGGGTAGTTTTCAGTGTTCAGTGTTCAGGCCTGGATCAGGTTGCTGAGTTCGGTTGTGCGTTGTTCCATCAGGGCCTGGTCGCTTCTGGATTCCACGTTCAAACGCAGCAGCGGCTCGGTGTTGGAGGCGCGGAGGTTGAAGCGCCAGTTGTCGAATTCCATGCTGAGGCCGTCGGTGGCGTCCTGCTGCGACATGTCCGGCTGGTAGTGGTCGCGGATGCGTTCCAGGGTGGCGCGTGTGTCGGCCACGCGGAAGTTGATTTCGCCGCTGCAGGGGAAGCGGGCGATGCGCTCGTTGACCAGTTCCGACAGGGGCCGGCCCGTTATAGACATGCGCTCGGCCACCAGCAGCCAGGGGATCATGCCGCTGTCGCAGTAGGCGAAGTCGCGGAAGTAGTGGTGGGCGGACATCTCGCCACCGTAGAGGGCGTCCTCGGCGCGCATGCGCTCCTTGATGAAGGCGTGGCCGGTCTTGCTCATGACGGCGTGACCGCCGGCCTGGGCCACCATCTCCCGGGTGTTCCAGGTGAGGCGCGGGTCGTGGATGACAGTGGCACCCGGTGCATGCTCCAGCAACTGAGTGGCCAGCAGCCCCACGATGTAGTAGCCCTCGATGAAACGGCCCGTCTCGTCGAAGAGGAAGCAGCGATCGTAGTCGCCGTCCCAGGCGATGCCGAGATCGGCGCCCTGTGCCCGCACCGCCTCGGCGGTGGCGGCACGGTTCTCCGGCAGCAGCGGGTTGGGGATGCCGTGGGGGAAGCGGCCGTCGGGCTCGTGGTGGATGCGGGTCACCTCGAAGGGCAGTCGGGCGGCGATGGCGTCGAAGGCCGGGCCGGCGGCACCGTTGCCGGGGTTGACCACCAGCTTCAGCGGCTTCAGCCGGTCACGGTCGATGAAGGAGAGCACTTTGTCCACGTAGCCGGGCAGGATATCGAGAGAAGCGTTTTCCCCTCTCCGGGCGGCGGGCTCGAAGCTGCCGGCCCGGGCCAGCGCCTCGATCTCCCGCAGGCCGGTGTCGCCGCTCACCGGCATGGCCCGTTCCCGGACCAGCTTCATGCCGTTGTAGTCGATGGGGTTGTGGCTGGCGGTGACCATGATCCCGCCCCCCATGCCGGGCTGCGCCGCGGCGTGGTAGACCATCTCCGTGCCGCAGAGACCAAGCTCGCGGGTATCGATGCCGCTGGTGTTGAGGCCCTCGATGAGGGCCCGGGCGAGGCTGGGGCTGGCGAGGCGGTTGTCCCAGCCCACGGCCACGGGGCCTTTCGGGGCGACGACCCGGGCGTAGGCGGCGCCGATGTTGCGGGCGAGGTCTTCATTCAGTTCGTCCGGGAGCCGGCCGCGGATGTCGTAGGCTTTGAAGGGCACGATTCAATCAGATCCAGGTTTCAAGGAATTGTGTTCTGTGTTGCGTGTTCCGTGTTCCGTCACACCCATCCTGGCACGGCCCGCTCCCCCGCCCCTCGCGGGAGGGGGCTGGGGGGAGGGGGCGTGATCTTTGGGGCTGCGCCTGGCTTTTGATGGGCACGCTGCGCTTTGCCCATCCTACCGCTGCCCGTTCCGGTTCCGGCCGGCCCCATCGCCCCGGGGGCGGGCCTCCCACAGGCTTTGGCTGGGCCACCGGGGCTGGGTCACCCATGTGGGAGGCGCGCCCTCGCGGCGATTGGGTTTGCAGGGCAGCGCCCTGCGCGTCAAACAGCGGAGGCCTGCCTCTCTGCGGCGGGCTGGAGCACTCCCCGCCCTTCCAGGTGCGCCAGCACCTGTTCCACGCATTCCCCGATAGGGTGCCGGTCGGTTTCCAGCACCAGTTCGGGGGCCTCGGGCGCCTCGTAGGGGGAGGAGATGCCGGTGAAGTTGGGTATCTCGCCGGCGCGGGCGCGCTTGTAGAGGCCCTTCACGTCACGCCGCTCGCATTCGTCGAGGCTGCAGCGGACGTGGACCTCGACGAAGTCCCCCTCCCCCAGCAGCTTGCGCACCCGCTCGCGGTCTTCACGGAAGGGGGAGATGAACGCGGTGAGGGCCATGACGCCCGCGTCGAGGAAGAGCTTCACCATCTCGCCGATGCGGCGGATGTTCTCGCGCCGGTCGGCCTCGCTGAAGCCGAGGTCGGCACAGAGGCCGTGGCGGACGTTGTCCCCGTCCAGCACGATGGTCCGGCAGCCGCGATTGTGGAGCTCCTCCTCCAGGGCGTGGGCGATGGTGGATTTGCCCGAGCCGGAGAGACCGGTGAACCAGAGGTTGACGGCGCGGTGGCCGTTCTGACCCTCGCGCCGGGGGCGGGTGACGGTGGGGTGGTGCCAGAAGACGTTCGATTTGGTCATCCGTGTTCCGTGTTCCGTGTTCCGTGTTCCGTGTTCCGTGTTCCGTGTTCCGTGTTCCGTCAGGATTTTAGTCAGCGGTCTTGACCGGCTCGACTTCGTTTGCCTGTTCGACCTCCTGGCGGAGTTGTTCGATTTCCGCCTTGAGGGCTTCGTACTCGGCCATTTTGCGCTTCAGGAAGCGGGAGGTGAGGCGCACTTTTTCCTCGATGCCCTTCGGGGTCAGGAGGTAGGCGTAGGCGAGCTTGTTCCTGTTGTTCCTGAAGTTGTTGGCCTTGACCAGTCCCTTGTCGATCAGCGCCCGCAGGCAGTAGTTGGCCTTGCCGAGGCTGATGCCCAGCGTTTGCGCCAGGTCGCGCTGGGTGGCGGAGGGGTTTTCTTCCAGGGCTTTCAGGAGTTTGAGGTGGGTGTCGTCACCGACCGGGCCAAGGCCCGGATCGCGTGTTCCGTGTTCCGTGTTCCGTGTTCCGTTATTCATGCTTTCTTTTCACCGAAGAGGACAAGGCGTGCAGCATGGCGGAGATTCCGCGCAGCTCTTCCGTGAGATCCTTTGCATGATCCGAATTCAGATGTGAGAGTTTTCGAGCGATATAGACTTGCGTGCGCAATTCGGCCGCAGAGCCTTTGGCAATATTCAGGTATCGAATGAAATCGCGTGGGGTATCCCGTTCCGCACCCTCAGCAATATTGGATGCGATGGAAACCGCAGCTCGGGTCATCTGGCCCTTGAGCCCGTGGTCATTGCACCCTTTCAGAGCCTCGTAAACATCGAGACATAATCGACAGGCGCGTTTCCAGACTTCCAGGTCTTCGAAGGATTTGTAGGCCATGGGGTTTCCTTCCCTGGAATCAATGGCTGTTGGGGCTTCGGGCACGCTACCGCCCTGCCGGTGCGTTCCTTGCACAGCATGGGCCGGGGTCTTTTTTTATGGTTCTGCGCCCTTTTCCCCGGTGAACCGGAGGGTGTGTTCAATGGGTGAACGGTAGGGCTGGGGAGGTATTAGAACGCGTTGGGGTTGCGGGATCAAGACGTGTTCCGTGTTCCGTGTTCAGGGTGTGACCGTTGGCGAGGCGGGAAGCCCCCATCGCCCCGGGGGCGGGTCTCCCACAGGCTTCGGTCGGGCCGTGGGAGCTGATAACCCTTGTGGGAGGCGCGCCCTCGCGGCGATTGCTCTTCTGGTAAAGGCGGTTGATGCTTCCGCATCGGCGTGTGCCTGTGGCGCCGGGAAGTCACCATCGCCCCGGGGGCGGGGCTCCCACAGGAGTTCGGCCGGAATTATTGAGTATAATCCGCTGGATTCAGGTATCTGCCAGGGGTCGGAACCTGACTCTGTTCTGTTCGATGACCGTGTAGTGCCCTTTGAGCTTGTTGCCGTGACGATCGAGCACGGTTTGCAATCGACCCCAATGACTCGATCCGGGCGTGCAGGGTAGACGCAGCATGATCACGCCGGCCAGTTCACGCTTCATGCGGAAAACCAACTCTCCGAAATCCTTGTCCTCCGTGAGGAGCAGGCGGTCCTCCTTCCTGGCGCTTTCCAGGACTTCATCGTCGGTAATCCCGCTGGCAAACTCTGCCACATAAATGACATCGATTCCGGCCCCTCGGAGAGCGCGCACCAGTGGCGCTGCAATGTTTTCGTCTGCGAGAAGCCTCAATCCAGTCATCCGAAGGCGACTTCCTCGTCGGCCAGGTAGTCTGCCGCGAAGGCCTCGGCCGCCCGGATATCGTCGATGGTTATTCTGGGATGGTCCTCGAGAATTTGTTCAGGGGTCATGCCTGCAGCCAACTTTCTGAGAAGCTGCTCGACGGTGATTCTGGTGCCCTTGATGACCGGTTTGCCGAACATGATGTTCGGTTCTACTTGAATTCGTTCATGTCTTGTCATTGATGACTCCCGCCATGGATGCTGCGGCCAGTGACTCAAGTTTCAGCTCTCACGGTTGAAGATTCAAGATTGCCGGTTGTCGCTTCCCAGCACCTCTTCATGGGCCTCGTGCTCCTCGCAGGGGTTGGGTAGCCGTGTTCCGGGTTCCGGGTTCAGGGTGTGACCGTTGGCGAGGCGGAAGCCCCTATCGCCCCGGGGGCGGGGCTCCCACAGGCTTCGGTCGGGCCGCGGGGGTGTGCAGATGAATCTGCACCTACGGCGGGCATGATTACCGCGGTGGTCGTTGCGGGGGCATCAGGCGGTGGCGGGGGCGATCTGGTGGCGGCTGAGGGTGACGCTGTTGGTGCGGCCCATGAGGTCGATGAGGAGGTGGACACGCTCCTCCGCCGTTTCGGCCTGGTAGATGGCCTTCAGGCCGGCGAGACCGCCGTCGAGGATGGTGACGGTGTCGCCCTGGTTGAACACGGGGGCGTCGGGGGCGTGGCAACCGCCCTCCTCCGCCTGCATGAGGCCGTGGACGATGAGGTCGGGGACCGGCTTTACCTCCATGCCGAACCTGACCAGGCCGGCCACGCCGCGGGTGGAACGGATGGGCGCGGTGTTCTCGGTCTCGAGATCGACGCGGATGAAGAGGTAGCGGGGGAACAGCGGCTCGATGCGCTCCAGCCACTTGCCCCGGACGCGGCGGGAGGCGCGCAGCAGCGGCAGGTAGGTGCGGTAGTCCTGCCGGCTGAGCTGGACCTCGGCCTCGCGCTCCTGGCGGGGCTTGGTATGGATGGCGTACCAGTGTTCCATGGGATGTTCAGCGTTCGAGTCCGTTCAACGAGTGAACACAATAGCAAAGAGCATAGGAAGGGTGTCAATGGGGGATGTCTCACAGCAAAAATGGCGCATATAGGACAGATTCGACAATAGACGCCATTAGTATGTGAATTTGATCACAAGGAGGAGTGCTTGGGGGAGCTGAGGCCATGCCACCTGCCCTTGTCAACGTCTCCCTTCCCTTCCAGGACACCGAACTGGAGCTGCGGCAAACGGCTGCTCTCGTTGCGCATACCAGCGGAACTCCGTGTTCGGGCGGCAGGTTCAGAAATAGGACGGGATGGTTTCCATCCCTTCTTTCGTTATTACAACAGGCTGGGCCACTGTCGGGCATCGAACGGGGGAAACCCCACTCCCATCACAAGCAGTCTCCGGACACCCGCATGGGAATGCGGTTATAGATTTTCACACCTGTTACGTATGGACACATTCGGTTAACATGGCAGCCGCAAACTGGGTTGCGCTTTGACCGCCTTTGGAGACGTGACAATGGATGTCCGTTACATGGAATGGTTGCCTTTCACCGTCGCCTTCGGAGTGACGGCGCTGCTGATCCTGGTGTTGCGCCCCCTGGCGTTCCGGATCGGGCTGGTGGATGTGCCCGGCGGCCGCAAGGATCACGCCCACGACACGCCGCTCGTGGGCGGTATCGCCCTGTTCTGCGGTTTCTTCTTCGCGATTCTCCTCACCGACGGGGCGCTGGCGCCCTACAAGCCGCTGTTCGCCGGCGGGGCGTTGCTGCTCATCGTCGGCATCCTCGACGACTTCCATGAGCTCCCGGCCTGGACCCGTTTCGCGGCCCAGATTGCCGCGGCGCTGATGATGACCCTGTGGGGCGGCGTGGTGGTGGAGGATCTCGGCTTCCTCTTCGGCCGCGACGAGTTGGCGCTGGGTGCGTGGGCGATGCCGTTCACCGTCTTCGGGGTCGTGGGCGTCATCAACGCCTTCAACATGTGCGACGGCCTCGACGGACTGGCCGGCACCCTCTCCCTGCTGGCGCTGGTTTTCATGGCCCTGGCGGCCCATGCCGCGGGCGACGGCGTCCACGCCTCACTGCTGATGGTGCTCGCCGCGGCGGTGCTCGGTTTTCTCGCCTTCAACTACCGCATCCCGGGCCGGCGGCGGGCACTGGTGTTCCTGGGCGACGCCGGCAGCATGTTCCTCGGCTTCTGCGTGGCGTGGTTCCTGGTTGCGCTGACCCAGGCTCCGAACGCGCCCATCGCCCCGGTGACCGCCCTGTGGCTGGTGGCCATCCCGCTGCTCGACACGGTGAGCCTGATGCTGCGGCGGGTCATGAAGGGCCGCTCGCCCTTCGCCCCCGACCGGGAGCACTTCCACCATATACTGCTGGTGGCCGGCTACTCGGTCTCCCAAGCGGTGGTGGTGATCGCGGTGCTCTCCACGCTGCTGGCGCTGTTCGGGATGGTCGGGCTGTGGTCGTCCCTGGAGCACTGGGTGATGTTCTACGCTTTCGCCGGCCTGTTCCTGCTCTATTTCTGGGGTGTGCGACACGCCTGGAAGGTGATGCGTGTATTGCCGAAGCCCGGCGGTCGGCAGGCGGTTGGAGCCGGTCAGGCTCATGGGGCACTGGCGCGGCGGGAGACGGAGTGATTCGCCGCCGGCCGGGGTGATTATTGAATAGACAGGATTGACAGGATTCTTCCCTCTGGGTTGAGGGGCCGCGGATGGATGAGGGTTTGCGGGTTCTGGCCTAGGCCCCATCGCCCCGGGGCGGGCCTCCCACAGGCTTCGGTCCGGCCACCAGGGTGGGGAGCCCTTGTGGGAGGCGCGCCCTCGCGGCGATTGTCTTTTCTGTGAATAGACAGGATTTACAGGATTGACGGGATTCTTCCCTCTGGGTTGAGGGGCCGCGGATGGATGAGGGTTTGCGGGTTCTGGCCTGGACCTATCGCCCCGGGGCGGGCCTCCCACAGGCTTCGGTCCGGCCACCAGGGTGGGGAGCCCTTGTGGGAGGCGCGCCCTCGCGGCGATTGTCTTTTCTGTGAATAGACAGGATTTACAGGATTGACGGGATTCTTCCCTCTGGGTTGAGGGGCCGCGGATGGATGAGGGTTTGCGGGTTCTGGCCTGGACCTATCGCCCGGGGCGGGCCTCCCACAGGCTTCGGTCCGGCCACCAGGGTGGGGAGCCCTTGTGGGAGGCGCGCCCTCGCGGCGATTTCCACTCAATGGAGGGGAAACAGCACCCTGGTGGGGCGGGAATACACCAACGCTGGAAACAGCCCTACAATCCCTGCAGAACGGTCTGCCTGGAGCCGCGGGGATGAAGTTGCTGTTGGGGATTGTGTTGCTGCTCGGCGGTTCCATCGCCGCGGCGGGCGGGGCTGAACAGCGTATCGCCGCGGCGCGGGCGCTGGAGGCCAACGCCGCGGAGGCCGGGTCGGTGGCGGTCATCGAGGCCTGGCGCGCTGTGGTGGCGCTGGAACCGAAGAACGAGACAGCGCGCCAGGCGCTGGCGGAAACGGCCTGGGCGCTGGCGGCGCGAATCGAGGCGGCGGAGGCAATCGAACAGAGGCACACGGCGCTGGAGTACGAGGCGCGTATCGTGGAAAAACTGGCCGACACCCTCTGGCGCACGGAGCGTGATGCCGAGGCGGGTGACGGGCGCGCGCAGCTGACGCTCGGTGTTTTCTACCGGCACGGGCTGCTGGCCGAGGTCGATGAGGACAAGGCGTGCGACGCCTATGTCCGCGCCGCGCAGTCCGGTGTGGCGGCAGGGCAGTATCGCGCGGCGCTCTGTGTTTCCGGGTCCGATCCGGCCCGGGCGCTGGAGCTGACCCGCCGGGCCGCGGCCGGCGGTCATGCCGCCGCCCAGCACCTGCTGGCCGAGCGGTTGCTGGCGGAGCAGCCCCCCCGGACCGACGAGGCGTTCCAGTGGGCGGAGCGTTCGGCGGCGCAGGGCCGGGTGAGTGTCTTGAGCCTGTTGGGCTGGATGTTCGCCGGCGGGCACGGAGTGAAGAAGGATGCGGCCCGCGCCGCCAGCCTCTACCGCGAGGCGGCCGAGGCCGGCAGCGCCAGCGCCCGCAACAACCTGGGCGAGCTGTACGAGACCGGCGAAGGCGTCGCGAAGGACCCCGGCACCGCGGTGGCCTGGTATACCCGCGCGGCGGAACAGGGGTACGCCCCGGCCCAGTACAACCTGGCGCGGATGATTGCCGGGGGCGCCGGGGTGAAGCGGGATGATTGCGCGGCGCGCGGCTGGCTCGTGCGGGCGAAGGCGCAGGGATTCGAGATTGCCGGGACCATGCTGGAGTGGATGGACCGGGAGAAGCGGTGCCCAGGGAAATAGTGGTTGTGGTGCGCGCTATCGCCCCGGGGGCGGGCCTCCCACAGACTTCGCTCCGGCCACCAGGGTGGGGAACCCTTGTGGGAGGCGCGCCCTCGCGGCGATTGATCTTGAATGGACAGATTTGCAAACAGCTATCGAAACATCTGACGTTTCGCTTTTGTGACATGTCGCATATTTATTTGAAAATGTGCCGTTGGGACAACAGAAACACTGATCTCGTTGCCACGACATGCTAGTCTTTGGTCGACCAGTAAACATGGATTTTTCACGGGAGTTCTGGATATGAACAAGTCGCGCATTCCCGGCTGGCTGCTTGCAGGGACGCTGGCCTTCGGCCTGCCTGCTGCAGCGCAGGCCATCACGGTTTCCCCGAGCATGGACCAGGCGGCGCTCACCGCGGCCGTGGCCGACGCCAAGGCGGCCAACGAATCCCTCGCTTCCATCGCCCAGGCGCTGCTCGACGCGGGCATCGGCCCCGGTGACGTGACCCAGGCCCTGCTCGAGGCGGGCTTCGGTGTCGGTGAGGTGGTCTTCACAGTAATCGGGCTTACCGACGCGGACGCCACCGTCGCGGTGGTCAGCCGTGCCGCCTTCCTTGCCGGGAATCCCACCGCCACCGAGATCATCATCACCGCGGCCCTCGAAGCCGGCGCAGACAGGGACGATGTGGACCGGGGCCTGGCTCTCGTCAGCGTGAACAGCGTGAAGCCCGCGGCGGGTGCGCCCGGCGGTGTGGCCAGCCCCAACTGACAGGCTGCTGTTCATCAATCGTTGCCATTGCTCAGTCCACCAGCCTAAAGGAATAGTCGCCGTGATAATCAAGAAACAGATCGCCCTGGGCGTGGCGCTGGCCTGCAGCGCCGGCGCCGCCTTCGCCACGGAGCCGAACGGGATTCCCTTCGGCCCCTTCCGCGCCTACCCCTCGCTCAGCTACGACCTCAAGTACGAGGACAACGTCTACCGCACCGAGAGCAACGAGCAGGATGGGTGGGTGAACGTCCTCACCCCGGCCATCGAGTTGCGCGGCCTGAGCGGCCCCAACGCCTACGTGCTCGGCTACGCGCTCAGCAAGGCCTGGTACAGCGAGGATGGCGGCCAGAACGACTACCTCCATCACCGCCTCTATGCGAATGCGGCCCTGGAATTCGCCACCCGCCACCACCTGGACCTGAGCTACGAGTTCAAGGACTGGACCGATCCCCGCGGCTCGGACTTCGAGGCCGACGAGGTGGTGGACGTGGTGCGCGACACCGGGCCCGGCACCGACGTGGACGAATGGCACCAGCATCAGCTGGGCGGCACCTACACCTTCGGCGCCCCGAGCGCCCGCGGCCGGCTGGAGTTGCACGCCGACCAGGCCTGGCGCCGCTACGACAACAACGGCCAGGAGTATCGCGACCGCGACGCCACCACCCTGGGCGCCACCTTCTACGCCCGGGTGATGCCCAAGACCTCGCTGCTGTTCGAGGTGGCCCAGACCGACATCGACTACGTGAACGAAAGGGCCGCCCCACCGGGATCCACCAGTCTCGACAGCACCGAGCGCCGCTACCTGGCCGGCGTCACCTGGGACGCCACGGCCAAGACCACCGGTACCGCCAAGGTGGGCTATCTGACCAAGGATTTCGACGACGGCAGCCGTGACGACTTCAGCGGCGGCAGCTGGGAAGTGGGCGTCACCTGGCGGCCCCTCACCTACTCCGCCGTGGATCTGACCACCTCCCGCACCACCAGCGAGCAGACCACCGGCACCGACGACTACGTGCTGACGAAGGACTTCGGCATCGCCTGGACCCACGACTGGGGCGTGCGCCTCAGCACGAAGTTCGACGCCAAGTGGGCCTGGGACGAGTACAACACCACCGACCGCGAGGACGACCGCTCCACCTACGGCATGGGGCTCACCTACGCGCTGAACCACTGGCTGGATCTGGGCGCGAGCTACCGCTACCTGGAGCGCGACTCCAGCGCGGCCGGCAAGGATTACGACAACAACACCTTCATGCTGACCCTCAAGGCGGCGCTGTAGGTTCGTTGGCGTTACCGGAACGGGATGTGCAGGGAAGCCTCCCCGCGGGGAGGCTTCTTTTTGTAGGCGGTTAAAAGAGTTTTTTAATAGACAGGATTTCTCAGGATTGACAGGATTTTTCCCTCAGGGTTGAGTGGCCGCAGGTGTATGAGGGATCAGGGGTTCTGGCCGGTAGCCCCATCGCCCCGGGGGCGGGCCTCCCACAGGCTTTGGTCGGGCCCCGGTGGTTGGTGACCCTTGTGGGAGGCGCGCCCTCGCGGCGATTGATTTTGAATAGACAGGATTGACAGGATTTTTCCCTCAGGGTTGAGTGGCTGCGGGTGTATGAGGGATCAGGGGTTCTGGCCGGTAGCCCCATCGCCCCGGGGGGCCTCCCACAGGCTTCGGTCTGGCCCTGGTGGTTCGTGACCCTTGTGGGAGGCGCGCCCTCGCGGCGATTGATTTTGAATAGACAGGATTGACAGGATTTTTCCCTCAGGGTTGAGGGGCCGCAGGTGTATGAGGATTCATGGGTTTTGACCTGGGCCCCATCGCCCCGGGGGCGGGCCTCCCACAGGTTTCGGTCAGGCCACCGGGGTGTGCAGATGAATCTGCACCTACAAGGAGGCGCACCCCCGCGGCGATTTGCCCTCCGGGGGTGAAAGGAAGCAATCCGGCCAGGCGGCCCCGAGAGACGCCGGCCACACCAGGGATGGTTCCATGATGGTACCTTGTTCGCCTCAAACTGCATTGAACGATGTCTGATAGGAGCGCTGTCATCAGCATGAGCAAGACCCCGTTTGCATACCTCCTGACACTGCTGCTGTTCATGGCGCTGGCGCCTGTCGGCGCGCCTCACGCCGCCGAGGGCGAGGGGCTCTCCGGCTACCGCCTTGGCACCGGCGACCTGGTGCGCGTGCAGGTGTTCGGCGAGGACGATCTCTCGGTGGAGTCCCGCGTCAGCGACCGGGGCACCATCCCCTACCCTCTGCTCGGCGAGCTCAAGGTGGTGGGGCTATCCATCCGCGGGGTGGAGGAGCTCATCGCCAACCGCCTGCGCGGCGACTACCTGGTCAACCCCCAGGTGAGCGTGAGCATCCTCGAATACCGCCAGTTCTACGTGAACGGTCAGGTGAAGAGCCCCGGTGGCTTCCCCTACCAGCCCGGGCTCACCGTGCGCCAGGCCGTGTCGCTTGCCGGCGGCTTCACCGAGCGGGCCTCGCGCAACAAGATTTTCGTGGTGCGGGACAAGGACCCCGCCGGCGCCAGCAAGAAAGTGGAGTTGAATGACCCCGTGCGTCCCGGCGACACCCTTACCGTTGAGGAAAGTTTCTTCTGATGGAAGGCCGTATGAACAATCCCAGGGAAATGGGGTTCGCCCCACGCGTTGACGATGATCACTACGAGGAGGACACCATCGACCTCCTCGCTTACTGGCGCACCATCTACGGCCACAAGTGGGGCATCCTTGGTCTCGCCTTCGTGGTGGGATTGATAACATCTCTATTTGCCTTCTCACTTGAACCGGTGTATCGCGCAAACACCACGCTGTTGCTTCAGCTCAGGCCGGCAAAATACGTAGCAATCGATGATGTCTATCAACAAGACAGCGTGTCGCGTTACCTGGAGTTCTATCAGAACCAGAAAGCCATTCTTACTTCACGCACCCTGGCTGAAGATGTCGTGAACCGATTGGAACTGTGGAAGCATCCTGAATTTGATCCCACTCAAGAGGCACCCACTCGGGCACGGTTGAACCTCAAACTCTCCGACTGGCTACCATGGATTGATAAAAACACTCAATCCCCACCCTCGGAAGAGACAATCAAGGACGCAACAATCGGTGCCTTCATGTCTCGTCTGAGCGTTGAGCAGGAACGCAACAGCCTGATCGTGAATGTTTCTTTCGATGCTCATGATCCTGCGCTCGCTGCCGAAGTAGCCAATGTGATTGCAACGGCCTACATCGAATCAGGACTGGAAGCACGATTGCAAATGGTGCAAAAAGCCACGACCTGGCTAACCGACCGCCTCGACGGCCTGCGCACGAAGGTGGAGGAGTCGGAGAAAGCGCTGCAGGCCTATCGCGAGCAGCAGGGCCTGGTGGACATGGCCGGCGACAGCGATTTGGCCAGCGCCCAGCTCCAGTCCATCTCCGAGCGCCTGGTGGCGGCCCGGGCCAAGGTGGGCGAGCTGGAGAGCACCTACGCCCAGGCGCGCAACCTCCAGAGCCAGGGCGCCACCAGCCTCACCAGCCTGCAGAGTCCCCTGGTGGTGCAGATGAAGGCCGCCGAGGCGGAGGCCGAGCGCAAGATTGCCGAGCTCTCCCAGCGCTACGGGCCCAAGCACCCGAAGATGATCGCCGCCCGGAGCGACCTGCAGGCCGCCCGCCAGAAGCTGCGCGGCGAGCTCGGCAACGTAGTGGCCGGTGCGAGCAAGGAACTCGCCGCCGCCCGCGCCACCGCCGCCCAGCTGCAGCGGGAGTACGACCAGCTCAAGGGCAAGGTGCAGGATGTGAACCGCAAGGGCTTCCGGCTGCAGGCCCTGGAGCGCGAGGTGGCCGCCAACCGCCAGCTTTACGACACCTTCCTCACCCGCTTCAAGGAGACCAACGTCGTTGGTGATATGGATACCACCAATGCCCGTGTCATTGACCCTGCCCAGGTACCCAGTTCTCCAGAAAAACCAAACAAGAAGCGGATGGTATTGATAGCGGTTTTCCTGGCTATACTTGCCGGAATCGGCCTTGCCTTCATGGTTGAGCGTCTCGATAACACACTAAAATCCGGCAACGAACTCGAGGACCGGCTGGGGCTGCCAATGCTCGGCTCCCTGCCCCTGCTGCGGATCAAGAAGGGCGAGCAGATCAAGCCCGAGCGGGTGTTCGCGGACGACAGCAAGTCCACCTTCGCCGAGGCCATCCGCACCATCCGCACCGGCGTGGTGCTCTCCGGCCTCGACAACCCCCACAAGATCGTGGTGGTGACCTCCACCATTCCCGGCGAGGGCAAGACCACCGTCTCCATGAACCTGGCCCTGGCGCTGGGCCAGCTGGAAAAGGTGCTGCTCATCGACGCGGACATGCGCCGCGCCTCCATCGCCCAGCAGCTCGGCTTCACCAGGGACACCCCCGGGCTGTCCAACCTGGTGGCCGGCAGCGCCAAGGCCAGCGAGTGCATCCACCTGGTGGAAGGAGCCAACATCCACGTCCTGCCGGCGGGCATCATCCCGCCCAATCCGCTGGAGCTGCTCTCCTCCCACCGCTTCAGCGAGCTGCTGGACAAGCTCTCCGAGGCCTATGACCGCATCGTCATCGATACCGCGCCCACCCAGGCGGTGAGCGACGCCCTCGTCCTCTCCACCCAGGCCAGCGCCGTGGTCTACGTGGTGAAGGCCGACTCCACGCCCTACCCCCTGGCCCAGACCGGCGTGAAGCGCCTGCGCCAGGTCGACGCCCCGCTCGTCGGCGCCGTCCTCAACCAGGTGGACATCAAGAAAGCGGGCCGTTACGGGAAATATGGCAGGTACGGGTATGACCGCTACTACCATTACGACTACTACGGGTCGAAGGCGTAATGTATCTCTGATGACAGACAGGGAGGCTTCGGCCTCCCTTTTTTCTTTGAATGGACAGGATTGACAGGATTGACAGGATTTTCCCTTCAGAGTTGAGGGGCTGCGGTTGGATGTGGGTTCGCGGGTTTTCACCTGGGCCCCATCGCCCCGGGGGCGGGCCTCCCACAGGCTCCGGTCGGGCCGCCAGTGGTTGATAACCCCTGCGGGAGGCGCGCCCTCGCGGCGATTGCTTTTGAATGGACAGAGTTTGCCTCCAGGTTTGAGGGGTTGCTGGTGTAAGAAGGCTCGTGGGCACCGGCCAATGCCCCGTCGCCCCGGGGCGGGCCTCCCACAGGCTGCGGTCGGGCCGCCGATGGTTGGTAACCCTTGTGGGAGGCGCGCCCTCGCGGCGATTGTCATTCAGAGCCAGATGGCATCCCAGAATGGGTAGTCCCCGATTCGCTGGACCAGTCTTGCTCTCAGCGGATTGGCGATGATGTATCGCGCCACCTGAACCATGGATTCCTCACGGCGGATGGCATGGTCGTGGAAACCATCCTGCCAAAGCACATCGCCATGCCGGTGCGCGGCTACCGACTTGACCGTCCCGACTGTCCGGGAAAGGCTGGCCCCCTCCCCGAGTTCCAGCATCCAGTGCAGATGATCCGGCATGATTACATAGGCCAGGGTCCGGGCATGGCCCCGCCGCTCCTCTTCCTGCATAGCCCGGATGATGGTTCTGGACAGGTGCAGATCACTCAGAAGCGGCTGCCTCCGGTGGGTTACCGAGGTGACCACATAGCAGCGGTTGGGTTCACAGGATCGTCCTGTGCGCAGTGATTTTGAATGAGGCTTCCGGTCCATGGAATATTCCTCTGATCCAGGTTGAAACACATGGTGCTTGAATGAATGGCGCCAACACTTCCAGGTTTTCCAGAATCGCCCTGGGATCGGGCCTCCCACAGGCTTCGCTCGGGCTGCTGTGGTGTGCAGATAAATCTGCACCTACGGGAGGCGCGCCCTCACGGCGATTGATTTGATTGGACAGGATTTACAGGATTTCGAAGGATTGACAAGATTTTCCATCTGGGTTGACAGGCTGCGCTAGGATGAGGGGTCAGAGGTTTGACCAGAGCCCCATCGCCCCGGGGGCGGGCCTCCCACAGGCTTTGGCCGGGCCACCGGGGTGTGCAGATGAATCTGCACCCACATGGAGGTGCCCCCCTCGCGGCGATTTCCTCCCATCACTACCAAGAACAAAATGTTAACCTTGCCACTGAGGTACGCTCGCCGGTTCCTGGATCTCTCCACCCTGACAACAACGACGCGTGACAATGATTGATCTGCACTGCCACCTGCTCCCCGGCATCGATGACGGCCCGTCCACCCTGGACGAGGCGCTTGCCCTCGCCCGCACGGCCGTGGCCAACGGCATTCGCAAATCCGTTGTCACGCCCCACATCCAGCCGGGGATGTACGACAACGAGCGGGAGAACATCGCGTCTTCCGCGGAGTCATTCCGGAAGGCGGTGGACGAGGCCTGCATACCGCTGGAAATCGGCATGGCCGCCGAGGTCCGTATCGGCGCCGAGATTCTCGCCATGGTGGCCGAGGAGCGCATTCCCTACCTGGGCACATGGCAGGGCCAGAAAGTGCTGCTGCTGGAGCTTCCCCACAGCCACATCCCGCCCGGCAGCGACAAGCTGGTCAAGTGGCTCCTGGATCGCGGAATCCGCCCGATGATCGCCCATCCCGAACGAAACAAGGACGTCATCCGCGATATCAACCGCATCGCACCCTTCGTCCAGCTCGGCTGCCTGTTCCAGATCACCGCCGGCTCCGTCGCCGGCGACTTCGGGCCCTACGCCCAGGAGCGGGCGGAACAGTTCCTCCTCAACGGCTGGGTGACCGTCCTCGCCTCGGATGCCCACAACCTCGGTGCACGCCCGCCGCGACTGGATCACGGGCGGGATGCGGCGGCGAGGATTGTTGGTGAGGAGGCGGCGTGGGGGATGGTTCGGGAGGTGCCGGAGAAGATCATTGCGGGTTGAGTTCCTGCTTTCTCACCGCCTTCAGATCTTTCTGCAAGAGATAACATCCTGCAATAACGAGCATTTGCGAGATAAACAACAGGTACATACCGTACCGTATCGTGAATCCAGCCTTCCCTCCGATCATCAGCAACAGCAGCACCGTCAATACCGAGGCTGACATCAGAACCCTGAACAGCAGTCCGCAGCCTGTTCTATTCTTTATTCTGTGTAGTTGAGTCAACACACCCAGCATGACCACGTGAGGAATTATAAGAACAACACCAATTGCTTTTGTTAATACAACATTTTCACTCGGAGCCAGCAGCATGGAATATGCCATCAAGATACTGAACCAGCCATCCACATAATCGTAATACGGGCTCCAGAGGGTGATTGCATACACCACACAACCAGCTATGACAAGCATCGACTTAGCCATATATATTTTGTCTTTCACTAAAAACACACTCATCTGTCCTGCTCCATTGATCGAAGCACGCGACTTCTCTTGATATGCTCTTCACACCCATACTGGTATAAAAAACTGTAATCTATTCCATGTGACTTTAATGATATTGCTGTCAACTGACACATATCCATATACCTCATCCGGTTCTCACCCTTCATTCCGTACTTTGCCGCCTCACTATATAACGCATCAATCAGCTCAATAGTTGATTCGTTGTATATAGGACACATATTTGCCACTATCCACCCTATATAGCCAATCCTATCGTTGTTGTCTTTTTGCGTATTATTATAAAGGTATACAGTTACATCATCCCCATCTGACAGGTATTCGCTACTCACACTATGATACACATAGTCGCCAGAAGACAATTTCCTTTTATAGTAAAACTCCGGATGATATACCATAATATAATATCTCTGCCTAAGATATATCTGATTATCTGATGCCACCACATTTTCACTGCGAAATCGTCCGCCAACTCCAGTTCTTACCACTTTCGCACCAATACACTGCTCTTCACCACCACCATCCGGAAATAACGATCTAACCTCATCACCGACACGTGCTACATATACATATGCATTTGCTATTCCCATGCCAGACTCTATATCGACAACCTGTCCGCCAACTTCTGCGAATGACACATCGCACATACAAAACAAAAGTGCAACATACAAATGTTTCATTATGTCACTCCAAAATAACACCCTTAAAATCAATTGGCGATAGACCTTTTAAATACTTACTTCTCCAATCGCCAGATTGGTTTTTTTTGTAATTCACCAATGGACTAATTCCGTTATTCACAAGCCAGTCATTTAGCACTTCTATTTTTGCTTTTTCACCACCAGAAAACCATCCGTGATCTTCTTTTTTATTAAACTCCTGCATCACGGAAGTTTTTCCAACCTCCGGTTTGTATATGCTTCCACCTGGCAGTCCCACTCTGGCTGATCCATCGCCGGCAATATCTTCCCATATGTCTGCGGTCTCCTTCTCATATTCCGCGTCCGTACGGACCGGCAAGCCGGCATCAGTTCTTCGTTGTTCTATTTCGCTCTTGTAGTCTCTTCTGATCGAGTAGAGAACCTCTTTTTCCATCTGCAGCGTTCTCAACTCATTGTAATTCCACTCCATGACCTGACTATTTCCATACTGATCGCTGTTCACGAGACGGAAATTGTATGTGTAATCCGGATAGCCGCCATGCAGCGCATGACCGATGATTGTTTTCCAACTGAATACTGAATAGGGGATGTTCGGCGTGGAGGATGGTTCGTGAGGTGCCGGGGAAGATCGTTGATGCGACGTAGCACGGATTGCCGCCGTGCGAACCGCCGCTCAGGATGGGGAGGTGCCCACAGCGCCCAGACAAAGCTTGTATCCACCGCCGGTAGGAACGCCATCCTGGCGCGATGGGCACGGCGGCGGATGGGCATCCAATGGGCACGCTGCCGCTTTGCCCATCCTACCGGTCTGGCGGTCTTGCAAGGCCCCTCCCTTTGGGAGATCAAACTTGCAGGAGGCCAGCCTCTGGCCGATTGCCACCCCCCTCGCGGGAGTGGGCAGCACGTGCAGGACGAATTGATGCAAAGCGCAATTCGCGCTGTCTCGGCAGGCGCAAGAGGTTCAGATCCGCCTCGTCGTGCGGTCGCGGCAGAATAGTCTGCGGCACTCCACCCTCCGGGCTTCTATTCGCCGCTGCGCAGAATTTTCGTTCCGCGCCCCTCCCACCCGTAGTCGTGAACTTCCCAGCGGAAATCGACCCCCTGGTTCTGGATGGCGAATATCAACCGGAGTTGGAGATCAGCCGAGCTATGGACCTGCTTCAGAACCTCCGGAGGGATGCGCTCCCTGACCTTTATAGTGTAGGGTCCGACCGGCTCACCGGTATAGGGATTCCCGCCTGGCTCCGGCATCTTGCGCCAGCGAACCTCGATCTCCTCCGGTACCCTGCGCCCCTCTTCAGCCCACACATCGGTCAGATCAAACCCTTTCGAACCGCCTGACATTCCTGCCGCGCCAAAAACCTCACCGTATCCCGGCACCGCCGCGCTCACGTCCTCGATCTCCTCGTCGCCGGCGTTCGTAAACGCGTAGGCGAAGTGCTCTCCGACGGCCAACCGATACACCGAACAGCCACCCACGAGGAGCACAGCGAGGCCGAGTGCGAAGCACGCCAGAAAGCCTCTCCTGGCAAGGCAGCGTCGCTGAACACCCTTCTCACCGTCTTCATTGCACCTTGACTGTGAATCCATAGTTCTCCTCCAGCCACGCACCATATCCATCCGCTCCACCGATCCGAACATTCCCCACCTGCCCGTAGCTGAAGCCGTTCGCCCCGGAATTGACCCGTGGCGTGATGTAGCGGGCCGTTTCCTTGGTGGTCAGGCCGAACAGCTCCATGGTGTCCTGGTAGATGCGCGGCCTGTCCCGGGCATCCGGGTCGTTGGGATAGAGCACCCGCCGGTCCTCAGGCAACACGTAATCGATACCACCAGAATTGTCCTGCATCCGTTTCCTGGAGCTCTCATCGTGGAGTATTGGATTGCTGACTGTTTTGAGGGCTTGAGGTAATTCCTTCATGACAACGCCGGCCCGCTCCGCCTGCATGACCATCCAGTTGAGCGCCACGTCGGAGAGGTCCCCCCCGGGACAGTGGACGATGTCCTTGCCGCAGTAGCCGCCGCCGATGTCGGAATGGGCGCCGATGAATCCCCGCTCGATGACCACGCCCGGCGAGACGCCGTCCACCATGGGCGCGCCGGCGCCGGGGAAGGACGGGTCGAACTCGATGGACTGGAGCGAGAACAGCCTGCGGTGCTCGTTCAGCGCCACCGCCTGGGCGGTGTACATGACCTCCGGCCGGATCCGGAGATCGATATCCTCGATGGTCATTGCTACCGTATCGAACAGGCCCAGAAACCGAACCACTACGCAGTAACCGTGATTCTGTATGTAATAACCATCATCACGCCTCGACAGCACTTGGTTGACGAAGGTGCGCGCCGCCGCCGCGCCCCTTGAGAAACCGATGACGTCCACCATTATGTAGTTACCGTGATCGGATCCCGGCGCGCCCCCTTCGAGGTAGCGATCCAAGTTACGCAGGTGGGTCTCCACCTGCTCCAATACCCCGATGCCCAGGGCACCGCCGATATAGGGGTCGAGGAAGATCCCCGTGCCGACACCCTTCACATAGAACTTTTGTTCGTCGTCATCGATATAGTGCCGCCTGAACAACTCCACGTTGGTCAGCACCTTGTCGTGGTCGTTCCACGTCCCGTCAAAGGCAAAGAGCACCAGCCCCAGGGGGTCGACATAGCGCAGCGGATTGCCCGCCACGTATCCATAGGGGTTTATTCCACCTCGCAGGCCCAGGGGATCCGGGCTCAGGTAGCGGCCCTGGTCGGGGTCGTAGTAGCGGTGGTCGTTGTAGTGGAGGCCGGTCTCCCGGTCCTCGTACTGGCCCGGGAACCTCAGGTTGAGCTGATATGCTCCCCCAGGGCTCTCGGTCCGCGCCCGTCCATAGGGGCTGTATTCAGCCCGCCAGACCACGTTGCCGTCGGTGTCGGTCGCCGCCTCGGGCGCACCCAGGTGGTCCAGGTGGAGGTAGGTGATCCTCTCCTCCCTTGCCGTCAGCCGATCGAAGACGGTATGCAGGGTTCCGTTCAGGTCGAACCCCGTGGCCGGGGCGCCCCCGTTGAGGTCTTTTCCCCAGGGCGTGTCCACGGTGGCCAGGGGGCGGTCGGCGACATAAAGGTACTGGCGGAGGATCCGGCCCTCGCCGTCGAGCTCGGCCACCAGTCGGCGGTTTTCGTAGAGGAAGTGGGTGGTGACCGGCGCCCCGTCCTGCCAGACGGTCTTGCTGATGCGCTCCCCGCGGTGGTTGTAGCGATAGGTGGCCCGGGTCCGGCCGCCCTCGCGCACGGTTGTGAGCCGACCCTTGCCATCCCAGGCGTAGCGCCTGCCCGCCTGCGCCACCCGGCGCCCAGCGCGGTTGTGGGCGATCGGCGTGTCGCTGCGCGCCTCGCCGGCCAGCACAACCGGTTGGTTGCTTGCCGGCGCGTAGCGCAGCCGCACTGTGGGGCCCGGGACGTCCGCGGTGCCCCCGCCCTCCTGGGCCAGTAGCCGGTTGCCGTTGCCGTCATGGAAATAGCGCCAGAATGCAGCGTCGGCGGCCTGCCTCTCGCGACGGGCGCCGACGAGGCGATCGCGGGGGTCGTAGGCGTAGTCCCAGCGGCTGTAGCCGGCCCGGTCGCTTGGCAGCCGCTCCGCGTGGAGCAGATTGCCACCGAGGTCCCAGAGATAGCGGGTTTCCGCCAGGGCGCCGGCGGCCGGGGGCAGGCCGAGCGCACCGGGTGCATCATCCCCCGGCACTGGACCGGCGAGGCCCGCCCGCCGCCACTCCAGGCGATTGCCTTCACCCCCGGTCCGGCCCGGCTCATGGTGCGCGGCAGGCCGCAGGTTCGGCTCCCGCGGGCCTGGGTGCCGGTAGAGCAGGCGGGCAAGCCGGCCCTGGGCGCTGCGCTCGTACCGGCCCTCGACGCCGTTGCCGTAGCGCAGCGACCGCAGGCCCACCAGGTCGCGCTCCAGGCCGGAGACCAGCGCCCGCGGCGAGGCGGAGGGATCGGCCCTGCGCTCCAGGGCCACGATCTGCCCCAGGCCGTCGGCCACGTAGCGCAGCTCCGTGCCGTCGGGCAGCGTGCGGGCCCGGAGCGCGCCGCGCTCCGGGTCCCAGCGGTAGCGGGTGGTATATTCAACCTCCCGGCCCGAGGCCAGGGTCAGCGCGACGGTCTTGCGGACCAGTCGCCGGCGGGCATCGTATTCGTAGCGCTCGCGCTGGTTCGGATGCTCCACGGCGCAGAGCCGCGCCCCGCACCAGCGGTAGGCGGTGGTCACCGCGGCCTCCGCCTCCCCCGCCGCGACGACAGTGGCTGCCACCACCCGCCCGGCGGCGTCGTAGCGCCAGGACTCGCGGTTGCCCTGGCCATCGGTGCGGGCCACCAGGTTGTCCGCAGGATCGTAGCCCAGCACGGTCCGACCGCTGTCGGGAGAGGCGATGGCGACGGTGCGCCCGAAGTCGTCGTATTCGTAGCGGGTCGGCGCGCCGTTGGGGGCCGTCACCGAGGCCAGTCGTCCGGCCGGGTCGTAGTCGTAGGCGACCAGTGCGGCATAGGGGGTGTTTGCGGCCTCCACCACCCGGGCCAGCCGACCCCGGCGATCGTAGCCGTAGCGGGTCGTGCGCCCCAGGGGATCGGTGAGCCCGACCAGCCGCCCGAGGTCGTCGTGGGCCAGCCGCCGCACGGCCCCGGAGGCGTCGGTGACGCGGCTGAGACGCCCCTCCGGGTCGTAGCCGTAGCGCTCCCTTTCCAGCACCCGGCCGGAGAGGCGGGTCGCCTCGCGCAGCCGGCCGGCGGCATCGAAGGCGAAGCGCCGCAGCACGCCACCCGTCTCGGCGATCCAGGTGTTGCGGCCCGCCGCATCGTAGCCCCAGCGGACCAGGCCCTGGTAGCCCGCACCCCGCTGCTCCCCCAACTCCTGGAGCCGCCCGGCGGGGTCGTAGGCGTAGACCCGCTGCCGCGCACCGTCGTAGACGCTGCTGAGGCGGCCGCGGGCGTCGTAGGTGAGGCGCCGCTCTGGTTGCCCCGCTACCGCCACGCGCACCGGGCGCCCGTAGGCATCGAAGGCCCGCACCGTCACCACCACGCCGAGGGGGCTCTCCACCGCCACCAGCCGGCCCGCACCGTCGTAGTGGAAGCCGACGCGGTCCGGGACCTCCTCGCGCGGGCCGTCCACGGCCGCGGGCAGCCCCTCGCGGTACTCGATGCGCAGGGTTCTGCGGATGTGCACGTATTCCCCCGCGGCTGGGGCGAAGCCGGTCTCCGTCACAGACAGCGGCTGGCCGTCGTCGTTATAGGTGATCGTGGTGCGGTACTCGGCCCCCGGCTTCACGCTGGGGCGGACGACGGTGGCGGGGCGGCGTGCGCCCCCGCCATACTCGAAGGCGGTCCAGTCGAGAATCTCGCTGTTGAGCAGCGTTGCGGCCCGGATCAGGCGGTCCTGCCCGTCGTAGGCGAACGTCTGCGCCCTGCCCCCCTTACCGGTGACCTGCGTAAGCCGTAGTCGCTCGTCGTAGCGATAGGCCACGTCTCCCTGGCCGCAGGTGGAGCAGCCTGGGCCTATGATGCGCGTCACCAGGGGAATGCCCCCGCGCAGGGCCGTATCATAGCGGCTGGTGCTGCCCGCGGCGTCGGTGACGAGAGTCTGGCCGGCCCGATACTCCAGCGTCACCCGTCCCACGCCCTCCGCATGGGTGCTCAACACCGCCCGATCATGCTCATCGTAGGCCCAGGTGGCGAAGCGCACGCCGCGCTCATCGGTGAGACCGGTCAGGTTGTGGGGATCGCGGCTGTCCTCGTAGTGGTAGGTGCGGACGGTGCCGTCGGGATAGGCGACTGTCTCCAGGTTGCCGTGCCGATCGTAGCGGTAGAGGACCCGCTGCCCGCCCGGGTCGATGACTCCGGCGAGTCGGCCTCCGTCGCCGTAGAGGAAGGTGAGGCGCCGGCCCCGGGGATCGGTGACGCTGGCCAATCGCCCCTCCGCGTCGTGGGCGAGGCGCACGCCGTGGCCGTCGGCCTGGCGGATGTCCGTCAGGCGGCCCTCACGGTCGAACAGCAGCCGGCGGCCGTTGTTCCAGACCCAGTCGTAACCGTGGGGCAGCGGCTCGATTGCGCCGTCAGCGGCTGCGGTGGCGCGGTAGTTCAGACCTCCGGGCTCGCGGCGGAAGACGAGGAGCCGGCCGTCGGACTGGCGCAGGCGGATGATCTCCCCATCGATCCGCTCCAGCGCTGCCATGTAGCTGTGGCGCCAGCCGTAACCGAGCGCACCGGCCTGCTCCAGGCGGCTGTTGTAGTGGCGCACGAAGCGCAGGCCGAGCGGGCCCGGCAGGGGCGATAGGTCGGTTTCGGCCTGGTACTTGTTGCCGGTGACCACGTCGACGGGGTTGCCGACGGCGCGCCCCTGGCCCGGCGCATCCGTTGCTGCTGGCGCATCGTTCTCGTCGCAGCTGTCGGGGGAGCCGAGGCCCGTGCCGCCGCCGGTATCCCCCTCGTCGAAGCTGCCGTCAGCACCGCCCTCGCCGCCCCCTCCCCCCTCTGCACCGCCGGAGCCGTCCACCACCGGAATGAAGCCGCTGGCGCCGTCCGTACCGCTGCCCGTGGGGCCGCTCTCCCAGGCCCGGTGACCGGGTCGCGAAGCATCGGCGACAACGGTCGGATCACTGCGGTAGGCGTCCCGGACATCGGCCCGGTCGGCGACCAGATCGTTCTCCCGCGCGGCACTCTGCATGCGCACGGTGGCGGTGGCGAGGATGGGAAGGCGGCCGCGGGCCAGCAGGGTACGGGCGTAGGGCTCCTGGTTGAACCAGGCGGCCAGGGTGGCGATGACCGGACCGGCGAAGGGAACCTTCAGCTCGTAGCCGTAGACCACCTCCAGCTTGAGCAGGTTGGCATCCTGGATGTTGACGCCGCTGGCGGAACCGGCCCGGGTGTCGGCCACATGCAGCCGCTCGAAGGGGATTTCCCGCACACCGTCCCCCTTGCTGTCCAATCCGAAGTCGTCGAAGGCCTCGCGGGTGGGGTTGAGGATGCGCAACCGGGCATTCAGGGCGATGTCCGCGGCGGCGCGCGCCCGGGCTCTGAGCAGGCCGCCGGGATTCCGCTCCGGCGAGTAGAGGGGCGCGAGGCTGCGGGCCAGCTCGAGCCGCATGGCGGCCGGATCGGCCTGGCTCGTGATGCCGGCACGGGTGGCCATGAAGGTGGCGTGGTTGAGGGCGGATTTCGCCTCGTAGATGAATGCCCACTGCATGACGCCGAGTCCGAGCAACGCCAGGACGGGCATCACCACTACCGTCTCCGCAAGCACGGCGCCCCGTTGACGACGGGGTCCGGACAGCATCGCGGCGGGGGTCTCAGGCGTGGCGTGTATTCAGCGGGCGCGGCGCCGCGGCGCCCCGGGGACAGCGGCGCAGACCCACGCGGGGACGCTGAACCGGTCGGGACAGGCGGCAGGACGGACGGGGGAGAAGATGCAGCGGTGATTTCATGGCACGTTCCCTGTGTTCACGGTTATCCGGGGAACTTCCCGGTCCCCGGGCGGACCGGAATCCGTTCCGGGCCGCTGGCTTGAAGTAGAGATTACTACCATATCCATTCACTCATTCCAAATAGGTGATTGATGATGAGAGTGTGAGTAATAGGCACCTATCAGCTCACCTTTGAATGGATAGGATTGACAGGATTTTTCTCAGGGTTGAGGGGCTGCGGTTGGTTGAGGGTTCGTGGGTTCTGGCCCATGCCCCATCGCCCCGGGGCGGGCCTCCCACAGGCTCCGGTCGGGCCGCCGGGCTGGCCACCCTTGTGGGAGGCGCGCCCTCGCGACGATTGATTTTAATAGACAGGATTAACAGGATTGACGGGATTTCTGTCGTGTCCATTTCTGACGGTCCCAGGGCTATTCATGCACCCGGCCCTCGGCCCATGCCCCATCGCCCCGGGGCGGGCCTCCCACAGGCTTCGCCCGGGCCGCCGGGCTGGCCACCCTTGTGGGAGGCGCGCCCTCGCGGCGATTGATTTTGAATAGACAGGATTAACAGGATTGACGGGGTTTCTGTCGTGTCCATTTCTGATGGTCCCAGGGCTATTCATGCACCCGGCCCTCGGCCCATGCCCCATCGCCCCGGGGCGGGCCTCCCACAGGCTTCGCTCGGGCCACCGGGGTGGATAGCGCTTGAGAGAGACGTGATTCTTCAGACAGGGACAAAGTCCGTTTGGATTCGTCGATTCGGGAACCCATGCCCTTCCCATCTCCGCCCGAGACCCTACAATGCCCGCACGGTTTTTTAACATGGATGAACAGGCCCAGGGGTGATGAAACTGAGCCAAAACCTTGGATACGGAGGGGCCGCGCTGCTCCTGACGCTGGCGCTGTGGGCCCTGGCCAATGGGGCAGCCGATGTGGCGTGGCAGCCGGCGCGAACGGCACTGGCGCGCTGGGAAGCCGTGGGAAGCGGACCCGGTGCCGAGGCCCTGAGGAGGGCGCAGGCGGCGCTGACGCTGGCGCGCTCACTCGATCCCCTGAACCCCCGCTACGCGCAGGAATCGGCGCGGGTGCGGGAGTGGGCGGCCATCGGCCTGCCGCCGTGGGAGGCCGGAACCCGCGACCGCCTGGAGGATGCGCTGGCGGCCTATCGTGAAGCCATCACCCTGCGGCCGACCTGGCCTTATGCCTGGGCCGGACTGGCGCGGGCGAAGCTGCGGCTGCTGCAACTGGACGGGGAGTTCGAGCGGGCGGTGGAGCGGGCCGGCGCGCTGGGCCCCTGGGAGCCGGAGGTGCTGCTGGCGCTGACGGAGATCGACCTGCTCGCCGAGCCGCTGCTGCCGGAGACGGCCCGCGCCCGGGTGGCGGCGGCCACGGAGCGGGCCCTGCGCCAGCAGCCGCGGGAGGTCATCCGGCTCGCCGCGCGACTCGGGCAGGCGGAGCGGCTGCGTCCCCGGCTGGCGGGCGACAAGGCCCTGGAGAAGCAGCTGGAGCGCGAGGTGCGACGGGCCGCTGCGGATGACGCTCGATGAGCGCGCGACCGGAGGCAACGACGCCGCGGGGACTGTTCTTCACCCTGCTGGCACTGCTGGTGTGGCTGCCCGTCCCACTGGGCAGCAACCGCCCCTGGGCCTGGTCGCTGATGGAGGCGACCGTGTTCCTGCTCTGCGCCCTGTGGCTGGCGGGTGTGGCGCGGGGGCGGTGGAGGCCGACGCCGGCCCTGCGCGAGGCCCGCTGGGTGCTGTCACTGCTCGGTGCGTGGCTCGGCTGGGGACTGCTGCAGGCCATACCGATGCCGGCGGCGCTGGCGGGACTGCTCTCGCCGGAGGCCGCGGCGCTGCGCACGGCGGCGGGGCTCCCCGTCGACGGCTGGCAGTCCCTGTCGCTGGACGTCCATGCCACCCTGGCCGCCTGGCTCAAGGGGCTCGCGTACCTGGGCGTGCTGGTGCTGGTGCTGGCGCTGGTGGAGAACCGGCGGCGGCTGCGAACGCTCGCCACGACGCTGGTTCTCGCGGCGGTATTCCAGGGAATGCTCGCCAGCGTGCAGGTGCTGAGCGGCTGGGAGTTCCTGTTCCTGGAGCATCAGGGCGTGGCCCACGGCACCTTCGTCAACCGAAACCACCTGGCCGGGTTCCTGGAGATGAGCCTGGCGCTCGGCATCGGTCTGCTCATCGCCTCCATGACCGAAGGCGGCCGGCGCCGCAACTGGCGCCAGCGGCTGCGGGAGTGGGCGCGGCTGCTGCTGGGGCCCAAGGCGCGGCTGCGCATCTACCTGGCGGTAATGGTGATCACCCTGGTGCTGACCCACTCGCGCATGGGCAATTCCGCCTTCTTCGCCAGCATGCTCGTCACCGGCATCCTGGCGCTGCTGCTGTTCCGCAACTCGCCGCGGCCGGTGGTGGTGCTCATCGCCAGCCTGGTGGTCATCGATATCGTCATCGTCGGGGCCTGGTTCGGCATCGAGAAGGTGAAGCAGCGGCTGGAGGAGACCCAACTCGTCACGGAGACCCGCGACGAGGTGGACATTCATGCCTGGGAGATGTGGGGTGACTTCCGCCTCACCGGCAGCGGCGCGGGCACCTTCGCCGCGGTGTTCCCCCGCTACCGGCAACCGGACGTTGGCGCCGCCTTCTACGACCACGCCCACAACGACTATCTGGAGATTCTCACCGAATCGGGCCTGGTCGGTGCTCTCCCGCTCGGTGGCAGCGTGCTCCTCACCCTCGGCGCGGCGCTGCTCGCCATGCGCCGCCGGCGCGACCCGCTGCTGCGGGGAATGGCCTTTTCCGCCACCATGGGAGTGATGGCCCTGCTGATTCACAGCAGCGTGGATTTCAACCTGCAGATACCGGCCAACGCCGCGCTGTTCATGGTGCTGATGGGACTGCCGTGGCTCGCGCTGACGCTGGGGCGGCGGCATTCCGGAACGGGCAATAGACGGGATTTACAGGATTGACGGGGTTTGTTGAAGGGACAGGATTGACAGGATTTTCCCTCAGGATTGAGGGGCTGCGGGTGTATGAGGGTTCGTAGACTTTGACCTGGGCCCTATCGCCCCGGGGCGGGCCTCCCACAGGCTTCGGCCGGGCCACCGGGGTGGGGAACCCTTGTGGGAGGCGCACCCTCGCGGCGATTGATTTTGTATGGACAGGATTTACAGGATTTTTCAGGATTGACAGGATTTTTGTCTGTGTGTTGGGTACGCCGGAGTTGTGATGATCCCGCGAGCCTGACCAGGGCTACATCGCCCCGGGGCGGGCCTCCCACAGGCTTCGATCGGGCCGCCGGGGTTGATCAGAACGCCATTGCTTCCTGGACGATGCCGTCGAGGAGGGTTTCGATTTCCTCCAGCACCTCGGTGGTACCGCCCTCGGCGACCTTCGAGAGGCGCTCGTAGCTGAGATGGACGGTGTCGGGGTCCTCGGGCAGGACGTAGAGGGAGATGGCGTAGGGGCAGAAGATGATGTTGCCGGGATCGGCTTCCATCATTTTGCGGGACATGACGGCGCTGCAGAACTCAATCACCCCCGCCTGGAGATAGACCTGCCTGTCGGAACCCACGTCCTCGCCGGTGCGGGCGAGCATCTCGCCGATGTTGGAGTAGTGGCTGATGACCAGGCCGCGGCCGGTGATGGCGAGCTCGACGCCCTGCTTGACGTCCTCGAAGCTGCCCTGGGTACTGTAGACGGCGCGGAAGTCGGGTTCGGCCAGTGCCAGGGCCGGTAAAAAGAGCGCCAGGGCGAGCCAGCGGTTGAGTGTTCTGCGCATGGTCCTGTCTCCATCTGGTATTTGTAGGGGCATCTACGGGTTATTTGACCACGCCCGGCCGGCGCTGTCAGGCCCGGCCGCGGCTCTCGCCCCGCACCACGCCGCCGGCGATCAGGTGGGCCGTGCGCAGAGGCTCGGGCAGCGCGCCGTGCAGCGCCAGCCTTTTGATGAGTCCGGCGGCGGTTTCCCGATCGATGCCGACGCGCTGGACGTGGACGCCGGCCAGGGGTTCGGGGGCGCCCGTGCGCTCGATGATGGCCCACTTCTTCTCCCCGCCGGGCACATGGCCGAGCAGCGCCGAGCGGATCGCGTCGAGATCCGGCGCCTTGCGCATCACCGCCATGGCCGGGACACCCAGTTCCCGGTTGAGCGCCTGCAGGTCCACCACGTTGAATCCGGCAAAGGCGATCCCCTGGGTGAGGATGCAGTGGAGGTGGGCGGCGAAGCGGGAACCGGCGACGGCCCCGGCGAGCGCCCGGGTGGCATCGTCGCCGTCACGCCGGACGTAGGTGCTGATCACCCCCTCCAGGCGCGTATCGGCGTATACCGCGCCCACCACCAGCACCGGCGCCCGCCGCTCCCGGGGAAAGGGCGCGTCGTCGAAGCCGATGACGTGGGAGAGGCGCATGGGGAAATTATGGCAGGCGGTGGAGGGAGGTGTTGCAGCCACCGGTCTCCGGAATCCGGGATGGGTCGCCGATTGTTCAAACCCTATCGCCCCGGGGGCGGGCCTCCCACAGGCTTCGGTCCGACCGCCGGGGTGGGGAATCCTTGTGGGAGGCGCGCCCTCGCGGCGATGATTTTGAATGGACAGGATTAACAGGATTTTTCAGGATTGACAGGATTTTCCCTCAGCGTTGATGGCCTGCGGTTGTATGAGGGTTCGTGGGCTTTGACCTGGACCTCATCGCCCCGCAGGAGCGGCCCTACCCTGGATTGGCGGTCAACTGGTACACCCAGAAACCGCCCTGCTGGAATACCAGTTCAAAATTCTCCAGGTGGATGGGACCCGTCCTACTGAAGGGCAGCAATTTGGCGATCAGCGTTTGTGCCGACTCCTCTTCGGTGAGGAAATAGACCCGGACCACCTCCGCGCCCCGGTTTTCCACCAGGTAATTGCCGTATCCCTCGCCCTGCAGCCAGTCCTTTACCCGCTGTATGAGCCCGTGCATGTCTCCCGTATTGGGGAAATCCTTGTATCCCACGCCCAGGCGCCCGGGGTACAGCATGCCCAGCTTGTAGATGTCCGCTACGTGCAGAACCAGGGTCACCGTATCGCTGCCGGTCAGTTGCAGCAGGCGTTCGGCCGCCTCGCTCTCCCCTGCCAACAGCGCCCCGGTGAATGCCGGAAAACCGGTGTCCCCCACATCGGGAACGCGCCAGAATTCTTTCTCCAGATCCGGGATCTCACCGCCCCGGCTCTGCCAGTGTGATGGAATCAGCAACGGCTGGAGCAGGGTTTCCCCGAACCGGTACTGCTGTCCGGTGAACGCCTCCAGCCGCTGCAAGACATCCCACCAGCCCAGCACGCCGGCGACATCCGTCTCATGCCCGGCAAGCGCATCGGCCACCGCTTTCAGTTCGGTCGGTGCGATCGACGTATACAGCAGGGGGGCGGCCACGCGATTGTCCCAATGCAGCAGCACGGGACGGCCGTCCGGGCCATCGGTCACGTAGGCTCTTGCCAGGGGCTCATCGATTCCCTCGGTCATGAGCCGGTAGCGGCTGACCGGCAGCGTCTCGAAACCCTCCGGCTTCAGCTCCGGGAAGTCCCCGGCCTCGCCCCGGGTGTCGAGCACATAGCGATAAAGGGGCGGGGCGGGCTGGACAAGCGTCCAGCCCAGCCACGCCAACAGGAACAGTCCTCCCGCCACGAGCAGCAGGCCGGTGAGCGGGAGGACCAGGGGGTTTGCCCTGCGCGGCAGGGCCGGGCTCGCGTACGACACTAGCTTTCAAGCTCCCTGTTGCGGCGCCGCCAGCCCCACAGCGCCAGGCCGCCGAACAGCAGCATGCCGCCGCCGATGCCGCCCACCGAGGCCTGTTTTCCGGTGGAATCCAGGTTCAGCAGGGTCTGCCCGGCGCCGGCTTCGAGCTTGTCCACGCGCTCCTGCAGGGCGGCCATTTCACGCAGCCTGGTGTTCTCGTCCATGATGCGGGCGTAGTCGCCGATGAGCGGCGACCAGCCTTCGGTGTAGGTGTATCCGCCCGGACTGCCGTGGGACACGCCCTTGTAGAGCTTGATGAGATCGTGTTCCCACATCTGGGCGTGGTCGCGCTCGATGGCGGTGGGGTTGTTGCCCTTGGCCCAGAACAGCTGGAAGAATCCGCCGGGGGCGTCCTTCATGGGCTCCGGCGGCATCGGCCGGTTGGTCTTCTGTCCCACCAGCAGACCGTCCTCGTAGAGCTTGTCCAGCACCGCCTTGGCTTCCTGCTCCTTGGACAGACCCTGCTTGATGCTGCCGTCGATGATGTCGAAGTAGGCCTTGGCGAACTTCTCCGAGTGGCAGGTGGTACAGGTCTTGAGCCACGCGGCCTTGCGCTTCTGGAACCATTCGTGATCCAGGTTGTCGGCAATGGCGGGCGTGGGATTGAAGGCCCAGCGCACCTTGCGCACCACGTTGTGGCCGAACTTGCCCTCGTACTCCATGTGGCAGTACGCGCAGGTGGGGCCGGTCTGGCCGCCCTTGGCGATGGCGTCCTTCAGCGGGACATCCCAGTTCCAGGAGTCGCCGTGGGCCTTGAACACCGTGCCGTGCTTCGACAGCAGGAACTGCTCGTACTCGTTGTGATCCACGCCGTTGTGGCAGGTGGCGCAGGCCTCCGGCTTGCGCGCCTCCGCCGCGGAGAACTGGTGGCGGGTGTGGCAGGTGTCGCACTTCGGCGCATTGATATGGCACATGGTGCAGCCGGAGGCGATCTCGCGTTCCTCCATCGCCGCCCAGGTGGCCAGCTCGACGTTGGCCTGGTAGCCCAGGGCGTGGGATGGCCGCCCCGCGGGCCACTGGTCATGGGGCCAGTTCATGGTGTCGCGCTCGGACTCGCGCTCGGCGAACTGCTGCAGGTGGCAGGTTCCGCATATCTTCGCATCGGGCATGCGCAGGTCCTTGTCGTGCTTGCCCTCCTTTGCGCCGATGCCGACATGGCAGTCGATACAGCCCACCTGGGTGAGCTGCTCGTGCTGCCCCAGTTTGCCCAGTGAGCGCAGATTCTCCTCCGCCTTTTCCAGCAGCTCCTTTTTGTAGAAACGCGGATCCGACGGGGGCAGGTTGCGGATTGCCGTCAGGTTCGAGTGGACGCTCTTGCGCCAGGCCGCCACGGCCCCCGGAGTTTCGTCCGAGTCCTCGTGGCAGGTGATGCAGCCGGCTCCATCGGTGGTCTTGGTCACAGAGGTCGGCGGCTGGTAGAAAAGGTTGGGATTGAAGTACTGGTCGATGGCCAGCGGCTGCCACTTGTCCGCGTACTTTCCCTTGCCGGCGCCCTGCTTCGGATCCTCGTATCTCTCCACCAGTTTGTCATACAGCTCCTTCGGAGCCGCATGTTCCGACACGCCCAGCGCCTGGTATGTTTCGGCGGGTATGTCGGCCACGGCGGGAACCGAAAACAGCGCCACGGACAGTGCAAGGCACAGTGTGGACAGGATTCTGAACACCCTCATGCTCCCCATGATGCCCCCTCCTCGGCGAGTGACTCGCCTCATCTGGCATGCGCAATTGCGCGATGGTGCAGTGCCATTGGGGACCCCATGCCCGGTCGGGTAAAGAACCAGTTTCGACCGTTGGGCTGGTACCAGGGCATTTTTTACGTCTGCAGGAATGGAATTTCCAACTAATTGATATTTATTGCCTCTGGCCCTATTACCTTACTTCAGACTGGTATTACTAAAGAGAGCGTTTTCATTCCTATAATGGGACCAAGGCGGCTCGGCTAGGCTGGGGGACTATCCACCATGCAACTCCCGTTCAACGTGGAGCACGGCGCGGCCCAATCGCTCCAGGACCAGATTTTCCACCGGGTACGGCGGCTCATCCTGGATGGCCAGCTCAAGCCCGGGACCTCCATGCCGGCCACGCGCGAACTGTCCCGGCAGCTCGAGGTCTCGCGCAACACCGTGCTGCTCGCCTACGATCGGCTCATCGCGGAAGGCTACCTGGAGACCGAGCCGGCGGTGGGCACCTTCGTATCCGCCCACCTGCCGGAAGATTCCCTCATGCTGCGGGAGCACCCGGCCCGGACAATCGATCCACACGACCGGGCCCTGCGGCACCGGACAATCCTGTTCCACGGCCAGCCCCATGGCGTATACACGCCACCGGGACTGCGCGTGTCCATCGACTTCAAGGTCGGCCGCCCCGATCCGAACTCGTTTCCGGCCCGGCTCTGGCAACGCCTGCTGGTGAAGAAGCTGGAGGAAGCCGGGAAGAACCTCACCGAGTACAGCGATCCCGCGGGGCTGTGGGAACTGCGTAAGGCCATCGCCGAGCATCTCGGCCCCGCCCGCGGAATCGCCACCACCCCCGAACAGGTACTGGTGGTCGCCGGCTGCCAGGAGGCCCTGGACATCGTCGCGCGGTTGTTCGTTACCAAGGGCACGCAGGTGGTCACGGAATGTCCCTGTTACCAGGGCGCGGCCTTCCTGTTCGAAAGCTACGGCGCGGACCTCTATCCGATACCGGTGGACAACCAGGGCATCCAGGTGGACCGGCTGCCCGACAGTCCGGTCACCCTCGCCTACCTCACCCCCTCGCACCAGTACCCCATGGGCGCCACGTTGTCCCTGGAGCGCCGTCTGCGACTGCTTGAATGGGCGGCCGGAACCGGCGCCTACCTCATCGAGGACGATTACGACAGCGACTTCCGCCATCACGGATCACCGCTCACCGCGCTGAAGGGTCTGGATCGCTACGATTCCGTCATCTACCTGGGAACATTCTCCAAGTCCATCGGGGCGAGCCTGCGGCTGGGCTACATGGTGCTTCCCAGGCCCCTGGTGAAACCCGCCACCGATGTCAAAACGCTGCTCAACAACGGCCAACCCTGGCTTGAGCAGGCCGTGGTGGCGGAGTTCATGAGTGGTGGCGGATTCGGCAACCACCTGCGGCGGATACGCCGTGTCTACCTGTCGCGCCGGGATTGCCTGGTAAGCGCCTTGAGGCGGCATTTCGGCGAGGTGCGGATTTCCGGGCTGGAGGGAGGCATGCACATCGTCTGGCACCTCCCGGACGGTTTCCCACCCGCCGCGGAAGTGGAGCGCCGGGTACGGGACGCGGGAGTGGCCGTCTACACCCTCCCCGGCGGCGCGGCCTACTGCCAGCCCGGGGAAGAGGCGGCCAGGCGCGCCATCATGCTGGGGTATTCCTCCCTCACGGAGATTGAGATCAAGGAGGGCGTGGCCCGGATTGCCGCGGCGCTGGCGAATGAATCGGTGGGGAGTACATGACGGTCACCAGTTACCAGTCTGCAGGGCCGATGCGGCTGCCCGGTCGAATCGTCGCATGCAGCAGAGGCCCCATCGCCCCGGGGGCGGGCCTCCCACAGGCTGCGCTCGGGCTGCCGGGGCCAGACAACCCTTGTGGGAGGCGCGCCCGCGCGGCGATTGAGTTTTGAATGGACAGGATTTCTGTCGGGTAGCTTCTGTTGGTGCAGGGGCGGTCCCCGCGCTCCGGCTCCGACCCACGCCCCATCCCTCATTTCCCACTTGTGACGGAACTGCTTGACTCTGCTCATGTTTTCGTATTAAAAGGGCATCTGCGGAAATATAGTGAATCCTGGGGGTGAGGGTGACGGCACGCGCTTTGTTGCGCCGGGCAAGTTTTTTCCTGGTGTTTTGTTTGCTCGGCCTGCCGGGCACGGCGGCCGCCGATTCCCTCTGCAATCCGTCACAGCTGCGCCAGATTCCCGTCCGTTCCGCGGCGGCGCTGCCCGCCCAGGGCTTTGTCCAGCGGGTCAAGGGGATGAACGAGGCGGGGCGGGAGAAGGTCATCCGCTCCGAGCTGCTCGCGGGCAACCTCCCCCGCTTCCTCCGCCTGCTCACCCCGGTGACCCTGAACGGCAAGGGCGCCGACGGCCGGTCGGTTGAGGTGACGCTCTGCGTCCTGCCGGACTATCTCGCCATCGGCTCGAACCAGGATTTCCTGCGCATTCCCATGGGGCTGGAGACGGCCCTGGTGGTGGCGGACCGGTTCGGCTTCATGCTGCCCACCGCGAAGATGGTGGACGCCATCTACCGGCAGGCGTCTGTGAAGCTTCCGCCCCGGCCCCTTCCGCCGGGCAACCGGATGCGCACCACCGCCTACTACCTGAACCATGAATCACGGGTCGAGGCGCAGCTGAAGGAGCGGGCAGCCACCCCCGGGAGCCTCATCGCCGGCCACAAGAAGGACCTGGTTCTCACCGAGCGGCTGCGGCGCATCCCGGGCCGGGTGGCCATCTACGGCTGGCACCGGACCAACGGCAAGCCGATCCAGCCGCTTAGCACGGTGCACGGAGCCCGCTACGCCGACTACAGCCATGGCGTGCGCCTGGTGAGCGAGGTGGCCTACGTGGACGGCGAGCCGCGCCCGCTGGTCCAGCTGCTCGAGGACCCGCAGCTCGCCCCGGTGCTGAATGACGAGGGGCCGATTCCGGAACTCGACCGGTTGATCGCCGCCCTCGGCCCGGCCAAGAGCGAGCAGCTCGCCGGCCTGCCGGTGCCGACCAGCCACCTGCGCTGATCCGCCCCATCACCCCCCTTCTCCCCGCCGGCCCGGGCTCCTCCGGGCGGGTGGCGCTTCATTCGCTTTCCAGCCCAAATATTTCATAATCTCTCGCCAAGACGCGAAGAACGCCAGGAAAACAAAGGATTGACGGTCTTGTACTGCGGCGGCCCTCGTACCAGACCATGCTCGATGCTCCATTCATCAGGTCTTGACCATTTTTAACCTTGGCGTTCCTGGCGATCCTGGCGAGAAAAATCCGGGCTAGGGCGGCCCGATGCTCTTGCAGCAGCGGAATCCCAGGTGGTAGTTGGCGTGGCTGTGGGCATCCATGACCCGGCTGCCGTGCCAGTAGGGAGCGCGCCAGCGGCACCAGTCCTCGTGGGCCCGGTAGCTGTCGAAGATGAACCAGCTGCCCTTCATCTCCGTGTAGCCCAGCTCCCTGCTGCCGCGGCTCGCCATCTGCGCCTCGTTCAGCGGCAGGTTCATGTGCTCCGCCGCGTTGCCGTTGAGATCGTAGACCCCGAGCGGGCTGCGGCAATCGGGGAAGGCGCCGGTCGGGTAGGTGTTGGAGCCGCATCGGTTCCAGCCGCCCCCGTCGCAGCCGGGACTCTTGCTGCTGCCCGCGGCGCAGACCCCCTTCCGGTAGGCGGGCCCGTAGCTCCAGCGCTTGTCCGCCGCGCGGGCCCGATTGTGGACCGCGCGCATGCGGCTCACCGCCGCCTCCGGGCTCACTCCGCGGGCCAGGTCGAAGCGGTAGTCGGGCGGCTCCAGCGCCCCCGCGCAGGCGCCCTCCCACTCGTGGGCATCGCACAGGCGCTTGCCCACCGCGGCGCAGATCTCCTGCGCCTCCCGCGCCCGCACCCAGACCACGGGATAGGCGCAGGGGATGTCCGGAAACTCGAACTGGTCGATGCAGGCCCGCGCCTGTTCGGGCCGCTCGGCGGCGGGGTCATAGAGGGGCGCCATGTACTTCGCCCCGCAGATCCGCTCGTACTCCGGATTGGCGTAGTCGATGGACTGCGCCTCGAGCCGGGCCTCGCACTGCGCCTCCGTCTGTGGGTGCCGCGCCACGGCCGGGTTGCCCTGCCCCACGAATCCCGAGCGCCCGAAGATGGCGCGCAGCTCCGCCATCTGCCCGTCGCTGAGGCCGTGCACCGCCTGTAGCCGGGCGAAGAGACGCTCGTTCTGCCCGGCGAAGGTTTCGGCCCCGGCCGCGGCGGCCGCCAGGCAGGCCAGCAGCCCTGCCGCAAGGGATGCGCGGTGGAATCGGTTCATGGCGTCTGCTCCCGGCGCACGAGGTAGAAGAAATCCCGGTTGTCCGGGAAGCCGAGGAAGCGTGGAATCAGCCGCCCGCCGATGCTCTTGTCCACCTCGGTCATGTCGGTGATGAGGTGCATGACCTTCACCTCGCTGCCCTGGCGTGCATACAGCGCGAGGTAGCTGTGCTCCAGGGCGTTCATGTCCAGCAGCATGGCGCCGCGGCAGCCGTAGGCCTGGAAAACCCGCACCATCGCCGAGGGAGTGGCGCTGGAGAAGTAGCCGTAGACCAGGAACCGGCCGGCCGGGCTCTCCTGCAGGCAGGCGCCGGCGCGCAGGGTGCGCAGCTTGCCCTCCGCCGAGCCGGACCAGTTGCCCGCGCCCCAGCGGGTGACGAGGGCGCCGGGAACGGGGCCGCCCGATTCCGGGTCGGCCTCGATCAGCGGCACGCCGTTCTGGCGCGCGAGGCGGATGTGTCCGAGCAGCCGGTTGTCCGCCTCGGTCCAGGTCTTCAGCCCGACCTGCCCGTCGTCGAGCACGTAGAGGGTGGCGAGACCCGGCTGGAGCTTGCTGAAGACGACGCCGTGCTCGATGAAGCCGTAGTGGCTGCCGTGGTTGCGCCGGGACAGCTCGCCGTAGCGGAAGGCGCTGTGTTCGCGCTTGAACCCGCCGGTGAATGCGGCCACGGTGCGGCTGGCGAGCGCCGGGGCGACCATGCCGGTGGTCACCAGGGGTTCGGGGCCGCCCACGCCGTCCGGCCCCGGCAGGCTCTCGTCGCGCTGCTCCGGCAGCGTGCGATCGGACCAGCCCAGGCGCGGGTGGTCGGTGCCGAGCTCGAACTCAAGCTCGAAGGCGTCGAGATCGAAGGCGACCAGGTAGTCGAGGGCGGCCGACTCCACGTTGTCCAGGCTGTTCACCCGCCGCCGGTGGCTGCCCAGAATCAGGGGATCGACCGCCCGCGGCTCCATGGCGCTCAGCCAGACGCCGGACAGCGCCCTGACGGGGTACCAGCAGCCGAGGGTCAGCGGTCCCCGGGGCGCATCCACCTCGATGCCGAGATGCTCGGGCACGACGCTGCGACGGGCGTAGTTCTCGCCCATGGCCGCCTGGGCGGGCGCGCCGGCAGGCGCCGGCGGGCAGCCCGCGTCCTCCGCGGGCGTCCCCTGCACCAGGAAGGCGTCGCGATAGAACTCCTGGCGTACGAAGCCGACGATCCGCTCGCCCCCCCAGACGTGGTCGCGCAGGAAATCGGTCACGCCCTCCAACCGGGTCCGGGCACCGCTGACCGGATTGCGCAGGTAGAGCCGGTCGCCGCACAGCGGGGCGTAGGGCAGCGCGCCGCGCCGGGCCTCCGCCAGCGGGCCGCGCAGGTCGTCGGTCCACAGAACGCAGTCGCGGCTCTCACCCGCGGACGTGATGACCACCCCCCGGGCGGGCGCGTCCGCCAACCGGATCCGCTGCCGCCCCGGGTCCGGGTTCTCCAGGTGGAAGGCCAGCGGAGCGTCACCCCCGCCCCGGTCCAGCAGCAGCAGGAACCAGCTGTTGAAGCGGGGATTGAGATTGACGAGGGTGGCGCTGCCCGGCCGCCCGCCGGGAATCCCGAGCGGGCGGGTCTCGCTGTGGCGGAAGGGCTGCAGCTGGAGGATGGACTTCGGGACCTGCGCGGCGTACTCCCGGGCCTGCTCCTCCGGCGGCGCGCCGATCTCCGCCCCGCGGGCACCCGGAACAACCGCCAGCAGCGCGAGCAGCAGGCAGGCCGTCGCCGCCTTGCGGCGGCGACGGCCACCCCCCGGGCGATGCCGCCCCGCCGCACCCCGATGGAGAGGAATCCGGTCGGTCATATGGCCAGCACCAGCAACAGCAGCATCAGGAGCACGAGGGTCCGGCTCAGGCGGTCCCGGCCGGCGAAGATGAGGGGATCGTCGTGCATCCGGCGGCGATGGGCCTGCAGCCACATGTGGCTGACCCAGTAGAGGAGCAGGACGCAGACCAGCCAGATGAGCTCGTAGTGACGATAGAGGCTGTGGGCGAGATCGCTGGTGATGTAGAGGGCGAGCACCAGCACCGACAGGTAGCCGCTCGCAACCCCCAGGGAAGCGATGAGCTCGCTGTCCTCCAGCAGGTAGCCCCGCGCATGGGCCCGCCGCCCCTCGACGACGCGCATGGCCATCAGCTCCGCATAGCGCTTCACCAGCGCCAGGCTGAAGAAAATGAATACGCAGAAGGCCAGCAGCCAGGGCGATGGGGGGATGCCGGCCGCCACCGCGCCGGCCAGGACCCGCAGGGTATAGCCGGCCGCCAGGATCAGCACGTCGAGGATGGCCACGTCCTTGAGCCCCAGCGAATAGGCCAGGGTCAGGGTGAAATAGATGCCGAGCACCACCAGGAACAGCGGCGGCAACCACAGTCCGATCAGGATGGCGCCGGCCACCAGCAAGGGTATCAGCGCCAGGGCGTGGCCGAGGGGCAGTCGCCCGGAGGCCAGGGGCCGCTCCCGCTTATGGGGGTGGTGACGATCGGCCGGCAGGTCGAGCAGGTCGTTGAAGAGGTAGACCGCGGAGGCGCACAGGGTGAAGGCGATGAAGGCCAGCAGCACCAGCCCCAGGAGATGACCGTCATAGAGTTGGTGGGAGGCGGCCAGGGGGGCGAAGATCAGGAGGTTCTTCAGCCAGTGGTGGGGGCGCAGGGCCTGCAGGTAGGCGCGCGGGTGATGGCCACCGTCCTCGAATGTCCGCGCTATGGGCGTGGTGCGGGCTGCGGCGGCGGCCAGGCCGGGCAGGGGCCGGACCAGCAGGGCGCGGCGGGCGGAGCGCCACACCGGGAGATCCCGGTAGCTGTTGCCCACGTAGTCGAACCCCCGCTCGCCGTAGAGCGCCACCAGCTTCTCGCGCTTGTTCCCGCCGCTGAGGTTGGTGCGCCCGTCGCTGGCGAGAACCTCGGTGAATATGTCGATCTCCGCGGCCACCGCCCGCGCCACCCGCTCATCCGCCCCGGTGGCCAGGACCAGGGGGCGCCCCCCCTCCCGCTCCTTCTCGAGCAGGACCATGAGGTCGGAATGATATGGAAGGTTATGTGCATCGGGCAGAACCGACTTCGCCAACTGCTGCTTGAAGTGCGCACGCCCCCGGGCGAGCCACAGCGGCAGCTGCAGGATGCGTGCGGGACGCTGCCGGAGCAGCATGAAGACCGACTCCAGCAGCAGGTTGGTACGCACCAGCGTACCGTCCAGATCCACCACCAGCGGAACCGCCTGCCCGAGGGAGTCATGGCTGTCTGGAACGCGTCCGGTTACCACCCGTCCTGCTCCTGTCCATGTGGTCAATGCGTCAGAACAAGTGCTTCACCAGCCCGAGGATGCCCTGCTTCCACGGAACCCGGTGGGAGATGCCGGTGGTTCCGCGGTACTCGTCCCGATGGGCCAGGTACCACTCGTAGTTGCGGATCAGGGCCTCCCGGTTGGAGTACTTCGGCCGGAATCCGAGCCGGCTCTCGATGCGTTCGATGGAGACGAAGCTGTCTTCAGCGGCCGTTTCGTAGACCCACCGGTAGAGGGGCGAGAGATGCAGGCGCTCGAGCAGCTTCAGGGTCCAGATTACCGGCCGGGCGGGAAACCCGATGACCTTCCTCCCGAAGCCGGCCCGGTCGAGGACCGCCTGGAAGTTTTCGCGCATGGTTCCGAACTCCCGTGCCCCGACATTGAAGGTGTCGTTGACCTCATCCTCCCCGGCGCTGGCGCAGAGCTCGATGGCCGTGCAGAGGTCCTCCACGTCGAGCAGCTGGTAGCGGTTGTTTCCGGAACCGAGCACCGGGAAGTTCCGCCCCTCGGCGGCCCAGCCGTAGAGCAGCGCGAAGACCCCCAGTCGCTCCGGACCGACGAAGGTCTTGGGCCGGAGCACGGGTACGCACAACCCCCGGCCGCGGTATTCCCGGCACAGGGCCTCGGCGCGGATCTTCGCCTCGCCGTAGGGACCGACCCCCTCGATGCGGTCGTCCTCGCGCAGCGGGTGGTGATCGGGGATGCCGTAGACGGCCGTGGAGGAGATGTAGATGAAGCGGGATACGCCGAAATCCAGCGCGCTCTCCAGCAGGATGCGGGTGCCGTCCACCTCGGTGGAGAGGATGTTGTCCTCGCTGTCCAGCGGCAGGGCCGCGGCGCAGTGCACCACCATGTCCACCCCCGCCATGGCCTGCTCCACCGTCTCCCGGTCGCGGATATCGCCCTGGACCACCTCCACCGCGTCGCGCTCGGGGTAGTCGAAGGCGGCGATGTCGATCGAGCGCACCCGCTGCCCTTGGGCCAGCAGGTGGCGGCAGAGATTGATGCCCAGGAAACCCGCGCCGCCGGTGACCAGATAGAGGGAAGCGGCCATGGTCATTACCTGTGGGTGACGAGCGTCATGCCGAGGACGAGCAGCACCAGGCCGATCACCTGGGTTGCAGACACCGGCTCCCGCAGCAGGAGGATGGACACGGTTACCACGATGAAGAGGCTGCCACCCATCATCACCGGGTAGGCGACGGAGAGGTTCAGTCGGGTGAGCGCGGCGGCGTAGAACACCACGTTCAGGGCGAACAGGGCCAGCCCCGCCAGCAGGTGGTAGTTGACCAGCAGACGACCGGCGAATCCCGGCTCGCCGAGCGCGCCCAGTCGCCCCGCGCCAAGCTTCAACAGGATGTTGGCGACGGCGTTGAAGGTGAGCGCGACCATCAGGAGCAGGTATCCCATCACACCCTTGTCCCTGTCAGCGAAACGGCACACGGGCCAACCGGCGGAACCGTCCGGCGCCGCCCGGAAGGTCTACAGAAAAGTATAGGCGGTGGCCGGATGGCCGCGGACGCTGGTTTTGTAGGATAGGGACGTGATTCACAGGATTGACAGGATTTTCCCTCCGGGTTGAGGGGCTGCGGTTGGATGAGGGTTCGCGGGCACCGGCCAGCGCCCCATCGCCCCGGGGGCGGGCCTCCCACGGGCTTCGCTCGGGTCGCCGGGGGATGGTCTCCCTTGTGGGAGGCGCGCCCTCGCGGCGATTGTTTTTGAATAGACAGGATTTACAGGATTGACGGGGTTTTTCCCTCCGGGTTGAGGGGCTGCGGGTGGATGAGGGTTCGCGGGCATTGACCTGGGCCCCATCGCCCCGGGGCGGGCCTCCCACAGGCTTCGGTCGGGTCGCCGGGGGATGGTCTCCCTTGTGGGAGGCGCGCCCTCGCGGCGATTGTTTTTGAATAGACAGGATTTACAGGATTGACGGGGTTTTTCCCTCCGGGTTGAGGGGCTGCGGTTGGATGAGGGTTCGCGGGCATTGACCTGGGCCCCAACGCCCCGGGGCGGGCCTCCCACAGGCCTCGGTCGGGCTGCAATGACCCTTCACCCTTCACCCCTCACCCCTCACCCTTCACCCTTCACCCTTCACCCTTCACCCTTCACCCTTATCCTTTATCCCTTTTTCCCTATCAAACCAGCCGCGCGTTGATCACCTCGACCGTCCCCACGCCGGTTCCCAGCATGCGCAGGGCCTGGCGGACGGCGAGGCGGTCCATGCTTTCCGCCTCGGGGCCACGGTGGATCATGCTGACCCGCAACTCGATGCGCAGGGTGTCGGGGGTGTAGTGGCGGGTCAGGTTGTCCAGGGCATTGGGTTGGCTGGGACGGATGGTGGGCATGCTGAAGGCCCGGGTGGTGACGCTCTCCACGGCCACGGTGGAGAAGACGCTGCGCAGGCGGCGGGTGATCTCGCTGCGGGCGTACTGCCCGGAAAACCAGGCGATGTCGTCGGCGGCCTGGATCAGCTCCGGGTCGATGCCCCCCTGGCGGCGGAAAAAGTCGAGTGCCGGGTAGTAGCCCAGGCGGTTGGTGCGGGCGTACTCGTCCACCTGGCGGGCCAGCTCACTCCCGACCACTTCCGGGGATGCAGCCAGGTGCTGGTTGTAGACCTCGGTGGGCACCGTCAGCTGCAGGACGAGGGTAACCCGGGCGATGTGAATCTGCGACATGGTCTAGTGTAGTGCGTCACTCTTGGAGGCACATTCAGCGAGTCGCCGGCCGGTCAGATGCAAGGCGCGCTTGCGCAGGAAGGGCAGGCCCCCTTTCAAGCAAGCGCAACGCCGCAGATGGCCGGCCAGCGGCTCGCCCGCAGGGAGCCCCCCGAAAGCACCAGGACTGCGTTGCAGCGCTTGACAAGGGAAACAACCATTGCCTGTGCACTGCGCCTTGTCCTGGCACTTTCGGGGGGCTCTGAAAGTACCTCCAAGAGTAACGCACTACACTAGCGCCCGCGCAGCACCCGGATGTACTCCAGAACGGGACCGGTCACCGGCTCCAGCTTGCGCCGCATGAGTGAGCCGATGGCATCGGTGCCGGCGAAGATGGAGCGCAGCACCGGCTCGCCCAGGCGCGCCAGCACCAACAGCGCTTCCAGCTCCGCCCCCAGGCCGGGAACTGCGGCGCGGAATTCGGCCAGGCCCTCCGGCCAGCCCTCCTGCCCCGGATCCGCACGGCCGCCGGCCAGGGCCGCGGCGGTCTGCGCCAGGGCGTCCATATCCCCGCCCACGGGTCGCGCCGGCGCGATGGATTCGAAGTAGCCCGCGATGGCCTCGAACAGCCCCAGTACCACCTCCTGGTTGGGCGGCTTGCGGATCACCGTCTCGGCGGTGTCGAGGAAGGCCTGGCCGGGGCCGCCGAAAACCCGTTGCAGGGCGGCTGCATAGGGATTCCCCGCCCCGGCCAGCGACTCCAGTGCGACACCCTCGTCCCCCGGGTCCCGTGGCGGCGCCTCCTCCGGCAGGTTGTCGGGGGTAGTGGCGAGGAAGCCCACCAGGTAGGCGTTCTTACGCTTGCCGCGGCTCCAGAGCAGCTCGACCTGGGCGTCGTTGATTAGCCCGGGCTGCAGAATGAGCCGCACGCTCTCCATCACCAGGGCGGGATCCTCCTCGAAGGGCAGGAACTCCACCAGGTAACCGGCCAGTTCCGGACCCATGCTGCCGGTGGCCACCGCGGGGCTCGCCAGCATTCGCCGCGCCACCTCGGCATCGGGATGGGCCCACCAGACCCGCCGCGCCAGCTCGTCGCTGAGGTTGGGCGAGCAGGCGACCGCCACCACCGCCTCGGGCTCGCCCAGCTTGAGCATGTCCTCCAGGCGAACGCCGGAGATCTGGCCCATGCGCGTCCAGCGGCGCAGGAACACCGGGTAGCCCTCGGGGGAGCCGAGCACCTGGCCGGAGAGCAGCTCGCGCACCCGGCGCACGTAGAGGTCGTCGCGGCAGTTGGGATTGAGCTTGACCTTCGCCTCGCCGGTTTCGGCCAGGCCGTAGAGGGTCATGGAGGATTCATCGATGCGCACCGCCTGCAGGTGTTGGGCCAGCAGGACGTTGAGGCGCAGGTTGTCTTCGGGGGAAAGTTCCATCATGTCAGTCTTTACATTGAATCCGCGACCGGCTCCAGGCCGGTTCTGTCGTGTCGATGCCGTCGAGTCTTACGAACCTGGCACTGCGATGCCCATCATCGCAGAAACGGCGTCGGGTTTCAGATCCGTCTCGAACCATATAGACAGGATTTCCACTCTGGGTTTAGGGGCTGCGGGTATCTGTTGGTTCCTGGGCTCCGGCCGGCGCCCCATCGCCCCGGGGCGGGCCTCCCACAGGCTTCGGTCGGGCGCCGGGGCCGAGCAACCCTTGTGGGAGGCGCGCCCTCGCGGCGATTGGTTTTTCTTTGAATAGACAGGATTTACGGTATTTTTTCCTTCAGGTTGTGAAGGATTCGGGTGTATGAGTGTTCAGGGGCTTTGACCTGGCTCCCATCGCCCCGGGGGCGGGCCTCCCACAGGCTTCGTTCGGGCCGCCGGGGATTGGATACCTTGTGGGAGGGGCGCCCTCGCCGCGATAACAGCCCCGGCCAACGCCCCTTCGGCCAGGCAAGGCCTCCACACCCGGACGGCACCATCCCTCGAAACTCGGAACCCGGGACTCGAACACTATCTTCATCTCTCCCCGGGGGGGCCTCCCACAGGCTTTGGTGGCGTTGCAGGGGGTGGAATGCCCGTTTCAGTTGAGCTGGATGCGCTGGCCCCAGGGCACCTTGTGCTTGCCCTTCACCAGCCAGATGACCGGGAACTGGGGCGGATGCTTCGGAAACTCCCCCTCCGCGTCGGTGAAATAGAGCACCAGATCGGGGCGGTGGCCCTCACGTTCGATCCACTCGAAGGGGGGCTTGAAGCTGGTGCCGCCGCCACCGGTGAACTCCCGCGGCAGCCTGAACTCCTCCCAGGGCTCGTACTCCCAGGGCCCGTCCTCCACCATCTCGGCGTCACAGGCGTGAAGCAGCACCCGGGCGCGCATCTGGCCCTTGATGGCGTTCACCTCGGCCAGGAACTCGGTCATCTCGCCTTCGCTGATGGAGCCGCTGACATCGAGTATCACCGCCACGTTGAGTTGGCTGCTGCGCAGGCTCGGGTGGATGGCGTCGCCCTCCCGTCGGGACGGGCGGAAGTAGCTGAAGTCCTCGCGCCCCTCGGCGGTCATGTAGCGGGCCAGCAGCATGCGCCAGGGGAGCTGGGGCTGCAGCAGGTGCTCCACCATGCGCGCCATGGCGCCGCCGAGTTTGCCCGCCTGCATGGCGGTCTGGGCCGCGCCCGCCAGGCGCTGCTGCCACTGGGTGCTGAGGGCCTCGGTTTCGGTGGGGCTGAGCGGCGGCGGCTGGGGCGCGCCGCCGCCTTCGCTGTCCTCCCCGGCCTGCTCACCGCCCTGCTCCGGCTCGGATCCCTGGTCGCCGCCCTGGTCGGGCTGGTCGCCCTGCTCCCGCTCCTCGTCGCGCTCTGTTCGGCTCTCGTTCCGCCCCTGGCCCTCGCCGCTCTCCTGCTCGTCGTCGTAGACGTGCCGGTCCATGGGCTCGTCGGAGTTGTTCTCGTCGATGTAGGGGTAGATCTCCTCCGCCGTCATCCCCTCGTAGCTCTCCTCGAACAGCGCGCCGGGCGGCGGGGTGAGCCCGTCGTTGACGAGCAGCGGGTTGACGGCGAAGTCGCAGGCCACGTCCCAGCGGAACTTGTTGCGATGCAGGCGCCGGGCGAAGTGGGAGAGCGCGCAGTGCAGCGCCTCGTGGGCCAGTACGAACTGGGTCTGGTCGAGGCTGAGGGCGTCGATATAGTCCGGGTTGTAGTAGAAGCTGCGCGCATCGGTGGCCGTCGTCTGGCACCACTTCGGATCCGCCTCGATCATCGGCAGCCGCAGCACCAGCGCTCCCAGGAACGGCTTGTCCAGGACCAGGCGCGTGCGCGCGGCGCTGAGCTTCGTCTCGATGTCTCTTTTCATATCACTGTTCGAAAAGCATCACGTCGGCCACGGCCTTGGCCCAGTCGTTGAACTGGGGAACCCGGAAGATGTCCTGGCCGATGGCGCGGTGCATGTCGGAGACGAGCATCACGCCCATTTCCCGGTGGGGGAAGCGGCCGGCGTAGTCGAGGATGCGACCCCAGGCCTCCTGGGCGTCGTCGCGGGTGCGGGCGCGGATGGACTGGGCCACCAGGGCGCTGGCCACGGCGTACTGGAGATCGGTCTCCCTTGGCACCGGCACCTCCTCGCCGCGGAGGATGGCGTCGATGTCGGGCAGCCGATCGAGGTTCTCCACGAAGGCGGCCAGCTCGATGCCGGCCGCGTCCCCCACGCAGGCCTGCAGGGCGCGGGTCATGAGGTCTGGGACATCGGCGAATTTCTGCAGGGCACGGTGGGCGAACTCCCAGGAGCGCGGCGAGGGAAAGGCCACCGGGTTGTGGGCCGGGTCGAAGGAGAACAGCAGCTCGGGGCGGAAGCGCAGAAAGGCGATGAGCCGGTCGTCGATGTCGTTGGCGTAGGCCCAGGCCACCCAGTCGTCCAGGTGCGCCTCCACCTCGAAGTGGGAGAAGCGGTTGGCCAGCGGGGCGGGCATGGAGTAGGTGACGCCGCGGTCCCCCTGGCGGTTGCCGGCGGCGAAGATGGCCCAGCCGGCGGGCACCTCGTACTCCCCCAGCCGCCGGTCGAGGATCAGCTGGTAGGCGGCGGCGGAGACGCTGGGCGGGGCCGAGGTGATCTCGTCCAGGAACAGGATTCCCTCCACGCCGTGGCGCTCCGTGTCCGGCAAAAGGGCCGGCACCGCCCACACCACATGCTCGCCGGAGCGGAACGGGATGCCGCGGAGATCGCTCGGCTCCATCTGGGACAGGCGGATGTCGATCACCGGCACATCATGCTTCGCGGCCACCTGGGCCACCATCTGCGACTTGCCCACGCCGGGCGGGCCCCACATCATCACCGGGGTGTGGTGTCCGGTGCGGGTGCCGAGGAACTCGCGGTCAAGAATGGTCAGGACCTGTGCCGGGCGCATGCCTCCTCCGTCGTCTGCTTATAAGAATTGGGTTGAATACCAATATTACCTATTCCTTACTAATTTTGTCAGTCTAGTGCGAACTTTTTCCCTTGCGCATGCGGCGATGCAGCGGTGCGGGCTCGCCGGTGGCGCGCCAGCGGCGGTAGTCCTCCAGGATGAGCCCGTGGTCGAAGACGGTATCCCCGGGCAATGCATCGACAGGATGCACCTCCACCGCCGCCGCATCGTCCCCCGCCGCCGGCTCGCCGCGGGCGGTGGCCACGTAGACCGGGCTCACGGTGTGCCCGCGGGGATCCCGCCCGGGGTCGGAGTAGCAGCCGAGCAGGGCCTCGAGACGGACCTCGAGGCCGGTCTCCTCCCGCGCCTCGCGGACGGCGGCCGCCTCCAGGGTCTCGCCCACGTCCACGAACCCGCCCGGCAGCGCCCGGCCCAGGGGCGGATGCCCGCGGCGGATGAGCACCACGGGCCGCCCGGGGCGGTCCTCCAGCTCGATGATGATGTCCACCGCCACGCGCGGGGTCACCGGTGCCGCCATCGTTCCCTCCCCGCCCATCGGAGCGTTTCCGACACTTTACTAGTATCTTTATAAAGAACCGCAGATTAGCGTTATTTGCGTTGATTTTCCGGTGCGCCCCATCCCGACGTTCGCTTGACTCGAACCTCGTAGAGTCAGCCCAAGAGCCCCGGAATAGTTGATGTAATATATGCGAAAATAAGCGTAATCTGCTGTTAATTATGTCTTTTAAAGAGGTTAACCGGAATGATAGACCTCAAGCGGCTGCTGGCGCTGATGATGGAGCGCAACGCCTCGGACATCTTCCTGAGCGTGGGCGCGCCCATCCACATCAAGATTGAGGGGGTGATGAGCCCCATCACCGACGCGCCCCTGCCGCCCGGCTCCGTGGAGGCGCTGGCGCAATCCATTATGAATCCGCGCCAGGCGGAGGCGTTCCACGAGCGGCCGGAGATGAACCTGGCGCTGGCCGGCGAGCACGGGGGGCGCTTCCGGGTCAACATCTACCGCCAGCGGGGCGAGGTCTCCATGGTGGTGCGCTACCTCAAGGAGGTTATTCCGAGCCTGGAGGAGCTGAACCTGCCGCCCATCCTCAAGCAGCTGGTGATGGATCCCCGCGGGCTGGTGCTGGTGGTGGGCGCCACCGGCTCGGGCAAGTCCACCACCCTGGCCTCGATGATCAACTACCGCAACCAGCAGACGACCGGCCACATCGTCACCATCGAGGATCCCATCGAATATGTCCACAGCTACCAGCGCTCGGTGGTGGAGCAGCGCGAGGTGGGCTTCGACACCCTCTCCTACGCCGATGCGCTGAAGAACGCCATGCGCGAGGCGCCGGACGTCATCCTCATCGGCGAGGTGCGCGACCGGGCCAATATGGAGCACGCCGTGGCCTACGCCGAGACCGGCCACCTCTGCCTCACCACCCTGCACGCCAGCAACGCCCACCAGGCCCTGGAGCGCATCGTCACCTTCTTCCCCGAATCCATGCACCGGCAGCTGTTCATGGACCTGTCGCTGAACCTCCGCGCCATCATCTCCCAGCGCCTCATCACCGGTGTGGACGGGAAGCGGGTGCCGGCGATGGAGATCCTCATCAGCTCCCCGCGCATCGCCGACCTGATCCAGAAGGGCGAGATCGAACTGGTGCGCTCGGCGCTGGAGAAGAGTCCCGTGGAGGGCACTGTCACCTTCGATCGCTACCTGTTCCAGCTCTACATGGCCGGCAAGATCAGCCGCGAGGAGGCTCTGCGCAACGCCGAGTCGGCCAACAACCTCGCCCTGCTCATCCGCCTCCAGGGCGGACGCAAGGCCATGCAGGACGAAGAGGGCATGAGCCTGGTGCAGGAGGAGAAGCCCGGGAACGTCATCGAGGGCTGAGGGGGGGGTGAATGTACAGGATTGACAGAATTGACGGGATTCAATGAATAGACAGGATTAACAGGATTTTTCAGGATTGACAGGATGTTGTTCTGTGGTTCGGGGCGGTTTGCCGGAAGAGGCGGGATGCAGAACCCCGATGCCGTGCTGTAGGAGATTGCCCGCCAATCCGAACACCCCCTCCCCGGCCCTCCCCCTGAGGGGGAGGGAGCAACAGCCCGAACCACGCGCCAGGGTGCGGCAAAGCCGGCTCCCCCTCCCCTCGCGGGAGGGGGTTGGGGGGAGGGGGCGATAGTAGTTCACTTCGTGGAGGGAAGGGACGGGAAAGGAAATGGGAATCGCTCAGGCAAGGAAGCTGCGAGCGAACATGACGGATGCCGAACAACTGCTCTGGCAACGTCTGAGACGCAAACAGCTAGACGGGCATAAATTCCGCCGCCAGGTGCCGGTGGGATCCTACATCGCCGATTTCCTCTGTTACGAAAAACGGCTGATCGTTGAATTGGATGGTGGTCAGCACATGGAACGGCGCTATTACGATCGCCAACGGGATGCGTGGCTGCGCAACCAGGGATTCGAGGTGGTGCGGTTCTGGAACGACGAAATGTTGCGGAACCCCGATGCCGTGCTGGAGGAGATTGCCCGCCAACTCAAACGCCGCACACCCCCTCCCCGGCCCTCCCCCTGAGGGGGAGGGAGCAACAGCCCGAACCACGCGCCAGGGTGCGGCACAGCCGGCTCCCCCTCCCCTCGCGGGAGGGGGTTGGGGGGAGGGGGCGATAGTAGTTCACTTCAACTCGAACAATGCGGTTCGTTCCTCACCGCATCCTACAATGGTTGTAAATCCTGTGAATCCTGAGAAATCCTGTTAATCCTGTCTATTCCCGTCTTCCAGGGTAAATCCCTCAGGCCGGATAGTCGGCGATGCCCGGGTTCCCCTCCACGTTCTTCAGCTTCGGGGTGTTGATCTTCTTCAGGCTGACGGTCTTCTGGTCACGGAGGTAGGTGGCCACCGTCTCCCAGATGGGTTCGCCGGGGGACTGGGAACCCACGGTGGCCCAGCCGGCCACCTTGTACTTCTTCGAGGCCTCGATGGGGGTGCCGTCGTCCAGCTGCATGGCCTGGATGCGCTGACCCATTTCCGCGCTGGGATCGCAGACGTAGTCGAGGCCGCCCAGGCGGACCATGTCGCCGCCCTGCTGGTAGTAGGGATCGTTGTTGAAGAGGTTGTCGCAGACATCCTCGAGGATGAGCTTGATCTCCTCACCGGTCATCTCCCGGGCGTAGGTCTCCGGGTAGGTGATGCAGGTCTGGTCGAGAACGTTGTCCATGGTGATGGCGTCGCCCGGCAGGACGGTGGTGCCCCAGCGGAAGCCGGGCGAGAGGGAGATCTGGGCGTCGTTCACCGCACGCAGGGCGTCGCAGATCAGCTGGTCGAAGGTGCCGTTGAAGTTGCCGCGGCGGTAGAGGACGGTGTCGGCCACCGCCAGCTTCTCCTCCAGCTTGTCCTTGTAGGGAGCGCGCACCTGGGTGATGTAGGCCGCCATCTCGGCGTCCGGCTCGATGAGGTTGGAAAAGATGGGGGCGAGGCGGTAGCGGAAATCCCGCACCCGGCCATCGCGCACGTCGAGATCCAGTACGCCGAGGAACTTGCCGTTGGAGCCGGCGTTGCAGACCAGGGTCTGGCCCGAGGCGTTCTTGACGACGGTCGGGGCCGGCATGCCGTCGTGGGTATGACCGCCGAGGACCACGTCCACACCGGTGACGATGGAGGCCATCTTCAGGTCCACGTCCATACCGTTGTGGGAGATGACCACCACCAGATCGGGCTTCTCGGTTTCGCGCACCTGGTTGACCAGGCTCTGCAGGGCCTCGTCGCGGATGCCGAAGGTCCAGTTGGGAATGAAGCGCTGGGGGTTGGCGATGGGGGTGTAGGGGAAGGCCTGGCCGATGACCGCCACCTTGGCGCCACCCACGTTGCGCAGGGTGTAGGGCTTGAAGGCGTGGCCGGTGTCCTCGTCAAAGACCGGCACGCCCTCGAACAGCGCCTCCTCGCGCACCTTCACGTTCTGGGCCACGAACTCGCCGGAGAAGGCCTCGATGTTCTTCAGCACCTCCTCTTCCAGGTAGGTGAACTCCCAGTGGCCGGTCATGATATCTACGCCGAGCCGGTTGCAGGCGCCCACCATGTCCATGCCGCGGGTCCACAGGGCGGTCCCGGAGCCCTGCCAGGTGTCGCCGCCGTCCAGCAGCAGGCTGTTGCCGTCGCCGCGCTCGGCACGCAGCCGCTTGACCAGGGTGGCCAGGTGCGCGAATCCTCCCACGCGGCCGTACTGCCGCGCCGCCTCCTCGAAGTTGAGGTAGGAATAGGCGTGAGCGTCCATGCCGCCGGCCTCGATGCCGAAGTGCTTCAGCAGCGCCTCGCCCACCAGGTGGGGGGCCTTGCCGAACGCATCGCCGATCCCGATGTTCACGTTGGGCTCGCGGAAGTAGACCGGGTTGAGCTGGGCGTGGGTGTCGGTGATGTGCATCAGGCACACGTTGCCGAACTTCGGAATCTCATAGGGATCCGACGGGCCTTTCATGGCGCCCAGCACGGTGCGCGGCAGCATGCCGGCGGCGCCGGCCAGGCCGAGGAGTCGCAGGAACTCGCGGCGGTTCAGGGACATCTTCTTCCTCCTGGGGCAGTTTATCTTATTGTCTTGACTACGTTATTTTGATCGCGTCGATGTATGCATGGGTCAATGCACGAGCGGGTAACTTACCAGATGAGGGGGATCCTCTCACGTCCACGCATTCACGCATTCACGCATTCACGCATTCACGCATTCACGCATTCACGCATTCACGCATTCACGCATTCACGCATTCACGCATTCACGCATTCACGCATTCACGCATTAACGCATTCAC
>Ga0209270_1000650_pt1 | contig 66574 bp, 58 predicted proteins | sample MTBAKSrepl1MetaG_FD_187456 | JGI IMG/M metagenome (GOLD analysis project Ga0209270, IMG submission 187456) | Enrichment culture microbial communities from Arthur Kill intertidal strait, New Jersey, USA, that are MTBE-degrading - MTBE-AKS1... | ecosystem: Environmental > Aquatic > Marine >... | reverse complement strand
ATGTGCTGATGAGGGAAGCCCCGCAACAAACCGAGACGAAACAGATTCGAGAGGTCTGGCACTTCAGCCGTGACGAGAACAAACCCGGCTCATTCTGGATTCTGGAAGGAATTCAGCAGGTGGAATCGCAGAGCATAAGGCCTGCACAAGAATAGCTTTTTCTTTTGCCAAAGAGAGCAATCCTTTAGTCAAATTGGACTCACCGCATGAAAACTCTTGACTGAATCCACAACACAAATCAGAGCGTTGGGTCATGGTATTTCAATTTTTCCCAGAATTGTTTGTCTTCTTTTTCCCAATTGGGACCGAATTTTCGTGAAAAATAGGCTCCAAATCGCTCGAACCATCGCCGCCAAGGGTGATTGCCTTCTTGCTTTGCTTCAAGCACATCATTTAAGTACATGGCGATGTTGGCCATTTCATCTTTGGGTAAATAGGATGCAGCCCCTTCAATGTAAGATCTCTTTATGTTCTCAGTATTCAGGGCATGGGCAGTCAACATGACCGCAGTCACCCCCTTTCTGTTCGCGAGATCAAGAAGTCTGTACCCTTCCACACCCATAATATCAAGAATAGCCATATCAAAATGCTCAGTCTCCAGTAATGCTTTCCCTTCTAGATAGTTGGGGGCCTTTCGGACTCTGCACATCGACAGTAGTTCCTCGAGCGAGGCCAAGACGTCAGGCTCATCATCTACTATCAGTATCCTCTTGTTCCTAAGCAAATCATGTTCACTCTTCATATTAGAGGTTTCCTTCCTTCTCGGATTAACTAATCCTCTTTTTCACTTTGTTTGGAATGAAGCTCCTCGCGGCAGGTCACGTGGTATCCTGGATACCATCTTCTAAAGCCTGCTTTTCAGTCTTAGGCGCCAGTCATAATAGTTCCAGGCCCTTTCAAAAGCTTTCCCTCCTGTGACCTGCCCCCTGATTTTGGCAATTTCCTCTTTGGGATATGGATGGAGGTTTCCAATGGCCATCGCCTGATATTGCAATCGCGCTGCTTTTTCCGCCCATATCGCCGAAACACACACCTCCTCAATGCTACGACCGGCGATGAGATTACCATGCCCTTTCAGAACAATCATCCAATGAACTGCCATAGCATCTACTATTCTATGGGCCATATCAAAGGTATCCACGAGTCCGTATTCTTCGAATACAGGCACAGTCTCTCCAAATGTGGTGGCACCTAAGTTATCTACCGCAACGAGTCGCGCGCCGGCAACACTTAATGCGACAATTGTCGGAGAGTGAGTATGGGCAAGCGCCATGACTTCCGGGCGCCTCTGGTAGACTGCAAGGTGTAAAGGGATTTCTTTCGCGGGATCAAGACGTCCTTCAATTTTGTTCCCACGCAGGTCAAGACAAATAATGTCGTCTTCCACGGTTTGCCCAGGACTTATCTTCCCGTTCATCAGCACATGATGTCCATCTGCCGTCCTAGCGCTGAAGTGGCCAAGTTCATCCATGATGCCTTCAGCATCCAAAATTCTGCAAGCCATAACCAAAAGCTTTTTTTGCGCTTCCATATCTGCCATATAGATTACTCCTTAATCCCTCCTGAAGACCAAGTTTACTTCCATGCCTCGTTGTTTCAAAAACAACCTTTTGACCAACCAGGCGCCATTATATTCTAAATTCTTCATCCAACACTTCAGGCGCAAACAAATCTTCTATCTTAACCAGCCTTTTGGAGAGTCCCTGTTCGTGATGATAACGCAAAAAGGTTTCCAAAGCATCGCGATTCTTCTTGATGCCATAGGGCCACCAGTCATCTCCCAAAATCGACTTGGTTCTCGTCAGCTCTGAATGGATCCACGGAAGAGTAACGTGAAGCGCAGCTGTCTCCATATAGCTTTGAACAGCTATGTCTTTTGCCCTGCAGAAAGCCTTGTAAAAACTTCTGGCAAGCCACGGGTGCTTCTGGTAAACATCCCTTCGAATAATCACCGTGTGCATAATAGGGAAAATACCTGTTTTTTGAAAGTACTGCTCCTCAATCTCACGATAGTTGGAGAAAAGCCTTTTGACGTTCGGAGAGCCTTTCTCAAAACTGGAAGGGGCCCGAGCCGTGAAAAGGGCGTCAATTTCGCCATCATCCAGCATCTTAGATAGATAGGTATCCTGGGGAATGGGTTGCAAGTCGATGCCATGGGGCAATGTCATCGCGATTTTCTCCACACGCCCAGCCATCTCCTCTCCCCCGCTTCGCCACTTAATCTGCCGTGGATCGACCCCATACTCGTCCTTAAAAATCCCACGAAGCCAAACCACCGCAGTAATTTGATATTCCGGTAACCCGACGATCTTTCCTTTAAGATCCTGCGGCGTATGAATTCCTTTATGAGCATTGATAAAAACGCATGAATGTCTAAAACATCTGGAGGTAAACACAGGGATGGCAATAAATCGATCGTCACCTCTGGACCTCAATATTACATATGAAGAAAGTGATGACTCAGATACGTCGAATTCTCGATGCCTCAATTGGCGCCAAAATATCTCCTCCACTGGCAGTGGCAAGAAATTGAGTTCAATACCCTCCACCATTACTCTGCCGTCGACAAGCGGCATCACGCGATCATACGGTGGACAAGCAAAAGAAAGTGTCAATTTCATGCAAGATATCCCGTTCCACAGAGTTGTTGACCTACCAAAGAAATCACCTGTCGTCCCATAACTTACAAAACATTTGTACACAAAACTTTTCTTTCCAAAGATCGCACAATACGTCGACACTGTTAGCTCGACAATTCTCCTATCGAGTCCAAATAATAGTTAAGCTCATCCCGTATATTGCTTACAAAGAGCTCCTCAATGCTCACAGCTCGTTTAATGAGCTTCTGCTCAGACATGTATTTTAAGAATGCCTCAAGAGTTTTCTTGCTTCCGCTCAGTGAATAGTTCCAAATATCATCTCCAAAGAGACTTTTCGAATTCTCTATTTCATCAATGACCCATGGTAGACTGACAAAAAGGGCATTAGTGTCATAAAGTCTTCGATAGCTAACCTCCTTGGCCTGTACGAATGCCTTATATATACTGCTGACCAACCACGGATTTGCTTCATAAAGTTTGCTTTTTATCACAAGCGTATGCATAATTGGAAAAATACCTGTTCGTTTGTAATAATCGATTTCGACTCTCTTATAATCAGGAAATATACGACTAATATGCGGCGAGTGGTTCACAAACAAAGGCGGTAACACAACTGAAATCAACGCATCTAATTCACCTCTTCGCAACAACTCGTCAAAACTTTGCCCCTTCTTAAGGAATTTCACATCTATATCTGTTGGCAGTTGTATTTCTCTAACAGGTTGCCCCACGACCCACTTCACGTCTTGTGGCCTGACTTGGTACTCATGCTGAAGGAATCCTCTCACCCAGACAGCAGCAGTCATTTGATAGTCGCCGACCCCAATGCGTCTACCTTTGAGGTCCTCAGGTTTCTGGATCCCTGCATTAGACCTGATATAGAGACACGATTGGCGGAAAATCCTAGAAGGAAAAACCGGTAGGGCAATGAAACGATTATCACCTTCCCCGCGCAGGATGGTATAAGAAGACAAAGACAATTCCGAGACATCAAATTCCTCATTATTCAGCATACGCCAAAAAAGTTCACTTGGGCCGAGCGCAATGTAATTAAGATCGACCCCCTCAATCTTTACTGTGCCATCCATCAAAGCTCGGGTTCTGTCGTAATTACCACATGCAAGGGTTAGCTTTAACTTTGACATGTCTATTTCTCCAAAATCTCGATTTAAGATCAGATTAGTCTCTTCCCCGCAAAAGTAGCTAGCGGCATGTTAGTCATCCGGCCAAAGATTCTCTCGCGGGTTCGGTTTTCGCCGCTTGCATCTTATTTCTAGCAACCTGACGAAAGAAACCAAGCGTGAATAAAATCAAAGCGATGACAAAAATGTATTCGTTTCTTGAGAACAACGCTGCCAGGGAAAACAGCGAGGATAGCAAAAATGTGATCGTCTCATCCAATCGAAGGGGCGTTAAACAATATCGGGACACACCGATTTGAAGAGAAAAAATTGTCAGGAGAATCGCTATCACTTGAAGTGCTGAACCAAAGAAACCCGTATCAGGCATTAGGAGCGTTACGGGGGCATAAACAAAAAAGAAAGGCAGTAGATATTTTGCAAAGGCGGCCTTCACCGCCTCCCAGCATGTTTTCCAATAATTGGCGCCCGCCATCTGTGCTGCCACGAGCGCACCGATAGCGATAGGGGGCGTGATGTGGGAACTAATCGCGGATACAAAGCAAAAGAGGTGTGCCGGAAGCGCAGGAACACCCATTGTCACTAGTGTCGGAACTGCTCCAAGAGCGACCAGCATGTAGGCAGCCGGCGTTGGTACCCCAATGCCCAAAATCATGGAGAAAACCATAGTGGCAACCAGGGCGAGCAACAGGTTTCCTCGACTCAAATCCTCTATTGCCAAGGGAAGCTTGACTGCCAGGCCGCTCGATACGATGGCTGAAACGACGACGCCAAGCAGAGCGCATATCATGGCAATGCCGCATGCCGAGCAAATGCTTGCAACAAGTTTGTCAACTATTTCCTTGGCGTCGAGTCGAAGATCCCTCCTTACTGCAGCGGAAATTAACCCCACCGCAAGAAGCGTCAAAATACTCCAGAAGCTTACGAAAGGAAGGGTATATCCTTTGATGAGAAAGAATACCAAAATACCCAGAGGAAGAACAAAGATAGGTGCGTCGAGAACAAGCTGCTTACCCTCCTTAAATTCCATTCTCGCGTGAATCTTCATTTTTTTCGCGGTCAGGGAAATATAAAAAAAGACGCAAAGCACGTAGATCAGGGCAGGTACAATAGCAGCTTTTGCAATCTCAATATAAGGGATGTTAATAATGCCAGCCATCAAGAAGGCGGTGGCTCCCATAATAGGCGGCGTCATTTGTCCCCCGTTCGAAGAAACTGTCTCAATAGCTGCAGCCTGCTCAGGTGTATACCCGCTCCTTTTCATCATCGGGATGGTAAATGACCCCGTAATCGTGATATTTGCAACCGTGCTTCCCGTCACTGTACCGAGAAAGGAGCTGCCGAATAGGGCAACCATGGCTGGTCCTGAACTCACTTTCGAAGCGACCCAGCGTCCCAAACCGATGATAAAGCGCGTCCCACCAAATGCATGAAGGGCCCCCCCAAAAAAGATAAAAAGAAACAAGTAAATGGCAGACATGTCCAAGATTTCGCCGTATACGCCTTTCCCACTTCCCAACTCCACGCTGATCCACATAAGAATTCTCACATAAGAGATAGGAGGAACCGTGAAAGGGGCAGGCAGAAAACGTCCTAGGGCAAGGTACGCGATAGCAACAACGCTGATAATCGAGAAAGTCTTTCCAAAAACTACCCAGTTTCCGATAATCAAGATGATCACAATCAATGACCCGGCGACCATATCGGTAGGCGCAGGCCAAGATGTGCGGTAAGTCAGAATATCGTTCAACTCAATCAGCAGATATCCAGTTACAGACACAGAGAGGAAGAGCAGAGCAGCCGCAAGCCGCCGATGCATTTTGTCAGTAGCCTCATGCAGCAGGGAGAGAAAAGTAATTACCAGAGCGAAACCCAGATGGGTGATAATATGTGCGTCGGGATCCTGAAGAAGAAATTGGGTGTATAACAACTGATAGACTCCCATCGCTAGAGCAACGATTGTGAGCAGGAATTTGATGGTCTTGTCTGATCTGTTCATGCTCCTTCCCCTCTCTCATGTGTCAGAGACATAGCGCTTATTTAAGAAGTTCAGCGAGATCTTTAAGTTCGACACCTTTCTCTTGATAAAATTTCTTTGCGCCTGGGTGTGCCTGGTACAGCTTAATAGAAGGCATAGCCGGCTTAAATTGAGGCGTCATGTGAGCGCCCATCGAGTGAAATCTGGTCCACTCTTCCTCGGGAGTTTCCCAGATAATCCTGGTAATCTCATACACCACGTCGGCATCCATCCTCTCATCTGCAAAGAAGAAAGTAGGATCGTTAAAGGCCCACAATGCGTTCGGCTGTGTTACAGGGTCCAAGGCTTTTGCGGGGACCCTGACCGGAAGAGTCGCATATTCTTTATCTCTCAGTTCCAAGAGGACATCTTGGTCAAAACCTACGAAATACACCGGACCTCTTGTCTCAAGCCTCTCTATGAAACCCCCTTTGCTGAAGTTGTGTGGGTATGTGTGGTTGAAAAGAAGAATCGTCGCATCGACCAGCCCATCCTGCATTTTGGCTGCGCCTCCGCCGTAGCCTGTGTAAACGAGTTTAACCTTACCCGTCAACCCGTATTTCGCAAGAATTGCTTCATGGTCTTTTGTATTGGAGGCTCCTGTTCTTCCGAGGTCGACGGTTTTTCCAGCGAGGTCTTTGACCGACTTAATATTTGGATCATAGGTGACGATGCACTGGGTCATTGATGTCGCGTTGGCAATGAATCGCTCTCCTAAATAAGTACCTCTCTTCTCTCCCCATTCATGGCCTGGACGATAGTGAATATGTGAAAAGGAATTGATTCCGATGTAATCCTGAGGTCTTTCCTTCGCCATGTCTACGTTACCGGTAATGCCCGCAGTTGAAACCACCTCCGCTCTGAGCAAATTTGATTTTTCGTTTATAAATTTGGCCAGCGCTTGGGCGAAAATATACCATGTATCATCTGTTCGACCACCGCCAATCAAAACGCTTCTCTTCGCCGCAATGCTAAAAGGAACAGCTATTAGCCCCGCTACAAAAATGCCAAGAACAAGAATAATGAAAAATGTGCATCTCTTCATAACTTTTCTCCTTTCTTCCTCGAAAAACAGTTTTTCCCTCTATTTAAAATGACTCTACCGGCTGCTATGCGACTATTACACGCAAACTTCACCTGAGCTTCTCCCGATTCCTATCCGATGATGCCATTTCCTGAATCCCCCCTGCTCCGTATTTTTTTATCTTTACCCCCCCTGCAACCTTGGGAAACTCCGAGACAACGAGCAATTCATCCGGCAGCTTGTGTTTCGCTATTTTGTCGCTTAAGAAATCACGTATTTCTTTTAAAGACATCCGAGCATCACCTCTCGGTATCACACAGGCGCAGATGCTTTCCCCGAGAACAGGGTTGGGAGTCCCGACAATGCAAACCTGCTCTACTCTGTTGTGCTGCAGAATCAATGATTCAATTTCCGTAGGATATATCTTGAGCCCGCCGCGGTTTATTAGATCCTTGCTTCTCCCGTATATTGTCACGAAGCCATTGTCGTCCATTGATATGAGGTCACCTGTGTGTAACCATCCATCTTTGTTCAATTGTTTTTCAGTCTCTTCGGGGTTCTGCCAGTAGCCTTTGAGCACGTGAGGACCGCGGACCATCATTTCACCAACCTGCCCCGATGGTACCTGTATACCTGTTTCAGGATTCACGACCTTTATCTCGGTCCCAGGAAGCGCTCTACCCACGGTTTTTTTGCGAACTTGGAGCGGCGTTTTCCAAGGGCACATGGTCCCTGCACCAGGGCCTATCTCCGAATTCCCCCAAAAAGAAGTGAGATAAACGTTTCTGTCTTCTCCCCACTGAATCACTTCTTCCGGGCATACCTGACCAGCAAGATAGCCTGCCCTCAGACTTGAAAGCGTGTACCTTCCAAGGTTGGGATGATTCATTTCGAGGATGTAATGAGTGGGAGATCCATGTTGGATAGTCGCTTTTTCCGTATCTATGGCCTTGAAGGCCTCCTCGGGGGAAAAAGCCTCCAGAAGGACAACAGATGCCTGAATAAGGATAGGTTGAATCAGCGTGCAACCGCAACCGTAGGAATGGGTTAAGGGTAACACTCCCAGAAAAATATCGTCTGCAGTTGCCTTCACGCCATCAACGTATGAATATCCACCTCTTACAACTTGGAAATGTGTAATCATCGAGCCCTTCGGGATCCCCGTTGTCCCCGAGGTATATATGAACATGGAAAGGTCACGGTGAATGTCTATTAAAGGAGCTATGAATCCTTTCTTTTTCCCTCTCGAAACTAATTCGTCAAATGAATAAATCCCTTGCCCTTCGTCTCCTTGGAGCGAGATGACGGACAAGAGAAGAGGTAGATCCGGCCTTAGCTCCCGGACAAGGCCAACACGATCGAAATCCACCCCACCCTCTTGCACAAAGACTGCCTTGGCCTGCGAATTACTGAGAATAAATGAGAGTTCCTGGCTCTTGTACGCAGGGTTCACCCATGCCACAATGGCTCCGATTTTCTGAAGCCCGTAAAAAGCGAAATACAGTTCTGGGCAGTTGGACATGTATATTGCGACCCTGTCCCCTTTTCTGATCCCCATATCTTGCAAGCCTGCCGCAACCGCATCCGATTGTTCGTTCAGTTTTTCGTACGTGATTCGATCGTCCTTGAAGGAGATGCAAAATTTCTTAGGAGCAATTCCCGCGCTTCTTTCCAGAGCCTGCCCAACTGTTAGATTTTTCAAATCTTCATAGGTAGTGGTGACGCCGTGGTTCTCCATGTCTTACTCCTAGCAGTCTTTCGGTCTTCGGTTTTCCGAATCTTGTAACACATTGACTCCATTGACTAAATACAAATAGACCGAAACGGCCACTGAGTGATTTTAAAGATTACAGAGCAAGGCCGAAAGGCTCATGGCCTTAGTTATTCTGAGGCGCGACCATTCCGGGCTGAACCCAATTGACCCTACCCAACGCATGCTCTCCGCACTGCATTAGGACAACCTGGTTAGTTCCGAACTTCGGTCAAAGTCCATGAACAAAAAGATCTCTTCTTGCTGAAAAGCAGGGAAGGAGCGATAAGGGTGACAAACTCCTACCTGGACCCTCTACCGCTACCTTAATGTGATCATTTGATGAGATGACTTCGATATTGAATCATATTCATTTTTGTCGCTTGGGTGAAAGATGTCAAGCCTTTTCTGATTTTTCTCATAACCCAATTTTTGTTTATTAATTCAAACTGTTAACCCACCATTTTCTCGATTTTGGAAAAACAAGACAAACTGAATTGAGGTCAATATCTCCTTCAAAGCCGCATCTCATGAGGGACTTCCTGCCGTGATGGGTTGTTGTCAACGTCTCGCCAAAATTCGAAATATCATGGAGCTGTCTGAATCTCGTCATTGGCTAGGATTCTGAGAAGCTCATATTTCGACACCTTACCTCTTTCCGTCTTAGGTATCTGATCTAAGACTCGGATAATCTTCGGGAGTTTGAAATCGGGGAGTGTCGCTCTGCAGTGGCTCACGATATCCTCGGAACTGATTTTCATTGTCTCCTTCGGTACAATGAAGCAGGCGACTTCTTCTCCATAGATCCTATCAGGCACGCCAATCGTTACAGCCTCTTTTACTCCAGGGTAATGCATAACTCGATCCGTAATCTCTTTCGGGGAAATATTCACTCCTCCACGGATTATGAGATCCTTTTTTCTCCCAGTTATAAAAACATAACCCTCGGAGTCTTTATATCCGATGTCTCCTGTTCGAAAACCCTCTTTGGGAAATGGATCGACTTTCCCTCCCTCATTAAGGTATCCCATGGCCAAAGATTGTCCCCTGACAACGATCTCTCCTTCCTGGCCCTGTGGCAATTCGTGTCCTTCTTCATCTAAGATGAAGATTTGCTTGTGCAAAAAGGGTGTCCCGACCGACCCTATTTTGCTCTTTTTAGGAGGATTTCCTATCATCCAGCCGGCTTCGGTCATACCTGCCATTTGATTGATTCGAATTCCGTAAATACTTTCAAACTCAGATTGCTTTTCGACCGATAACGGAGCGGAACTGCTCGTCATGTACTTCAATGTAGGCACATCATTTTTCCCTAGTTCGACCGGATCGCTCACAAGGATATTGATCACAGTTGGCACACCGGAGGATATGGTCACATTATATTTCCTGAGCCATTCTGGAAACTTCGAGCGAGAAAACTTCCTTGCCAAGATCAGTGTAGCCCCGACTCTCAAAGTGGAAAAAATACTCAAAAGCTGAGTTGAAGCCCAACTGTAAGCACGGTATTCGAGCAACCTGTCGTCATCCGTGATTTGCAGCTTTTTGATCACTTCGTCCACCATCAGGAAAAGCCCTTTACGAGAAATTACAACTCCCTTTGGTGTCTCTGTGGTCCCTGATGTGAAAAGAATCTCAGCTATGTCCCCGCATTCACCAAGAGGTTCGTCAAAAAATGGGCTAAAATGTTCGAGAAGAGAAAAGATGTCTGCTTCCTTCTGGCTTGCATCCGAGTAGCCAAATGAAATTGGTCCGCCAGGTATCCATTTGGAATCCAAATCCTTATCGTAGAGGCAAAGCTCCGGTTTCACCCTATTGATTATCCTGGATATGTTCTCACGACTCTCTTCAAAATTGATCGGGCACACGATGGCCCCATATCTCAGGACGCCGAAAAGGATAATCAAGGTTTCAACGCTGTTCTTGCCAATAAGGCATATTTTACTATTTTTCGATATTTTCCTATCCTTCAGAAAGTTGGCCATCCTACTCGTGTACTCACTGACCTCGTTGAAACTCAAGCTCTTGTGCTGATCAACGCTTATGATGTAAGCTTTTGACCCGAAATATCGTTGGCTATCCAGCAGAATTGTGTGAATACTCTTGATTTCTTCCTGCGTGTTACCATTCCGCATAGGTTTATTTCCTCAGTGCCGCTTGAATATTTCTCCTATGGAGAGCTTTGCTACCTCCCAGTCCTGGCAAGGAGGTTAACCCACCCATTCATATGACTTTTTCCCTTATTGATCTGTTCCTTGCTGAAGAACCTATCTAAGGAGACCTGCTTAATGGGATAGACCGGTCGGTGAAAGTCCTCTTCGTAACCGAACGGAATGGTAGCGTCGATTGCTATTCCTCCCTCAAATCGCGTGTTCGATGCGGTCCAGTCTTTTTCTCCCGCTGTCATCCGTTCAGCAGGCATAAATGTTTGGCCAATGCCCCCTGGAACAGGACTGAGGATATCGGTTTGAGGGTTGACCCGCGTGGCTATAGCCCACATAATATCGTCCATGCTGTATATGTCGACATCTGTATCAACTGCGATGGCAAGGCGCATACCCTGGTTGCAGCTCATGATAGCCGTAAGGAAATTTCGCTGCCACCCTTCTTCTATCTTGCTTCGTTTCTTGACCTGAATAATGCAGCCGCCCCAGTCAGTAAAGCAATATGGGATGTTCACATCTTGGATAATGCCCGGCTGCAATCGTTCGCACAATTCGAAGATTGCCCCCTCCCTCACGGTGGTATCGATGTTGCTGTCATCAAGCATGTGTACGCCGAGAGGAAAGATGATTGGTTTTGATTCCGGCTTTCGCATGGTTATTCCCGTGACATGAAAGGTAGAAGCCTTGTAGGCCTTTCCCATATACCCGGGCCACTCGGGATGGAACCAGGCTTTGCCTTGTTTTCCCATCTTTTCTGCCGCGGCTGTTTCGAATCTGCGGTCTTTCGGCCTAAGGTAACCCTCCAGAACCAGCTCAGCATCTGCAAGGGCAAATGCATCTGGAATTGTCCGGCACTTGACTATTCGCAAGGGGCTGCCTTGTATAGCACCCGCAATACCGAGTTCATCGCAACCTTTTGGCAAAATGACGTAGTCAAAGCCTGATCCCGCCATGAGATTGGCAGCGGGAGGAATGCCAAAGCACATGGTGAGAGGAATGCCTTTCTCCTCATTGTAGTGCTCTACCTGAACTTGCCACATATGCGAGCCCGGAGCAGCATTAAAGGTGCCTACATTGCCCCACCTGAAAGACATTCTGTTGTAACCTACGTGTGTTCCCTGCTTGAAATATTTGCCGACCACAACGCTTTGTCCACTTCCGATGGTCAGTTCCGTTTCGAGTGGTGTATGCCGAATCGCCAGAACCCATTTATTGACGTTCAAGTCATCCGTGATCACATGCTCTTGAACAGGAGCTTCAGTTTGATCAATTTCAACGGGCGGTATTGGATGAGTGAGCGCATACGCGAGAGCTTTAGTCCGTTCCGTGTCACTCTGCCAGCCGAACAACTTGTTCATCACCGAACTATTTCCGAAGAGGTTCGTCACTGCCCTTAGGTGGTCATAACTGTGAACCCTGTTGAAAAGAATCGGAATGCTGCCATCCAGGTGTTTTTGCACCCCGGTAATCTCTAGATCACCATTAACTTCCACATCAGTTTCCAATAACAGGCCCTCGGATTTGAGCCAGTTGAGGGTGCTCCGCAAGTCTTTGAGATGATCCTTGCCAAAAACTCCTGTCATGATTTTTCACCTCCATCCCAATGTTTTTCAGACGTGTAATACTATCAAAAAATTGCTTCTAAGCCTTCAGTTGCGTACCTTTCAAGATTCTATAGGAGCAAAACCCATGACAGATCAACTCATTTTTTGTTATATTCTTATAACTTATTTTTCTGATTTTGACACCAATTCAGATGTGAAATTAAGTTTTTTTAAGTAGGATTTTGTTATGTTGAATATGAACCAGTTACGAGCATTTTATTATGCGGCTAGGTCTCTGAGCTTTTCTGCGGCTGCAGACGATCTATTTGTGACCCAACCAGCAGTAACAAAACAAATTAAGCTCTTTGAAGAATCCTGCAATTTGAAGCTTTTTGCGAAAAAGAAAAACCAGATATCTCTAACCGACGAAGGAAAAAAGGTTCTGATCTATGCGTCGCGGATATTTGAAATGGAAAAACAGCTAGAAGAGGCGCTCAGTGGGATTCACAATCAAAAGCAAGGTTCGCTTCGTGTTGGAACCACAAAGACATATGCAAAATATTTTATGCCTAGACTGCTGGCCCCCTTCCAGGAATCCTTTCCAGGCGTGATAATCGATCTCGATGAGGGAAGTTCTCTTAGCATGACAGAGAGCCTGCTGGATTTTAAGAACTCTCTTGCAATAGTGCCAAAGGTTCTAGATCATCCCGATATAACATATCAACTCTTAATGCTTGAAGAAGTTGTAATAATTGCGTCACCAGAACATCATCTGGCGCAAAAAGGTTTAATCGGACTGGGAAGCCTAGCTGGCCAACCCTTAGTAATGAAGGAACATGGATCTGGTACCAGAAGGTTTATTGAAAGACTTGCTCATGAGGAGAATATTGCTTTTAACGTGATAGCGCAAACTAGCAATATGGATTTCATAAAGCAGCTCGTTAGAAAACAACAAGCCTTGTCATTTGTTGTTAAAGCAGCGGTAGAGACCGAACTTGCGGCAGGAGAGCTAGTTGCGATACCCTTTGAAGGCCTAAACCTAGTGTTGGAGATTTATCTCGCGCACTTGCGCGATTACGAGCTTCCTTTTGTCGCTAGGGCTTTTCAGAATTATCTTCTCTCTCTTGTGCATCCAACCGATCTTGCTACCGGGGCTCAAGCATTTATAGAAAGAATTTCCAAAAAAGGTGGATGGTCAGACGGTATCATCCGTTTTCTATGATGTGCTGATGAGGGAAGCCCCGCAACAAACCGAGACGAAACAGATTCGAGAGGTCTGGCACTTCAGCCGTGACGAGAACAAACCCGGCTCATTCTGGATTCTGGAAGGAATTCAGCAGGTGGAATCTTAACAGCCTTTAAGCCTTTCCGCAGCAAGTCCCGGGGCCTGCGCAACCGGCATGGCCTGGCGAGCTGCCGCAACATGCCGTATCCCCGGCTCCAGGCAACGAGCTTTTCTTAACCCCCGATAGGGAAGATATAGGGGAAAGCATTTTTTTCATGTTGCCGCTCCCGCACGACCGGCATTGCAACTCGTCCTCTGAAGTCGCGACGAGAATTTCGCTGACCTTGCCGCAGTCCAGGCAGAGAAAATCAAAAAGGGGCATCTTGGACCTCCGTGGATCGGCACGCTGCGAGAAGCGTGCCTCGTACAGTCTTTCTCGGTTCGGGAGAAAGTTATCCTGCTCTCCGGCAGGGTTCCGGGGCCGACGCCTCTTCTCTTGGAATTACGCCCCGATATTCGTTGATCGCCTTCTGAAGGGTCTTGACCGCCAATCGGATACAGTGCTGCTTCTGGTCCGGGATTTCAATGAGCTCCCTGAAAACATCCCGGTCCTTAAACTGCATGGCTTCGTCCAGGGTTTTTCCCTTCACCAGATCCGCCAGGGCCATGGCCGCAGAAATGGCTCCCGGACACCCGAGCACCTGGTACTTGACGTCTTTGATGCGCCCGTTCTCCATTTTAAGAAAGCACTTCATCGTGTCGCCGCACGGCCCTGTGAGTTCGGTCACGTGGTCAGGGTCGGAGATGGCTCCCATGTTGGGTTTGTTGAGATAGTATTCGATTGCCCTATCCGCATATCCTGAACCGGAGAGCAGATCCCTGACAAGTTTCAAATCCTGTTCGTTTTCCATGTGCTGTACCATGGTTTTTACCTCAATGAACGCATCCTCCGCCGGCGCCGTGGCCTGCGCAGGTTTGATCCAGCGTGAATATCGGGAGAAATCCCGCCTCGATGAGCTTTAGGTTCTCGGCAACGGAACCCTCCACCGCCCTGTACACGGTAATCCCCGCAGAATTCAAAGCGGCCAGGGCCCCGGCCCCTATTCCTCCGACCACGACGGCATCCACCGGCCTTCCGCCGAGGGCACTGAGAGGCTGGCACCGGCCGCGGTCGTGTTCCCTGTCGGGGTTGTCTATGGCTTCAAAAGAACCCTTTTCCCTGTCCACGATCATGAAACGGCTGGCCGAGCCGAAATGGCCGTAAACCACGCTTTCCGGGCCTTTATCCTCCTGGATTGGAAAAGCAATTTGCATTCACCTTCTCCCTGGTCTGTTCCTTTGCTTCTTGCTCGAAACCTTTTCTAATACTCCTGAACTGTAGATCAGTCAAGGATATTTCGCGATTCGACGTCGAGACCAGGGCGGTTTTGTTGACAAGCGGAATTTCAGCTTTAGATAGTGTGATAATGACGCTTCTAAGAATGACGGCCTCGTAAAAAGTCCTGGAACAGAGGCTTGGTCATTGCGAGCCCTTCGACTTCGCTCAGGGTAAACTCCGCGCGGCAATCTCGTAACTACCCGTTTGTTCATGAGATTGCCACGGCGCTTCGCGCCTCGCAATGACGGGCTTGGACTTTTTACGATTTCATCGAGATTAGGAGGCCTGAAATGAAACAATCCAGGACCATTCAGAAAGTTTTCAGGAGCAAGCCGACCATCGAAGGCGCCGGGGTTCACCTCAAGCGGGCATTCGGGTACAGCCAGGTCCCCCTTTTTGACCCTTTCCTGCTTCTGGACGATTTTCGATCGGACAATCCTTCCCACTACCTTAAAGGATTTCCGTGGCATCCCCATCGCGGAATCGAGACCATTACCTATGTTCTTCGCGGAGAGGTGGAACACGGCGACAGCATGGGAAACAAAGGCGTCATTTCTTCAGGCGATGTTCAATGGATGACCGCCGGGAGCGGAATCATCCACCAGGAAATGCCGAAAGGCGACCCTGAAGGTTTCATGGAAGGCTTTCAGCTCTGGGCCAACTTGCCCGCCTCCCACAAGATGATGGGACCCCGGTATCGGGATGTGAAAAGCGACCAGGTCCCCGAGGTGACGCTGGACAGCGGCACGAAGATCAAGATCATCTGCGGAAAGGTCAACGGACAAAGCGGGCCTGTTCGTGACATTGTCATCGACCCTGAGTATCTCGACATCACCGTTCCCCCTGAGACGGAGTTTTCCCACCCCACCAAACGGGGACACAATGTCTTCGCCTATGTGATCGGCGGTAAAGGATACTTTTGCCGGGAAAAAACACCTTTCGCCTACGAGGTGGAAGGCGCCAACTACTTCGACATGCAACGAGACCCACTGATCGGGAACGAGACGCTCGTTCTATTCGAAGAGGGCGACGAGATCGTGGTGTCCACTGCGAAAGAGCCGATCCGCTTCATCCTCATCTCAGGCAAGCCCATCGGGGAACCGGTTGCCTGGTATGGACCCATTGTCATGAACACCCAGGAAGAACTGGAAATCGCCTTTGAAGAATACCAAAACGGCACCTTCATGAAGCCCAGGCGTTCTTAGGAGTTGCACGGGATCTATGTGACCCTCGCTCTTCGGTAGCCCTCCCACATGGCACTCATCACCTTGCGAGGCTCGACACAGTCACCTACCGCAATGACCTCAGGGGCGATTTTTTCCAGTTCCTCGATGAGTTCCTGGCCCGAGGATTTCATGCCGGTTGCTAGGACAACGGTCTCCGCGTGAATCCTTTTCTCCTCCGAGGATTCATCCACGTAATCGATGCCATGACCCGCCACTCGGATTGCTTTGCTCTTGGTCAGGAGGTTAACGCCTTCATCATCCAGGAATTTTACCAACTCCAAGGCGTTACCCCAGGCCATGTCTGCTGCAAGGGTCTCCAGCCTCTCCACGACGGTCACGTTCCTGCCTTGTCTGGCCAGATACAAGGCCGTCTCAGACCCAATCAGGCCTCCACCGATGATGACCACAGAGGATCCGACCTTCTCAGGGTGAAGCAACGCTTCGACCGCCGTCAGAACCTTGCCACTTTCAATTCCCTCCCCCATCCCCTCCATCCTGGGAATCATTGGAACGGCTCCGGTAGCGGCAAACACGACATCGGGGTTCAGATTCCGAACAGCTTCCGGAGTTGCTTCTTTCCCCAATTCCACGTTGACACCGAGTTTTCGCATCTGCGTCTTCAGGTACTCAATGAGTAGCTTGTAATCCTCTTTGAAATCCGGGACTGCGGCAGGAATCAAGTTCCCTCCCAGCTCCTTCGTTTTCTCCCAGAGCACGACCTTGTGCCCTCTGAGCGCCGAAACGCGCGCCGCCTCCATTCCCCCCGGTCCTCCGCCGATCACCAACACCGTTTTCTTCTCTTCCGCCTTGGTGATCGCCAATTCCCTTTCTACGCCCGTAGCCGGATTCACGGCACAACTGCAGTAATGAAATCGCCTCACCCGGTTGATACATCCTTCGTGACAACCGACGCACGGGAGGATATCCTCTGGTCGTCCCTGCTTCACTTTGTTCACCCACTCCGGGTCGGCAAGGAGGTATCTCGCCAAGGCGACGAAATCCAGCTTTCCTTCCTGCAGCGCCCTTTCCGCCAAGTCCGGATACCCTAGCTTGCCGGAGGAGAGGATGGGAATTTTCACAGCCTTTCTTGCTAATTCCGCCAAATGCAGCGTGCCGCCTCTGGGGGCTGTGGTCGGAGGTTGGGCAAGGTTGTAAGTCTCATAGCAGCCCGCATTAATCGTGAGAGCGTTGACCCCGGCAGCTTCGAGCCGCTTTGCTACCTCGATTCCTTCTTCAACGGTCCGGCCGCCCTCCAAAAAATGAGTCAGCGGATATTTAAAAAGAATGGGGTAATGATCCCCGGCCGCCGCCCTGATCGCTTCCACGAGTTCAATCGCAAGCCTGAGCCTCCCGTTTAAGTCTCCCCCGTATTTATCGGTTCTTTTGTTCCAGAGGGATGTCATGAACTCGTCCAGGAGGTACCCCTGATGGCCGTGAATCTCGATACAGTCAACTCCTGCAAGGGCAATGATTTTCGCCGAAAATTCAAAGTCCCTGACTAACTGCTCCACCTCCTCGGTCGTAAGCTCTCGGGTTGTGACATGTTCTTCGCCTTCAATCGGGTATTTGCCCGGGGCAATCCTGGGTGGATTCCCATAGGGGTCTCTAAAGCTGGGCAAAGGAGAAGGGCCTACCAGCCCTCCATGGGGCAGAGATCGATCAGGCGCTATAATGCGGCCCAGCCCCACGGAGAGCTGAACGCACAATTTAGCCCCGTAATCGTGAACGGCTTGGGCGAGTTCATTGAGCCACTTGCCGGATCGTTTGTTGCTGACGGACGGGCCGCCGATGGTCACCTCGAGGTTGGGAGTGGGAAGCATGAAGGTCGTCTTGATGAGCCCGACTCCCCCCTTGGCACGAGCCGCGTAGAAATCAAACGCTCTCTGGTCCAGCGGAGCTTCCAACGTCGGCAGACCCTGCTGGATGTTAATGGCATCCATGACAATCCTGTTCCTCAGGACCATGTTCCCGATACGACCCTTCTCAAACAATTTCATGGGCACTTCTCCTTGCAGTGGAATCTACATACTTTCCAGTCATTCAAAAGCATCCTCTTTTCTTGAGGTCCTGTGCCACGTCCTCGAGGTCATATTCGGCAAAAGTCTCTTCCGTGGGAATTCCTTTTTCAATGTCCCAACCGCGCTCGTCATAGTAGTCATCGAGCAGCCTTTCGCAGTCTTCGCGACTCAACGGCGTCCCAAAGTAATCGCACAATCGCAGGGTTCCACGGTCCGCCGTCTCCAGAGGCCCAAACCATCTCTCGGGAAAGACATCGTCTTTCCTGGTAAAACCGAGCCTCACGTTCAATGCCTTGAGCAGGTGCCAGTTCCTCCTCGCCGCCTTTCTCAGCTCCTTGAGTGTGGTCTCAAATCCCGTCACCGCGGAGTAGATCTCGCTCCAATCCTCGCCCCGGAAAAAACTGTCGACCCGGCCTCTCAGGCAACCCATGCCCACGGAATTCATGAACGCCACCCAGTCTTCTCCATAAGGCGTCATCCTTGCGATGTTGAAGTACTCCGGCCTGGGGAAAATCCTCTCCAGTGCATCTTCAGGGACCCCCCTGTCCACGAGCCATTCCCTGAACTTCTCAGGAGGCGCATCCTTGGACATGTAAAGCGTAATGGCCCCTTGAGGCGCATGAGCTCCCCTCGGGTTGACCACCTGGCTGAACTCGGGCCCGCTCATGCGATTCATCCGCGGATCGTAGAGAGGCTCCATTCCCTTCACCTGGACCGCATATTTCTCACACCCCCGCCCAATGTCCTTTATCGCCTTGCGGTATCCCTGCGCCAAGAGGCCGCCGATTCCCTCATTCATGCTGGCTTGCTTGCTAAGGAACATGGCGGTCTCAAAGTCATGCTTTAGCTCCACCCCTCCCGTGTCTTCCTTTGTCAGGACCCCTCTTTCATAAAGCTCTACGGCCCAATCAATGAGAGCTGTGTAGGAGTGAATACACAATCCCGTGCGCTGAAAAAACTCCTGCAGCTTTACGTTTTTCTCATAGCTCCCTGCTTGACAGCGGGCCGCCATGTGCACCACTCGACCATAGAAAGAAGAAACCCAGGCCTCCAGCCCGGCATATTCTCCCTTCTTGATCTTCACATGATCCTTGCACCCTATCGGGCAGGTCGGATCCGAAATCCTGCCCGCCTTGATGTTATCGAGGTAATATTCAGGGCTGTAGAGACGATAGGCTTCCGACGTCGGAAACCGTCCTGTCCAGTTGTTCATCGACATCCCGTGGACATCCGCCCATCCCCCGAATCCATCCATCGTCCCCAAGTCCACCATCTTCTGATAATCGCGGAAGTTCTTGAACCGCTCCAGGATCATTCGCGTCCGTTTCATCAGCCGGGTGGGATCCACCACCCCGAGACTCTTGTTCCCACAGGCAATGAATGCTTTGACATTCTTTGAACCCATAATCGCGGGAAGTCCGCCTTTTCCCCAAGTAGTGCATTTGTCGACCAGGCAGACGGACAAATTCACAAGGCGCTCACCGGTTGTTCCCATGGCAAGAACGGAGTAGTTGCGGCCGTGTTTCTCCCAGAGAAGGTCCGTTGTCTCATAAAGGTCCTTACCCCACAGCCCGGAAGCGTCAAGAATGTCGACTTCATCACCATGGATCCTGATGTAAACCGGTCTCTTTGATTTACCCCTGACGATGACCTCATCGTAGCCGGAAAGCTTCACGTTGATCCCGAAATCACCTCCCGCTGTTCCTGATGAGATAGTCCCGGTCGACGGCCACTTCGACATCACAGAGTTTTTGTTTGCTGCGGGTGCCGAGGTGCCGATGATCGGTCCCATTCCCATGAAAATCATGTTTTCAGGCGAAAGAGGATCAACTTCGGGGTTCAAGAGATCCCAGGCAAATTTGCAGTTCAACCCAAAGCCGCCCAGATGCTTCCGGGCTAACTCCAGGTCCAATGCCTCCTTCTTGATTTCTTCCTTCGTCAGGTCAATGTGCAAGACCTGTCCTGCATATCCTCCGACTTTCATGACGTTTCTCCTCTTTGCTTTGTGTCCTTATATTTAAGCCACAATCACCTTCGATAGACCACCTCGAATATCCTGCCCAAATTTTCAGCACCCCTAAGCCGCTGCTGCCTCCCCCACTCGTCCATGGGCAGGTAATCCAGGGCGCCGTAGAGGCATGACTTGACGCACTCCGGATCACCGCCACACAAATCGCATTTCATCGCGCACCCTTTGATGTAATGATACAAGGCTCCTCCAAAGGGACACGCGATCACGCAGGTCTTACATCCAACACACAGGCTCTCTTTGACCAAAAGCGCGCCTGTATCCTCGTCCCTCGTGATCGCTCCCATGACACAGACATCTGCGCAGATGGGATCATGACACTGCTGGCAAACGACCGGGATATTCTCGTTCGTCCCCCCGCCGTTTGTCTTCATGACTCCTATCCGGGACAAATCCAAGTTGCACTCCCCTTCGTGCGCCAACGAACATGCCATCTCGCAGGAATGACAACCCGTGCATTTCTCAGGCTTGATTACTAATGCCTTATCCATTGGTTCCCCCTCACTAGGATTTTACGAAGTCCTTGCCCAAAAATAACGGCCTTACCCGACTTAACCACGTTTTGCGGACGGATGTCTCGTCTTTCCCGAATAAATCGAGTAACACGTCCAGTTTCCTTCCTTGACGAATGAGGCCCCAGATCAGTCCCGTTTGCTTTCCCGGGTTTATGAATTGCGCGCCAAGACACCGGTTCTCTACAATAATGAGCCTGTGATAGTAGGATGCCGTGTTACGTTCCAATACGGATATATCCTTCTCCTTGACCCCTGACTCCTCGAGCGCTGCGACGGTCTGACCGAATGCCACCACGTGATGCCCAAAGATATTCATGTTCAATAGGCTTTCTGAGCCGGGGTATTCCAAATTGAGTCCGAGGCTATTATACCCAGCGACGGCACCTTGCCTGTTCGCATTGTGCCAAAACAAGTTCAATGCCGGTTTCCCTGTAACCCTATCGTTTGTCTCGACGCAATCTCCGCAGGCATAGATCCCTTCCACGTTGGTCTCCATGTGCGAGCCGACCTCGATTCCTCCTTTGATGCCTACCTGGATGCCTGCGTGCCGTGCAAGCTCAACGTTGGGCTTCATCCCAATCGCCCATACCATCGTGTCACATTCCAGCTCGCGGCGATTCGTCCTCAAACCCTCGACGTTTTCAGCACCTACGATCTCCGTCGCCCTTTCATCGACTGCGACACGGATTCCATTCTCTTCAAGAGTGTTTTTTACATGATCCGCAGCTTTCCGATCCAGCCCCAAGGGCAGGATCCTCGAAAGTCCTTCGAGGACTTCCACCTCATAGCCTCTCATTCTGAGCGCCGCGGCCACTTCGATTCCAATCGCTCCGGAGCCGACGACGACGGCTTTTCTTCCCTTGTGCCCTACGATGGCGTCCGCATCGGCGAGGCTCTTCACGACAAAGCACCCGCTCTTGCGATTTCCTATCTCTATAGGGCTGCTCCCGACTGCCAGGATGAGACGGTCGAAGCTCAGATTTTTCCCATTTCCGAGCCGTATTCGAGCCGCGGCCGGTTCCACCTGCTCAACCTTCAGGCCGAAGAGGATCTTTATTCCCAGGCGGTCGTAATCGCCTGGGGTCTTGACATAGGTCTTCTCCCGGCCGATTCGCCCCGATATGTACTCCGGTAAAACGCACGGCGAATACAGGCTCTCCGTTTCCGCCGAAATCATGGTGATCTCGTCTCGGCCGCTCAGCCTTCTCACAGCCGCCGCCGCGCTGAAACCTGCAATACCGTTCCCTACAATAACCACCTTTTTTCTTGACATCTTTTCCACAAGGCCCGGTCTTAATCCCAGGCGGAAAATCTCGATTCAGAACGCAGGTCCTCTGTGTTTGGGTCGGAGCACGATAAAGAGCTCTCTATGCCGAATTCATAGCTTTTACCCAGATACTATATTTCACGTCTATGCACAACACAAAGTCAAATTGCTTTTCTCTGGCTGGGCACCGCGCATTTTTGAGCGCGGATCGTGGAGTCACGGGTTGTCGCATAAAGCAACAAGCTTGCCACAAAGGCAAGAAAACAAATCATGAAGCCCATCTGATATGCTTGGCCAGCCCCGGAAGGACTCATCATAACCTCTTCGATCACACAGCCAATTCCATGAATGAACACTCCCCCACCCATCATCGTGAAAAAATTGACCCCTGCCATCGCCGTTCCCGACATTTCTTCAGGCATGATTTCCCTTATATGGGCGTAACTAATTTGAGTAAACGAATTCGAGAAGCCAAGAAGAAACAATATCCCTCCCAATGCATAGAACATTAAAGGATTCTTCCACTGCGCCAAGATCAATGTTGCAACGGATGAAACCGCAATGGCCAGAATAAGAGTTTTCTTTCTGGACCTGAAAATCCGGTCTGATAGCATTCCTCCTACTGGCGCTCCCAAGGTATATCCCACGCTCACCATGAGTAGAAGGTTTCCAGCCAAGACGGGCGGAAGCCGAAGACATTCGATAAGAAAAGGCCCAGCCCACAATGCCTGGATCGAGGCAAATGCCCCGTAACGAAGGAAGATACTCCAGGAAATGGCCCAGTAATTCCACTTTGAGAAAAGCGTTCTTAGGTAGGCTAAAGGCGCCATGGACGAATTACTTTTTCGAGAAAAGTCACTCTGGTTGCCCCCTTCTAAACTCGGTTCCCCCACTAAAGCAAACAAACATATGGCCAGCACGGTATTGATGCCCGCAAAAAGATAGAAGGATCCCCGCCACCCGAGCTTCTGGCAGAGAATTGCAAGCGGACTCGTAGCTGCCAAGCTTCCCAAAGAACCTATCGCAACAATCAAGCCAGACATGGTTGCGAATTTCCTGAGATCAAAAAGACCGCTGAGAAGTTTCAAGGAACCAATGAAGTTTCCAGCCATTCCTACCCCGAGTAAAGCCCGCCCCACGCTTGCACCGACAAGACTCCCGGCTTTCGCGAAGATAATGGCTCCCATGACGGCCATGAAATTCAGTGCCGTCATCGTTCTTCGCGACCCTATTCTGTCCAAGAGAATGCCCATCGGCAGTTGCACCAACGCAAAGGAGTAAAAAAAGACAGCCCCCAAAACGCCAAGTTCATGGGGGCTGAGGTTCAGGTCACGTGTCAGATTCGGGGCAATGATCGCACTTGAACTCCTGTAAAACATAGACATAACTTGGAGAGAAGCACAGATCGCAAATATCAGCCACCGGCTACCTCTCCTACCAATACGCATCCTGGTCTTCACCAATCAAATTCTTACATTACTTGGAGCTATTGCCCTTGGGTCTTATACCGCAGGTGGATAGATCGCTTATGCGACCATGCCCTAGGGCCAACTTGCACGAAGTTGTTTGCTCTTCTCACAAAGTCATCAGGTCCCAAAGTACTTATCCAAGCCCATGTGCTCGTGGAGTTCCAGAAATCGCTTTCTGCCCATTTTTAACAGGAGCGAAACATAGGCCCACCCCTCGTAGGGAAGTGCGTAACGCTCAAGCCCCGGCTCGGTGCATCGGCGGCATGGAGGGTGTTTGCCAATGCGGCGCCTGAACCGGGACGCCCCGGCGGAGCTTAGCATGTCCGCCACAGGAGTGGTTCGGATGTTCCCGACGCTTAAATCGACTAAGGGACACAGGTACACATCCCCCGTGCTTCGAACAAAGATATAGTTGAAGCCGCAGGAACAAGGCTTTTTCATCTCACCCCTGTCAAAGTACTCGGCCAGCCTTTCTCCGTGATAGACCCACCGTGACGTTTGTTTTTGATAGAATCGCTTCATTTTCTCGATGTCATCTGGCTGGAACGCAAGCTCCCGAGACCTGTCCAAATTGAGGTATCGGCCTTCGGTGATGATGCATGGCGAAATGATCGTGAACAGACCTCGATCGTCGGCATAACGGACGACACCGTCGAGCTCATCCACGTTCATCGGCAGCACGGTTGTCTTGAGACCTAGGATCAGCTGGGGGTGGATCTCTCTCAAGCGCATCAGGTCGTTGATCGTTTCGTTGAGTTTGGGCCATGCCCCTTTGAAGTTCCTGATCCGGTCATGGACCTCTCCTGCGGCATCCATGGCGCACACGATCACCAAGCCGATCGACCGATCTCGGAGACTCCGGAGGATCTGCTCGACCTGCTCCACCACCCGCTTGCCAAGGAGGGCGTTTGTGGTGATGGCGATAGATCGAAGCTTGTTCAGGTTGAGCGGCAAGAGACCCGTGACAAAATCGATCAGATCTTCTCGTAAAAAAGGTTCCCCACCGGTAATATCCAATTCCCGCAAGTCGCCAAACACGGAAGAGGAAAGGAATTTCAACCATTCCTCCACAGGCAGATCTTGCACGCTTGGCGGGATCTTCCAGATATTGCACATGATGCACTTCGCGATGCAGCGGTGGGTGATCTCGAGGCTCAGGGCTTGGGGCCTCCCGGGTTTTCCCGTGACCTTCAGCAAGCGGTAGCGGAGAGCGTTTTTCCCCAACTGAAAAGCAAGCTTTGCACAAGACCCCGTCATCTGGCCCTCAATCTCAAAGCCAGTGAGGGGTTGACAGGAGAGAAATAGAGGTGTTTCAAGCAACCCCACCACACGCCTGCCTGATACGAGATCTGTTCGGCCGTGAAAAAAAGGAAAAAAGAAAAGAAATTTAGCCGGGGTTTCTTGACAAAGAACTCCGTCGTTCCGGCCAGGACATGAGCGCAGGCGATGACACCCGACACGGCGGGCAAAAACGGAAGAAGCAGCACCGCCCAGGGCAGGTAGTATCGAGAGACAAAGGCGCAGCAGTGATAGAGAAAGGCCCCATAACTTCTCAGCAAAGAGAGCAGCAAGGTCGCAAACCGAATTGGAAGCCCACGCTTGCGAATCCTGACAAACTTCACGCATCCATGCACAAGCGCCCACAGCCAGCTCAATCCTAAGGGAACCAAGCTACCCCCCGCAAGGAGGGCAAGAAAGATCAAAGCCCAGAACAAGGTGGGCGCCGGAGGAAGTACGAGGCGCTTTACTCTCGAAGCATGGCGTTGCTGCAAAAGGGGCTCCGAGGTCCCGTATTCGAACCGGCGGAAGCAGAAATCCTTCATTCTGTTTCTGTGCCTGTGAAATACCCTCCCCACCGGGCGGTAATCGATGAGGCGCCCTAGATCCTCCGCTCTCCAGCACAAATCAACGTCTTCACCGACAAGAAGATCCTCCCTGAATCCCCCCAGTTGGAAAAACACCTCACGTCTTGCAAGCAGGTTGCAGGAAGGGACATAGAAGAAGCGTTCGTTTCTATTGGAGCGTTTAAACCATGAAGCGATTTTCAGGGAGGACTTGACCTGCTCGTACCTGTCCAACCCATTCTCCTTCATGGCAGAGTCCACCACTCCGCCCACCACGCCGACCTCCGGGTGTTCAAAGGCCGGCACGAGTTCCTTGAGCCAAAGGGGATCGACTACGCAGTCTGAATCAAGAAATACCAGGATTTCGCCCTTTGCCGCCGCCGTCCCCAAATTGCGACACGATGGGGCCTGCAGCCGCTCTTTGAGGGAAATCAGCCTGACGGAATATCGGCTTGCCACCACGGGGGTCTCGTCCGTGGAGGCATCATCCACCACAATGACTTCTATCTTTTCCCGAGGGTATATCACCCTGTGCAGAGCATCCAAACATGCGGCGATGTCTTTTGGCCTGTTTCGAACGGGGATGATGACGGAGACCGACGGCCACTCTGCCATCGGTTCGATCCCCCCTGGGGATAGATAGCCTTTTCGGACAAGTCCGTCCAAATACCGCTTGACCTTTGAAGGATCCCTGTGAGAGAAGCCAGCGGCGATCTCCTGAAAGGTCAGGCTCTCTCCCTTTGCCAGGCGGTCGAGAACCGGTTTCCAGGATCGGTGAAGGGCCACGGTTTTCAGGGGAAACCGCGAAATGAGATAGAGGCTTCCGTTCACATCCTGTGCTTCAACCTGGGGTCTCAGCCGGAAAAACAAGGTGTCGCCTTTTTCGGTCATGTTCTTTATCCCCCGGCCGACCAACCAGAGTCAACGGTCAAAACAGCCCCGGTGACGCACCGACTCTCTTCTGAGGCGAGCCATCGAACGGCACGGGCTATGTCTTCCGGGGTGATCCGGCGATCCTGAAACAAGTGCCCCTGAGAGAAATGCTTATACGGTTCACCCTCAAGACCTGCCTGAGTCGCAATGCCTTCGAGGCTCACGGATTCCACGGTCCCCGGGCACACCGCGTTGACATGAATGCTGTGGCTTGCCACTTCCATGGCCAGAGCCTTGGTAAAACCAAGCACCCCGTGCTTTGCTGCACAGTAGTGTGTGGACAGTCCGAGCCCTCTGATGCCGGCCATGGACGCGATGTTTATGATCTTGCCATACTGCCTTGCAATCATGCAGGGAAGAACATGTTTGGAGCAGAGATAGGTCCCTTTCAGGCACACGTCAATGACTTCATCCCACGCGTCCTGAGAAAGCTCCGCGAGGGGATAGAGAGAAATCACTCCCGCATTGTTCACAAGTATATCGATAGAGCCCCATTGCTCAAAGACACGATGGACCGTTGACTGTACCTGGGCCTCGTTCCGGACATCACACACAAGACCCAACGCCCTTGTGCCGAGCGAAATAAGGTCCTCTGCCGCTTTCTCAAGGCTTTGCCTGGTAGAGAGTGGATAGGGGATAGTTGGGAGGTCATGGGCGATATCTGCAAGGGCGACGGAAGCCCCCCGCAGGGCCAATTCCTTCGCGATCGCCAACCCGATGTTCCTCGCACCCCCTGTGACCAACGCATTCTTTCCGGCGAATTCTTTGTTCTCTTCCCTTAGCAAAGCACTATTCCTTTACGCCCCCTGCAAAGCCATGCTCTTTCAGAAAGGAGAGAATCCCATCGACCTGCGTCTCAACAGTGCCGGTGAGCATGCTCCCCCTTTTTTCAACCCTGCTGCCCATCAGGAGTTGCTGAATCCGTTCAAAAGCCTCAAGACGGCTATCCGGTGTGAAGACCTTTTTCGGCCTCGGTCGTGGAGAAAAGATCGTTCTCACGAGCGTTCTGGCCGGAGCCTCCTTTTCCGAATAGACTCTTTTCTCAAGCGGGACGGAGATCGCTCTCTGCTTATCTTCGAATCGGGGCAGCCGCACTTCCAGGCCCATGTCGACACTCAGGACAGCCGGTAACGAGCACTTGATGATCTCCCGGACCCCCCGCCCTGCTCTTCTTTCGGCCTCCACCGTTCCTGTCCCCGGGTTTGTCATCAAAGAGACCACGGCCGAAACAAAAGGAAGCCCGAGTCGATGGGCCATATAGGCGCCTACTTGCCCGCTCTGCCGGTCCAGGGACTCCTTGCCGCACAGGATCAGATCGGCACCCATCTCCTTGATCGCTCTTGCAAGAAAAAAGGCCTTGCGCCATGGGTCCATGCCCTGATCGGCCTCTATCTGCACCAGGCGATTCGCACCCATCCCGAGGCAACGTCTCACTTCCGGCTCGGCAATTATCGGCCCAAGGGTGAGAATGGTGACTTCACCTTGTCCAAGGGATTCCTTGACACGCAAACCCATCTCAAGCGCAACTTCGTCAAAGGGGTTTACCATGGGAATCTTGTCCTCAGGCTCCAGAAATTGTTCCGAGGGATTCATCCCGGTCCTGACATAGACATGATACAGCTGCTTGATGCAAACGATAATCTTCATGTTCACCGAATCGACGAGGCGACGATCTCGACCAAATCCATCACCTTGGGCGCTTTGCCTGCCTCAAGGTTCTTGATGCCGTCCTCAAGCATCGTCAGACAGTATGGGCAAGCGGTTCCTAGAACCTCAGCCCCGCTCTGAACCACCTCCTCGGCTCGGATGAGGTTCATTCGTTTGCCCGGTTTTTCATGAAGCCACATGCTCCCCCCTCCGCCCCCGCAACAGAAGCCCCTTTCTCTGTTCCTAGGAAGCTCGAGAAGCGTCACACCAGGTATGGATTTACCAATCTCCCTCAGGGGCTTGTAAACGCCGTTTCCCCGCCCCAGGTAGCACGGGTCGTGAAGCGCCATCGTTGCGGGAAGGGAATACTTGAGGGCGATCTTATCCCGCCGGATCAGGTCTGCAACATATTCGGTTGCATGAACCACCGGGAAGCTTCCCCCCAGAGACGGATACTCGTTTTTTAGTGTGTTGAAGCAGTGAGGGCAAGGGGTCACGATTTTTTCAAAACCATGTCTCCTGATTCTACGGATGTTCTCCTCTGCGATTTCAACAAAAAGGCTCTCCTCCCCCAGCCTTCTTGCCGGGTCCCCGCAGCATAACTCCTCTTTGCCGAGAATTCCGAAACGGACTCCGCCCGCCTTCAGGATTTTGACCATGGCCCTCGCCGTCTCCTGATGCCGCGGGTGAAAAGCGCCTGAACATCCCACCCACAGCAGAATCTCCCCCTCCTCCGCCAAGAGAGGAACCCCACGATTAAAGGCCCAGTCGGTCCTGCGGGCGATTCCTCTTCCGTAGACGTCCTTGTAGTGCAGAAGATTCCGGAGGGTGGCCTTGGCTTCGGAAGGCAAAGCGCCTTCGCCCATGACCCGGTACCTCCGCATTTCCATAATCTTGTCCAGCGGCTCCGCAAAGACTGGGCAGTGCTCGACACAAGCCATGCAGGTGGTGCACGACCAGATTTCATCGTTCGATACGCTCTGTTCCAGGAGGGAAGAAGAGACCTGCATCTGCTCCTGGAGGCTTTGGATGACCTTTCTAGGAGACAGAGGCTTTTCAGCAATGGCCGCGGGGCAGTTCTCTTCGCACCGGCCGCAGGAAACGCACGCTTCTGCGTCGAGGAGTTGCTTCCACGAAAAATCACTCACCCTCTTGGCCCCCGGAACGTCCCCCCGGAGGGAGAGGTTCCTCAGTTGACCGGGTAGGTTTCGCGTTTTGTAGTACACATTCAAGGATCCGGCCACCAGATGGCGGAGGAAGGTGAAAGGCAAGCAAGCCATCAAAAATAAAACCGCAAAAAAATGAAGGCGAATCATCAACTGCATGAAAAGAGGCGACGGCGACAACACAGTGGAGAAGACGGATCCCACAGGGGATTGCCAGGTATACCCCGCCCCTAAAATGGAGAGCCTCGCGCCCTCCGCCAGGAAACCCGTGACCACGATAAAGACAAGGGTCAGTGTCGGAAGGATGGTTCTCCCGGATATCGCCTCTCTGCGCCTCGCCCAACGTCTCCCCAGCATGAACGCCAAAGCGCACAGCATGGCGAATCCAAGGAGGTCGAGAATAAGAGAGACCAGGTTTGAAAGCGTCCCGGGCAACCGGGGACGGAACTGAGATACCAACACGACGAGTCCAGGCGGGACGACCCCCCAGAACACGAAGACATGGGCGGCTCCTCGAAGCGGGCGCTTCAGAATCTTCCTGGACCCTAAGAGATACCCCGCGAGGGTGGACAGACTCCCTTTTCGGAATTCCTTTTGCCCCGCAAACCAAAGGGAAGACCGTCCGGTCAATCCCTTTCCGAGGACCAGAAGAGCGACGACGAAGAGGAGCGCATCCAGAGAAGTCAGCATCCCGGTCCTCCTCGTTCGTTCCTGATTCTTCGGGTGTAGAAACGAAAACCTCCCCACAGGAGTCCTGCAAGAAACAACTGATAGATCCAGGCCGAGGCGAGAATACCGGGCTGCCCTGCAGAGTCTGCTTTGGGATGCATAAACCCGATCATGTCGTTGTGACACTTGGTGCAGTCCTGATCATTGATCGGCTTTTCTTCCCCATGGGCTCCGGCGCCCTGATGACAGCCCAGGCAATTGTTTCTGTCATAGGCCCTGCTGAGATTCTGTTTGCCGTGAGAGACAACCTGCAGCGAGGGGAACCAGGAAAGATAGTCTTCCCTGCCGCACTCCGAGGGGTGGCACCCGGCACAGGTTTTTTCCAGAGCCCCGGGATGAACGGATGACAAAGGATCTCCTTTTCCCAGAATCCGGTGTTTCGTGTGACAAGAAGAGCACTTTGGCCGCCGGTCGCTATCCCGAGAGAGGCCATGCCGGTTTTCCTGCTCGTGGCATTCCGTGCACGAAACAGCGCTTGAGGTTTTCATCGTTTCATGGGATTCATCCTCGATTTTGCCATGGCAGTCTAGGCAGGAGAGGGCCGCTCCATGCGAAGAGTGTTGGAAACCCTCCAAATCGATCTCAAGAGAACTCCCTCTGCTGCCCTGCTGGTGGCAGCGAATACAGTCTTCGGGCGTGTAGGCGCAGAGGGCGTTGATCGAAGAGCCACAGACAAACAACGAGCAAAAGACAAGGAAACCAATTCCCCTTAACGAAAACATCAACCCTCCCTCAATTTCTTGATCAGCCGTGGCAAAACCTCGTGCACGTCTCCCACCACTCCTAGATCGACAAAATGAAAGATTCTCGCTTTTGGATCGGTATTGATCGCGATCACGAGCTGGGACTTCTCCATTCCCACCGTGTACTCATTGGCTCCTGATAGCCCACAGGCCACCAGAAGGCGGGGGGCCACGGTTTTCCCTGTTTGCCCGATCTGGCGTTCGTAGGGAAGCGTCTGCCAGTCAATCACCGGCCTGGTGCCGCTCACTGACCCTCCTATCGTTTTTGCGAGGTCATGAATGACCTGGAAGGCCTCCCCTTTCCCAACGCCGCGACCCCCGGTGATAATGATGTCTGCTTCTTCGAGATCCAGGGTCTCCGGGTCAGGCTGAACAAGGGACCTCAATTCGGTCTTTGAGGCGTCAAAACCGGCCTCAGGGGAAACAACTAGAACCTCGGCCTTTCTTGGTTCCACGTCCTCTGAGGAAAGGACGGAGGGAAGGAACGTCACGAGATGGGGTGGAGGGCTTTCGAACTCCAGTTCCTGAAAAAGATATCCGTTTGCGATGGGTTTAACGGCCTTTACTTTACCCTCGGGATCCATGTTCAGATCCATGGCGCGGGTCACCAACCCTGTCCCGAGCTCAGCGGCCAATCGAGGGGCGAGATCTGCGGTTTCCGCTGAATGGGCCATGAGGAGGAAAAGAGGGTTCTCTCTCCTGAGAAGCCCTGTAAGGACTCTGGATTGCGCTTCTCCATGAAAATGATTCAAACGCTCGTCTTCGACATAGAGAACCTTGTCGGCCCCTCGGGAACCCAGAATTCTTGTTTCTCGATCCAGTCCCCACCCCAGAGCGACGGCCACGACCTTTCCTTGACCCCGAGAAAGCCTCCGGGCTTCGCCAAGCAGACCGAAAGTGGGCTCTTCAAGCTTACCCTGCCGGTGTTGAACGAGAACCCAAACATCGGTATTTTTGATTTGCGAACTCACAACTGCCTTCCCACCCGGTGTCCTTCCAAAATGGCCATGTCCGTCTTCCGGGGCGCCACGCAATCGCCAATGCGGTAGAGTTCCTTCACCTTTCCTTTCAGAGCGAAGTAGAGCCGGTCGCAGGATTCATTCCCCGCAGCCAGCACGATGGTGTCATAGCCCGAAAAATCCAGCATGGCGTTGGAGTACACGTTGAGCCCCTTTACGAGGGTCCCCTCAATCCCGAGCACAGCGATGTCCGGGGTGAAGGTGACGTTCTTCCTGGCCAGTCGCTGACGAGTCAGGTACAAATCCTGAAGAGGTCCCAGCTTGCTCCCGATGAAGAGGGCCGGGCAGAGCATGTGCACGTCTTTCCCCTGGTCGGCAAGAAACTCCGCCGTTCCCGTCGCCTGGTGATGTCCGTCCAGGTCAATGAGGAGGATCCGCTGCCCGGTTTTGGCTTCACCGCTCAAAACCTGCCAGGTGTCCACCACCTGTTCCGGGGTGTACTCGCCGGGGATAGACTTGCGCCTGGGAACAGAACCGGTGGCCACCACCACGGCATCCGGATTCTCATTCAGCACCATCTCTTCCGTAGCCTCCATGCCGAGCCGCACATCCAGATCGAGTTTTTTGATCTGACTCACAAGCCAGCGCGTCACCCCGGTGATCTCCTGCCGGCCCGCAGGCATCCCTGCGATGAGGTTCTGTCCACCCACTTCCTTGTTTTTCTCAAAGAGAACAACCCTGTGTTTCCGCAAACCAGCCATGCGGGCCGCCTCGAGGCCTGCCGGCCCGCCCCCCACGATCACCACCTTTTTCGGGTTCGGCGAAGGCAAGAACGTGTCCACTCCCAGGGTTTTTTCCTCCCCCACCGCGGGGTTTTGAATGCACCCCAACCTGAACCCCAGGCCCATCCTACCGATGCACCCCTGGTTGCACGCAATGCACTGCCGGATGTCATCGGTCCTGTCTTCTCGGGCCTTGTTGGGCAACTCGGGATCGCAGATCAGGGCACGAACCATGCCGATCATATCGGCATGACCGTTTTCAAGAATCTTTTCCGCAAGGTGTGGATCATTGATTCGATTCGTGCAGTAGACCGGGAGTTTGACAACGGAACGAATTCCGGCGGAAAGAGGGACCGTGTAGGCGAGGGGCGTGTGCATGGAGCCTTCCACCAGAAAAAGCGTGTAAAAGGTTCCCAGGCTGAGGTCCAGGAAGTCGATCTGACCCGTTGCTTCCAGTCGCATTGCAATCTTCTGGGTATCTTCCAGGGTCAGGCCGCCTTGAGGGTGCATTTCATCAGCATTCAACCGGACTCCGAGGGTGAAGCGGGGTCCTACCGCGTTCCTCACCGCGCCGATAACCTCCCGGCAAAATCGCATCCGATTTTCCAGAGAGCCCCCGTACTCATCCTCCCGAAAATTGCTTGCAGGAGAAAGAAACTGCCGAATCAGCGAGCTGTGCCCGACTTGAAGCTCAATCCCGTCAAAACCCCCTTCCACGGCGTGGACGGCGCTCTTTGCAAAGAAGCTCACGCACTCCTTGATATCCTCGATTTCCATGGCCTTGCAGGTTTCCCGGAAGATGGGGTCCTTGGACGGTGAGGGTCCCCACACCGGAAGCCTGGATATCTTCCCATCCCCCTGGCTGCCGTTGTGGTTGAGCTGGGCAAAGATCTTGGTTTCGAATTCATGAATGGTTTTGGTGAGCGCCCGAAAACCCGGAATCACCTCCGGCTCAAAAGCGTCGACCAGTTTGTCGTAGGCGTGGTCCGTGGGATGAACGGTCAACTCCTCTGTGGTGATGAGGCCGCACCCTCCTTTGGCTCTCTCGCGGTAGTAGTAAACATGGCGCTCGCTGATCTTCTGGTCTTCCGCGAAGTTGGTCATGTGGGCTGCGAAATGAATCCTGTTCGGCACCACCACGGTTCCAATCTTCAGAGGAGAAAAAAGATACCGGAATTCACTCACAACCTTTCCCCCACCCTTCGCCCCTCGAAAACGGCCATGTCGATGCCCCGGGGCGCCACACAGTCTCCGATGCGATAGAGCTCCTTCACCCTTCCTTTGAGCTGAAAATAAAGGTCCTCCTCCGCCACATTCCCCATGTCCAGGATGACGGTGTCATAGTCTTCAAAGTAAACCGGCTCATGGGTGTAGATGTCCCGGCCCATGACCCTGTCTCCTGCAATGAGATCAACGACCACATCGGAGGAGAAGGTTACCCCCTTCTGGAGCAGCCTCTGACGGGTAAGGTACAGGTCACCCAAGGGGGCCAGTTCAATCCCGATGAAGAGATCGCTGGTGACCATGCGAACGCTTTTGCCCTGGTCGGCCAGCAGTTCGACGGTGGCGGCCGCATGATGCCCTCCATTCTCATCCACGAAGAGCACCTTCGTCCCCACCGGATAGGATCCGGACAGAGCCTGCCACACGTCAAGAACCTTGGGCGGACCATATTCTCCCGGGACCGGTTTTTTCTTGGGCCTCGATCCTGTGGCGACGATGACCGCATCCGGTTTTTCCCCGAGAACGAATTCCGGTGTCACCTGGACCCCGGTCATGACGGAGACTTCGGCTCTTTGCAGCCCGCGGCTGAGTTGAGCGATGATGCTCGCCATCGGCTGTCTGCCCGGACGTTTGACGATCAGGTTGACCTGGCCTCCAAGCACTGCCTCTTTCTCGTAGAGGGTCACCTCGTGCCCTCTCTCCTTTGCCACCCGGGCAGCCTCCATACCCCCCGGCCCGCCTCCGACGACCAGGACCCTCTTTCTCACGTCACTTTGCAAAGGGAGCTCCGTCCCCTCAAGGTCCTCGTATCCTACGGACGGGTTCTGGGTGCAACTGAGGGTCTTGAGCTGATTGATCCTGCCAGTGCACCCTTTATTGTCCTTAACGCAGAGGCGGATGTCATTCACCCTTCCCTGCCTGGCCTTTGCCGGCGCGTCCGGATCGCAGATCAGAGAGCGCACAAGCCCGATTGCATCCGCCTGGCCTTTTTCCAGGATTTCCTCGGCCATGTAGGGGAAACCGATCTGGTGACTGGTCATCACGGGAAGGGTCAGGGCCTCTTTCATGGATTCTGCGAGGTCCACTGCAAAACCCTCCGGGGTGTGCATGGAAGCGAGGATTAGGTGAAGGTTGTAGTACGTTCCCATGGAAACGTTGATGAAATCGGAGAGGCCGGATTTCTCCAGGGTTTGCGCCGTCTGTTTCGACTCCTCCAGGGAGATGCCGCCCCAGAATTTTTCGTCCGCGCACAGGCGGATGCCCACCGTAAAATCAGCCCCGACCGCCTTCCTCACCGCCTCCACCACCCGGAGAGGAAAGCGCATGCGGTTTTCGAGGCGCCCGCCGTAAGCATCCTGCCTGAAGTTGCTGATTGGAGACAGGAACTGCCTCAAGAGCGACTCCGGTCCCATGTCGATCTCCACACCGTCGAAGCCGCCCTCTCTTGCGAACATGGCCGCCTTGGCAAAAGCCTTCAGAGCCTCTTCCATGTCTTCCGGTTCCATGGGTTTGGCCGTCTCTCCGAAAACAATGTCAGCCACGGGAGACGGCCCCCACACCGCCTGGCGCGTCACCGCTCCACTGCCCTGGAAGCCGTGGTGACGGAGTTGTGCGAAGATAAGCGTCCCGCTTTTGTGGATGAGAGACGAGAGACGTCGGTAGTCCTTGACCACGTGGGGATGGTACGCTTCGATCAAGGTTTCCCAGGGCCGGTCGTTTGGATGGATGGACAGCTCCCCCAGAACGATCAATCCGCACCCGCCTCTGGCCCTCCGACTGTAATAGGCTATGTGACGATCATTGAGAGCGCCTTTGCCGGCGAAGTTCGTTCTATGGGCCAAAAAGCAAATGCGGTTGGGCAACGTCACTGTGCCCACCTTGAGGGGGCTGAAAAGAAAATCAAACATGGTCTAACAATTCTGAAATTGGGAAATTCCGCAGTGCTGAAATTGCACACCCCTTCTGCACAAAGCGACTAAACCTTTCCGCTATTATAGTTGGCCCTCTCATGCCTTATGAATCCTTCAATTCTTCAACTCCTGGCTCTCCTAAGGTTGACCAGGCACTCGGGATCTGGCATGGAGAGATCGTGATAGGTGTGATAGGCCATAGCAGGGCACCCGCCCCGACAGATCTCGAAACGGTAGCAGCTCACGCAGGAAAGAACATCGAGCTCCCGGAACCGCTTGAACACGGTCGAGTTATCCCACATGCTCTTGAATGGCTCCTCCCGCACGTCCCCTGCGAGAAAGGGCGCTTCCTGGAGAAAAGCACAGGGGTAGACCTTTCCGTCTGGCCCGACGCAGCAGGTCATCTTGGCCGCTCCGCACATGTCCAGGCCTTTTCGCCGCCGCTTTTCCGAAGTGAGGCAGAAAAAGGAATCGCCCGTCCGCACCAGGTCATGCCGATTCAGCCACTCCGAGAAGTCTTCCAGTTGTTTCGTGGTAGGAGCGAGGTCTTTTCTGCTATTTTTTCCCCTTCCTGAGGGCCTAAACCGTGAGACCCTCAGTTCGCCGCCATATTCCCCGGCCAGACTCCTGAGCGATTCGAGTTGCTCAAAATTCCGTCGCGTCAGCACGGTGTTGATGCTGAAAGGAACATTTTCCGATGCAAGGTTGTCCATTGCCCTTAGGATACTTTTGAAGGTTCCCCGTCCCCTGACGGCGTCATTCACTTCTTCAGTGGCCCCGTCAAGGCTGACTTGCAGATAGAGCATCTCGAGTTCTGCCAACCGCCTCACAAGGGTCCTGTCGACAAGGAGCCCGTTGGTGCTCACACAGGTGACCAGACCTTTTCTGTGCGCATGCTGCAGAAGACCAAGGAAGTCTTCTCTCGCGAAAGGCTCTCCTCCTCCGATGTTGACCTGAAAGACCTTGAGCGCAGTCCACTGATCGATGAGCGCCTTGCATTCATCTGTGCTCAACTCGCGTTCGAGGGCCTTGCCTGCATCGGAGAGACAGTGCACACACCGGAGGTTACACTTTAGCGTGATCTCCCAGGTCACGTTGACCGGAGCCCTGAGACCCATCCTGGCCATTTCAGCACTCAAGGAGCACTCCTTTCTCTTTGAGACTAGCAAGGCTGCCCTCGATCGCCAGGCTTAGGCTTTCCGAGAGCGAGTGTTCTCTCTTCCACCGGGCAAGGCTCGCTTCCCCTTTGAAAAAACCCGGATCTAGGCGGCGACCGCACTTGAAGAAAAAAAGCCGCGGCCCCTTCATGGTGTAAAAAAGAAGACCGAAGTCTTCCTTTCTAACCTGAGTTCCGGGAGCCAGTCTGTACCGCTTCTCCGTTTCATTCACGTGGTTCTTCGGTCCAGGCATCTTCTCAATAGACCCCACAGATCCCGTCGATGGCCATCTCCTCGATGGTTATCTCGGTAACTGAAAAAATGGTCTCATCGTTTTTGTCATTCTCTTTTTCCATTAACTCCTTTTTCTCATCATCCATAAGGCGTTTTCATCTCCTCCCTTATTAATGCATACGGGCTTTACCTGTTTTTCGCTAATTTCTGCAAATACCATGAAGGACGTTTACGCAAGCTCCGTAATCGGAAAAGTCCTTATTTCTATTCGCTCTCACGTTTCCTGGTTTTCGACTCATTGAGCACAACAAGTTCATCAAAGTGATAATCCATCCCAGACCTCTTACTTTTCCCTTTTTGCCTCATACACCGACGAAGACCTTCGATCTTCTGATCCAGGAATAGAGGACCTTCCCGATTTATGCGGGAAGGCCCCCAACCGGATCATTCGAACATAATGACCCATCTCCCCTGGGTCTGCCGTTTTAGCATTGAATCGCATGCATCATTGATCTGCTCCAGCTTGATTCGCTTCGTTATAAGCTTGTCCAGCTTGAACGTCCCCTTCATGGCCAGGTCTGTCAGCCTGGGGATGTCAATATGAGTGCTTATCGCCCCGTAGAGAGTTCCAAGAATGGATTTCTCGTGCAGAGGAAGAAGCATCAGAGGAAGATTGGCGGTCTGATCAAACCTCATTACCCCAGGAATAATCAACTTCCCGTTCATCCCCAATGACCAGTAAGCCTGTACAATAGCACCTCCATCCCCAATGGCTTCGAAAACAAAGTCCGCCCCACCACCCGTAAGCTCCTGGATCTTGGGGACAGGATCTTCCTTGCTCGAATCGATAAAGTGTGTGGCTCCAAATTCTTTAGCCATCGCTTCATTGTGCCCTTCAATGTCCACAGCAATCACGGGGTTTCCATGCCTCAGTGAGGCCGCTCGAACAATATTTAATCCAACCCCACCCATACCGTAGACAACCACCGAATCACCCCCCTTCAAATTCGCCTTGTTGACCACCGCTCCCCACCCCGTAGGTAGGCAGCAACCAAGAAAGCACGCCTGATCAAAGGGCATTTCTTTCGGAAGCGGGATGGCTCCATCCTCAGGCATAATGCTGTAATCGGCAAACCCTGAGACAAAAAAACCATGGCGAACCATATTCCCCTTCGCGTCCGATATCCTCGATGTCCCATCCAGGAGTTTCCCCCCAACAAAATAGGGAAAAGCTCCGCTACAAATGTTGCCCATCCCCCTCATACACTGAGGGCAATGCCCACAGGGCACCATCCAAGTCCCAACCACATGGTCCCCCACTTTGTGTTTGGTCACCCCAGGGCCGATCTTTTCAATCACGCCGGAGGTTTCATGCCCGAGAACCATGGGCAAATCAATAGGAATATCTCCAACCACGTAGTGGAGATCCGAATGGCAGAAGCCCGTCGCCACATTCCTCACCAAGACTTCATGCTCTTTAGGGTCCGCAAGCTCCAACTCCTCCAGAGCGAGAGGTTGATTTACTTCTCGAAGTACCGCAGCTTTGATCTTCATGCTCATCTCCTCCTCTATTTAGTGTTTGTACAACCACCTCCGAACCGCACAGCTTCCAAATCAACAAATACCCTTTCTCCCGTCACCTCCGGTGTCCTATCTTGTCTGACCTAGGGTTACCCTCGCAATGGCCAAAAATGTGCCTCGGCGACTCAAAAATTAAAGACACTGTCGATATCTTCCTGAGGAACGTCAAACAAGGCATTCGTCGGTGGCAAAGGCTCCACTCTCATCCAGTCAGGAATCCTATCCGCTCCAGGTCCAATCCCGGCTTTTGCGTTGAAGCCCCTCTCCTGCCGAAGCATTTCTTTTCCCATTTCCAAGTAGTCTTCTACAGTCCAGCTAATGCCATAAAGGCTGTTGATCGCTGGCACAATAAGTTGCGGTGCGGGTCCAAGAAACGTAAAAAGGCAGATTCCGGTGGCATCGAACGCTGCCATGCCGATTTGAGAAAGCCTCGATCTTTCCGCTTGCCCCTTAGGTGAAAGCGGTTCTTCCATAACCGCACCTGCCGTGTGATCCGCGCCCTGAGGGCTTGTAGCATAGGTAACCGCCCACCCCTTGGAAGATCGGGCCGCGTGTGCCGGAATGCCTAAGCCCTTCACGGCTGGAACACGGTCAATTCCAAATGCTCTAGCTGTTCCTACAACTCCACTGCCCAAAATTCTGCCCATGGGGGTTCCTTTAGCGATTTCATCGATCAAGGCTTCTGCCTTTGCAGCATCACCAAACTCGAAAAGGCCCACATCATTCAGGATGCCGATCGTACAACCCAATTCGATAGTATCAATGCCCAGATCATCACACTTGCGATCCATGCGTGCGATGGCATCAAGATCATCGATGCCGAGGTTCGAGCCAAGCATTCCGATGGTCTCATATTCAAGCGCTGCAGTGATGAAATTCTTCGATGCGTCATGAAACACGGAAGAACAGCGGACGACACAACCGGCCATACAGCCGTGCCCCATGGATCCATTTCGTGCTTTAACCATCTCAACAAATTTGGTGGCGTTAATATTATTGGACTTGTCGAAAGATCCTAAGCGGTGGTTGTTTGTGGGCAGACTGCCACGTCCATTGTCGGCATCAACAAAAATCGCCGTCCCCAGCGTGTGAAGCGCTTGGGTAAAAGGCCCATTCTGAATAGCGTCCGTCAATGACTTGGCAGCAGATTTGAAGTTCTCTTCATCTACCGGTTTTCGAACGCCACAACCCTCGTCATCAATCACGATCGCCTTCAAACCTTTGGCCCCCATAACCGCGCCCAGACCACCTCTGGCGGCATGCCTTGCGGGGTTTCCATCAGGGTCAGTGACAGCCACAGTAGAATTTGCCAACTTCATCTCACCTGCAGGCCCAATGATAATGATGCCACACTTAGCACCGTACATCTGGCGCAGTTTTTCACAAGCCTCATAGTTCTTTAGTCCCACGATAGCCCCGGCCGGTTCAAATTTCGCTCCGTTTGTGTCTATTTTCAAGATCTGCCACTCCCCACTTCTTCCCTCCACCATGATGCCGCGTATACCAAGGCGCCCAAGTTTGTGGGCTGCGGTACCGCCTGAGTTCGCCTCCTTGATCCCTCCCGTCAGGGGGCTCTTCCCTCCTATCGAAAGTCTTCCTGATTGCGGCGCTCCTGTCCCTGCCAAAAGACCCGGTGCTACAACAAACACACTCTCCTTGGACAGGGGATGGGCAGTAGGCAAGCCATACTCTGTCACAAGGTAGTCAACCATAGCTCTGCCCCCGACAATTTTGTCTTCTGGCACCGGTTGCCTCGTCACTTTCTTCTCCGACATATCCACCTTAAGAATCGTCATTTTAAATCTCCTTTCTTGAGTTTTTTCTGCCTTTTATTACTTGGACCATCCATTTTTTAAGCCTATGCTTCCTTCTATTCCATTATTGTCTATACGCTTATGAAACTTCCCTTTCTCATACCATAGCGGCACCAATGAGTTCGCTGATATCCTTTATTTCTATATTTCCCTTCAGCCCCTTCATTAGAACGGCATCCTCGAGCATCAAGAGACAAAAGGGGCACCCGGTAATCACCCTTTTTGCCCCCTCAGAAACAGCCTGTTCCAATCGCGTATCTTGCACTCTCACCCCCGATTCTTCACGTTTCCACATATGCCCTCCACCACCACCGCAGCAGAAGCTTCTCTCCTTAGAAAATGCAAATTCCCCTCTTTCTGTTACAAGACGATCTATGACCTCTCGAGGCGCTTCGAACTCATTGTTATACCTTCCAAGGTAGCAAGGATCATGATAAAGAGTTTTCTCGGATTTCTTTTCTATGCCTACGATTCCTTCTTCCAAGACACTATTAAGAAAGACTGAGTGATGGACAATTTCGAAATCACCCCCAAAAAGCGGATATTCGTTCTTGAAACTGTTGAACCCATGAGGACAATGCAGCACCAGTTTCTTGAACTTAAATCTCTTCAGACTCCTAATATTCTCAAGAGCCAGTGTTTGAAAAAGACCTTCATCCCCAATTCTTCTAGCAAAATCCCCGCAACATCTTTCTTCCGACCCTAGGGCCGCCACCTTCAAATTGAGCTTACGCATTATCTTGAACAGATTCCTGACGATTTCCTGACTTCTGTCGTCAAAATATCCGGAGCAGCCAAGCCAGTAGAGCACATCATAGTGGTCGCTTTCAGAGGCTTTGGGAATGCCCAAAACCCCAAGAATGGTGTCCCTACTCACTTGACCCATTGCATAAGGGTTTCCATAATCGGAAGCTCTTCGAAGCGCCATTTCATGCCCTTGGTCAAAATGCCCTTCAAATACAAGATTTCTACGCAACTCGGTAATGACAGCCAGATGATTGACAAAAATGGGGCAATTCCTCACACATGCGCCGCAAGTGGTGCAAGACGCCAACTCGTCCAAAGTGAATAAATCAGGCAAGGAACTAGAATCTTTGTCCCCAGCCATTGATTCAGTGAGTTTCAAAACAAGCCCCTTTGGAGATAGCGGTTTACCTGTTTGATATGCGGGACATAGACTTTCACATATTCCACATTGGGTACATGTATCAAAACTCACAAGCTGCCACCATGACAGTTGACTCACCGTGTTGATCCCAAGGGGTAATTCGTTATCGACGATTTCACGCTCCGAGTCCTCATATAAACTGAATTCGGCACTTAATGAGCCTAGTTCCGGTATCCTGCTGAAAAACACCGCAACCGGCGCTGTAATAATATGGATGAGTTTCGTGAATGGAATTGTTCCTATCAGAACAAAAGAAAGAAAAGCATGGCCAAGCCACGACATATAATGAATTCGTCCAACCATATACCCTTCAGCTCCTGCGAGCAGACCGGACAGGAAATAACCCACCGGAGAAAACGCTTCCCAGTTTGGCCTCCCTGACCCAGCTATTCTGGCTGCTTCAATAACAAAGCCACTCATTACAATTGTGAGAATGAGAAAAATAATCGCCATGTCAGCCAATGAGTTACTGAGATGCACCGGTCTCATGAAAACTCTTCTAAAAAGGGCGCCCAAAAGGGCGATAGCCAGCGCCAATCCACAAAGGTCAGTCATTAGAGAAAAAACAAGATAAAGGTTCCCTTCCAAGAGCCTGAAATCAAAGCGGCTTAAGATAGAGTGATCAAGAAAAATGAGAACCGTTCCAATAAAAAGCCCGGCGAAACCCCAAAACCCGGCAAAGTGAAACCACCCTGCAGTTCCCTTCAGTCTCGACTGAGCCAGAACATATTTCATTACCAAGCGAAGTCTATAACGCACATTCCTTCTTACATCAAAGTCCTTCTTGCCAACTTTCCATTTCCGAAGATTTCTACCAAGACCGCAGAAAAAAAACGCAAGCGAAACAAACATTGCAACATACATCCCAACCTGTAATTCATAAGGGATTCCCCAAAAGATCTCACGTGATACCATCAGCCCGGATTCTCCGATATTTTTTCGATGAGCCTTCTTGCCCCTTCGGAAGGGGGCCCTTGAAAAAGTTCTTTCTTGCTCCCCGATTCACCCCGCAGCACTCTCATCATTTCTGTTACTGATAACCCATCGAGTTTTTTTCCGGTTTTAGTTCGTGGCTTTAGTTGACCCACCTCGACTCGTTCCGTTCGATTCGAGTAATCCAAATTGCGCATGTCGGGCTTAATTCGCTCGATCGGCTTTTTCATGCCTTTCCGGAAGCTTCTACTGAAACATGCTACATATCTCGGCTCATTTATATCTTGATCCACTGTAATCACCGCAGGCAAACGGCATCTGTATGTTTCTCTTCCACCCCTCTCTAACTTCTTATGAGCAATAATCTCTTCCTTTCCCTCACACTCCAAAGAGATCACACCACAAACAACCGGGAGATTAAGGTTTTCAGCTAAAAGCATCCCCATCACTTCGCTTGACGTATCAATGCTCCTGCTGCCACAAAGTATCATGTCGGGGGCTATTTCTTGGAACACTCTACCGAGAATGACCGATTTAGCATAAGTATCCGCGCCTTCAAAGGAAGAATCCCATACACCTATGGCCCTATCAGCGCCTAAAATTAGGGCCCTTCTCAGAATGAATTCACCCGTATCAGGGGGTATGATGCTCACAACGATCGCCTCACAGCCACAGGCTTCCTTCATCTTTAGACACTCCTCCACTGCGCTCATATCCGGAGGATTGATGACCCATCTTTCTCTCTTGAGTCCGAAGCTATTTGGATCTATCTCCGCCTGATTGAAATCAGGGACAGCTTTAAGGCATATGCCTACTTTCATCTTCCGACACAATCCTTCTTATTTTTCTAATATATTCTATGATAGCCGGAACCAGTTCATACAAATCACCGACGACCCCAAACTCAGCAAATTTGAAAATCGGGGCCTCTTTGTTCTTATTTATGGGTATAACGTGCTTAACATCCTTGATGGCTACGGTATGCCTACTTGAACCCGAGATACCGATAGGGATGTAGATATCAGCGTCGATAAAACTCCCAGTTGCGCCGATCTGTCGGTCCAGGGGAACATAGTTCAAGAAAACGGCAACTCGGCTCCCTCCGACGACCGCTTCCAGATATTCCGCAAGGCTGTATATCTCATCCATGAACTCTTTCTTGTCAAGCCCACCCCCAATACCAATAACCACACGCGCTTCCTTGAGTTCCAGCTCAGAAAGCGGAACCTTCCAGCGTTTGAGGAATTCCGTCTTGAGACCCGTTTCTTGATAGCGCTCTAAAACAATCATAGGTTCGACATTCTCACCTGCCTCCGCGGCCTCCAGTGAGTCTAAGTGAATAGTCGCTATACATGGTGGCCCCTGCTTCCAGGCAAAATACCCAGAAGCCTTATCCATGTAAATGGGCTTCCTGGCCACAAGCACGCCTTTTCTTAATTCGAAATCCACACATTGTGATATGAACCCTATCCCGACCCTGGCAGCGAGCCTTCCCGCAACCTCAGAAGCCGTCGGAGTAGCCGCGAAAAGTGCGGCCGTGGGACCTTCTCTTCCGAAAACTTCAGAGATGCCCGCGGCTATTGCTGCAGGAGTATAGGGTCCCCCATGCTCAATGCAGTATATTTTTTCTAGACCATAGACTCCAAGGTTTCTGAGTTCGCGGAGCAAGGACGGCGGCCCGAAATAAACGCCGCACGGTACAGCACCATCGAATATTCTGCTGTCTCTTCTTACCTCTGCCGCAATCGACGAAGCTGTTCCGTGAAGCTTTCCATTTCGCTGTTCAAGAAAAGCCCAGACCTCATTCACACTCATTTGTTGCTATTTCCTTGGGGTAATGTGCCATTTTGGCTGGTGAGTGCTCAATGGCTCTCCGCCGAACCCTTTTGCGTTCGGCGGAAAACCCGCCTCAATCTCACAGTTCTCGAGCAAGTTCATAACCAGAATGCGTCGCGTGCATAACGGCGCGAGGCGAAACTGCATCGCCGATCAAATGCGGTTTATGTCCTCCAGCCTTGAGAAGTTGATAAAGCGCCTTATTTTGTCTCCTTGTTGGAACAAGCACGATGCTGTCATACTCTTCCTCCCAAGGGTGCATCGGATCATATAAATAAAACAGTTTTGCACCTTTATCGGTTATCTCAGCAAGCCACGTCTCGACCAGAACTTTCTTTGGATTCCAGCGCTCAGGCCCTGCAATGGCCGCCATATTTGGTTTAGCAATCATGGCTTCGCCGGTTTGCGCACCAAAACTTGTTGCGGGTTCAGGCCGGATTGTCACAAAATACGGATCTTTGCCTTCCTTAAGCAAAGTCTCGATCACTCGAAGTGGTCTTCTATCATTCATCATATCTGCCACAAGAACTTTATCCCCTAGTTTGCCGAAATCAAATCCCTCCAAAGCATAGATATCCTCATAGGTGTATACGTGAGACATATCCCACCCAGGAACGGGGTTTCCTGTTTCAGCCGATTTCGCTGTTTTATCTATATGAGACCCTGTGGCAACCACGATCTCATCGGGCTTTTCTTTCGAAAGGATATTACTTATGTTTTCTTCGGTGAGTTCAGATTTCAAGTGAACCGAAACATTGAATTTCGCAAGCTGCCTGCTTTGCCACTCAACGAAATCCATTACTTCGCTGTGTCCCGGCATTCTGGCCCACAGTCTAATTTGTCCACCCAATCCATCCCCTTTTTCATAGATGACAGGCTGATGGTTTCTTTCGGCAAGAGCCCTCGCGCACTCCATCCCTGCTGCCCCGGCCCCAATAATTAACACTCTCTTGGGTTTAGAAACCTTGCTGCGTTTCCAACTCCCCCAGTCAACCTCTTCTCCTGCCTCTGGGTTAACCTGACATCTAATTCCGCCGATACCCCTGAAATACGACCGCTGAACACATGCTTCACTGCATCGAATACAAGGGCGAATATCTTCCTCGCGACCCTCCATTGTCTTCTTGATGAAGTGAGGATCAGCAATAAGTCCTCTTGCAATGCCAATGATGTCTGCGGCCCCTTCTCGCAAAAGCCTTTCTCCGACTTCAGGCGAGTTAATATGTCCAGTGATTACAACAGGCAGGTTAACCGCCTCCTTAATCTTGGCAGTAAACTGGGCTTCATAGCCCGGCTCGAAGCCCGAATAGTGTGGAGAAATCATTACCGCAAGCGTACGGTACAATCCCTGAGTAACACTCAGATAGTCGATCTGTCCATCCTGCTCTAACAGTTTTGCCATCTTAATCCACTCATCGGTCATCGCAGAGCCAGGGAAGAAATCCGTTCCATTGACCCTGATGCTCACTGTCTTGTCAGGACCCACAGCCTTCCGCAGGCGGCGCGCAATTTCCAGCACAAAGCGTGCTCTTCCCTCTCCTTCGCCGAGCCCTGTAATTTCTCCCCCCCACTTGTCGGTCCTCCTGTTGAAGAATGGGCTGAAAAACTGGTTCGGCAGTTTTCCGTGGCCCACTAAACCCTCAACGCCGTCACAGCCGGCAGCAAGCATTCTTTGGGCTGCGGTCTCGTAATCTGAAAGAACACCTTGTATATCGTCTTCCTCCATCTCTTTGGACACATAACACATCCAAGGTGGTGCCTCTATGGTGTTGATTTCTTCGGAACTCAACTGGGGCTGCAAAATAAACTCACTGTTCCACGGCACCTGATGTGCACCTGGATGACTTAGCTGACCCACGACCGGAATCTCATAGGAGTGAAGCATATCAACGATTTCCTTGTATCCGGGAACTACATCGTCTCTCCACCACCCCATCGCCGTTGTAATATAATAGTCTGCCGTGGGGCTGGGGCTGCCGTTTCCGAAAATCACCATTCCTACACCGCCCTCTGCTCGCTCTTTGTAATAGTTAAACGCTCGAGGCGTGGAATGAAAAGTGACAGGATCCCAGTGCGCGTTCCAATGGCCGGATAGAGCAATTCTGTGCTTTACTTGAATCTTCCCTAGCTTAAAAGGACTAAACAGCATCGGATATTTTGCTTTATAATCAGCCATAGTGCTCCTCCTTTCAGAAAACGGTTTCTGTCAGATTTCTCGCTATTTCGCGGGACCTTGATCTACCCCTGTCCACCTCCTTTCATAGCTTTGCTTCATCAGGTTTATGCTGTAGGCTGTTTATAAACAGCTTACAGGGCCTCTACCTTTTGGACTCAGACTCTGACCAAAAAAGGAACTGCATCAGGTAGCCCCCCAAGGGGGCTCAAGCCTGGGAAAGTCCTTTCGCTTCTCGTTCTATCTCCGTAACTCCACCTCCTATCGACGCTTTTCAAGGTCTTCCTATTGGCATATGCTTTCCCTTATCTTTCTTCTTCAAGCCCGACTCGCGTTGAACGGTGAACAAGCGCCACTCATTTTTGAACAATCTGTCTTGGCTTTAGGAAGAAGGCTAGAATAAAACCCAAAATGGCTGCAAAAGAAATCATGGTGATCGCCCAATAGAAGCTCCCCGTCTTGGCAATCGTCATCCCGCCAAAGTACAGTCCCGCCGCTCCCCCAAATGTGCCAAAACCAAACCACACGCCGACCATCCTGCCAACGATTTTCGGTGGGTAGTTCATCGCGATATAAGCGCTCAGGGAAGGACACATGAACGGGCATCCCCAGCCCGCGATAATGAGAATTACCACCAGCAAGAATAGATTGTTGTATACAGCAGGAAGCAGAATCAAGTATGAAAAAATGCCAACCAGCACAAATCCAATGAGCACCGCAGGTCGGGCCTTCCCTTTAGCAACCTTGTCAAAGAATACCCCACCAAGAATCATCGCAAATACTCCTACGATGGTCACAGCCAAAGATATCTTGCCTGCAGTGACAGGGCCAAAACCTACCCCCATCGGCGCAGGAGCTGCGAGATAAGGAGGAACTAAATTGAGCAGGACATAGAGCCCCCATCCCTCGAAGAACAGTATGAAGGAGCCGATGAAAGTGATACCGGTGAAAATAGCAGCCCAAAGGGAGACCCCTCCTTGGGCGGAGCTCATTGCGGCTTCCAGGTTCTTTAGGATTTGTGGCGACGGAGGTTTCCTCGTGATCAAAAGCGATAAAGCAATCGTCACCCAGCCTGGAATGGAAAGAAGAGCAACCATGGTTTGCCAGCTCCCAACGGCCTCAAAAATAGGCGGAGAGGCAACCACCCCTATCGCTGCTCCTATGGACAACGAACCGATCATCAACCCGCTTGCCAAACCCTGTTCTTTCGGGGGAAACCACAAAACCAAGACCGGCCCAATGACAGCGAAAATGAAACCCACGGATGCCCCCTGGATAAGACGAGCAATGAATAATGCGGCATAGCTTCCAGAAAACCACGACACAAAAGTTGCTGGAATGCTGGCACACAACAGACTCAATACAATGGCCACAGTTATCCCGTACTTGTCACATATGACGCCCCCCCACATCAGTACAACGGCTACAGCCAATACGAATCCCATCATCAAATTTGCAGCCGCTCCCATATCCACATTTAACGACTTAGCGACCTCCCCCAGGATAGGCGCATAAACGATCATGTCTATATAGCAGGAGAGGATGCCCAAACATGTCACCAGCAGTATTAGCCACCGATATCCGGTATATAACGATTTTTCTTCCATAGATCCCTCCTTTACAGCCTCATCTAGAGAGCTGAACCTGGATTTTGCCTGAGCGTACCAGGATGAATCCTAGTGTGAATTTCCAATGAAATACTCCCCACTGCCACGTGGTAAGAGAAAAGGATCTAATTCACTGTCTTATTTTCTTCAACTACCGTGTTAACCCTCGGTTCTTCCGAAGCAGGAATAGAGGACCTTCCCGATTTATGCGGGAAGGCCCCCAACCGGATCATTCGAACATAATGACCCATCTCCCCTGGGTCTGCCGTTTTAGCATTGAATCGCATGCATCATTGATCTGCTCCAGCTTGATTCGCTTCGTTATAAGCTTGTCCAGCTTGAACGTCCCCTTCATGGCCAGGTCTGTCAGCCTGGGGATGTCAATATGAGTGCTTATCGCCCCGTAGAGAGTTCCAAGAATGGATTTCTCGTGCAGAGGAAGAAGCATCAGAGGAAGATTGGCGGTCTGATCAAACCTCATTACCCCAGGAATAATCAACTTCCCGTTCATCCCCAATGACCAGTAAGCCTGTACAATAGCACCTCCATCCCCAATGGCTTCGAAAACAAAGTCCGCCCCACCACCCGTAAGCTCCTGGATCTTGGGGACAGGATCTTCCTTGCTCGAATCGATAAAGTGTGTGGCTCCAAATTCTTTAGCCATCGCTTCATTGTGCCCTTCAATGTCCACAGCAATCACGGGGTTTCCATGCCTCAGTGAGGCCGCTCGAACAATATTTAATCCAACCCCACCCATACCGTAGACAACCACCGAATCACCCCCCTTCAAATTCGCCTTGTTGACCACCGCTCCCCACCCCGTAGGTAGGCAGCAACCAAGAAAGCACGCCTGATCAAAGGGCATTTCTTTCGGAAGCGGGATGGCTCCATCCTCAGGCATAATGCTGTAATCGGCAAACCCTGAGACAAAAAAACCATGGCGAACCATATTCCCCTTCGCGTCCGATATCCTCGATGTCCCATCCAGGAGTTTCCCCCCAACAAAATAGGGAAAAGCTCCGCTACAAATGTTGCCCATCCCCCTCATACACTGAGGGCAATGCCCACAGGGCACCATCCAAGTCCCAACCACATGGTCCCCCACTTTGTGTTTGGTCACCCCAGGGCCGATCTTTTCAATCACGCCGGAGGTTTCATGCCCGAGAACCATGGGCAAATCAATAGGAATATCTCCAACCACGTAGTGGAGATCCGAATGGCAGAAGCCCGTCGCCACATTCCTCACCAAGACTTCATGCTCTTTAGGGTCCGCAAGCTCCAACTCCTCCAGAGCGAGAGGTTGATTTACTTCTCGAAGTACCGCAGCTTTGATCTTCATGCTCATCTCCTCCTCTATTTAGTGTTTGTACAACCACCTCCGAACCGCACAGCTTCCAAATCAACAAATACCCTTTCTCCCGTCACCTCCAATCCACCATCCCAGATCGCTTCTTTTACTGTTCTTTCGGACCGCCTTAAAAACATGACCAGCGATAATTATGATTCCCGGTCCACCTTCCGTAGCAGCATGAGCAGGACTCCCAATTCTTGAAAATCTGCGTACACTCTCGATGCTAGCCTCCCGCCGAGAGTGTAAAAACTTTTATATAATCTCCCTCCGCGAGCTCATCATCAGGTTTCTTTATCTCCTTCCCTACAGTGACAAATCTGGCTCCATGAGGGGGAAGACCAAGCATCTCAATAAGGTCTCTAACTCTTGAGCCGATAGGAACTCTTAAAACAATTCCTCCTTCTGGGTCATAGTTCTGAATGTATTTTTCGAGCCCCGAATACAGCTTCACCGTGACTTCCACTAAACGTAGTCCTCCAAGTGTATCCCCTCCCAAACCTCCTTTGGGACATTGGCCTTCTTGGGAAAATCCTTGCTTACCGGTAGTGTGGCATCAATTCCCATTTTAGTGACCATTCCTTCACTAAGCCCTGTTGCTTACATTTTTCCTCTTTACTCCAACGCCGCTACGGCCTCTATTTCAAGCATCAAGTCCTTGTGCACAAGTCCTTTCACTTCAACCATGGTGCTTGCCGGATAAAGGCCTTTAAAGTATTCAGAACGAAGTGCCGCAACTTTCGGAAATTGCGATACATCCGTGATATAGTAATTGGTCTTGATCACATCAGAGAAGCCTCCTCCAGCCTTCCTAAGAAGAAGCTCAAGATTGTGGAAGATCTGCCGGGCCTGCGCTACAATATCGCCGGGGCCTACGACTCTCCCTTCCTCGTCAAGGGCTACTTGCCCTGAGATAAACAACAACCTCCCCGCAGATACCAAGACAGCAGGAGAGTAAGTAGCTTTCCATTGCGCACCCTCACCAGGAAATATCGCGGCTTTCTTCATTTGCCCTCCCCCTGTTCATGTTACGCTTTCTCGCAGTACACTTTGAAAGTCACCTCTCCTATGCCGCCACATCCTACTCCTGTATCAGTACACCTTATGTGGTCGTACAAATGGCCATTGGGGTCCTGACCTTGGCTCAACCGGTCAAAAATCACGTAGCTGATAGGAAGGATCGGCGCTAATGCCCACAAGCACAAAGGGAAAGTGCATTCTTGCGGAAGAATCATCCCGCTGCCATTCATCACATAACGATCTCCGACCTTTGGCTTGTAACCGCAGTTTTCTGATTTTACTACCTCCATGATCACCTTATAGGCCCTACGCAGCGGACTTCCCTTTATAATCTTTTCCTGTTTTTCCGAGAGGCCTTTAGCCTGCTCCTCACTAAAACCAAATGCGTCCATGATGGTCTTTTTAAACTGTTCGTCCATATTTTGCTCCTTTTCTTTCAATCTCGTTTTCATGCCTGACGGCCTCAAGAATATGCTCCGGATATACGGGAATCACAGTGATATCGCGATCAATAGCATTGCAAATGGCATTCAGCACCGCGGGTGCTGTAGTGTTTAAGGAGTGTTCAGCCATTCCCTTGGCGCCATATGGGCCCGTGGGGTATGGTGTCTCAATCGATTCAGCCAGAAATTCATCAGGGATATCCAACGAAGTAGCCACCGCGTACTCGGCAAGGGAACTCGTCTTTACCCTTCCATCAGCAACAACGAAATCTTCCGTCAAAATAAACCCCAAAGCCTGAACAGATCCGCCCAACTGCTGTCCCTTGGCCATTACCGGGTTAATCACCTTCCCTGAATCATGAACATTTAACAGCTTCAAAACCTTTATCTCCCCCGTTTCTACATCAACAGAAACGTCCGCTGCGGAAGCCATAAAGGTATGCCCATACATAAGACGCGCTTCAGGGTACTTAAACCATCCTTCCTGGCGCAGGTTAATGCCCTCATTCGAGCATGCTTTTGCTACTTGATCCAAAGCTAGATTGCGCGATGGGTCTCCTTTTACAGCTATTCTTCCGAGTTCTAGCACCAGATCGTCTTTGCTTATCTCAAGCATTTTTGCCGCTCGCTGAAGCAACGTCTCCTTGATCTTCCCTGATGCCAGGATGAGCGAATTCCCAAGCACATAGGTCAGACGAGATGCCGAAGTCCTGCCCGCGGGTGGACACGTCCAAGTATCAGCCATTTCAACTCGGATATTCTCAACCGGAATACCAAGCTCTTCTGCGGCAATCTGAGCCAGCAAGGTCGTGACTCCTTGCCCAAGTTCGCATCCCCCGGCATATACGGTGGCGCTAGCATCCGAGAACAATTCAACAGCCGTCCCCACCCCTGATTTGCCGAGAACGGGTATCGCTGAAACATCGAAGACCGGCATATCGAAGCAGACTGCGCGACCTACTCTCATGTTTCCGCTATTGGAGACAGGCCATGGTCCCATTTCTTCCGCAATGCGATTTGACAGCACATTCAGGCTCACGGGGCTGTCCCCTCGCAACGGGGCAATCGTCTTCTCCCCTGGTTTAAGAAAGTTTCTTTTTCTCAGTTCTAGAGGATTCATATGGAGCGCTCTCGCCAATTTGTCCAGAATACCTTCCCGTGCCAAGGCTGCCTGCGGCGCGCCAAAGCCGCGGAAAGCGTCGGCATCAACATTATTGGTGTAGGCAGCTCTGCCAACAACTTTGGCATTGGGAATACTGTATGGACCTACAATCGCAGAAACGGTCAGCCCTAACACTTCCGGTGTCCGCGATGAATAAGGGCCAGCATCAGCGATAATATCTGCTTCGATACCCTCAATGTGCCCATCCCGGCTGCTCCCGATTTTGATCCATATTTCCTGAGAATGACGTTTGGGATGTGCTGCAAATGATTCGTAACGATTCAGAACCAGTTTCACCGGCACTCCTGACAGGTAGGCCATGGCAGCAAGATGCACCTGGATGGTGTTATGCAACTTCCCGCCAAAGGCCCCTCCTGCGGTAATCCCCTTGATATGAATCCGGCTCTTAGGTATCCCCAAGGCATAGGAAACATCCTCCAGGAGAACATATGGATCCTGGATCGCCGACAAGATGTGCAAAATGCCCTGCCCATCTAGAAAAGCAACCCCCGCCTCTGTCTCAAGAAAGGCATGCTCTTGTCGAGAGGTTGTATAGGTAGCCTCAACCACGACTTCTGACTTTTCGAAGGCTCGAACAGCATCACCGTGAATGAGCCTTGTCTGATAACATATGTTTTCTTTTGCCTCCGGGTTGGACTGATACGCGCTTTTTCCGGTTCCTGTGTGAATTCGATATGCTCCTGCGGAGATGGAGTCCCTGGCAGATGTTAAGGGGGGCAACACGTCATATTCTACTCTGATTTTCCTGGTCGCCTCACTAGCGATCTCCAATGTCTCAGCGACAACAAGGGCAACAGCATCGCCGACGAAGCGCGTCTCCTGACCTATACCAACCAAAACCGGACGATGGTGGATATCATAGCCGAATAAATTTGTTCCGGTGATATCCCCTGCAGTGATAATTCCTTTTACTCCATCAAGAATTCTTGCCTGTTCTATGTCAATTTTGGTTATTAACGCCCTTGGATAGGCACTATAAAGGATCTTCCCGTAAAACATCCCCGGCAACTTCAAGTCACTGGCATATTTTGTTACCCCCGTAACCTTCCCTAGGGCATCTATCCTGCTGACTCCTGCTCCGACATATACCCTTTTCTCCATGGTGTTCCTCAATTTCCTCTATGGGGATGAAATTTTTTCTCTCACCTGAGCAACGGATTCTACCGCGTCAATGATCTGAACATATCCTGTGCAGCGGCAGAGATTTCCGGAAATGGCCCTCTGTATCTCCTCTCTTGAAGGATTGATGTTCTTTTGCAAAAATGCAATCGATGTCAAGACCATCCCGGGAGTGCAATAGCCGCATTGAACGGCGCCATGCTTGATAAAAGCTTCCTGAACAGGGTTTAGATTTCCCCCTTGTGCAACTCCCTCGATAGTCGTGATCTCCTTGCCTTCCGCTTGAACCGCCAAAAGAAGACATGAATTCACAGGCTCTCCGTTCACCAGGACGGTGCAAGCACCACAGTCCCCCTTGTCACAACCTCTCTTGGTCCCTGTGAGCTCGAGATCTTCCCGAATAACATCCAGAAGACTCCGATCTGAAGGCACATGCAATGAAAACTCTTTCCCATTTACAACCAATTTAATGTGATGAAGGGACATACGATAACAAACCTCATTTAATTGTAGAGAGGACTTGAAGCAATCGATAGGTCCACGCCTCAACAAGGAGGCGACGCCCAGATTCCGTTGCCCGGATATCGCTAATCGGTTGGGATTCAGAACCGGCCACCTTGGCTGCCTCCCTCAAGACCGCCTCAGTGCAGGGTTTCCCTCTTAGAAAAGTTTCTGCCCTCTTGGCCCTGACGGCTTTTGGGGAAACTGCCCCCAAAACTATTCTTACCTCATCGATAATGCCTTTGTCATTCTTCTTCATTGACCCCGCGAGGTTAACCACACTGATGGCCATAGCCCTTCTTCTTCCTATTTTCAGGAAATGGCTCCGGCAACCAGGCCTCAGCGTAGGGATATCTATGGCGACCAGAACTTCGCCATCTCTGATGTCAGTCTGTCCCGGCCCTTTCATAAAATCTTCCAGATAAAGTTCACGCTCTCCGTGCGCGCTCTTTAGCCGAATTTTCGCCCCACTGCACATAAGGGGGGGCACGGTATCCGCCGCTGGTGAAGCGCTGACAATGTTTCCCCCTATAGTAGCCCGATTGCGAATCTGTGGCGAACCTAGTTGGTTCGCAGCGCTTGAGAGGAAGGGCACGCAAGTTTTTACGGTTTCTGATTCCGCAATCTCGTGGATTCTGGTGCAAGCGCCTATGCGAACAAAGTCACCTTTGTCCTCTATCCCGAGCAGATCCTGGATATCGTTCACATCGAAAAGTACTCGGTGAGATCTCATCCCTCCACGAATTTTCACCAGAAGGTCGGTTCCACCTGCTAAGATCGCTCCCGAGGATTTGACTTGGGACAGTTCCCGGATAAGATGCTCCAAAGAAGCCGGCTTCAAGTAATCAAACTGTGTCATGACGGCTCTTCCCATATTCTGAGGCCGGTCAGGTGCCCTACGCATCTGACCGGTTGCTAAAGGATGCTTTCCTAAAATCCTTTAAATCCCGAAGGAATTTCTTTCACTTTCATCAGATCTTGTTCATGGGACGGCAGAACCTTGTTTCCAAACATGTTCAGCAGTTTCATGCTGCTTTCATAAGCTTTGATGGAGTCAGTATGAACCGTGGCAGGGATGATCGGGTATCCGATTGCCTTTTTGATTTCTTCCGGAGGATAAAAATTGTGCTTTATTCCGCAGTATCCTGTTACGGCATACCACCCGTTGTCAGTGTTGACCGCCACGGATTGCCCTCCGTCCGTATGACCCGGGGATAAAATAAAGCGGATGCCGGGCATAAACTCAACATCCCCATCGACAAACTCAAGGTTACGCATTTGCTCATAGTACCACCGCGGTGCGAAAGCAAAACTCATCATCTGATGATGATTGAAGGCACCTCGCCACTCTTTTTCCTGCACGACGATTTTCGCGTTTTTGCATTTCTCTGCGCCCATGATGTGGTCCCAGTGAAGATGGGTCATTATGATGATGTCTATATCCTCGGGCTTCAAACCCCACTCGGCCAATCCCTTTTCAAGTGGCGTCACGTCCTGGACATCTTTGAATTTCTCCCCGCCAGCCACGAAGCCCTCTTCGGTTCCCCCTTTGATAACTCGGTAATAATCGGAGGCGCTGCACCCGGCATCAATAAGAATTTTTTGATCCGCTCCTTCGATATACCAAATGATGTATGGAATATCGACCGTCTGACCATAGAAGTTAAGGTAAGTGAATCTTGATTTTTCGCGAGCAGGACCCATGGCATTTGTAAAAAGCTTTAACTTGTACGTCTTCTCTTTCATTGTTCAAACCTCCTTATGATGTTGTTTTTGTGGGCTGTATTTCAGGTTCCATGCCCTATTGGCGCCCGATCACGGCAGCATACCCAACTTAATCGCCTTCATACAGTCCGGTTTCCTGACAAATGAATTTTCCTACACACACCTATCCGCCTAAATATGCTTTCTTGATTGCATCATCTCGCAAAAGCTCTTCGCGCTTTCCTTCTACGGCGACGCCACCACGCTCCAAGACATACCCACGATCGGAAAGCTTTAGAGCCATCCTCGCATTCTGCTCCACCAAAAGCAGCGTAGTCTTCTCATTCTTAAGCCGTTCAAGGATCTTGAATATTTCTTTTACAATAATTGGAGCAAGACCCATGGAAGGCTCATCCAGCAGCAAGAGCTTTGGCTTGCTCATGAGTGCCCTGCCAATCGCAAGCATCTGTTGCTCGCCCCCTGAGAGTTCGCCCGCAAGCTGGTTTTGACGTTCATTCAGAATTGGAAAGGTCTTAAGAATAGATTCAGTATGTTTTCTGATTTCCTCCTTTCCGTCTTTACCCAATCTTACAAAAGCACCCATGGCAAGATTTTCTTTGACCGTCAGCGGCACAAAAATCTTTCGCCCTTCAGGAACCAAAGAAATACCCTTCCGAACGATAGATGCGGGCCTAAGGCGATGAATGGTCTCATTGTCAAAAAGAATCACTCCTATTCTAATCGGCGTAATCCCACAAATAGAGTGTAACAGGGTTGTTTTTCCGGCTCCGTTAGACCCAATGACGCAAACAACTTCCCCCTCCTCCAGCCTTATGCTTACATCCCTGAGAGCCGGCATACGCCCATAAAACGTGCTGATTCGCTCTAGAAATAGCATTTCAACCCTCTTGGCCTAAATATACCTCAATGACTCTCGGATCGTTCTGGATCTGAAGCGGAGGCCCCTCAGCGATCTTCTCGCCGAAATTGAGGACCACGACCTTATCACTCAAATTCATGACCATGCGCATGTCATGCTCCACCAAGAGCACTGTCATGCCATCCCGCCTCAAGGCCCTTACAAGCTCCATGATATGGTCAGACTCCCCTGCTGTCAGCCCGGCGGCACATTCGTCAAGGAGGAGTAATCTGGGCTCCGTCGCGAGGGCCCTTGCTATCTCAAGCAATTTAATCTGCCCGTAGGCAAGATTTGCGGCCTCGTCCCTCGCTTTATCAACCAGGCCGACTCTTTCCAGCAAGCGTATGCTGTACTCTTCCATTTCCTTGTTGTCTTTGCGCGAATGGGGACTGCTCCACAAGCCGCCAAGAAAACCGGACCGTCCATGCATGTGCCTTCCTATCAAGACATTTTCAAGAACCGTCATATTCACGAAGATCTGTGGCACTTGAAACGTTCGTGATAACCCTATAGCTGCTCTGTCGTGGGTGCTTAACGCATTCAGTTTTTTGTTTAGGAAATGCATTTCACCCGATGACACCAAATCCAGTCCGGTAATAAGATTGAAAAGCGTTGTTTTGCCCGCGCCATTGGGGCCTATGACAGCAACGATAGTTCCCAGCGGGACATCGAAGGAGACATCATGCACTGCCGACAGGCCTCCGAAACGTTTGGTCACCCTTTTGATTGAGAGAATAGGCTCACTTTTCCCGGTATTTTTCATTTCGTTCCAGCCAGATTTCGAAAATACGAGGGGATACCGCTTAGAATTGGTGCTAACCCTCGCGGCATAAACATCATCACTGCCGCCAGGATTAAACCGTAAAGCAACACCTCCAACCCTTCGTAAGCTCGTAAATATTCGGGAAGAAAAGTCAGAATCATGGCGCCCAATATGGGTCCCCAGAAATTCCCTATCCCGCCTATTGCGACCATCGTAAGCAAAAGAACGGAGTTCATGAAACCAAACGTCTCGGGGGCCGTGAAATTCAAGTAGTGAACATAGAGCGTTCCCGAAACCGCTGCATAGGCACCCGACAGAACAAAGATCATCAATTTGTATTGAAAGGTCTTTATCCCCATCGTTTCAGCAGCGACTTCACTGGTATTAATTGCCTTCAAAGCCCTCCCAACCCTGGAGTTGGCAAGGTTCATCGCTCCGACCAAACCCAGGGCAGCAAATCCCCAGATAAAGTAATGGTTTTTTAAGGGTGTGTCGATGCGGAATGATCCGACTGAAAAACTCGGTACATTGATCAGACCCGACGGACCACCCGTCAGGCTGTCAACCTGAACAAACAAAATGTGAATAATAATCCCTACACCGAGGGTCGCCATTGCGAGATAGTGGCCTCTGAGCCGAAGGGTGGGAAACCCGACAATCAATGCAACCAGGGAGGTCCCAAAAATGGAAGCAAAAAGGCCAAAAACAGGTGGCCAGCCAAACTTGGCCGTAAGCACTCCGGAGATATAGGCTCCAAGACCCCAGAATCCAGCGTGCCCGAGAGATAGTTGCCCTGCATAACCCATGAGGAGATTTAAGCCCGTACAAATGAGCACATGAATTCCCGCAAAACCCATGATGTTCATCATGTACAGGTTAGGTGAGATTGCCGGAAAAAATGCGACAACGGCAAGAAAGATAGCGAGCTTGAGGCCTGTCCCAAACGATAATGCCGCGCTAGATTTTGGCAATTCTTTCCCTCCCCGTCTCTCCTAGAATCCCTGAAGGCCGCACAAAAAGTATCAGAATCAGGCAAAGGAAAGCGACAACATCACGATACCCACTGGTTCCCCAGCCGGCTGCAAACGCTTCTACAATTCCCAGGATCAATCCTCCTAAAAACCCCCCGTACACGTTTCCCATACCTCCAAGGATTGCGGCACAGAAGCCCTTGAGTCCCATCATCGTTCCATGATCATAGGAGGTCAAAGTAACGGGAGTCAGAACTACTCCGGCGATTGCCCCAATCCCGGCGGCAATTCCGAAAGAAAGCGTGCTCGCCCATCTTACGGGAATACCAACAAGAGAGGCTGCTACTTTGTCTGCCGCTGCAGCCCGCATGGCCGTTCCTAATGTAGTTTTTTCCAAAAAGAATCGCATGAATAGCATCACTGCGAAACTGATCAACACAATCCAGATCGCCTGGGGAATCAGGGTCGCACCCAAAATAAACAGGGGCTTTTCTCCTGTAAATGCAGGTAAGTCTTTCGCAAATTTACCCCAAATCATCATCACAGCGCCCTTCATCGCAATCGCCAATCCGATCGTTATGATGATAAGGTTCAACACTTTCGGATCCCTGCAAAATCCGAAAGTCAATTTTTCGCAAATGAAACCGATAATCAATGAAGAGATCACCGCGAAAGCAAAAACCATTGGTAAAGGCCACCCCCAAGATTTGAAAACGACCGCAGCAATCATTCCGCCGAGCATTACGAATTCCCCTTGAGCGAAATTGATCGCCTCAGTCGCGTTGTAGACCATACAGAAACCCACCGCAACGAGCCCGTAAACACTCCCGATCATCACGCCCGAAAACATAAACTGGAGTAATTCGCCCATCAAAATTCCTTTCTTGAGACTGCTTTACCCTCTAATTCCAAACCTGTCTCACTTATCAGGCTGGATTCCAAGAAGCTTATCAATCCTGGAACCCAGCCCAACCATCACCGTGTTTCTGCACCCATAAGCATCTTCCACTCGCCCTTGCGCCACTCAAATATGACTGCGTCTTCCTTCACCAGCCCATAGTGTCTTTTCGGACTGAATTTGTATACCCCATTGGTTCCTACGAAGTTGAGGTTTTCTAGCGCATCACGGATTTTGGCTTTGTCAAAGCTCTTTGCTATTTTCAAGGCTTCAAACGCCATCAGCATACCGTCATACGCTTCCGCCCCGTAAACGTCAGGTTCAAAACCATATTTGGCCTTGTGATCCTCCATGTATTGGAGAATGACTTTTTTGCACGGGTCGTTCTCCGGCAGTTGCGGACCGACCGGGTATCGTAAAGATGACAGGACACACCCCTCGGCCGCCTCACCAGCCATGTCCATGAACCTTGGTACAACGTATCCAAAACCTGACATAATTATTTGCTTCATTCCCATCTGGCGCGCGTTTTTCATGATTACGACACCTGAAGGCGCAACCGTCCAGAACAGAATAAGCTCTGGTTCAGCACTTCTAATTCTGGTTAGCTGAGGCGTCAAATCCGTGGCATTCATATCAAACTCTTCCCATGCCACAACCTTAATTCCCGACCCTGGTTCCTGCAAACGCAGCTCATCCCGTGCACTCTTTCCGAACCCCGTCGTATCTGACAGCATGGCAACTTTCTTTATTCCTTTTGAGTTCCAGTAGTCGATCGCCTTGCCGACAATTTCCTTGTCTGTCAGATGGGATTTGAACATCCAATGGCTTTCCTCGATCGGTTCCACAATCGCCCGTGCTCCTGAATTTGAGATCATCGGAATCTTGTTGCGATTGGCAATCGGCTTTAGCGCAAGGCTGATCCCACTCATGTTTCCTGCGCCGGAAATAATGTCCACATGGTCCTGGGTAATGAGTCGATTCGCTGCGGCTACCGCCTTGGTCACCTCGCTTGCTGCGTCATACACAGTTAGTTCAATAGGGTGGCCGTTGATTCCGCCTTTCTTATTCATTGATTCGACCATCATTTCGACTGTGGTCTTCATTCGGTCGCCCAAGAAAGCACCCGGTCCCGTGTAGGAAAAAATGCTCCCGATCTTATAAGCCCTCTTCTCTTCCGCTGCACCTGCAAATCCTGATGTAAGAAACGCACAAAGCACCACGCCCCAAAACAAAATCTTCCCCTTCTTCATTCTCGTCCCTCCTTCTAAATAGTTTTCTGATCTGACCCACCTTCGTTTTCGGATATTAACACCTTAAGCGGCATACACACCCATCCGTTCGTTGGGGCTATGACGTCCATCGGGCAATTTGAAAAAGCCACAATACAATCCATTTCCATCCGGAACTCAATGTAATCACCTGGCCTGCTGACCGGTTCTTTGATCCGCCACTCCCCATTGTCAACATCATGCTCCAGGTTCATAAACACATCAAAAGAATCAGGGATTTCTTCTGGAGCTATCCCATGTTTGGCGAGAACGCCGGAAAGAATTTCCCAGCACCCATCGTGGTCCTGATAGCCAAAGGTTTCGTAGAGGCCCCTATTACACATGTGAAGGACCAGTTTGTGGATACCCCCAGGCACGGGCGTGTCAGCGACAATGGTCGCCATGTGGCGATAAGCCGAAGAGTAAATGACGTCGCCAGTGGTCAATTTATCTTTCACTTTATAAGGCTGTCCGGCTCTCATCTGTCGCGCCATAGAGATGCCGTTGCAATTTTTTTCTTTGACATTATGGGCATTAAAAAACACTACATCGGCGACTTGTTTTCCCTCAAGATCGATAATGCGAAGATAGGATCCCTTCCTCACGACCGCACTAAAACCTCGCTTAGGAGGTATTATTTCTTCGTGAATCACCTTCCTAGATTGGCTAAACACGATTGGTTGACGCACCCTTCAAGCCTCAAAGTTAAAAAAGGGGGAAATCTTGCGGGCCTTCACGTTACGCCATGTCCTTTTGCCTAGGACCGATCACCGATTAAGCTTCTTTCAGTTGCTTAACAAGGGTGGAGATATCATCCAACTTATCAATTTCCTCAACAGTCTCTATCACTTGAGTGATCTTGCCTGGTTTCAGAACTGCAGAAGCAAGCGTTTTGAACTTATCTCTCAGTTCTTCTTCGGTGAACGGATTATTTGGAGTTCCTTTCGAGTATTTCATCTTTTTTCGGTATGCTTTCCCATCAGCGGTATTCACCTCCACCTCCGTGGGAATCGCCAGACCCCTCTCCTCGTTGAACACTTGCTCGGCCTCGGGATCAACCTGCATCGTGACCTTGTCTGCGATGGCTTTGGCCGTCGGGTTACGGAAAATGTTTTCGTCAGTCATCCATTCAGGCCCGGGCTTCCTGCTGAGCGCCACCATCGAGAACGCATGGGGCAAACTGAACTGGGCGTCATACATGGTTTCCATTTTCGGACTCGCCAAGAAATCGACTGCTCGTTTTAACGTCTTGACATTTATCGAGCTTATCGCTTGGGCGCTTATTTTGTTTTCACGGATTATCGCTTCAAAGGCATCCACACTCGAATGACCCCAGGTGCAGAGCGGATAGGGTTTATATTTTGTGTCCAAGATATTGTATTTCTCCCCCAGCCCTTCCACCAGCCTGCCAAAATCATGAAAATCCGATCCCATAATCGTCCAGAATCCAGCATCACCATCAAAGATATGCGCAGTGCCTTGTGCTCCATGTCGTGCCATCAACGTCCAAAAGACTCCTGTGAACGTCGTCCATCCAAATACGTTTTTTGAAAATCCCATGGGACGTTCTACGAACTTTTGCATATCGATAGGCAATGGGGCCACCGTACCGGCAAGTCCGTAGGCATGGTATAGCTCTTTAGCCCCTAGGCCCAACAAAGAGCCTGCCACTGTGACGGCATCAAACACCTGCCACGTCGAGGGGAAATAGGTCCTCGCTTTCGAAGGAGAAGGCCAGCAGTACATCATAATTCGAGACCCTATTTCGAAACCCAAAATAATAGCTCGGAGAACTTCCAGCCCTGATTTTTTCATTGCTTGGCCAATACCGAGTGCCGTTGGAACAAGGCAATTCGCCTGATGAGCCGTACCAGCGAAAACGTCGTCCATATCCAACACATTGGCCAGGCTCGAATTTGCCCAGCAGGCAAAAGGGGCGGAAATGATACTTCCATCACCTACGACTGTTGCTTCACCCGCCCCTCTAAACTCTTTTGCCTGCGCTACAATCTGTTTACCGGCCTCTGTTGCGTAACCTCCAAGGGCGCAACCGATTGTGTCGAGCAGGATTATCTTAGTATGCTCAACAACAGACTTCGGAATGCGGACTTTCTCGAAATTCACAACTAGGTCGACTAATTTTTCAGTATAAGTCATAGCTGTCTCTTTCCGATTCAAAGTATCTCGATATATCCTTTTTCCGGCTCCACTTTGACATTATCTCCGGTCTTTAATGCGGTCATTATGTCTGTCTCGAACTGATCCATTGTCGGGATATCTGCAAGGATCGCTACCATCGCAAGAACACCATCAGCCTTCTGGCACAGGATTGCTTTGGGAGCAACGCCGTTGCGCTTGCAATCGGCCGCAACATATGGCGCCAAAGTGGACCCCTTGCTCTGTGGAAAAACAAATATCTTGTCCTTGAAAGACCGGCCTGCATTTGTTCCTACGTTTATAACGCCGTTCTCCCTGTTTACATCTCCGAAGAAGGAGAACGGCTCCTTTTGAACCATTACCTCTGCTTCGATCACTCTACCACCAAGTATTTTATTGCCTTTCACCTTCATGACGCCCACCTCCCTGTATCCACATACCTGCCGGTTATCATCGAATTGACACACTCTTCAGTGCTCCCAAATCGGACATTTACGGTCATCCCGGAACCCGCATAAATGTAATGGGCTGCCTTTGCAGAATTCGTAGCCACCAATTTGGGCTTGCTTACCATGTGATCCCAAGGGGTAAGGGGACCATTACAAACTCCCGTGAGGATCTTTGCCCCAGAAGCCTCTATGATTTGGTCGAGGTCCATCTTTTTCGCGATGTTGAGCATGTCATCACCAATGGCAATGAAAAACCGCTTCTCACTTCGAACCTTCTTGCCTTCCAACATTGCTGCTAAACTCTTCAGCTCTGGAATGGAGAGGTGCGGGCAGCCCAAAAGGACCATATCGACATCTTCTGAGTCCGTGGTATTAAGCTTTCGCCACATATCCTTCATTTCCTTTGCACCGACAACGATCTTTTCCCTTGGCTTCTTCGGACCGAAGGCCTGATCCAAAGTGAGGGCTTCGGGTGTTGTACCGACGATGTGGCACAGCGCCACAGAGCCTGACGTAGCCATGGGTGCAGTTAGATACTTGAATTCCTCGAAGTCGAATCTCTTCTGAACGCCATTTACGACGCAAACTTTTTCCTGCGCTACCAATCCTACATAATAGCCAAACAGGCCGAGCTCCGCATGGTCAAAGCCTTCCATCTTTAATCCAGCATCGGGCTCGAAAAGCAATTCCCCATAGCGGTTTTCGTCGATCATCAAGCCTTCATAAGGCGCTTTCCCGGTCAGCGCACTTATGAAGCATGCCGGCCCTCCTACCCGGGGATTTCGTGCCCCAAAATATGAATTCGTCAGTAAAACGGCCTCCGACCCAAAAAAATTGGAATTCGAGCGAAAGGAAGGCACATTCCCAACCATATAGGGACAACAAGTGAAATTTGGTATAAGCCCCAGCCTCTTATAGTGAACAATGCACTCCTGCCAATAAGGTTCCATCTTTTCTACCCAGTCTCGCTTGATCCCCTGGACCTGCCACCGTTCCCTGTCTACCGGAAAGGGGTGTACTGTGCTGTAGGTCCTAGCCTTTGCACCCTTGCTCATCTCTTTAAGCCACTCAATGGGCTCTCCGGGACTGGTGTGGGTGTTGCTTACATCCACCAACTTCTCAGCCCCATACACCTCAGCCCATTTGACCACCATATCCATCGCTTTGGCGGTGCCTTCCCCGTATTCTCCGTTTAACATCTTTTTTTCTTGGTCTGTCAGTTTCATCATATTACCTCCTCCTCCCGGATTGGGGTTGGATCAAAGAGACCGAATAATGCAGAAAAAAGCTCAACCTTTCAAAAGGGCGAACATGCGTTGGCTCGGTTTTCATTGATTCAAGAGATCGCAGCCTCCCGGTCACTATTTTTTGTGACACTTTCGACTAATTTAATAAACTCCTTTTCTGTAAGCACCCGTTTGAGATCGTGAGACTTCAGCTTTACTTCTTGGAGAACAACCATCGCCTGATCTTCGCTCAGTTCGATCCCCAGCTTTTTCGACCATATCCAAATGTTATCCAGCCCGCTCTTTTTTCCCATGGCAATCTTTGGGGCCTCATGACCCACGAAGTTCGGATGTACTGGAAAAACGGTGGTCGGGTCTTTTTCAAAGACGTTTTTGAACCAGCCGGTCACGATGCCTGACTCGATCGTATAAGCCCCATCACCAATGAAGGGCCTGCATGAAGGTATTTGAACGCCTGAAAGTTCTTGCACCAGCTTAGAGAGTTCGTTCATCTTGCTGTAATTCAGCCCCACATCGATTCCATACATAGTAAGCAAGGCCAGGACCGTCTCCTCCATGGGGGTGTTGCCCGCTCTTTCACCAAGGCCGAGCACGGTGGAGTGAATGACCTCCGCCCCTGCCAAAACCGCATTGATAGTGTTTGCGACACCCATCCCAAAATCGGAGTGGAAATGAATTTCCAGGGGTTTGGTCACTCTTTCCTTCACCTTCTTTGTGAAGTAAGTTGCGGCGTGAGGCGAAAGAACCCCGAAGGTATCAACCAGGGTGAACGCATCCATGTGTCCCTCGGTAGCCACACGGTCGACAAGATTCAAAAGCCATCCGAAATCCGACCTCGTTGCATCGATGGTGAAGAAAACCGTATAAAGACCTTTTTCTTTTGCATGCGCCGTGGCCTTGATGGATAGATCAATGGCTTTCTCGAGAGGCCACTGATACCCTTGCTCGATCAGGTGCTTGCTGGCCGGAATCTCAATGACGATGCCTTTGACACCGCAGTCGGCCGCCAGCTCAACATCCTTGACCATACATCGGCTGAAACAAAAAATATCGGACGGCAAATTCCTCTTAACAATCTCCCTGATAGCCTCCTCGTCCCGGGGCGAAACAGCCGGCATGCCGGCTTCAATACGGTGCACCCCCACTTCAGCGAGCTTTTCCGCTATACGAATCTTATCGTCCTTTGTAAATATGATTCCCGCTTGTTGTTCTCCATCGCGGAGGGTGATGTCATGGATCTTGACATTCTTCGGCGGGCTAAACCCCTTTCTCACCTCATCCAGGAAGTTCCATTCACTCACAAACCAGTTTTCAGTCTTCCATGGGTGATTTGTTGAAGATGACTTGCTCATGCCTTTTTCTCCTTCTCCATTTTCTATTCACCTTTTCCGTTGACCTGGCGATGGCATCCCGAGCAATGGCTGAGAATCGCTTCCGCTCTTTTCATTTCGATGACCAGGGACGCTCAGAGAGCCATGGTGAGGAGTTCCGTAATGTCCATAACTTTTATGGCATGCTCTTTGCCCAGAGATTTCACTCCGTCACCAAGGGTAATATTGCAGAATGGGCATGCCGTGAGCAGGATTTCGGAGCTCGTGTCGAGTGCCTGGCGAACTCGTCTCTCTGCTATGGCCTGCGAGGAGACCAGGCCTTTTGGCGGTTCCATCCACATTCGACCCCCGCCCATACCGCAACAGTCACTGTCTGCCCTGGCATTTTCCATTTCCCGAAGCGTCACCCCCGGAATTCTCTTGATCAGCCTCCTTGGTTCCTCAAACACCTCACTATGCCTTCCCAAATAACATGGGTCATGGTAGGTCACGGTTTTGTTCACTGTTTTCGACAACTTCAGTTTCCCTTCATCCATGAGTTCGTTGAGTAACTGCACATAATGCTGAACCTTTAACTGCTTTACCTCTTCGGGATATTCGTGGGTAAAACTGTAAAAGTCGTGAGGATCAGCCGTGACAATATGGGTGATTCCGGCTGCCTTAAACATCTCCGTATTGGCCTCCGACAGGTAGGCAAAAAGCCCGGTTTCGCCCATTCTTCTGGCTTCATGTCCGCTGCATGTTTCGTTGCGGAGAATCCCGAAATCAACGCCTGCCCGTTTGAGGAGTTTACTCAGGTTCTTTGCTATCTTTTGACCCTGCGAGTCGTAGGAACAAGCGCATCCCACATAGTACAGCACATCCACTTTACGATCCGATGAGGCAAAAGGGATATCAAGCCCCTCGGCCCACTTCGTCCTTTCATGAGAAGGATTGCCCCAGGGATTGCCCCGCACATGCATGTTTTTCAAAACGCCGACCTGGTCAGGCATAGGCCCTAACATTTTCTCCACCAGGAGGTATTCGCGGGCCTTTTCAAAAATCTCCGCCAGCGGCAAGGCCCGCGAGACCTTTTTGCACATGGCGACGCATTTCCCGCAGGTGGTGCATGAATACACCAAGTCCCGCAGTTCCTCATTGAGTGCTCCCCACTTCAAGCCGTAGTATATGGCTCGATTGATTCCAAAGGGTCCTTGCGTGACCCGTGAATCGACGATGGGGCACACCGTGTTGCAAAAATGGCACTTTTCGCATGAAAGAAGCGCCTGACTCAGTTCTTTCTCCAGATTGACTTCGAGCTGTTCCTGGTTCATCATACTTCTCCCTCAAGGTTTCCACGATTCAGGATATTGTTCGGATCAAATAGCTGTTTCATTTTCCTGATCAGCTCATAGCTGAATTCGCCATATTTTTCCCGATAGAAGGGCACCCTGTAAGGAAGCCAGCC
>Ga0209270_1000647_pt1 | contig 66884 bp, 51 predicted proteins | sample MTBAKSrepl1MetaG_FD_187456 | JGI IMG/M metagenome (GOLD analysis project Ga0209270, IMG submission 187456) | Enrichment culture microbial communities from Arthur Kill intertidal strait, New Jersey, USA, that are MTBE-degrading - MTBE-AKS1... | ecosystem: Environmental > Aquatic > Marine >... | reverse complement strand
ATAAGGAGAGTCAGGCAACTGCGCACTCAAATTCAAACAGCAGCGCGTTCCATCGCCAAAGTGGATCCAGGAGTCAATGTCAAAGAACGTATGAAATCAGGTGCAAAAACTTAACCGGACATTAATGAAACAAACTCGAATGCCCAAATGATCAAAAATTCAAAACAGGTCAATGAACGTCCAGCGAAGAGCCAATTCAGTCTCGAACATTTGGATTTCGACCATTTGAAATTGTTTCGAATTTCGGATTTCGTGCTTCGTATTTATTGCCATTCACGGACTGCACTGGAGGAGCCCATCCCATCGCGCTCAAGAGGGTGGAGCATTCATCACGTAATATATGCCTAAACGCAAAGACATCCGTAAAATCCTCATCATCGGATCGGGCCCCATCGTAATCGGCCAGGCGTGCGAATTCGACTATTCCGGAACCCAGGCCTGCAAGGCCCTGATGGAAGAAGGATATGAGGTGGTGCTGGTCAACAGCAACCCCGCCACCATCATGACCGACCCGGGTACGGCGCACCGGACCTACATCGAACCCATCACCCCTGAATTCGTGGCCAAGATCATCGAGCGGGAAAGGGTGCAGGCCGTGCTCCCTACCCTGGGCGGGCAGACGGGCCTCAACACGGCCGTGAAGGTCGCGGAAAGCGGTATTATGGAGCGGCTGGGGGTGGAGATGATCGGCGCTTCCCTTCCCGTGATCAAGAAGGCGGAAGATCGGGAACTTTTCAGGGATGCCATGGTGCGCATAGGCCTGAGCGTTCCCCGCAGCGGGATAGCGAGAACCATGGGCGAGGCCAGGGAGATCGCGGACCGTATCGGATACCCCGTCATCATCAGGGCCAGTTTCACACTGGGGGGGATAGGGGGCGGCATCGCATACAACAGGGAGGAGATGGAGACGCTTGCCGGCGAAGGGCTGGAGGCGAGCATGATCTCCGAGATCATCATGGAGGAGTCCCTCATCGGCTGGAAGGAGTATGAGCTGGAGGTGATGAGGGATTTCAAGGACAATGTGGTCATCATCTGCTCCATCGAAAACTTTGATCCCATGGGCATCCACACCGGAGACAGCATCACCGTGGCCCCGGCGCAGACCCTTACGGACCGTGAATATCAGAAGATGAGGGACGCCGCGATAGCCATCATCAGGGAGATAGGTGTCGAGACCGGGGGTTCCAACATCCAGTTTGCCGTTCGTCCTGAAAACGGGGAGATGATGGTCGTCGAGATGAACCCAAGGGTGTCGAGGAGCTCGGCCCTTGCATCCAAGGCGACCGGCTTCCCCATTGCGAAGATTGCCGCCAAGCTGGCGGTCGGATATACCCTGGACGAGATCTCAAACGACATCACCAGGGAAACCCTCGCTTCCTTTGAACCCACCATCGATTACTGCGTGGTGAAGATACCGAGGTGGACCTTCGAGAAGTTCCCGGGCGCCGAGGACCGGCTGACTACTGCCATGAAGTCCGTGGGGGAGACCATGGCCATTGGCAGGACCTTCAAGGAGGCCCTGCAAAAGGCGGTGAGATCCCTGGAGATCGGCCGTTTCTGCCTGGGGTCGGCACTGGGACGGAACCCTTCAGGACCCGCGGACATGCATGAGATCGAAAAGAACCTACTGGAGCCCAATTCGAAGAGACTTTTCTACATACGGGATGCACTGGAAAGCGGAATGTCTCTGGACAGGATCCATGAGCTCACCCGCATCGATCGCTGGTTCCTGTACCAGCTCCGGCAGATTCATGAGGCCGAAAAGCACTTGATGGAGATATCCAGGAGAGGCGTTGCCCCAGATCTGTGGGAGCCTGAGTTCCTCAAGAGGGTAAAGGAATATGGGTTCTCGGATGTGCGGCTGGCGGAGCTTTTCCAGATCCAGGAAGAAAAAGTCAGGCTCACCAGAAAGGAAAAGGGCGTATCCCCTGTTTACAAACTCGTGGATACCTGCGCCGGTGAGTTCGAGGCTTATACCCCCTATTACTATTCCACTTATGAACAGGAAAACGAGATCCGAAGCAATCCCGGGAGAAAGGTGATCATCCTGGGGGGCGGCCCCAACCGGATCGGCCAGGGGATCGAGTTCGATTACTGCTGCGTGCAGGCCTCCTATGCCCTTCGCGAGATGGGCATCCAGAGCATCATGGTCAACAGCAACCCCGAGACGGTGAGCACGGATTACGACACCTCGGACCGGCTTTATTTCGAGCCCCTTACCAGAGAGGACGTGCTCCACATTGTGGAGCAGGAAAGTCCCGAGGGGGTTATCGTTCAATTCGGGGGGCAGACCCCGCTGAACCTTTCCGTGCCGTTGGCCGAGGCCGGTGTTCCTATCCTGGGCACAAGCCCTGAAAACATCTATAGGGCCGAGGACCGCGACCATTTTCAGAAAATGCTCAAGAAGCTGAACATCCTTCAGCCTCCGAACGGAATCGCCACGAATGAAGAAGAAGCCCTGAATATCGCGGCGGAGATCGGGTACCCCGTCGTGGTAAGGCCTTCCTTCGTGCTGGGCGGCCGCGCCATGGAGATCGTCTATGATCGTGCGGATCTGGAATTCTACATCCGGAACGCGGTCCAGGTCTCTCCGGGCAAGCCGGTCCTCATCGATCGTTTTCTGGACCACGCCGTGGAAATCGATGTGGATGCGATTTCAGACGGAGAGCTCACGGTGATCGGCGGGATCATGGAGCACATCGAGGAGGCCGGGATTCACAGCGGGGACAGCGCATGTGTGCTCCCCCCCATTTCCCTGAAGTCCCGCATCATCGAGGAGGTCAAGGTCCATACAAAGGCCATGGCCCGTGAACTGAATGTGATCGGTCTCATGAACGTGCAGTATGCCGTCAAGGACGGCCGCATATACGTCCTGGAAGTAAATCCCAGGGCATCCAGAACAGTCCCTTTTGTGAGCAAGGCCACAGGGGTTCCCCTGGCAAAGCTCGCCACAAAGATCATGATGGGGAACCGTTTGAAAGACCTGGGACTTCCGGAAGAGGTAACCCCCTCGTACGTTTCCGTCAAAGAATCGGTATTCCCGTTTGCGCGTTTTCCCGGGGTGGACACGCTTCTCGGACCTGAAATGAAGTCAACAGGCGAGGTCATGGGCATTGACCAGAGTTTCGGGCTCGCCTTTGCCAAATCCCAGTTGGCTGCCGGGCAGAAACTGCCCCTGTCGGGCACCGTGTTCATCAGTGTCAAGGACGGGGATAAACCGGCTATTCTGAAAACTGCGGCCCTCTTTCGGGACATGGGGTTCGGAATTGCGGCCACAAAAGGCACCTCAGCCTATCTGTTTAGCCATGGGGTTCACGCTCAGGAAGTCAAGAAGGTGGGGCAAGGAAGGCCTCACGTTGTCGATATGATGAAAAACGGTGAGATCCAGCTCGTCATCAACACGACAGGGCACAAGAAGGCCGTTTCCGAATCTTCCGTGATCAGGCGGACCGCACTGACTCTCTGCATTCCATACACCACGACTCTTGCCGGTGCGCAGGCAACGGTTCTCGGCATCCAGTCCCTTCGAGAGGGTCAGGTCCGGGTAAAGACGCTTCAGGAATTCCACCGGATGGATTCCTTTATCCACCGGTTCAGGGAATGAGGGGAAAGTAAGCAGTCCCGCGAAACAACACACGGGATCTACGCTTCGCTTCGATAGGCAGTGAGCAGCAAGACGGCGTAAGAGTTGTAGGATGGGCATAGCGAAGTGAAGCCCATCGATTCGGGGGTTGTAGCACAAGGAATGATGATGAACAGGGTTGACCCTGGGAGTCAAAAAGAGGACTTATTGTGAACATTGGGCATTCTACATTGGACATTGGACATTGGACATTCCCTGAGGATCGTCCCCGCGAGGAATGCGGCATCTTCGGGGTCTTCGGCAATGAGGATGCCGCGAAGCTCACCTACTTCGGCCTTTATGCCCTTCAGCACAGGGGGCAGGAGAGCGCCGGCATTGTGGTCTCCGACGGCAAGAGTGTGATGGAGCACAAGGCTATGGGGCTTGTGCCGGAAGTTTTCAATGAAACGATTCTCAAAGGTTTAAAAGGAAACATGGCGCTCGGACATGTCCGGTATTCCACCACCGGATCGAGCCTGCTGGTGAATGCCCAGCCTCTCCGGGTTCAACACTCCGGAAAGAGCCTGGCCGTCGCGCACAACGGCAATCTCGTGAATGCCCGCAGCATCAGGGCCCAACTTGAAGAAGAGGGGTCGATCTTTCAGACCACCATGGACAGCGAAGTCGTCCTCCATGTCATTACAAAGGCCATCCGGAAGGGTCTGGAGCATGCCATGCTGGAGACCATAGCCCACGTCAAGGGGGCCTACTCCATGGTCGTGATGACCGAAGATTCGCTGATTGCCGTCCGCGACATACACGGATTCCGCCCACTCTGCCTGGGCCGTCTGAATCAGGGCTATGTCATCGCCTCTGAAACCTGTGCGCTCGATCTCGTGGAAGCGGAATACGTGAGGGATGTGGAGCCTGGAGAAGTTCTGATCATCAATCGGCATGGGCTGCAGTCCATCCGGTCCGAGGAGAAGAGCAACCGGAAGGCCCAGTGCGTCTTCGAGCTCATCTACTTTGCCAGGCCGGACAGCGACGTCTTCGGTGAGAATGTATACCTCTTCCGCAAGCGACAGGGCCGGATTCTGGCGGAGCAGTTCCTCATGGATGTGGATTTCGTCATGCCTTTTCCAGACTCGGGAAACTACGCGGCAATCGGGTATTCGCACGCCTCCGGGATCCCTCTGGAGATGGGAGTGATCCGAAATCACTACGTGGGCCGTACCTTCATACAGCCTTCCCAGAGCATGAGGGATTTCGGGGTAAAGGTGAAGCTCAATCCCGTCAAACAGGTTCTGAAGGACAAAAGGGTGCTGGTAATCGAAGACTCCATTATCCGGGGTACGACTGCCCGCACGAGGATCAAGAATCTGCGTAAGATCGGCGCCCGTGAGATCCACATGCTTGTCAGTTGTCCTCCTCACCGCTTTCCATGCCATTATGGAATCGACTTCTCAACGCGGGGAGAGCTTATTGCCAGCCATAAGAGCGTGGAGGAGATCAGGGAGTTCATCGGCCTGGACAGTCTCGCCTATCTCGGGATCGAACAACTCGTGAAAGCCTCCCACATCCCAAGGGAGGAACTCTGCCTTGCCTGCTTTGACGGGCATTATCCCGTACCGGTCGACGAAAGCTTCTCCAAGGGTTGTTTTGAATAGTTCCATCCCAATGCTCCGCCGCACCGATTCACATTGATGGGTTTCCCCCGGCTTAGAACCTGCCGGGGTCTCCCCATCCTACTCAATGTCCTCTTTCTTCTGACTTCTCGTACGAATAAACCTCCAGAGACGAACGTCGAACATCGAACGTCCAACATCGAATGAAATCAGGGAGAAGAAGTGCAAGTGTCTGCGCGGGGAGGCTGGTCTGTCTGCTTACTGCCTACTGCTTTCTGATTTCCCTTTGTCATGAAGATCGTAGAGGACGCCGGTGGTATGGTAAATGGAGAGACCCAGGACGTGTATAAGGTTCCTGAATGCGGGGGGGAGCAGATTGTATTCCTTGTACAAGGCTTCCACATCGAGGGGCCTTGTTTGCAGATCCTTCGTCCCGGTCACATAGGCGTAGCGGGGTTCGTGGCCCATGTCCGCGAATGGAATGTATCCGAAGACCGATTCCTTACCCATCGACAATAACGGCAGCCGGCCGGCCCGGCTTTTTCCGACCACCATCGCCTCTCCATCAAGGATCACGGAAAGCTCTTCGCTTTTAGAGCCTTCTTCAAAAACTCTGGTTGGGAACCCGGAGTCGTCGGGCAGGCGGTCATGAGATGTGAAGACTTCCGCCGCCCTGTCTGTGATTTTGGACAATCTGCGGTCCAACTCGAGGAGAACCATTTGGAAATCAGGCGTGAGGGAGGTGAAGATCTTGCTCAAGCGTTCCGTGTCGAGTAATCCCAGCCGGACGTCTTTCAGAGCGCGGACATGCGCCGTTCTGGTCTGGTCATGAAAAAGCAGCGACCTGAACGACCCGATGAAGCAGCCCTGCTGCAAGGTGGCGACCATGAGCGTTCCGAAGGATGTCTCTCTGTTCACGCTCACCGCACCTTCCAGGATTACCCAGATCCACTTGCCGTGCGCCCCCTGCCTGAGGATCTTTGCGCCTTTCCGAAATTCCTCCTCTTCAATCACGAAAGAAAAATCGATCGGCGGCCCCTGGATCGTCCCGAACGACCCTTCCTGGACGCCGTTTTCCACGTTTTCTCCGGAGTCATGAAAAAAGGGACGGGGTCCGAGTTTTCTTATATCCCCACTATCCAGCAGACGCAGGGCATCCAGAACGATCTGCATGCCGGACTTCTTGATCAGCCGGGCCGTGTGCACTTCTCTTTCCTCGAATTCGAATCTCCCTTCCGCCCAGCCGAAAAGGGGGTTTACGGCTTCGAGGCCGCTCAGATCTCCGCATGTAGCATATATCGGATTGCCTTCTATAAAATGGATAATGCCGGGGTAAGGATAGTAGGGGGTGGTGATACGAAGGATCCCCGTGCTACTGTTGCCGCCTAGAATCTGGAATATATCGGCAAGACAGGTGAAGCCCAGGTTTCCTTCCAAAGTCGGCTTTTCCGCCATGGTTCTGTTCCTACTGAGACCACTTGAGCTCTTGTTCAAGGTGTCGGAGAGTCAGAGACAGGATCTTTTTAAGGGTATCAGCGACACCCTTGCCTTTAAGGGCGCTGGCCTGGAATGACGGCACTTTCAGCTTGCTGTTCAGATCCTTCTCCATAAGCTCCAGGGGCATGATCGGGATCCCCTGTTCGGCCAGATCCCTTTTGTTGAACTGCATAACCAGGGGGATTTTGAAAATGCTCATGTTCTGTCCTTTAAGATTCTGCTGGAGGTCCTGGAGGGAAACGGCATTCGCCTTTCTCCTCACTTCCAGGGAATCGGCCACAAACACGACGCCATCCACATTCTTGAGAACCAGTTTTCTGGTGGAGCTGTACTTCGCTTGCCCGGGCACCGTGTAGAGCTGAACCTTGACATCGCAGCCCTTGATCTTTCCCAGACCGATAGGCAGGAAATCGAAATAGAGCGTGCGGTCTCCCTTGGTATCGATGGAGATCATCTCACCGGTGGTGAATTTCTTGCCCGCCCTGTAAATGTACTGAAGATTGGTTGTCTTTCCTCCCCTGCCCGGGCCATAGTAGACGATTTTGCATTCGATCACCCTGTCTTTTGCATTGAAAACGGCCATACTTCAAGTTCCGTTCCCCGGTATTCCCGGATTAGTGTTCTATTCTCAATTATCGTTACGGCACATCAACCGGATCGCAGTGATTGCACAGCGCGTAAAACCTTATTCGGGGCTATGGAGTTCTCCGCCATAGATGGTGATGAACTGTCTCAAGAAGCGGATCTTCTTTTCTTCAATGCCAAGGAACTGAATGCCCGTCTCGTAGTTACCGTTCGGTCTCTTCTTCGAAAAGGTGACCCTTCCCTGGATATCCATCAGTTCATCTTCAAGGGCAACCGTCATGGAAACCGAATACGAAGTATCTAATGCGTCGCGGGTTTCCAACAGTATGCCCCCCTCGCTCACATTCAAAGTCCTGCCCATTCCTTCGCAAACGACGCGGTTCTTGTCGTCATGGCAAACGTACGATACGAGGTTATGAGATCCGGTTCTGGGATATTGCCTTTTTTCCCCTTCCATTTACACTTCCCCTTCCGGTGAACGCATTTTTGGGATTATCCTCATTGCCGGACACAAACAATCGCCTGAACTATAGATCATTGCGAGAATTGAATCAACTCCCTTCTCATTGATTTATATCATTCATCATTTCGAAAAGATGACTTCATCGCCGCTTAAATCTTACGAACAGCGGAGATGCCGGAGAAATGCATGGGCTGTGTCAGTCGTGAAAAATGATCAATGACAAATGATAGATGATCAATGTTGTTGCGGTATCGTCTACATTTTTGTAATTTTGGAATCGGTGAGAGACAGGAAGGAGCTGAATCGATGGCAACAAAGCGAAGCGGAAATGAGCCCGACAGGATCTCATGCCTTTACGAGATTACGAAGGCGATCCATGGCACCTTTGACCTGAGAAAAGCTCTTTATGAGGTGCTCGATCTCCTTTCGGGCCATATGGAGATGAACAGGGGGTCCATCACCCTCCTGGATTCTGAAACAAAGGAGATCCGCATCACGGTAGCCCACGGCATCTCCCCTGCTGCGAAAACCCGAGGGAAGTACAAGCTTGGGGAAGGGATCACCGGCAGGGTTATCGAATCGGGTCGTCCCATGGCAGTCCCCCATCTGGACGAAGAACCTCTCTTTCTGGACAGGACAGGGGCGCGAAGTCAGATCGACAAGTCCAAAATGTCCTTCTTCTGTGTTCCGATCAAGGAGGGGCAAAAGGTGATCGGCGCACTGAGCGTGGACCGGCTGTTCAAAGCGCCTGCGACCATGGATGACGATCTCCGTTTTCTTACCATTATCAGCAGCCTCATCGCACAGAAGGTCCTCCTGCTTCACCAGATAGAAAAAGAGAGGGAACTGCTCAACGCGGAGAATCTGCGGCTCAGACAGGAATTGGGGAAGAAATACAGCTTCAGCAATATCATCGGGAACAGCAGAAAAATGCAGGAGGTCTTCTATCTTATCACTCAGGTGGCCAAGAGCAATGCGTCCGTTCTTCTGCTGGGGGAGAGCGGAACCGGCAAGGAACTGGTCGCCAATGCCATACACTACAACAGCCTTCGCGCCGGAAAACCCCTCGTCAAGGTCAATTGCGCCGCCATCCCCGCTAATCTCGTGGAGGCAGAGCTCTTCGGTTATGAAAAAGGGGCCTTCACCGGTGCGAATCGGCAAAAGGAAGGCAGATTTGAACTCGCCAGCGGCGGCACCATCTTTCTGGATGAAATCGGCTCTCTTGCGCTGGAGAGCCAGGGCAAGCTGCTGAGGGTGTTGCAGGAGAGGGAACTGGAGAGGCTGGGCGGGACAAGAACAATCAAGGTCAATGTGCGTCTGGTCGCAGCGACGAACAAGAATCTGGCAAACGCAGTCGAGACAGGAACCTTCAGAGAAGATCTCTTCTACCGCCTCAATGTCTATCCCATATTCATGCCTCCCCTGAGGGACCGCGAAGCGGATATTCTGCTGCTGTCGGACTATTTTCTGGTGAAGTACGCAAGAGAATACGGAAAGGACATCAAGCGGATTTCAACGCCTGCCATCGACGCCCTGGTTCAGTATCACTGGCCGGGGAACGTCCGGGAACTCGAGAACTGTATAGAGAGGGCAGTGCTTCTTTGTGACGACCAGGTGGTCCACGGCTATCATCTGCCCCCCACACTCCAAACGGCCGAACAGACAGGCACGCAGCAGTCGCAGTCCCTGGAAGAGGCCATGGAAAGATATGAGAAGGAACTGCTGATCGATGCTCTGAAGACCAGCCGGGGGAACATCAGGCAGGCTTCAAAGTCGCTTCACACCACAGAGCGGATCTTCGGGTATAAGGTCAAGAAGTACGACATCAATCCAAGGCAATATCGTTGAAGCCGGGTTTAACCGGGAAGAGCACGAAGAGTTGTCAACCGGGAGCATGATATTCTTGTGCTCGAAACCTTCCCGCTTATATCCCTCAAGCCGCTTCAACCCTTAAGTTGACTCCGGTCGAGAGGTCCTCTATAAAGGCTCTCAATACAGAACAATTCAGTAAGTTGATGCTTTTCTCTGTGCCGCGGGCGCAGCAGCCAAATTCAAGGGAGAGATACGGCAATGGATGGAATCGTAGGGGTATACGGGGCCAAGGACAAGAACCTGGTCAGCAAGGCCTATCTGGCAACCGGTGCATGCCAGCACAGGGGCAAGGCGAGCACCGGTCTGGCGGTAGGCACAAGAAAAGGGATATATATCCATAAAGGACTGGGCAGGATTGCGGAGGTGATCGAGCAGAATCTGATCAAGGTCTTTCAGGATCTCGAGCCTGTAGCGGCCATCGGGAACATCGGTTATACCAAGCGAAAAACCGCCGAAAAGGTGAATGTCGAGCCGATAGAAATCCGTGCGAGGAATCCTTCCCGGTACAAGGTGGTCCTGACCATGGATGGATACCTCCTGAAGGAGGAGGATTTGAGGGCGGAGCTGGAGCCCGATTATGCGCTGGACACCGATAATAAAACCGAAATCCTGGGGGCTCTGCTCCACAAGTATATCCTGGAGGAGGGAATCACCTTCGACGCAGGGCGAAAGCTCGTGGACAAGCTGCATGGGAGGGCCACCTTTGCCCTGGTCGCCCTGGTCTATGACGGAAAAGAGACCCACCTCCTTTGTCTCAACGACGACCTGGCATTTGAACCCTTCTGCTACGCAGTGATCGACAACGTCTTCGTTGCCAGTTCAGAGTCATGCTCGCACAGAAGACTGAACGGGAATACCCAGAAGGAGTACGAAGGCGCAGAGATGACCCTCTGCTCGTCAAAAGGGTGCGAAACGAGGAGGTTGAAGAACGGCGGCGGCTTGCCCGATGTCTTCCAGGGCGTTTATTTCGGCAGCGTGGGCTCGATTTTCAAGGGGAAGGAGATCTTTCAACTGAGAAGGGAACTCGGCCTCGGGCTGGTGGAGTACTACAAGAGCTCGAAAGCCGACATTGTGATCCCCAACCCGGAATCAGGATGGGGCGTCACCGTCGGAGTTGCGGAGGGTTTGAAAAAGCAGCTTTTTCCTGCGCTGATCAAGCTTCCTCAGGCCGTGAGGACCTTTCAGGAAGGCGTGCGTAAGACGCGCCATCAGGAGGTGGGTCTCAAGTTCGGCGGGATCGACTCCCTCCTTCGAGGCAGGAATGTGGCCATGGGGGACGACAGCATCGTGAGAGGGAGTGTGAGCGAGGGCGGGTCTGTCTGGGTAGTGTATAACGCAGGCGCGACCTATATAGAAATGTGGGTTTCCTACGGTCCGATGTTTTTCCCGTCATTTAAGGAATGGCACCGGGGCAGGGAGTGTTTGAACGAACTTGCTGTGCAGAGGGCTTTCAGGGGCGGGACTCCCTATGACAAGTCCCTGGAGGAGATCAACCGCGCCGTCGCCAGGCTCATCGGGGTCGATGAAGTGAAATACAATGACAGGCCCGGCATCGAGCGGGTGACCGGGAGCGGTTCATTCCAGGCCCTGGACGCGAGCTATCCTATCGATGAGGAATATTGGCCCGACTGGCTGAGGGCCGAAGTGGAGAAGTTCAGCCGGTATCGGAGTCGTTGAAGCAGGGCGCCGGGCGTCAGCTTCAGCGCCACTCTTCAGCCTGCAACGAAAGCAGACAGGGATTTCCATTTTTCTGATGAGCACCGGGAGGTGCATTCGAACGAGAGGAGGAAGAGATGATGGCCGACTATATCACAGTGGAAGAGGTGAAGAGGGTCTGCAAGGATCTCAAGATCAGAGACTGGACAAAGCTCAAGAAGGCCGAAGTTCTCCCCAGGGAGGGAAAGGTCATCCTCGCGAAGGTGAATACCTCGAAAATGAAGATTCGCCTTTCGGATTTTTGCACCGGTCTCGAGGTGGAACTGGAGCACGGGTTGCGTTTTGAGGATGCCAATGTGACCAACAATCATCCCATAGTGACAGGGAAGATCGTGATCGCCCATTTGAAGGAGTCCCTGGACTACTACCAGCGTTTGGAGGTGGCGGAACTTGAAGGGGATTTGTTCAAGGCAGTCTCTGCCGGCGACATGAAAAAGGCGAAAGGGTACTTCAAGAGGCTGGCAAAGGCCAGAATGGCCCTTGGAAAGGTCGAGTCCGATCAATTGAAGTAGCAACGGCGCCACTCGTATCGTGCCTCAGAACTTCATTGCTCGAGGCGCGGGAAAGGGTTTGAAAGAAGGTGCCGGGAGCATGGTTGAGCTCCGGGATTGGATATGATGCCGGCAGGTTCCCGCATTGAAGGAAAGGAAAGGGATCCGTCATGGATTTCGTGCTGAAGTTGCTCCTCAGCAACGCCGTCATCATCCTCTCGGTTCAACTTGGGAAAAAGATCCCTGCACTTGCAGGTCTTATTGCCACGATGCCTGTTGCAGGGCTGATTGTGCTGATCTGGCTGTATACGGAGAAAAAAGGCGATTTCGATTTCATGATGCTTTACACACAAGGCGCATTGTGGGGGATCATCCCAAGCATCGCCTTTTACCTGACAGCCCTTTTCTGCTTCAGCAGACACCTTTCGCTGCCTGTCGTTCTTTCCGCAAGTTTCGCTGTGTGGTTTGTGGGCGCCTTGATTCATCAGCGATTGCTCCATTGAGTTTTCCAGCACCCTGCTAATGCTCTTCCCCCTTCCCCAGCCCCTCCGCCAAGGGAGGAAAAGTACTGAGTTCGATGTTGGGTTCGATCTATCCGGTCCAGCCCTCACCTGAGGCAGCGGTTGGCTCGTTGACAGCCACCGGCCCCTGTGGTAGACCAAGTCGTCGAAATATTAATGGCTTTTCCCGATGCAAATTGAGAGCGAGGACATCGCGCACTGGACCTGAGCGACGGTCCATTTTCCCGGAGGACCTACTTCCCTTCAATAGAAAGGAGATCAGCTATGAAAAGATTTGGATGGATTTGTATATCAATTGCAGTGATATTTCTTTTTCTCTCGGCCGGTCCTGTTTCGGCACAAAAGATCACCTGGAAAATGGCAACGGCCTGGCCTGCGGGCACTCAGATTCAATGGGCAGCCGATTTCTTTGCCGAGACTGTGAACCAGATGAGCGGCGGACGGCTGGAGATCAAAAGCTACCCGGCCGGAAAACTGGTGGGAGCCATGGAGGTGTTCGACGCAGCGAGAATGGGAACTATTGACGTCGCCCACGCATCGCCCGCGTACTGGATAGGCAAAATGCCGGCTGGCGCCCTTTTCGGTTATCAGCCTTTCGGCATGGAGGTGCTCCCCTATTTGACCTGGCTCTACGAAACAGAAGGCATGGGGCTCTATTCTGAGCTCTATGCGCCCTATGGGTTCGGATTCGTGGCGCCCTGCGGGATTATCCCTCCGGAGGATCTTGCCTGGTCGAATAAGCCGATCAGGACTCTGGAAGATTTCAAGGGGCTCAAATTCCGGACTTCCGGATATTGGGGGGAGATTCTGACAGAGGCCGGCGCCTCTGTGGTGATGCTCCCTGCGGGTCAGATTTATGAGGCGCTCCAGCGAAACGTGATCGATGCCGGAGAATTCAGCATCCCGAGCATGGACAAGACGCTCTCATTTCACGAAATCGCGAAGTACCTTCTTGTTCCCGGCATTCATCAGCCCTCCACCCTCCTGGATATCCTGATCAGCAAGAAAGCCTGGTCCGGTCTGCCCAAGGATCTCCAGGAACTGGTCAAAGGCGCCGCCCAGGCAGCAACCATGCGCATGCTGACCAACAGCCTTCTGAAGGACATGGCTGCCCTGGAATTTTTCAAGTCCAAAGGGATCACCATCAATTACGTGGACCCGAAGGTCCAAAAAGAGCTCTACGCCAAGGCGGTGGCTCTGATGGATTCCAAGGCGACGAAGGATCCGTTCTTTGCAAAGGTATGGCAATCCCAGCAGAAGTTCAGGCAGGAGTACAAGAAGTACGATGCCATGATGAAACTGCAGTTTGAATGATTTCCGAGAAAATATTTGCCGCAAAGGCATGAAGCGCACCCGGGGCGGGAGCCTATCCCGCCCTCGGATTTATGCCTCTTCAGAACACACAGTTCTTTTCACCGGACAGGACGGAGCCGGAGTCTCGAAGAGGTATGCCCGGATCGAGAAAACGTATGGGAGCAATAGAAAAAATCATAGGGGTGATCGACAGGATCACTGAATGGACCGGCAGAATAGTATCCTGGCTGGTCGTGGTGTTCACCGTAGTGCTCGGCTATGAGGTGGTGATGCGCTACGCATTCAACGCGCCCACAAAATGGGCGTTCGACGTGAGCTACATGCTTGGGGGCTCCTACTTCCTCCTCGGCACAGGCTATACCCTTCTCAAGAAAAAGCATGTGAGGATAGACATATTCTACGCGCTTTTCTCCACCCGGAAAAAAGCCCTGGTGGATATGATTTTCGATATCGTCTTCTTCTTTCCTCTCTGGGGAGTGCTTCTCTATTCCCTCATCCCATATGTCTACATTTCCTGGATCATGGACGAGCGTTCAATGCAGGGCTACTGGATGCCCATCCTTTATCCGTTCAAGACCGTTATGCCGGTGGGAATCTTTCTGCTGCTGATCCAGGGGGTCGCGGAGTTCCTGAAATCAGCCCTGGTTCTTGCAAGGGGGGGTAAGTCGTGAGTCCCGAGCTCATTGTGCTCTTGATGTTTGCCGGGCTTTTTGTCGGTATCTTTTTCGGATATCCCACCGCCTTCGTGCTGGGCGGTCTGTCCATGATTTTCGGGGTCCTTTTCCTCGGTCCGGAGGTCCTCGGGTTCTTCATCGTGCGGTTGGAGGGCGTCATGAAGAACTATGATCTCCTGGCGGTCCCCCTGTTCCTCTTCATGGGCGTGTACATGGAGAAATCGGGTGTGGCCGAGAAGCTCTTCAGCGCACTCTATCTTCTGCTCGGCGGAACCAGGGGCGGGCTGGGAATTGCAACCATCGTGATATGCACCACGTTCGCCGCTGCAACAGGGGTCGTCGGTGCTTCGGAGATCACCATCGGCCTCATGGCCCTGCCGGCCATGCTCAGCCGGGGGTACAATATCCCCCTTGCCTGCGGGGCAATCTGTGCCGGAGGAACCCTCGGCATCCTGATCCCCCCGAGCGTCCTGATCGTCATCTACGGCCCCATTGCGGGCGTGTCAGTGGGAAAACTTTTCCTGGCGGCTGTCTTTCCGGGTATGCTCCTCTCTTTCCTGTACATGCTCTACATCGCCGTGAGGTGCTATCTTCGGCCCGAAGACGGCCCGCCACTTCCGGAAGCGGAGAGGATGGCCTCCTGGCGGGAGAAGCTCAGTCTCCTTTTCACCTCCGTCATTCCCACTGCGGTATTGATAATGGCCGTACTGGGAAGTATATTCTTTGGAATTGCGGCTGTCACCGAAGCGGCTGCAGTGGGGGCGCTTGCGAGCATACTGCTGGCAGCTATCTATCGTAAGCTGACCTTTTCCCTCGTCAGGGAAGCGTGCATAGGGACTTTACAGATCACGAGCATGATCATGCTGATCGCCGTTGCGGCAGCCTTTTTTTCGACCGTTTTTGTAGCGGTGGGAGGGGATGAGGTCATCAGCAGGCTCTTCCTGAACCTGCCCCTCGGGAGATGGGGGATCCTTATCTCCATCATGATTCTTCTCGTCATCCTCGGCATGCTGATAGACTGGATCAGCATCGTCTTCATCCTTGTGCCGTTGATCACACCCATCGGTGAAGCCCTAGGCTTTGACCCTGTCTGGTTTGCCATGCTGATCATCGTGAACCTTCAGATTTCCTTTCTGACCCCTCCGTTTGCCTACTCCATCTTCTACTTGAAAGGGATCGTGCCTCCTGAGGTGAAAACCACGGACATCTACCGGGGAGTGATTCCGTTTGTGGGGCTTCAGACCGTGGGTCTCTTGACGTGCGTGTTCTACCCCCCCTTTATCACATATCTGCCCAGTCTGATGATCAGGTAATGAGTACTGTGGCATCCGGAGGTGAATGAATTGCGTTATCCCGAAATGATTCGAGTCCGCCAGGTCCTTGATGTCCCGAGGGTGGAGAACATCGAGGAGACGGTTGATCGCGAGCTGGGCTCCCTGAACGGGCTCGGCATAAAGCGGGGCGACAGGATCGCCGTGACCGCCGGGAGCCGGGGGGTCGCCAACATTGTGCGTATTCTCCGCCGTGTCGTTCAAAAGATCGGGGAAGCCGGCGGCGAGCCTTTTCTCATCCCCACCATGGGAAGCCACGGGGGCGGTACGGCAGAGGGCCAGATCGATGTGCTCAAGAGCCTCGGTGTCACAGAGGAGTCCACAGGCGCGCCCATCCGCTCCTCCATGGAGGTGGTGGAGATCGGGAAATCCCGCTTCGGGTTTCCGGTCCTGGTGGACAGGTACGCTGCCGGCGCAGACGGGATTGTGGTGCTCAACAGGATCAAACCGCACACGGAGTTCGAGGGACCGATCGAAAGCGGCCTGATGAAGATGATGGCCATCGGCATGGGAAAACACAAGGGTTGTTTCGAGGTCCACAGGCAGACCGTGCAATTCGGGTACAGGGAGGTCATACCGGAAATAGGTTCCATCATCCTTGGAAAACTCCCGGTTCTTTTCGGGCTCGGCATTGTGGAGAACGTCTATGACGAGACCGCCCTCATCCGGGCCGTTCCTGCGTCGAAAATCCTGGAGACGGAAAAGGAATTGCTCTCCCTGGCAAAGAAGCTGATGGCGAGACTCCCTTTCGAAAAGATAGATGTCCTCGTTGTCGACGAGATGGGCAAGAACGTGAGCGGGACCGGAATGGACACCAATGTGATCGGCAGGATCATGTTTATCGGAGAAAAGGAGCCTGAGCGGCCCAGGATTACCAGGATAGTCGTTCTGGATCTTACGGAAGCGACCCACGGCAACGGGGTCGGAATCGGCCTTGCCGACTACACCACCAGAAGGCTGGTCGAGAAACTCGATCTCTCCGTAACGGCCACAAACGCCATCACGGCCATGACCCCTGAGAAGGGACGAATACCGCTCGCCTTGGCGACGGATCAGGAGGCTGTGAACGCCGCTATTCAGACCATCGGCGCCGTTCAGCCTGAGGAGGCCAGGGTGGTGCATATCCGAAACACTTTGGAACTCGGCGAAATGGAGATCTCCCGTGCGCTGATGAAGGAGGCCCAGGGAAGGGCGGAGATACAACCATTGCGCGAGATCGGGCCGCTGCACTTCGATGCTTCCGGCAATATTCAAAAAGTATGATCCCGTAGCACTGTACATCTATGAAAACGCGCATCTCTTTGTGCTAAACTATCAGTATCGGGCTGCATGGAAGGAGAAATTATGTTTTCTAAAGCCGTAAGACAGGAACTCTGTTCCATTGTGGGTGAAGACTGGTTCCTGGACACCCCCGAGGACCTGGCGACTTATTCCTATGACGCATTTCTGCCCGAGTTCATTCCGGATGGGGTGATCCTTCCTGCAAAGACCGAGCAGGTCTCCAGGATCATGCAGGTGGCCACAAGGGAAAAAATCCCGGTTACCCCGAGAGGGGCAGGGACGAACATCTGCGGGGGGTCCGTGGCAAAGCAGGGGGGGCTTGTTATGGCCTTCAACCGCATGAACGAAATCGTTGAAGTGGACGCTGAGGACATGTGCGCCACGGTTCAACCCGGTGTGGTGAACGCAGACCTCCAGAAGCTTGTTGCAGGCTACGGCCTGATGTATCCGCCCGACCCTGCGAGCATGTTCGTGTCGACTATCGGCGGAAATGTGGCGCTGAACGCGGGTGGTCCGAGAGGAGTGAAATACGGGGTTACCAGGGACTATGTCCTGGGGTTGGAGGTGGTCCTTCCAAGCGGCGCGGTAATCCGGACGGGAGGGAAGTCCCTCAAGAACGTGAGCGGGTTTGATCTGACCCGGCTCATATGCGGTTCGGAGGGCACGCTCGGAATCATCACCGAAATCATCGTGAAACTGGTGGTTCTCCCCTCTGCCAAGGCGACCTTGCAGGCCATCTTTTCAGATCTCAACGACGCCGCAAAAACCGTGTCCGCCATTATCGGCAGCGGAATCGTCCCTACGACCCTGGAACTGATGGACAAGGTCGTCCTGGATGTGATCGGGAGCTACGGTGGCGCCACTTTCCGGAAGGATGCCGAGGCCCTCCTCCTGATCGAGGTGGACGGAGACGCATCCCTAGTGGACGCGCAGGGGAGACGGATCGAGGAATTCTGCCGGGCAAGAGGCGCAGTGGAAGTGCAGAGGGCGAGCACGCAGGCGGAGGCGGATAAACTGTGGCAGGCGAGAAGGAGTGCGTTCGGCGCTGTGGCAAGTCGTCGCCCCAACTGCATCGTCGAGGATGCGACCGTGCCGGTAAAGCAGCTTCCGGAGATCATCCGGAAGATCGTGGAGCTCTCCCAAAGATACCGGTTGAAGATAGGGGTGCTGGCCCATGCGGGCGACGGAAATCTTCACCCCCTGATCATGACGGATCTCCGGGACAAGGACGAAATGGAGCGAATCGAGCGTGCCCTGGAAGAGATGTACGAGACGGCCATAGGAATGGGGGGCACTCTTTCCGGAGAGCATGGAATCGGCATTGCCAAGAAGCGTTTCCTGAAAATGGAATTCAGCGACAGCGCGATGGAAATCATGAAGGGAATAAAGCGGGTTTTCGACCCCGACAACATACTCAACCCGGGAAGTTTTCTGATGTGAGGTGAAAATATGAAGTCCGACGAACTGGCCCATGAATTCAATCAATGTATCAAGTGCGGTCTGTGCATGGCGACCTGCCCGGCATGCAAGGAGCTGCTGCTCGAAAAATACTCACCGCGGGGGAAAGTCCAGTTGGCGAGATACTATGCACGCGGCGAACTGGAGCTCAGCGAGCGCTACAGAGACATTTTTGCAAAATGTCTGCTCTGCGGCGCCTGCGGGGCAACGTGCCCCAGCGGGGTCGATCTGAAGAAGATTTTTCTTGGCATGCGCGAGGAGATCGCGGGGAAGAAGGGTGCGCATCCTTTGACTCTCGGGGCGGTGCAGTCCCTTGCCCGCAACCGGAACATCTCAGGTGAGGACAATGAGGAGAGGTGGGATTGGAAGGAGTCCCTGAAGGGAGTCCCGGAAGAGGTGTTTCACAAGAAGAAGGCTGAAGTGGTTTATTTCGTCGGCTGCGTCTCCTCTTTCTTCCCCATGGTCCAATCCATTCCCCAGAACTTCGTCAGAATCCTGAGCGAGGCCAAATCCGACTTCACCGTCCTGGGGGGGGAGGAGTGGTGCTGTGGATTTCCACTGATCGGCGCCGGGCTGACCAGGGAGGTGGAGGAGCTGAAAGCCCATAATCTGGAAAAGATTCGGGCCCTCGGCGCCGGCAAGGTCGTCTTCTCGTGTCCGTCCTGTTTTCGAATGTGGAAGGAGTATTATGGGACAGATGTGGAGATGCTCCATGCCACCCAGTTCATCCATGAAATGGTCCGGAACAAGACGATCCGGTTCAACCGGACAGACATGACCGTGACCTACCATGACCCTTGCGATCTCGGCAGAAATGCGGGCGTTTTTGATGCCCCCAGGGAGATCCTGAAGGCCGTTCCAGGGCTTACCCTGGTTGAGCTCGAGAACAACCGCATGAAGAGCGTCTGCTGCGGGGGCGGAGGAAACGTGGAGATGGTCGCCCCCGATCTTTCAGGGGCGGTGGCACAAAAGAAGATCGAGGAGATCCGGCGAACCGGAGCGAAGACGGTGCTCACATCCTGCCAGCAGTGTGTTCGGACCATCAAGGGGAGAGCAAGGAGGCAGAAGGTCGATCTTCAGGTGATGGACATCAACGAGTTCGTGTACCGGATGATGGAAAAGAAGTAGGAAGGCAAGGCAGTTAATAGTTAACGGTTAATAGTTAATTGTTGCGCAAGCCTTGTCGATTCCAACATGGCATGCCGGAGTTCCTCGTCTTTAACTGTTAACCGATAACTGTTAACTATTAACTGTTACCCTCCCCCCTTGCTGTTCTCGACCAAATTCTTCCTGATTTCCTCCACCCGGCCTGGATCGAGCACCTTCTGTCCCTCCAGATCCCTCACGTAAAAAATATCGGCGATTTGATCCCCGCGAGTGGCGATCTTCGCAATCCGGATATCGAGCCCCTGATGAAAAAGCGCGTGGGTGATTCTATAGAGAAGACCCACGTGGTTGTCGGCGAAGACCTCCACCAGCGTAAAGAAATCGGAAGATTCGTTGTCGATCTTCACCTCCGGTGAACGGTTTTTTTTCCTCTTCCTCTGGGCTCCGGTTCTCGACTTTTCCTCCAAACGTTCAGGAATGGAAAATGTCCCGGCCAGAACCTTTTTAAGATCTTCCCGGGTTTTGCTCCAGAGTCTATCCGGAAAGATAGGGTCCAGAGGACCATCGACTTTGAAGAGATCCACCGCGGTCCCGTCCAGCCAGGTATAGATATGAGCGGAGAGGATGTTGATGTTGTTTAAGGCAAACACGCCTGCAATGTCTGAAAAGAGACCGGGTCTGTCTTTTGCCAGGAAGAGAATTTCCCAGGTTGTTTCAGAGGGCTGTTTGCGCGCATCGAAAGCAAATGCTGCGGGGGAAGGCTGCCCCAAAGAGGGGGAGATTTCTCTGTGCAGATCGATGTGACGGATCATTACCCTCGGCTCGGTCTCCAGGAGATAACGGGGAGACATGACCTCAAAGACCACGTTTATTTCGCCCGCATCCATCCGTCCGCCGATCGCCTTTTTCACCCGCTGCAGATTTTTCCTGATTCGCTTGGAGGCGTCGGGGGTTGCCAGTTCCTGTCGCTCCAACATGTGCAGAATCTTGAAAAACAGCTCTGTCACCAGGTTCTCGATCCACTCGTTCCATGCCCGCGGACCGGTGGCCTTTGAATCCGCCCAGGTTAGAAGATGCAGCATCTTGAGCCGCTCGACCGTTCCAATGGTTCTTGCGCACTGCACCACGGCCTTCTCGTCATTGAGGTCTCTTCGGGTGGCTGTCTCGGCCAGCAGGAGATGGTGGGAGATCAGAAATAGAACATCCTCGGCTGCGGTTTTTCCATAGCCGATCCTCTCCAGGATCTTGTGGGCGATCACGACGCCCCTCCGGGCGTGGCCCCTCCCTACCTTGCCGATGTCGTGAAGGAGGCTCGCCAGCAAGAGGGGCTCGGGGTCGGAAAGATCGGACAGGATGTCGGGAAGGAGGATGTTTCTCTCTCTGCCGACGGATTTGATATTTTTCACCGTCTGGAGCAGATGGGCGCCTACCGGGTGGAGATGATAATTGTCGAAGTGCACTCTTCCTCTCACATGCTCGAACTCGGGGAGGAAACCGCCGAGGAGACCCACCTCGTCCATCTGCTCCAGCGCATCAAACGCCCAGGGGCCCTTCAGGATCGTAAGGAAGGCATCGACAATCTCCGGAGACCTTCTGAGATCCTCATCCACGAGATAAAGAAATTCCCGGATGAGTCTCTTGGTTTCCAGGGCAAGGGAATATCCTGATGCGGCTATCCAGCCGAACACCTCCATGAGCACGAGGGGTCTGTCGGGGATGGAGGTCGGAGTGGTGAATCGGATTTCTCCGTGCAGGGTATTGACCGACGGGGAGAGGTTTTCGGGTTTTGATTTTCCCCTCTCTGGGAGGCTGCCCGGCATGTGGGTGCGGACGAAGGAACGGTGGATCGACTTGATGGAAGCCATGGCCGCGTGCAGACTCGATAGAAACTGCTCCACGGGCAGCAATTCGTCCTTGTGCTCGAACCCCAGCGCCGCCGCAATCCCTTCCTGGAATTCGAAAGAGAGACGGTCGTTCTTTCTCCCGGACATCCGGTGCAGGTGATTTCGCACCAGCCCTATGAAATCCAGATTCTCCCTGAGAACGGCATACTCCCGGTGGGAAAGGATGCCGGTATACTCGAGATCCCGCGGTACGATCAGATGAAAAAAGATCTTCGAGAGCCAGAGGATCTGATGGTAGTCCCTGAGTCCTCCAATTCCGTCCTTCAGGTTCGGCTCCAGCAGATCGCTTGCATCGCCGAATGCGGCCATGCGACGCTTTTCGCTTTCCTGGAGCCATAGGCCTAACCGGTTCGCTTTCCTTGAAATGACCTTTCGTTGGAGCGATTCCATGAGAGAGAAGAAAAGATCCGGGTCCCCGCAAATGAAACGTCCATCCAGAAGGGAGGTAAGCACTTCGAAATCCCGCCTTGCCAGATCCACGCAATCCCTGATGGTCCGGGTGCCGTGGCCGAGGTCGAATCCAACGTCCCACAGCGGGTAGAATACGCTTTCCACGAGCCTTCTCGCATCAGCAGGGATCCTGGAGCGAAAAAGGATGATGACATCGATGTCCGAGTGGAAAGAAAGATCCTTCCGGCCGTACCCCCCCGCTGCAATGAATGCGAACGGCTTCCGCTGCCGGAAGAATGTTCGTCCGGCGCCGCTCTCTTCCAGGCTCCGCCGGAAATACTGGTCCACGATCTCCGTGTAGATTTCCTGGAAAGTACCGGTCTCCTCGCCCCTCGCGAATCGCTCGAATAAATCACCTCTGGACGCCTTCAACTCTTCCATGGGGGAAAACCTGTCGGCGCCCATACACGTTTTCTCCCGGGCATACGGCGCATTCCTTACGCCGCTGATGATGAGATGATCCGCTATCCTGTTCACGCTGAACCCATGGCTAGATCGCGTCGTTGCCCCTTTCCCCTGTCCTGATCCGTATGGCATCCTCCACCGGCAGGATGAATATCTTACCGTCCCCCAGTTGGCCTGTTTTTGCCCTCTCCTGGATTGTCTTCACCGCCTCTTGAACCATGTCGTCCGCCATGAATACTTCGACCTTGAGCTTGGAAACGAAATCCACCTGGTACTCGGCTCCCCTGTAAATCTCCCGATGGCCGCGTTGACGGCCGAACCCCCTGACCTCCGTGATGGTCAGTCCCTTGATTCCGATCGCCGAGAGGCCTTCTTTCACATCATCCAGTTTAAAGGGCTTGATAATCGCTTCAACCTTTTTCATGGTCTAGCTCCTTTGAAATGCATTTTCCGAGTCATGCAATTTGTGGTTTGTTCGCGGCGTAAGGATCGCTGGTAACCCTTTTCCCCGGATGCGCCCCGGTCTGCTCAAAAAACCCGCCGTATCCCTTTTCGTTGTGGAGGCTGATATCCAGGCCGCGTTCCTCATCTTCCGAGTGTACACGGATTCCTATCAGAAGGTCCACCAACTTGAGCAGGACAAGGCTCATGACAAAAGCGAACACCATAGTTGCGACCACGGAGACAATCTGGATGAGGAGTTGTCCCGGATTCCCGAAGAAAAGCCCGTCCGCCCCCGCAGGGTTTACGGCCTTACTGGCGAAAAGCCCGGTTGCTATTGCTCCCCATGTGCCGCCGCAGCCGTGGATTCCCACCACATCAAGAGAGTCGTCGTATCCCAGCCTTCCTTTCAGAAGCACTCCGCCGTAGCAAATGAAACTGGCCAATGCGCCGATGATCACAGCCGATAAAGGACCCACATATCCGGATGCGGGAGTGATGGCCACAAGGCCGGCAACCGCACCGCTGGCAGCACCAAGGGTCGTCGGTTTCCCCCTGTGGAGGGCCTCCACCAGGAGCCATGCCAGGGCAGCAACGGCAGCGGCTACGTGGGTCACAACAAATGCGCTCGCTGCCAGCCCGTTCGCAGCCAATGCGCTTCCGGCATTGAAGCCGAACCACCCGAACCAGAGAAGAGCCGCTCCGGTGATGGTCATAGGGAGGTTGTGCGGGATGAAGGCTGTGCTGCCGAATCCGAGTCTGCGGCCCACAACCAGTGCGGCGGCCAGCGCGGAAATGCCGGAACTGATGTGAACAACAGTGCCGCCGGCAAAATCCAGGGCTCCCATTTTGGCCATCCACCCGCCGCTCCCCCAGACCCAGTGGGCGAGAGGGTTGTACACGAATGTCGTCCAAAGCAGGGTGAAGAGAAGAAATGCACCGAACTTCATCCTTTCGGCAAACGCGCCGGTGATGAGGGCCGGGGTGATGACTGCGAACATGCATTGAAACACCATGAATGCGAGATGCGGCACGGTCTGCCCGTAACTCTCGCTCGGCTCCAGCCCGACCCCTCTCAGCCCCACCCAATCCAGGCCACCGATGATTCCGCCGTGGTCCGGGCCGAAGGACAAGGAATACCCCCAGAGCACCCATTCGAGGGTGACCAGACCTAGAACGATGAAACTCTGCATGACTGTCCCAAGCACATTCTTGCCTCGCACCATTCCGCCATAGAACAGCGCCAGTCCGGGCGTCATCAGCATGACTAGAGCCGCCGATACGAGAACAAAACTTGTGTCACCTGCGTTCATTGGACCACCTCCGTCGCTTTTCGTGTAGATAGGGCAATCTTCGTGCCACGAGAAGGACAATGGAATAGGGCTGGAATTTCAATACGTTAAAAAAGAACCGGGAGGGGATGCTTTCACCGGGGAGACCACAAAATCGTATTTTGAGGCATGATAAAATACAAAATTGTTGTTTGGTCCATCTCTCGTCAGGGGAGGAATTCCGGAACCGTCCGGCGAGGGGCTCCTCTGCAGCGGGGAGTGCGTATCCGGTATGCGTCTGGTTTTTTATCAGGATTAAGAAATCGGCCCGATTGAACAATCCTCTATCCGATTCATATTCTAAATAGGCACAAGGTGCCGGTGGAACCAGGTAAGGGACCGGCAGTGTGTCTACAAGGTCTGCGCGAGGAAACAATAACTCCTGGCACTCAAGGAGGCGTGAACATGAAAAAGATATTTTTCGCGGTACTTTTCTTTGTGCTTTGTGCCACGTCGGCTTTTGCCCAACAATACGGCACAAGAGGACAGGGAGGAGTCGGAGGATACACCAGTCCATATGGCGGGTCCATTGGTCGGCCGGGCAGCCGGTACGGGAGCTTTGGCCAGGGGCAACTCGGGAACGACACTCGGCAGTATGGCCTCGGCTCCGAACAATACGGCTATGGTCCCGGGCAAGGGGGATTGGGGCAGCAATACGGCATTCAGCAATATGGCTTCGGCTCCGGACAATACGGCTATTATGGTCCCGGGCAAGATGGGTTGGGGCAGCAGTACGGGACTCGGCAATATGGTTTTGATCAGTACGGACAGCAGCAGTATGGGTATGGATCAGATCCATACGGCTCCGGATCGCTATACGGCTATGGCGGGGGAATGGGCCGTCCGCCGTATGGCAGCGGGTACGGGCAGCAGCAGTTCGGCGAAGATCTCGGACAACAGTATGGAACAGGGCAGGGGTCTGATTACAGTTCAGGCCGACGTTTCGGGCGATTCGACGATCGGCTTGACCAATTCGGCAGTCAGTCCGGTTCAGGCGGCTCTTCGGGCTCTCAGTTCGGCGGCTCCGGGGGGAGCACGTTTGGGGGTTCCGGGAGCGGGTTTGGCGGAACGGGCCGTTGAGAAACGGTTTTGAAAACCGGGGAACGTACATCGGCCGGCTGCCTTGCGAGCGGCCGGCCTTTCATTTCATGCTATTTGATGTCCGATGATAATGGCGGGAGTGCCGAACCGCTTTGGGTTTGAGTCCCGGGCAGGTTTTCCGTATAGGTCGACGGCAGATTCCTCAACCGTTTATGTGCTGGATTGACCGGTAAAAGAGGACGGTTGTCGACGAAGCGGTTTGCATCCACATCCAGGAAGAAGATGGATCCCCACCACACATTCTTGAAACGAGATAAAGGGTACCATGTCTTGCTGAGATAGGAGCCCGGATTGGTCCCCGGATCGTTTACGTGCACCTCGTCAACGTGGCCGTCCAAATCGCGATCACGCAGACCAGTCAGTACCATCCAGTGGTTCTGGCCTTCCTGATCCATCCTGCCTTTTACACCAACAATCACCGGGTAATTCATTCTCAGCGAATGAACAATAAGCCTGAGCTGGGTCTCCTTGTCCAGTCCCCAAAACTTTGTGGAGAAATATCGCGTGTTCCCCAGACCGTATAAGGATGCGGCCGCCTTTCTCAACTCCGACTGCCCGGTGCCTGGCTCAGGGAGGTTGTAATGCTTCAACTCTTCGACCAGACCGCTCTGGACCAGCCACTCATCCACTTTCTTGATGTGCCTGGTTGTCGGCGAGAACTCCTTCAAGTAAGCGGCTGACATCACAAGTGCTGTGGGGCCGCAGTTCATTGAGCTGGACCAGTCTGTGCCCAGCCCGTTTTGAATATCGAGCTGCGACACCCATGGGACATCCAGACGAACTTCATATGCGAATGCAAACGCCTCGGCAATCAGCAAGACGAAGGTGACGGCCACCAACAACGCCCTTTTCATCTTTTCCTCCTGAAGAACATGCCGTTTTGCCCAGGAACTCTTGAGCCGAAGAGAGCCACCGTATCCTCAGGTCGGCTCCTGCGCAGGGGGCACAAATAGCAGAAGTGCATTGGGGATTTCAAGTAAAAAAAGGCCTGGAATACAGGATCGCCTGTATTGACAAAGCTTTTCTATTTTTTGCGCGATTTGTCTTTTTTCCTTGACTCCGGTGGAAAGGGGGAGATAGAAGGTCGTTCCCCAAAAGGGGATTTTTTTTGCATTGGGGGAGTTGAAAACCTTATGGCTGAAAGCGCTGTTTCTCTCGCCAGAAAGACAGTCCCTTTTCTGGCACCATGCGGGTTGTCCATATTAGTTGTTGTTGCTCTCACTGCGGCGGTCTCTTCGGTGGAGGCTCTTGAGCCTCTTCTCATGAAAATGCTCTTCGATTCCCTAGGCCAGGAGTCGGTGATGCGCGATTTCACCACGGCCGCCGTCGGGCTGGTGCTGCTGAGTGTAGGGAATCAGGCGGTCGGCGGTTTTCTGAACTGGCTGACCTGGCGGGTTAGAATCAATGTTCAGTTCAATATCCAGAAAGCACTTGTAGACCGCCTTTTCTCCTTACCGATCTCCTTTTTCAGGAAGAGGAGCGTCGGTGCAATTGTGCTGCAGATGAACCGCAGCATAGACGGGTACATGGGGGGGTTTTCAGAAGTCACTACCAGAATTTTACCGAATCTGCTCTATCTCTCGATATCCCTGGTAAGTATGTACGTACTGAACCTGCATCTTTTCCTGCTGGCCCTTGCCTTTGCTCCGCTCCCTACCCTCATCGGCATCTGGGCGGCAAAAGAGCAGCAGGAGCGGGAGCAGAAGCTGCTCACATCCTGGTGTTCCGTTTTTGCAAGGTTTAATGAAGCGTTGTCCGGGATATCTCTGGTCAAGTGCTTCGGAAAGGAATCCACTGAGGGGCAGTGGTTCATGAATCGTGTAGGCGAGACCAATCGGATCGTCATGCGCGGCGTCCAGAGGGACACTTCAATTGGATCGGTCACTGGCCTGATCACGAGGCTCGGGCGAATTGCTATTGCCTTGCTGGGGGGATACCTCGTGCTGCAGGGGAAGACCACGATCGGAACGGTAGTGGCCTTCATGGGCTACATGGGAGGCCTGTTCGGTCCGGTCCAGGGATTGACGGGGACATACCAGACCTTCAGGCGCACCTCGGTTTTCCTCCGCTCCATGTTCGAGATCCTCGATGAACCGGATCCGCTCCAGGACAGACCGGATGCCAGGTGCATCCCCCACATGCATGGGGACGTAAGGTTCGAGAACGTGAGCTTCCGATACGATGAGGCTCAGACTATTCAGAACTTCACTCTGGATGTGAAAGCGGGCCAGACCGTAGCCCTTGTTGGCCCCAGCGGCGCAGGCAAGACGACGATTGCCTGTCTTCTGCAGCGGCTTTACGATCCCCAGCAAGGCGTGGTGACCATCGATGGCGTGGATCTCCGGTGCATTCGCAGGGACTCCCTGCGAATCCAGATCGGGTGCGTGCTCCAGGAGAACGTCCTCTTCAACGATACGATTCGCAACAACATCTGCTACGGCCGGCCGGATGCGACGCAGGAAGAGATCGAGGCCGCTGCAAAGGCCGCCAATGCTCACGAGTTCATCATTGGTCTTCGGAAAAGATATGACACGATGGTTGGAGAGGCCGGATCTCTCCTTTCGGCGGGTCAGCGGCAGAGGATCTCCATCGCCCGCGCGCTCCTCAAGAGTGCGCCCATCCTGATTCTCGATGAGGCGACATCGGCAATGGACGTGGAATGCGAATCCCAGGTCCAGGATGCCATCGACAAATTGATCAGGGGCCGGACCACTTTCGTGATTGCCCATCGGCTTCACACGATCAGAAATGCGGACAAGATCGTTCTCATCAGGAACGGGGAGATTGAAAGGACAGGCACACACCAGGAATTGATGCTCGGCAGTCCTTACTATGCCTCTCTTGTGAGGAAGCAGATGTTCGGTCCATCCGGAAAGGAACGGCTGGCTGCGTAGGAGCACCTAAAACAAACGGCAAAGCGCAGAGCGCATGGGGCATAGCGGTACAAACCTTCTGTTTTTCGCCATGCGCCATGCCCTATGCGCTATGCCCTTCAGACTTCGATCGACTGCCCGGGTTCAAGAACCGTTACTTTGACACCCGTCTCCTTTTCCGCTGCGGTTGCCCAGAGGGGGGCGTCCTGCTTGATAACATCGAAGGTGTTGTAGTGAATGGGGACCGCCTTTTTCGGCTGGATGAGCTTCAAGGCTCTTAAGGCATCCTCCGGGCCCATGGTGAAGTTGTCGCCAATAGGCAGGATGGCCAGGTCTATCCCTTCTTCGCCGATCAGCTTCATGTCATAGAAAAGACCCGTATCACAGGCGTGATAGATCTTCTTTCCCTGCAGATAGAGGAGAAAACCGCATGGGTTTCCACCATAGCTCCCATCGGGCAACCCCGATCCATGATGGGCAATGGTCAGCTTCACCCTGCCCCAGGGATGATTCACCCCGCCCCCGATGTGCAGGGGATGAACATTTTTGACCCCCTGCCCGAGCAGCCAGTTGTGGATCTCATAGTTCGAAATCACGGTCGCACCGGTTCTCTTGGCGATTTCAACGGTATCGCCGAGGTGATCTCCATGCCCATGAGAGACGAGGATGTAATCCGTTGAGAGATCCTGCTGCTTTATCGGTGATGTCGGGTTGCCGGTTATGAAGGGGTCAATGAGAATCCTTGCTTCCCCGCTCTCGATCAGAAAACATGCGTGTCCATACCATGTCGCGCTTACAGCCATAGCCCCTCCTCAGAAGAACAGCGAGACGATGATTCCCGCTAAATAGGGTTCACCACCGTGTCTCCTTATCCCTAAATAAGGAGTCTCCGAAATGGAGATGGACCGACGGATAAAAGGTGAAATGCGATAGCCCATCTATATATCAGAACCGGCAAACCGAAAAGAAAAATGAAGGGAAACAAAGAGAAAGCGTTGGAAAGGGAATGGCTTACGGAAAACAGGAGGTAAATTATTCTGCCTGCCAACTTGCTTTTCGGGATATCCTACACTAGACTCGCAGATCCGAAATCATTGGAACGGCCGAAACCCCCAGCCTGGGGGTTTCGTTTGGGGTGAAAAGGATGTTCCGCAAGGTGTTCTACGGCTGGTGGGTGGTTGGAGCCTGCTTTGTGATCAGCCTGTATGTGGGGGGAGTGATCTTTTTCGGCTTTACCGCTTTTTTCCATCCGATCCGGGAAGAGCTTGGCTGGAGCTACACCCAGATTTCTCTCGCCTCGAGCCTCCGCGGGATGGAGATGGGCTTCTTCGCTCCATTCGTGGGGTTCATTGTCAGTCGATACGGCCCCAGAAAACTGCTGCTCGCAGGGATGATTACCACAGGTGTCGGTCTTGTGCTTCTAAGCCAGGTACACTCTCTCTTCGGCTTCTATGGAACATTTCTTCTTATTGCGTTCGGGGCAGGAGGATGCACAAGCGTAGTCACCATGACTGCAGTGGCCAACTGGTTTCACAAGAATGTCGGAATAGCGCTCGGCATCATGGCCTCGGGATTCGGGGCCAGCGGTCTGCTTATTCCGCTCATCGTGGAGCTTATCGACGTCTGGGGATGGCGACCCACGCTGATCATCCTGGGCGCCGGATCGTGGCTCATAGGCATTCCACTGTCACTGGTCATTCGCGACAGGCCCGGGATCCACGAGAGAGTGCCGGAGATTGAGACCGAGCTTCCCTCCAATGAGGCTGGGGCCGGGAAAGAGGAAAGACCCGGATTGGGTTTCCGCGAGGCGATCAGGGATCGTTCCTTTCTCTATCTCAATCTTGCGGAGACCATTCGTTTCCTGTGCGTCACAGCGGTCGTGGTCCATATCATGCCCTATCTGCAGAACACCGGAATCGAGAGGGAACTTGCAGGCATGATCGCCGCCTCCCTCCCCCTGGTCAGCATCGCCGGCAGATTCGGGTTCGGCTGGTTGAGTGATCACCATTCGAAAAGATATGTCCTGGCGGTGACCTTCGTCATCATGAGCGCAGGGCTGCTCGCTTTCTGTTTTGTGCAGGCGACATGGATGCTGGTCATGTTCGTATTGCTTTTTTCGCCGGGGTTCGGGGGGAGCATGGTTCTGAGGGGTGCGATTCTAAGGGACTATTTCGGGAGGGAATCCTTCGCCAAGCTCCTCGGGGTGATTATGGGATCCGGCGCGGTGGGTGGTATCATAGGACCGACGCTGGCCGGCTGGGCCTTAGACGACCTCGGAAGCTACAGGCCGGTCTGGGCGATGCTTTCAGGCCTCACGTTTCTGTCCGCGATAATGGTGCTGAGGATAAAGCCGAGAGAAGGTATTCCAGGAACCCTTTGACGGCAGTGCTCAGAAAAGACATCTCCCTTTCCTGCTCTGCAGGGGTCATGATGTCAAAGGCTCTGAGCTCGGGGTCTGATCGCAGGATTTCCCGGATGCAGCGTTGGACGAGATCCTCGGGCGATTTGGAGATTTCTTCTTCCAGAACGGTTTTCCAAAACAAAATCTGGTTCCGTGCCCTATGGAGCATGGCCTTGGAACTCGATGCCCGTGCAATATGCGCATAGCAGATGGGTTGGTCTTCGAGATCGAGAAGGCGATCGATGCTGTCGAGGGTTTCCTTCATGAAAAAAGGAGGAGGTGTTGCCTGGCGAAGGTATTCCCGGTTTTCGAGGTGGTAGTACACGCCTGCGGCTTCTCCTGCAAAGAGATTTCCCTGGTAAGCGAAGCTCAAATGATGCGCGGCATGGCCGGGAGTTTCTATCACCTGCAGCCCCGGGACAGCGCAGTCGGGGTGTGGAATGATTTTTTTCGCGTCTACCGGCCTGGCCTGGCCATAAACCAGGGCGAGGTCTCCCAGGGTCTTTAGACTGGCATCCCACAATCTCGAGGGGTCGACCAGGTGCCGTATGCCTTTTGCGTGGCATATGACCTTTGCCATGGGGAAGTGCTCCAGGAATTCGGCCAGTCCGCCCGCATGGTCCAGGTGGATGTGGGTGATAAGCACGTAGTCAATCGACTTCATGTTCAGGGCCGAGAGATCTTCCACGAGTCCTTCTATCGAGGAGGCGGGGCCGACATCAGTGATGATGTTCGGTTCGCGGCCGCATACCCAAGAACCCATGAACTCTTTCAGGGTAGGGGATTTTTGTCTCAATGGAACAAGTAGGGGATTCATATCCTGGAGTTTTTTCCTTTCAGCGCATCATATACGTCGGTGACGACCCTGGCGGAAAGGTCCGCCATGGCCTGGCTCATCGCCCCGGCCAGTGCCCTCGGGTTCCTCTGCTCGCAACGCTTCTTTGCATGATATGTTTTTTCAAAGAGGATCCTCTTTGAAACATCGGGCTGATTCGCTTCCAGCAGGCTTACACTGAATGTCAACACCGCCTCCCATCCATCATCGAGATCCGACTCCAGGAACTCATCCACAGACCCTTCCAGTTCAAACATTCCCTCCCGGCCGGAATCATGGGGGAGAACGCCGGTGAAGAGGCCTGAAAACTTGAGATCTCTCGAAATGAAATAGGTGACCATATCCGCCGGCGTGCTTCGCCACCGGTGATACACGTACGCGTCCCTTGCAAAGGGTTTTTCTCTGTAAATAATCTGCCTGGTATCGTACAGAGGCGCAGCGCTGAAGCGGTTCACCTTGAGTACAACGGGGAGGGGAGAAAGCTTCTCCCATGCGGGAAGGGCATACTCCAGCGAATAGTGCTCGATTCTTGGACTTGGACGGCTCAACCCTGAGCAGGATGCCAGGGTAAAGACAATTCCAGCCGCCAGGAGGACGGTTGCCTTTCGTAAACCCATCGCTTTCTCCTTTGAACGCTTCGGCTCGGTGAAACTGAGGGTTGATGAACTCCGGAGTTTCCCGCACATCACTCGTTCCTGCCCTTTTCCAGTTCAATTTTTCGCGGCACGGGGGCATCGCCCAGAAAAAGCTGGGACGGCTGGTCCATGAGAAGTTCTATCAGAGTGTTCAGATTCGCACTTGCCTGGGCGAGATTCTGCACTGTGACCACGAGGTTCTTTTTCAAATGCGAGACCGTATCGTCCGTCCCTGCGACCAGTGAAGAGCCTTTCTCCATCAGGATGTTCGCATTCTCGATTGCACTCCTGAGCTGATCGAGTGTGGTGCGGATGGTCTGCTGCTTTTCTGTAATGATCCCCTCCGCATTTACAAACATCTTTTCAGCGGAAGCTGCGGCGCTGCTTCCTTTCTGGAGAACGCTGTTCAAGGAAATGGTGGCCTGTTCTGCGCCGGCCAGGATGGACTGCCATTTGTTGTCTGCCAGAATACGGTTCATGGAGTCGAGACTGGTCTCGGCCTTTCGAATGAACTCCTTCAGGTCGATATCGGTGGCTGTCTGTTCGATCCTTTCAAGGCTGTTCTTGATCCTGAGTGCGATGCCTTGGAAATCGATTCCGTTGATTTTCGCCAGGATATCGTCGACCCCTTGCAGGAACTGGCTTATATCGGAAGGCTTGGAAGCCACAATGGGGTATTCAGAAGGAAAACTGAGAGGCGGTGAACGATCCGGTTCTCCCTTTTTTAATCGATCCAGCTCTATGAACATTGCGCCGGTGATACCCACCGATTTCAACTGGGCCACAATATCCCTCTCCAGATCCTGTCCCGTCTCGATCCTCAGAACTATCTTTATGAGCTTTGAATCCGGGGCAACCTCGATCCGGTCCACCCTGCCCACCGGAACCCCGCGGTACTTGACGGACGAGTCGATGTCGAGTCCCTGCACGGATTCATTGAAGTAGGTCACATAGTAATGGCCCTTCTGGAGAAAACGAGACATGCCGAGCCAGACAAAGGCGATCACGGCAATGGTTATGCCGCCGGCAACGAACAACCCGACTGCGAATTTTGTCTTTTGAGAAGCCATTCAAATCCTTTCAGGATCAACCGCTACATGGTTCCGCCACGAAGGCACAAAACCACAAAGGCACAGCACCGGGCCTTTCTTTGTGCCTTTGTGTCTTCGTGGCCGATCTTCATTCCGGTAATCGATTGAAAAAGCGCCGGACAAAAGGGTTCCGGCTGTGATCTCTGAGATACTCGGGGTCCCCCTCTGCGATGATTCCCTTGCTGATTTTGTCCAGCATGATGACCCTGTGGGCCACGGCAAATATGCTCTGAAGTTCATGAGTGACAATGACCATAGTCGTTCCAAAGCTCTTGTTGAGATGGATGATCAGGTTGTCCAACTCCGCCGATGTCACCGGATCGAGCCCGGCAGAGGGTTCATCGAAGAAAAGGATCTTGGGATTGAGGGCCATGGCTCTTGCAAGGCCTGCTCTCTTCTTCATGCCCCCGCTGATCTCAGAAGGGAGGTAGTTCTCAAACCCCCCCAGGTCCACCAGGTTCAGCTTCATTGTGACGAGTGTGGCGACATGTGCAGCGGAGAGGGACGTGTACTCCAGAATGGGCAGGGCCACGTTTTCCGCAATGGACATGGAACCCAGCAGTGCGCCGCTCTGATAGAGAATGCCGATCTTTCGAAGAACCTGTTGATAGGTTTCCTCATCCCCATCGGTCAACTCCTTCCCGTCGATCACCACTTGTCCGGAGATCGGAGGGATCAACCCGATCAGGTGCTTCAAAAGCGTGCTCTTCCCACACCCGCTCCCGCCGAGAATGACGAGAATCTCCCCCTCGTACACATCGAAGGAGATGTCTTTCAGAATCACGTTTTCCCCGTATCCTGCGACAAGATCTTTGACCTGAATGATCGCTTTTCTTCCCATGTTGAAAAACTTGAATTCTGCCACCAAGACACTAAGGCACGAAGAAGGAAAATCTTGCTCTTTGTGTCTTCGTGTCTTTATGGCGGTTCTTTTTTCCCTTCACCAATAACGCAAGACTACCGAAAACATGGAATCAGTAAGGATAATCAGGAAAATACTGCTGACCACGGCTGAGGTGGTCGCCTGGCCTACGGATGCGGCTCCCCCCTGCACCTGGAATCCCCGCAGACATCCGATCCAGGCAATGAGCATGGCGAACACACCGCTTTTCACGAGACCCAGGAGGATATCGAAACTGCTCAGAGTTTTCATGGTTTGCGACATGTACGAGCTTGTGGTCAGATCCAGCATTGTAACCCCCACCAGCAGACCGCCCAGGATCGCGAACACATCCGAGAACAATGTCAGCATCGGGACGACGATCACGGCAGCGATAAGCTTCGGAAGCACCAGAAAGCGCGTAGGATCGAACCCCATTGTAAACAGGGCGTCCACTTCCTCGGAGATCTTCATGGTCCCGATTTCTGCGGCAAAGGAGGAGCCGGATCTTCCAGCCACGATGATTGCGGTCATTATGGGCCCCAGCTCGCGGACCATGGAGAGACTGACGAGGGAGGCCACATAGATGTTGGCGCCGAATTGCTTGAGCTGAACCGAAGACATGAACGCCATGATCAGCCCGAGAAGAAAGCTGATCAGGCACACAATGGGCAGGGCATCCACGCCCGTTCTCTGCATGCAGGAGAAGGTATCCTCTGTCCGAAGAGATCTCGGGTGGCGGCAAACATAAAGGAGAGCCAGGACAATAGCGCCAATGAACGAGATGAGGTAGCGAAAATCCCTAACGTGAGCAATCGCCGAATCTCCCAGCCGCACCAGGACCCCTGTTTTCTTTTTCTTCGGAAGAGTGGCTTCCTTCTCCAGGTTTTCAAATTGAAAGGTCTTCAGGACCTGTTGGATCTCGACGCTCGGATTCTCCAGACGAAAAGCGCCATTGGTCCTCATCATCAGCCTCTTGAGCTCGATGAGGACCAGAGCCCCGAAGTCATCCAGAAAGGTCACTTTGGACAGTTCGACCGCGAGAGAGGGAGGGATGGCCTCTGCAAAGAAACCGTCCAATTCCCTCAGCAGCACAGAGGAATGATCGGCATCCATCCTGCCCCAGAGGTGAAGCACCATGCCCCCATCCTCTATGTTGGCCGCTTCGAAAAAATGCGATCGATGAATCGCGGGAGTGCTCATGACTGAAGTTTCCTGATTTGGAACCTTCTCAAGTCCTCTTCCGTGACACTGTACGTCTTTTTCAAAACTCCCATGTTCACCTGAAAAACAAGCCACCCGAGAACCTGCCCCTCTTTTTCCATCTCAAAAGCGAGCTCTATGGAGCGGTGCCCCATGGGGTGTTCCTTGTCGGGCCTGTAAAGGACAAGGACTCTCATGGGAGATCTATCGCTCCCCTGGAAATCGATTCCAGCGTAGCTGCTTCCCACTATTGCTCCCTCTTCCGAACCCCCACGCGGTGAAAAGTAATCGAAGACCCTTTTTTCCCTGTCCAGCAACACGATCCCGGAATAGAAGGTTTCCTCCGGATCGATCATCTTGAAAAATTCGTTTAAAACCGGATTGCTCCTGGTCCTGTCACCGATCCCAAAGGTGTCCAGCAGGAGGGATTTGAGAAGGAGATAGTCTTTTGCGAATTGCGCTCTGAGCTCTTGTTTCTTCACGTCGACGTTCTCTATGCCTTTGGATACATACGGGTAGACAAAGAAGAGCGACCCGCCGAGGAGACAGAGCAGGATCAGAGACGGGATCAGCCAGTTCCTGAGTCTCCGATAGCTGCGTTCCAGTTTCTGAATGGATGTCACGTCCCGGCCCAGGGACAGGACTCCTTGAAAATTATGGTGCCCGTCGTAGAGGATTGTGGTGCTGGTGGATACGTACAGAGCCCCTCTTTCAGGATGTTTGATCTTCAATATTTTTTCCCGCACGGAATACCGCGACTGAACCTCTTCCAGGAAGCTTCTGTAAACCTGAGGCTCCTCATAGATCTCCTCTATCTGGCGGTCGTGCATCTGTTGCCACTCCCTGCCGTAGAGCCTCTCCGCCGCGCTGTTCCAGGTCATGATCCTGCCTTCCCTGTCGGTCAGGACAACGGCATCCGGCAATTGATCGCAGAACTCCCTGAGCCCGAAGAGCATCTGGCTGGTCTCATCGAGCCGATGTGCCAGATGTCTGGTGATCCTGTTGCCCACCTCGGGGAACTCGGTGAGGAAGCTCGTGATCCTTTCCTTCGGAACACGGATGGCCTTGACCTGATCCGTTGCCTTTGCAGAGGCGGTTCTTCTTCCCCCCAGGAGAAAGGAGATTTCTCCGAACACGGTGCCCTGCTCGGTGACCTCAGAAATCTTCTTGTTTCCCTTCAGCAAGTCCACGCTTCCCGAAACCAGAATATACAGCTCCTGGGAATCGTCTCCTTCGAGGAAGAGAATCTCCCCCTCCTTGAAGGTGGCCATGTATTTCGTCAAATCCGGATTTTTCGTTATTTCTTCCAGCATCGGAAATCACTTGAGGATCTCGGGAAATTGAGAGTGCAGTATAGGGCACTGAAAATATTGAGTCAAGTAATCGCAAGAAGCAGATAGAGTGAGCAGTGAACAAAGAGCAGTGAGCAGCAAGAGAGAAATACTTTGGAGGGCGACCAGTACTTCGCAGCTTGACATTAGCCATATCGTTTCGAAGGAGGAAATGGTATACTCCGATCCCCTCATTACCGGCGGCAAAAACAGGTTTCAGCCGGCCAGGAGTCGATGAATGAACAATATAATCCAATTCGTTTACATGGCAGCAGGACTGGCCATCGGCGCGATTATCGCCTGGCTGATCTTCCGGGGCAGGATCCAGCAAATGCGGGTTCAGGGAGATTCGGAGCGTGCCGTCCTGAGCGAGCGAATCCAGGTTCGGGAGCAGCAGATCGAGGAGTTGAGACGGTCGATTGAAAATTTGACCGGCGAAGTCGGCAGGCACATGGAGGAGTTGAAAGGAGAGTCGAAAAAGAGGTCTGCTGCTGAAGAGAGAAATCTGCGGATCCCGGATCTGGAATCCAGGCTCAAATTCAAAGAGGAAGAGCTCTACAGAGTACAAGGCGAGTGCACCGGCCTCCGGGAGAGGATCTCCGAACTGGGAACAAAGCTGGACGAGGAGAGGAAAGCGGCGGAAGAGAAACTGGCAGTGCTGGATGAGGCGCAGCAGAAGCTGTCGGATGCCTTCCAGGCCCTATCCGCCGAGGCGTTGAGGTGCAACAACCAGTCTTTTCTTGACCTGGCGAAAGCCGCCCTGGAAAAATTCCAGGAAGGGGCGAGAGGGGACCTGGAAATGCGCCAGAAGGCCATCGACTCCCTGGTTCGTCCCTTGAAGGAGTCGCTGGAAAAAGTGGACAACAAGATCCAGGAGATCGAGAAGATCCGAACCACTGCCTATGCCACGCTGACCGAACAGATCAGGACGCTATCCACTACCCAATGCCAGCTTCAGAGCGAGACTGCCAATCTGGTCAAGGCTCTCCGCAGCCCCACGGTCAGGGGACGGTGGGGGGAGATCCAACTGAAAAGGGTTGTGGAAATCGCCGGAATGGTCGAGTACTGCGACTTTGCTCAGCAGGAGTCAGTGACCACCGGAGACGGCCGCCTTCGACCCGATATGGTGGTCAAGCTGCCCAACTCAAAGAATGTCGTGGTGGATTCCAAGGCGCCGCTCCAGGCTTACCTTGAGGCCTTGGAGTCCACCAATGAAGAGACAAGACTCCTCAAGCTCAAAGAGCACGCCAGACAGATCCGCACCCATTTGACCAAGCTGAGCAACAAGGCTTACTGGGACCAGTTCCAGCCTACTCCTGAATTCGTCATCCTTTTTCTGCCGGGGGAGATTTTCTTCAGCGCAGCCCTTGAACAGGATCCGAGTCTCATCGAATTCGGCGTGGATCAGCGAGTAATCCTGGCGACCCCCACAACACTGATCGCCCTTCTACGTGCAGTGGCTTACGGATGGAGGCAGGAGCAGATCGCGGAAAATGCTCAGGCTATCAGCGAACTCGGAAAGATCCTGTACGACAGACTGCGGACGCTCTCCGGCCATTTTTCCGATATCCGGCGTGGGCTGGACCGCGCGATCGAAGCCTACAACAAGGCGGTTGGTTCCTTCGAGGGCAGAGTACTGGTCTCCGCCCGGAGATTCAAGGAACTGGGCGCCTCGACGGGGGAGGAAATCGAGATCCTGGAGGCGGTCCAAAAATCCACCCGCTCGATCCCCGATGACATGGCTGCTTCGGCCGAGCTGCCGGAAAAAGGAACTTAGTTTTAGACACTAGACTCTATCGCGTACCCCGGTCGCCCCCGCTCCTCTGGCGCAGCTGGCACAGCAGTAGAACTTGCCCTCCGCTTCGATACCATGACCGATGATTCTATTGCCGCAGTGATCACATACGGGCGCCAGCTTGTTTATGGCGCATTCGAAGCTGTCGAATATGTGCCGGTCGCCTGCTGCGATTACCTCGAACGACTTGTCATAGTCGTTGCCGCATACTTCACATGTTGGCATAGTCTTTTCCTCCTGTCATAAACTTTGGTCGGCAGCACCTTCGCCTCCCCCGGTGACCATCACTTTCGAGGGAAGCAAAGGGGTCAACTAAACATAATGAGGTTTCCGGCCGCCGCTAATGGGGGATATATAGTAAACTGAGTTGTTATCGTTCATATTCAGAAAATGTCTTCAACAACGCGGCGCTTTCGCAGAAGAGCCACATTCGGCGGATTCGCCGATTTGGAGGTAATCAAGAGAAGCAATGTCAACCTTTCCATACCAATCCGCAATAGAGAGCGTTCAGCTCATCAGGAGCGGCGAGTTTTCCGCCGTCGAGCTCATGGAAGAAACCCTGAGGCGAATCGAGGCCGTCAATCCAACCATCAATGCCTTTGTGGCGTTGCGTGCCGATGAGGCCATGGATGAGGCAAGGGCCGTGACGGACCGCATTGCAGCAGGTGGCGATCCCGGGCCTCTTGCCGGGATCCCTTTGGCTGTCAAGGATATGGAGGACGTCGAGTCCATGGTCACCAGTTTCGGTTCGGTCCCTTATAAGAACCACATGGCGCGCGGGGATTCGATCCAGGTCTCAAGGCTCAAGGCAGCGGGCGCGATCGTGGTCGGCAAGACCAATACTCCGGAATTCGGATACACCGGTTTCACCCGGAACCGTCTCTTCGGGGTGACCAGAAATCCATGGAATCTGGAAAGGACGCCGGGCGGCTCGAGCGGGGGCTCTGCTGCGGCAATTGCAGCAGGAATGGTGCCGATAGCCACGGGATCGGATGCAGGCGGCTCCATCCGCATTCCTGCATCATATTCCGGATGTTTCGGGCTGAAGCCGAGCTTCGGCCGAATCCCTGCAGGACCTTCCCCGTTGATCCCGATGTTTCACACGACCTGCATGGGACCGCTCACGAGAAGCGTGAGCGACGCAGCCCTCTACCTGGACTGCACAGCAGGGTATCATGCTGCGGACCCGACCTCGTTGCCGGCTCCGACCTCATCGTACCTGGATCGGATCAAGGATCTGCCGAAAAATCTTCGGATTGCGTTCAGCATGACCCTTGGGTACGCAAGGGTCGATGGAGACGTGCGATACAGGATCAAGGAGGCCGTGGGAGCTTTCGAGCAGATGGGCCATTCAGTGGAGGAGTGCAGGGAGATTTTCCCGGATACAGGGGAGGCGTGGTCGAGGATCACCGATCGTGAAATCTTCGGAATGCTTCATCGGAGTCTTGAGAGGAACAGGGCGGAACTCGGAAGAACGCTTGTTGCCGGCATCGATCGGGCTGCCGGCTCCACTATGTTGGAGCTGATAGAAGATCAGAAGTTGAGGACACAGCTGAACAGGATCCTGTGGAAGCTCTTCGAGAACTATGATCTCCTGCTGACTCCTACCATGCCGACAGAAGCCTTTGCAGCTGCCGGGCCTCCTCCCTCGGTCATCGACGGCCAGGCCGTGCCGCTCCTCGGTGCGACTCCTTTTGCCTATCCCTTCAACCTGAGCGGGCATCCTGCTGCATCCGTTCCTGCCGGATTCGGACCGAACGGACTTCCCGTAGGTCTTCAGATCATCGGGCCCCGTTACAGGGAGGATCTGGTGCTCCAGGCAGCCTTTGCCTACGAGGAGATGAGGCCATGGTGTGATCAGGTGCCGAGGACCGTTTGGGCATAGCGCATAGCGAAAAGAAAGGGCGAAACTCTTCGCTATGCTCCCTGCGCTATGCTCTCTGCGCCCTGCGCGCCTTACATTTTGGTCTTCTCCTCCAGCGCCTGGATCAGCAAAAACAGAGTACGGTTGACGGGTGTGGGAATATGCATTTCCAGACCCATCTCCACCGCCTTCCCCGCAAACATCTCCACCTCCGTTTTCCTCTTTGCCTCTATGTCCTGGACCATGGATGTTTTGCCGTCCGGGGACATCTTTTGAAGGAACGGCAGAAAGTCCTCTGCGTCTTTTTTTGAGAGACTTATTCCTTTCGCATTGGCAATTGCGATCACCTCGTTCATCGCATCCTGCGTGATGTCCTGCGCCGACCGGGACCTCTGAAACAGGCCGTAGGGTGCGTCCAGAATGGCCGAAACCTGATTCATGCCGACATTGACCATGAACTTCCACCAGAGCGCGCGTATCATGTCCACTGGTGTGTCATGCACAAAACCGGCCATCGTGAAAAGGACCTTCAAGGCCTTCACCCGCTCCGAGAGCACGGAGTTGTCCGGTTCCCCGAAAACGAGTTTGCCCTGACTAGTGCAGGTCACGACGTTCCCCTCTCTCACGGCATCGATCCCTACAGCAATGGCATAAAGCATCTTGTCCATGCCGTAGACAGCGCCGATCTGCTCTTCGCTCTGGATCCCGTTCATAACAGAGAGGATGTGGGTTTTGTCTCCAACAGCCTTGCGCATATCGGCAATGGCCTGTGGCAGATGATGATGCTTTACGGCGACGAGGATGAGGTCCGATGGAGAACCGTCTTCCGGTCTGGTCACCGGAAGATCATAGTGCTTTCCATTTACGACCAGCCCCAGTTGCCGCAGCCTGTCATAGCGCTCACCTCCGGCAATGATGGAGACGCAGTGCGGGTCCATTTCGAAAAACCTGACTGCGTAAAAGGCGCCCATCGCACCGGCGCCGACGATGGAAATTCTTTCAAACGAGATAGAAGACATAGAAAACTCCTTGAGATCAGCAATAGATTGAGCAGACAAGGATGATGGGATACATTATCAAAGGAACCCAGGGGTACGGTCAAGAGATAAACTTGGTCCCCTCCGGCTGAGCCCATCCAAGCCGGCAGTGAGCGATGATTGCTCAAGAGAGGCAAACGGAAATGGAAAAACAGAGTCGATCATGGTTTCAAGGGATACTCCTGGTTGTGGGTGTTCTCGGCGTGGCGTATGGTGTGGCGGAAAGGAACCACGCCGTGTTCATCCTGGGTCTGCTTGTCGGAATTGTCGCCTACCTGCTGATCAGAAAACAACTGAAGGATTCGATCCGAAAAAAACCGTAGCGTCTTTTTTCAAAGGAAGGTCCAAAATATTCAAGAAAAAGGAAACGGGGGACGATTTAAGCAGAAGAATCGGGTCGAAATGTGATCGGGAGCCATGAGATGGTTCAAGTAATCTCCAGTAAAACGAAGGAACCTCCTCCAAAAGAAGGCCGCATAAGGCATATTCAGCAGTACATATCGAGGATGCCCAGTCTTTCCACGACTGTAAGCAAAGTCATGGAGATATGCAACCGGCCGGATGCCTCCCCAAACGACTTGAACCGTGTCATCTCTCTGGATCCTGTGCTCACAGGGCTCGTTCTGAGGCTGATCAACTCCGCTTACTATTCCTTGCCTAATCAGGTCACTTCCCTGGCCAGGGCCATCATCATGCTGGGACTAAACACCGTGAAGAACCTCGCCCTCAGCACCGCGATCCTGCAGACGGTCGGCGGAAAAGATTCGTTCAAGGCCCTTTCAATGGATGAGTTCTGGACCCATTCCATCACCGTCGGCGTGACGGCAAAGGCGATTTCAGGTCTGAAAGGAATTCCGGGTATGCAAAGAGAAGAGTATTTCGTATCCGGCTTGCTTCATGACCTGGGGAAAATCCCGCTGAGCAACTGCTTTCCGGCAGAGTACGGTTATGTCATGGAGATCGCCGGTTCGCAAGGCAGTCGAATGCATGGTGCGGAGGAAAAGATCCTCAGCATGACCCATTGTCTCGTCGGAGGGATGATTGCCGAGAAGTGGGAACTGGGCGGCGGACTGCGCGATGCATTGCACCACCATCATGATCCTGATCTGGCGCCTGAGGAAAGCCAAACCCTTGTGAGTATCATCGCACTGGCCGACAAGTGCACGCATGCATATGAAGGGGACCCGCAGAACTGCAATCCCCTGGAAGATTCCCTTCTTTCCTCCTCCCTCGGCAAGACCGGAGTAAGCATCGAAGATCTCGACAAAGTCCGCGAGTCGGTCTTGAAAGAGATAGACAAAGCAAAGATCTTCTTGCAGGCCACACAAGGGTGAAAACCATGAAAATTAGATTTTGGGGAGTCCGGGGCTCCATCCCCTGCCCTGGAGCGAACACGGTAAAGTATGGTGGAAACACCCCCTGCATAGAGGTGAGGCTGAAGGACACGGACAGGTTGCTGATCATCGATGCAGGGTCCGGAATCCGGGAACTGGGCCTGCACATGATGTCGCATGATCTCCCTAAAGGCCCTATCAATACGGAGATTTTTCTCACACATACCCATTGGGACCATATCATGGGTTTTCCTTTCTTTACCCCCATCTATGTCCCCGGAACCCGCATCCGGATTTATGGCCCCGTCAACTACGAGGACGAACCCCTGGAGAAGATCGTAGGCGGCCAGCTGACCTATCGCTATTTCCCGGTGAGGCAGTCTGAACTCGCGTCCAGGATAGAATACGTCGATTTGAAAGAGCAGAACCTCGATCTTGGAGACGGCCTCAGGATTACCACCAAATACCTGAACCATCCGGTCCTTTGCCTGGGGTACCGCTTTGAGGTGAATGGAAAGACCCTTTGCACGGCGTATGACACGGAGCCTTTCCGCAATGTTTTCTCCACATCTCCCGACGACCCCTCGTATGATGAAGCTGTGGCCATGGAAGGCGAGCAGGTGGCCATGGAGGAGAACCAGCGGATCTGCGACTTTTTCAAAGGGGCGGACCTGCTCGTATACGACGCTCAGTACACCGCAAAGGAATACGAGTCAAAGCGTGGTTGGGGTCATACCCCGATGGAGTTTGCGGTGGCTTCCGCTCAAAGCTCCGGTGTCAAGAGACTCGCTCTCTTTCATCATGAGCCCGTGCGAAAGGATTTGGAGGTGGACGGGCTTGCCCAGACGATCTGCAACCAGGAGAAGGATTCAAACATGGAGGTCTTCTTCGCCAGAGAGGGAATGGAAATAGATCTCTAGCGCGGTGTCAGATCCATTAACAAATTGGTTTGGTCGATTTCGCACACCAGCTACTTCTTCCTTTTGACAACCCTTCGCCTGACCACCCGCCTTCGGGGCCTGGAATCTGCGAGGCCGCTATTGGCGGCGGATCGGCCTGGAGAGGAGTCGCTTTGCGAAATGGTGCACTGGTATTTACAGGTGGCCCTCGGGCATTGGAGATGGCATTTCTCCTCCCCGGCCGACATCTCTACCAGGAAGGGGTTGTTGCAAACGGGGCAGGATATGTGGTGGGGCCTGCCCCAACTGACGAGATTGCAGCTCTTATTGGTGCATTTGAAATAGACCCTGCCTGTTCCGGTCGTTTCCTCTCTGACCTTCCCCTTTTTGCAGAGCGGACATAGCGAAGCAAGTTCGTTTTGAAACCCGGTTATCTGCTTCTCAATCAGGTCATCCCCGGTTTCTTCAGGCCCTTCCGAGCCCCGGTCCGCCGCAACCGATTCGCTCTCCGCTTCGGAGGATGATACCTCATTGACGTCGAGCGGTTTCTCCTCAACATTCCCGGAGTCGTTTTCCTCTTCTGCCGGCGGTTGCTCTTTCTCCGCGTCGGAAATCTCACCCGATTTCTCCTCAGTGCCCTCTTCCGAGACGGGAAAGGTTTCCGGAGCCTGTTCAAGAGGGACTTCCGGAGAAACATCCCGGCTCTCCGGGATTTGCTCTGTTGGGGTATCCAAAGAGACAGGCTGGTCCTCTGACTTCGGAGATGGAGGCTCCACTATGACCGGCTGTTTCTCCTGAGACGGTTCCGCGGGGACGGCGGACTTTGACGGGGTGATCGGAGGGACCGTTTTAATGCCTTTCGCCGTATATCTGAAGCCGTCCTCCGACGACCCTATGATTCTGAATCCGACCCTGGGCTCTTCTTTTGTTGTGAGGGGCTCATGCTTTCTCTTGGGGCCCTGTTGCATCTCCCTGGGGAGATCATCGGGCTTTTCCCTCTCCTTCTTGGCCGGACTCTGAACGAGTGATGTCCTTTCGGTTTTCAGCTGTGTCAGGGGAAATCCCTGCATTTTCAATGTCTGGTCGAAATGTGCTACAGCAACTTCGGGTGTCTTGCGTCCGGCGAGCACCTCATCGATAGTCTGGATGAAATAGGCAACCAACGTCTTTCCCGGCAGCTTTGGGAAAACGCGCTCCAGCAGCCTGGCCATGCTCACTGCGGGTTTACCGCCCGAGAGTCTTCCCTGCTCGTCTGCAAGGAGATAGCCCTTTTCCACCATTTCACGGATCAGGGTTTGCACTTTGTCCTTGTCCCGTAAGCCGAGTTCAGCCAGCCTGCTCTCCAGGACCTGGGCCGTATTCTCCTCCCCTGGGGCGCCGTCCTCCTCTTCTCTATCCAATAGATCGGCGATCAGAGTCAGGCAGGCAATTGTTCCTATCCGCAACTGCAAACCGTCGATTCCGTATCTGGACCCGAGCAGTCGCTCCATATGCCTTGCCAGGATTTCGTCAAAAAGATATGTGACGTCGACTTGCATTTTCTCCGATTCGTCGCTCATTCTATGGTTCAAGCTCCTTCTGTTGTCCCTCGGCAGGCTCCTGGAAGTATCCAGGTGAATCCGTCACATCCTCCTCTCCCAATTGCGAGAGGACCTTCTCATATCCTTCTCCTTCTGCGCCGGGGGTTTCATCCTTCACCCGGGAATCTTCGGGCGCCGCATCATGCTCTGATGATCCACCGGCTATATCGACAGCAAGATGATTTCCATCCCGATCCAGGAGCACGGACAAGGTCACCTTGGCCACAAAATCCAGTCGATAGGCAACCTGTTCGTTGTGAACCACAATGTCACCCCTTTTGTATTCGATATCTTCTTCTATGCTCAGGTTGTGCCGCTCCCTGAAAATTGTTTCCACCGCCGACCAGTCAAGGTCTGCGGTGATTGCATCCATGAGGTCCCTCTCGCCGTTCTTGATGACGTCCAGACTTGTGATCTTCATTGCATGATGCCCCTTTCTTGTCTTTAAACCCGTGGGCTGAAACATTCTTTCCGGACGGCTCCGGAACCGGTTACGCGTGCCGCGGCTGCAAAGTCAAAATCCTCGCAGGAGCCTGCCCTCTGTCTCCCGTTCGTAATCTCGCCGGCCAATTCGAGGTACAGGCGGGAAGAGGTCGATTTCACATCCTGCAGCAGGAGGGGTTTCCCATGTGCGGCAGAGTCCAGGATATCCCAGTCCCAGGGGATCGCGGTGCGGAATACGTTTTCTCCTAAACCGGCCCTTATCTGATCGACAATAGGATGACAGCGAACCTGCCCCCGCAACATGCTGAGCAGGAGCCCCTCCAGTTGAAGAGTCTGATGGAGATGCTCTTTGAGCACTGCGACAAACCGGAGATAATGGTTCAAGCCCGTCAAGGCATAAAACTCGCACTGAAGCGGGATCATAAGAGAATCTGCAGCGACCAGCCCGTTTACGGTAAGAAGGCCCAGGGCCGGCGGAGTGTCGATGAGAATGAAGTCGTATTCGGATCTCAGGCCCGAAAGAAGGGCGCTCAGTCTTCTTTCCTTCGCGCCCATCCTCGGCAGTTCGGCCTCGGCCTTCAGGAGCTCTCGACTCGATGGAAGAAGGTGCAGGAACTTGAGGCTGGTGGGGACTATGGCCTCCCTGATGGATGTCTTACCGGTCATGGCTTGCCAAAGGGTCTCCTTTCCGCACCGATGGATCGCCCGCAGCCCCTGAGTGGCATGCCCCTGAGGATCAAAGTCCACTACCAGACAGGGCCTCTCGGCGAGCGCAAGAGCCGTCGAAAGATTGACGGTCGTCGTGGTCTTGCCGACCCCTCCTTTTTGGCTGGAAATGCAGATCACCCGACTCATGGCATGCTGTCGGCTCCCTCGATCAAGGCCGTTCTCATCCGCTTACCTTGGCTCAAACGGTCTCCATAATTGTTGCAGGCCCCCCTCCACCTTCAAAGATGACCGGGGAGGCCGGGAATATGAAATCGTCCCTTTTGGAAAAAAGCAAAACCTGTGCCATCGCAATGGAGGTATGTGTTTTGCAGGATCAATAACAGGGAGAATTGTCTCCTGTCTGAACATTGAGAAACCCGGATGGTCAGTCCCTCCGGGGCCGGATCGTTTATTCACTCTCAAGGGACCGGTTCCACTCCATGTCCTTTCAACCTTCCATCACCCTCCAGGGTATCGAACAGGCCGTTCAGGGTCTCGGCTACAGGAATGAGAGCGGACTGAAATACCGTCTCATAGCAGCCATAAAGGAAATGTACGGAAAAAACGGCGAATTCACCGAGCCTTCCCATGGAATCGACTCCGAGGAACTCATTCGCGCGCTCTGGGATGTGGATCCGGATCCTGATTCACTGAGGAGCAGGAAGAAGAATCTGAGCAGCATCAAATCCTCCATCAATGCGGATTTCAAACGTCTTTACCGGGAGGGCAGGAACCCCGAGGGGATCATGATCGGAGCGGAGAATCTTTTCACCATCTCCGACGAAGCCAAAGACGATCTCCTGGCCAAGATCAGGACAGGCGAGACTGCTGCAGCTGAAATCCGGAAGATAGCGGGGATTCTCAACACCATGCTTTCCGGCGGCGGGCTTGTAGGCGAGTCGCACAGGGAAGAAATGGGCTCGGATCTCCATCAGGTCAGAACTCTCCTGAGAACGCTTTCGGAAAAGATGGGGCTTTCCATGGACCCAAGCGACACGGGGGGAGCCCCAATGCAATACGGGACTGGTTCGCCCGGGCAAGAGGAGGCGCTGAAGAACCCTGATGCAGAGAATGGTACTGATGCAGGTGAAGCTCTGGAGACGGCGGAATCTCTGGGGGAAGGAGAGGGGGAATTCCCTGATGCGGATCCAGTGGACCTCCTTGAGGATGAGGAGGAGTTATCAGAGGATGCTGAGTTCCCGGACATAGCTGATCTCCCGGAGGTGTCGTCGGAAGGAGAAGTGTACGAGACACTGGAAGAGATCGATGAGGAAGAGGAAGAAGATCTGGAGGAAATTCCAGAGGAGGAGGTGAATGGGGTTGAGTTGGAGGATGATCTCGGCGAGGTCGAGGAAGAGGAACCGGCCGAACAATACGATGACGCAGTTTTAATTGACGAAGCTCGGCCGGACGAAGAGAGTACGGCTGAGTCCTCGCAGGAGGAACCGGCCGAACAATACGATGACGCAGTTCTAATCGACGAAGCTCGGCCGGATGAAGAGAGTACGGCTGAGTTCTCGCAGGAAGAACCGGTTGAGAGCGCGCCTGTGCAGGGGCTATCCGTGGGAGACGAGGCCGGGGGAACGGAAAACACGGACAAGGAAAATGCCAGGGTGCTTGCAGAAAAATTCAACAACTCCCTTTCTGAAATGGACCGTCTGTATAACCAGTACCTCCTCATCTCAGCGGGCGAATACACAATCGGTTCTACGAATCCAAAGGAAAAGTCGAATCCTGCAAGACGCGTCACGCTCGCTGAGTTCTATATCGGGAAATTCCCGGTTACGAATGCACTCTTCGATGTCTTCGTCGAGAAAACCGGTTACAGAACAACGGCGGAGCGAGTCGGATACGGTACCGTGTGCTACGGGCGTCTACAGAGGAGAATGGACGGGAAAACAGGTCGGGAGAGCGTTGTCTGGAGTTCAACCCTCACCAGCAGGATCGTCCAGGGAGCGTTCTGGTACCAACCTTTGGGGCCCGGCAGCAATCTCCATCACAAGAGAAATCATCCCGTGGTCCAGATCAGCCTTGAAGATGCCATGGCCTTTGCAGCATGGACAGGCAAGCGTCTGCCAACGGAAGAGGAATGGGAAGCTGCTTCCAGAACCATGAAAGGCGGTCTCTATCCATGGGGGAACAGATTCCGGAAAGACGCATGCAATGTGGAAAAGAGCGGATACGGGGACACCACAGCCGTTGATGGGTTTCTGGAATTCCAAAATGCGTATGGAATCGCCGATACCATGGGGAATGTCATGGAATGGACCACAGGGAAGTTCGAGGGCCGGATGGGTGTTCAGGGGTCGGTCTCTTTCATTGCCAAAGGTGGGAGCTGGACCACTGCAAAACCGATTAACCTGGCGAGCCGTGCCGATTTCGGGCCCGACTTCCATTCGAACAACCTTGGATTCAGGTGCGTTGCAAACTGACAGGAATTCCTGGACCCTCTGCATTGAGCTTTTTTTGATGACCTTTTCTCTTTTTTGGTTTATAAGCTCTCACTGTTCGGTTTTGGGTAGAAATGCCCAGGGAGTTCCTTAAACGCTGCCCTTTGAGTATGGGGGCAAAGATCATTCACAAAAGGAGAGGAGGAGAGTATGAACAAGGGAGATTTGGTCAACGAGGTCGCGAAGGTGGTCAGCAGCAAGAAGGATGCTCAGGCTGCGGTTGATTGTGTGATTTCCACGATCACAACATCACTCAAGAAGAAGAATGCAGTGACCCTGGTCGGTTTCGGTACGTTCAAGGTCGACAAGCGGAAGGCAAGGAAGGGAAGAAACCCGCAGACAGGGGAAGAGATCAAGATCAAGGCGCGGAATGTTCCCAAGTTTGTGGCGGGAAAAGCCCTGAAGGATGCAGTAGGCTGATTCTTCTGAAAGGAAATCCAGGTCGGCCCTCACGCGGAAGATCATCTCCGGTGGGGGCCTCTTTTTTCTATGAAGACCCCAAGATTATATACCAGTAACAGGGTTGAGCGGCTTGTTGAGGCACTGGCGAAAGCGCTTGAAACCCCTTTGTCCTCACCCCTTGTACCGGAAGTGATCGTGGTCCAGAGCAGGGGCATGGAACGTTACCTGTCCATGCAGCTGTCAGAGCGGCTTGGAGTATGGGCCAACTGTCGCTTCCCCTTTCCGAATGCCTTGCTGGAGGAACTCTTCAAGCGTGTGCTCCCATCGGCGGCTGAGGATTCGCCCTTCGTACCGGACGTCCTTACATGGCGGATCATGAAGGCTCTTCCCTCCCTCATCCGGGAGCCTGGTTTTGAAAGCATCAGACTCTACATCGAAGGAGAAGGTGAAGGTCTGAAGAAGCTGCAGCTCTCCGCAGCCATCGCAGATACCTTTGACCAGTATCTTCTGTTCCGGCCCGAGATGATTTTCCGCTGGGAAAAGGGGGAAGAGAAACACTGGCAGGCGGTCTTGTGGAATCAGCTGAGCAGGGAATCGGGTCGTCGCCACCGTGCGTCGTTGGCCCGTGACTTCATCGAACGGTTGCAGAACCGGCCTCCGGGGAGAGGCAGCCTGCCGGAAAGAATCTCCGTTTTTGGAATATCCTCGCTTCCGCGATTTCACATGGAAATTCTCGCTGCGGTTTCCAGCTATACAGAGGTGAATCTCTTCCTGATGAATCCCTGCAGGGAATACTGGGGAGATGTTCGCTCCGAAAATCCCGGGCTCCTGTCCTCGTTGGGCAGGCTCGGCAGGGATTTCATCGACCTGGTGATCGAGTTGGGCTGGGAAGATGGTTCTGTTTTCGACGATCCCGGGGAGGATACCCTGCTTCACTCCATCCAGTCGGATATGCTCTATCTGAGGGAACCGGAAGGAAAGGGGGAGAAGAGACATATATCCCCTGAGGATCGTTCCCTGCGATTTCATGCCTGCCACAGCCCTATGAGAGAGGTGGAGGTCCTGCGAGATCAGATTCTGCAGATGCTGCAGACGGACCCGGATCTCAAGCCCGGAGAAATTCTCGTGATGACCCCCGACATCCGTGTCTATGCCCCTTACATCCAGGCGGTATTCGACATCCCATTCTCCGATCCCTCGTTCATCCCCTTCAGCATTGCCGACAGAAGTGTAAGAGAGGAAAGCAGCGTCATCGAACCGTTCCTGTCCATTCTGGATTTGTCCGGAAGCCGCTTTGGAGCCTCCCGGGTTCTCGAAATACTCGAATGCCGTTCCGTCTGCAAAAAGTTTGGGCTGGAGGAGAAGAACCTGCAGGGAATCAGAAGGTGGATCATGGAGACGCGGATCAGGTGGGGGATTGACGGGAAAGGGCGGGAAGATGCGGGTGTACCCCCCTTTGTCGAAAATACCTGGGCCGCGGGCATGGAGAGACTTCTCCTGGGCTACGCAATGCCAGGCGGAGATGAGCATATGTTCGGGAAGATCCTGCCCTATGATCACATCGAGGGATCGGATGCGGACCTGCTTGGCCGTTTTGCGGAATTTGTCGAATCGCTGTTTGGGTGGGTGAAGAAACTGGAGGGGCTCCAAAGGCTTGGAGAATGGTCAAACCTTCTTGCCGAAGGCATCGACATGTTCTTTGATCCCGAAGGGGATGAGCAAAGGGAGATGCGGCTGCTCAGGCAGACCATCGTCAACCTCGGGAGCATGGAAAAACCTGAAAAGGGGGGCTACGACAGCTTCCTTGACCTGAAGACCATCCGCTGGCAGCTCGGCCGAACCCTAAAGGATGAGGGGTTCGGAAAGGGATTCCTCACCGGCGGGACAACCTTTTGTGCCATGCTCCCCATGAGAAGCATTCCTTTCAAAGTGCTCTGCCTGATCGGAATGGACAATAGCGCGTATCCCCGAGAATCCTATACGCCCGGGTTCGATCTCATCAGGAAGGAGCCGCGGCCAGGCGACCGCTCGCGCCGCAACGATGACCGCTATCTTTTTCTTGAAGCGATCCTTTCCGCCAGGAGGACGTTCTACGTCAGCTATGTTGGACGAGGTATACAGGACAACAGCGCCATTCCTCCATCCGTGCTGGTCAGCGAACTCCAGGACCACATTGAGAGGGGATTCACAGTTTCTCATGGAAGGATTTCGGATCAGTTGCTCACGGTTCACCCCCTTCAACCATTCAGCCCGCGTTATTTTCAGAACGATGAGAGACTTTTCAGCTATTCAAAAGAGAGCTGCGCAGCGGCACTCAGCCTCGCATCCCCCCGGACTCCTCCGGCTCCGTTCGTCGCATCCGGCCTCTCAAGTGCCGGAGAGGAGTATCGGACCGTTGATCTTTCGGATCTCTGCTCCTTCTTTTCAAACCCTTCCAGGTACGTGCTTCAGCGGCGGCTCGGCCTCTATCTGGAGGAAGAGGCCCCTCTCCCTGAAGACAAGGAACCTCTGGAGATCACAGGGCTCGAAAGATACAAGATGGAGCAGACCATGGTGAAATGGAGCCTGGCGGGGAAGGATATGCGTGACCTTTTTCCCCTTTTCAAGGTTTCAGGCCGCATTCCTCCGGGTCCCATTGGGGAGTGGTTGTATGAAAATATGAAAAGGGGAGTGGAAAACTTCATGCAGAAGGCCGGGCGGCATATCCGGGAAGAGCGTCTGGAGGATCTGCAAATCGATCACAGGATTGCCGGCTTTCACCTGGCAGGAAGAGTGGAGGGTATATCCGGAGGAGGAGAGCTGATTCGCTTTCGTTATGCACGTCTGCGGGGTTTGGACATTCTGAAAGCATGGATCATCCATCTGGCATTGAACCTTGCCGCTCCGGAAACCCCTTCCCGTCGAACGCGAGTCTTTGGCCTCGGGGAAAAGAAAAGGGATTGCGTTCAATGGTGTTTTTCTCCAGTGGAGGAGAGCGAACCCTTGATCGAGGAACTTCTTGAGACTTATTGGAGCGGGCTCGCTGAACCGCTTCACTTCTTTCCGGAGTCTTCGTGGACCTATGCGCTGTCCTCGGTTTCATGCGGCAGGGATCCCCGGGAAGCGATGCGCAGGGCCCGGAGAACCTGGTCGGGAGATGAGTGGGAAAGAGGCGAGTGCGAGGATCCTTACTACCGCACCTGTTTCTCTGGAGGGGATCCCCTGGACGGGAATTTTGAAAGGCTCACCGTAAAGATTCTTGGCCCCCTTCTGAACCATTGTAATGAGATGAAAGAGCAAGGAGACTCATGACCGAAGACTTCAAGGATTTCGATCTGCTCAACGTGCCTTTGAAGGGTACCAGCCTGGTTGAGGCAAGCGCGGGCACAGGGAAGAGCTTTTCGATCGCGGGGCTTTTCCTGAGGTTACTGATTGAAACTCCTATTCCTGTAAGTGAAATCCTGGTGGTAACCTTTACTCAGGCGGCGACGGAAGAACTTCGGGATCGCATTCGCAGAAGCATCACAGACGCGCTGGAAGCATTTTCGGAGGGAGGTTGCAAGGAAAGCTTCCTTCAAGGGCTTGTCGAGAAAGAGAAGGATCATGGGGAGGCGATTAACCGGCTGAATGCAGCCCTCCGAAATTTCGATTGCGCAGCCATCATGACCATCCACGGGTTTTGCTGGCGGATCCTCAAGGAAAACGCCTTTGAAAGCCTGAGCATGTTCGATGTTGAACTGGTCTCCAGCCAGGAATTGATCAAAGCGGAGATGGTGGACGATTTCTGGCGGCAACATCTCTATACCGAGTCGGCCCTTTTCGTGCAGTATGCGGTTCAAGTCGGCCTCAGTCCAGACTCTCTCCTGAAGCTCCTTGGAAAGCATTTCAGCCGTCCTTTTCTCAAAGTCATCCCGGTGGTCGAGTCTCCGGATGCTTCGGCTCAGGAGCAGGCCTTCATCAAAGCGTTCGAAACTCTCCGTTCGGCATGGCCTTCGGCCAGGGAACAGGTGGCGGGACTCCTAAGGAGTGATTCCCTCAAGAGGAACTGCTACAACTTGGGAAAGCTCCCCGCATGGATCGAGTCCATGGACAGTTTTCTGTCGCGCCCCGGCGCTGAGTGCACTCTGTCCTCAGGATTCGAGAAGTTCACCACAACGGAGCTCTGCCGATCGGCAAAGAAAAATTGCGAACCGCCGGCCCACCCTTTTTTTGATCTCTGTGAGAGTTTTCGCTGCAGCCATGCCGCGCTCCTTGAGCTTTATGAAAAGAAGATCATCGGGCTCAAGTCTGCACTCTTTCGGTTTGCCAACCGGGAGCTGGCGGCCAGAAAAGGGAAGATGAACGTTCTCTATTTCGACGATCTTCTCCTCAACCTCCTTGGCGCCTTGCAGGGAAAAGCCGGAGAACAGCTTGCAGCAACCATTCGAGGGAAATTCAAAGCGGCACTCATCGACGAGTTCCAGGATACGGACCCTCTTCAATACACGATTCTAAGAGAGGTCTTTGCCCGGAAGCCGTCCATCCTCTTTTTCATCGGCGATCCGAAACAATCCATCTACGGGTTTAGAGGCGCGGATATCTTTGCATACATGGAGGCGGCCAGGGACGTTCAGACCCGCTTTACCCTGAGGGAGAACTGGCGCTCCGAACCTGATCTTGTCACGAGCCTCAATGTCCTGTTCGAGAACAATCCCCGTCCATTTGTATATGAGGAGATTCGGTTCCATCCATGCGCTCCGGCGCATGGCAGAGCGTCCGAGAGATTGCTGATAAACGGTAAACCGGAGCCGCCCTTCCACATGTGGATTGTGGAGAACGACTCCGATGCGGAAAAAGCCATTCCCAAGCAAGATGCGAGAAGATCGATATCGGCGGCTGTTGCCGGCGAAATTGCAGAGCTTCTGCGCCTGGGGAAGGAAGGCCGGGCGCTGATGGGAGGACGGCCTCTCAGCGAGGAGGACATAGCGGTCCTGGTGAGAAGAAATCAGGACGCTGTACAGATGCAGCAGGTCTTGTCCGGCCTCGGCATCCCGAGTGTCCTTTACAGCACCGGCAATCTCTTTGACTCTCATGAAGCCATGGAGGTCCAAAGGGTGTTGAGCTCCATTGCAGCGCCTGAGAACGGAAAACTCCTCAGGGGTGCGCTGGTCACCGATATTCTGGGACTGAATGGTGCAGATCTGGAGAAGGTCATCTCAGAGGAGGGGGAGTGGGAGAGTCGGGTCGTACGGTTCACGCATTACCGCGACCTGTGGGCCGGTCGGGGTTTTATCCGGATGTTTCGCCGCTTTTTGAACCAGGAAGAGGTGCTTGCCAGGCTCATGAGATACCCGGACGGTGAAAGACGGTGCACCAATCTTCTTCATCTCTCTGAAGTGCTGCATCAAATCTCCGTGGACAAACGACTGAATCGAGCAGGCCTGCTCAAATGGCTTGCCGCCCATCGAGCGGGTGTGGGCACAGAGCCGGAGGAGCATCCCATACGGCTGGAAAGCGATGAGCGGGCCGTCAAACTGGTGACCGTACACAAGAGCAAGGGATTGGAATACCCGGTGGTCTTCTGCCCGTTCGGCTGGAACGGCTCAACACTCAGGAGTTCGCGGGAGCCTTTTTCCTTCCACGACGGGGAGACCCCGGCCGGTCTTACACTGGAACTGGGGTCTGAGCATGCGGAAGAAAACAGGAAGCAGGCTGAAAAGGAGAATCTATCGGAAAATCTGCGGCTGCTCTACGTGAGTCTGACCCGGGCCAAAGAAAGATGTTATTTCGTATGGGGACGGTTCAGAGATGCTGAAACTTCCGCTCCGGCATACCTTTTTTACCCGCTCCCCTCTCCTGCAAGAGATGACGTGGTGGCGGCTACCAGGAACCATTTTCTGAAACTGGAGAAGGGCTTCACGGAAAAGCTTCAAGAGCTTGAACGCAAAGCAGGAGGCGGGCTGGTCATCTGTCCGGTCCCGGAATTGTCCGTAAAAGCCCAGGTGCCGGAACAGCGTGAACCCGTCCATCTCTCCTGCCGCGTTTTCAAGGGGCATATCGATCGCGAGCAGGGGTTCGCAAGCTTCTCCTCTCTCATCAGCGGACGTGAGGCGGAACCGGAAGACGGTGACCCGGAAGCAACCCCGACGGAGACGACTCCCCTTGAAAAGCCGCAGGGTTTCTTTTCTTTCCCGGCAGGGATGAGAGCGGGAAGCTTTCTCCATGCCCTGTTCGAGGATCTTGACTTTACCAGCAGGGATTCCGGGTCCATAAAAAAAATGATCGGAGAGAAACTGATAGAGCACGGCTATGACCCTGAGTGGAGGGAGGAAGTTCATGGAATGGTGAAGCGGGTCCTGCAGGCGAACCTGGACCCGACCGTTCCCGATCTCAGACTTTCGCGACTGGGTGCGGAAGACCGGCTTCAGGAGCTTGAGTTCTACTGGCCTCTGAGAAGGGTGACACCGGGATCCCTTGCAGAGATCGTCTCCGGGCGGGACATCCCCGCGGGCTTCGCAGAGCACCTTGGAAGGCTCGAGTTTTCGCCCTTGCGCGGGTATATGAGAGGCTTCCTGGATCTGCTCTTCAGATTCAGAGGCAGATATTATCTCGTGGACTGGAAATCCAATGATCTGGGGTGGAGAATAGAGGATTACGGCAGAGCGGGAATGATGGCAGCCATGCAGAAGGGGTATTACGTTCTCCAGTACCTGATCTACACGGTCGCGGTTCATCAATACCTGCGGCTTCGGCTGCCGGATTACAGGTATGAGGATCATTTTGGAGGGGTGTTCTACATTTTTCTTCGTGGTGTGGACCCGGACAGGGGACCCGATTTTGGGATCTTCAGGGCAAGACCTTCGGAGGAACTCGTGCGGAAACTCGCAGCCGAGCTGATTGAGGATAAAAAACCAGGATGAATCTCGCGCAGGCGGGAAATGACAGAGGCTCTCCCTCCGGCAGATTACTTTCGAAAAAAAAAGGGGAATCATGAAGGAGACCGACCTTCGTGAGCTGATGAACTCAGAAACGATTTCCGCGCTGGACCTTCATTTCGGCCGGTTCATGGAAAAGCTCGCCGGCTGTGCGTGTCCCGAGCTCGCCCGGGTTTCCGCAATGGTGAGTGCAACGACCAGGGAGGGCCATATCTATCTGGATCTCGCGGAGCTGCCGTTCCCGGTTCCAGGTCTCGGTGGTGTGCTCAAGAAGCTCTGGAACACAGGCGTGGTTGGCAGGCCGGGAGACTTCAAACCCCTGGTGGCGGACGGGCGGGGGAGAGTTTACCTTTACCGGTATTGGCAATACGAGCAGAGTCTGGCGGTCCGTATCGATGGATTGACCAGGGAAAAACCGGAGGTGCCGAAGATGAGTTCCCTGGCCGTTCGATTGGCCAGGCTTTTTCCTGGCCGCGAGAAGGGCCACGTCGATTGGCAGCTGATCGCCGCGTTCGTCACGATGATGAAAAAATTCGTTGTGATCTCGGGCGGGCCAGGCACCGGGAAAACGACCACCGCTGCAAAGATACTGGCACTCCTGATGGAGGAAGCCTGGCCGGCGGTCCTGCGGATTGGTCTGGCCGCACCCACGGGGAAAGGCGCGGCCCGTCTCCAGTCGGCGATGTATCTGTCAAAGGATTCCCTGGGGTGCAGCGATCAGATCAGGGATGCATTGCCGTCGGATGCATCCACTATTCATCGCCTGCTTGGCCCGATGGAAGGCTCCCCTTACTTTCGCCACAATGCCGGGAACAGACTGGATCTTGACGTGTTGCTGGTCGATGAAGCCTCCATGGTGGATCTTGCCCTGATGTCGAAACTCGTTCAAGCCCTTCCTCCCGAGTGCCGGCTCATCCTCCTCGGTGACAAGGATCAGCTTGCCTCTGTGGAAGCAGGCGCCGTCCTGGGAGATATCTGCAATACGGGAAGGGATCATGCGTATTCGAAAACCTTTTGCAGGAGCATCGAGAAGGCCACGGGATACGTCCTGGAGCCGGGGGAGAAACGTGTCCCGCCCATTGCAGACTGCATCGCACATCTCAGGAAAAGCTATCGTTTTGGGTCCGAGAGCTCCATTGCCGGGTTGAGTTCGGCTGTGAACAGGGGCGATTGGCTTACAGGGAGAGAACTTCTGAGGGAGAAATCATGCGAGGATATCACCTGGAGAGATCTGCCGCCTCCGAAGTCGCTTGGAAAAAGTTTGAGAGAAAGCGTGCTGGAGGGGTTCAGAAGCGTCTTTCGTTCCCTGGATGCGGATAAGGCGACAGAGAACCTTGAAAGGTTCCGGATCCTTTGCGCGCTGAGGGAGGGTCCCTACGGTGCGGTTGGAGTGAACCTTCTAATCGAGGAGATCCTCAGGTCGGAAGGGGTTATCAGGGGCGCGGGCAAGTGGTACCCGGGCCGGCCTGTCCTGATTGCAAGAAACGACTACGAATTGAGGCTTTTCAACGGCGATGCCGGCGTTGCCCTTCCTGCTTTGGATAAGGACGGCGATCTCAAGGTCTTTTTCCCAACGACCAGCGGTGTCAGGAAGATTCATCCACTGAGGCTGCCGGAGCACGAAACGTGCTATGCAATGACCGTTCACAAGAGCCAGGGGTCGGAGTTCGAAAGGGTTCTGCTGATCCTTCCTGACAGGGACTCGCCCGTCCTGACGAGGGAACTTGTGTATACCGCAGTGACAAGGGCGAAACGTTCGGTCGAGATCTGGGGAAGAGAAGATGTTTTCCGGGCTGCCCTGGAAAGATGCACCGTAAGAAAATCGGGATTGAGAGAGGTGCTCTGGGAAAAACGTAAGCAGTAAACAGTAAGCAGTAAGCAGCAAAGAAACTTTATATCTACACTCACTCTCGCTCTCCTTTTTACCTGCCCACTGCTCACTGCTCATTGCTCACTGCTCACTGCTTACTGTCCATTGCTTACTGCTCACTGCTTACTGCTTACTGCTTACTGTTTACCGCCTTTTCCCCTGTACAATGCATGTTCCTGCGCATTGATCCGAATCCCTGCCGTCATAAAGATTGGACGGGAGGTAGCCATTGTGAAAGATCAATTCCTGTCGCTCACTGAGGGGTTCTATCGTTTTCTGATCGATGTCCTCGGGTATACGCATCCCATCCATCCCACACAGATCAACATGCCCATCGGTCTGGTTACCGGCGCATTGCTTCTGGGCATTGTGGCGCTGCTATTCAGAAAATCGAGTCCCAGGATTTCCGCCCGCCACTGCATGATTCTCGCCCTGGTCTTCCTTTTACCAACGATTCTGGCAGGAATAATGGACTGGCAGCGCTTCTACGGCGGGGTGTGGCTTTTTGCCGTGAAGGCAAAGATCGTGCTGGGCATTGTTCTTCTGGTACTCCTGGTATGGGGGATCTGGGCTTCCGGAAGGCCTGAAAGGGGCCGCATAATGGTCCTGGCTTACGCGCTGGCCTTTTGCACTTCGGTGGTTCTGGGGTATTTCGGCGGCGATATGGTGTTCGGGGGCCGGGCGCCTGAATCAAAAAAGGGCAATCGAGCCGGCCAGATCGTCTTCCTCAATAACTGCAGCGGATGCCATCCTTATGGAGGAAACATCCTCGCTCCTGATGAACCTGTGATCCGCTCACCCCTTCTGAACACGGTCGAGCCATTCCTGGCATGGATCAGAAACCCAGGCCCTCCCATGCCTCCTTTCCCCCCACGTGATCTCCCGGATGAACAAGTTCAGGCTCTTTACTCCTTTCTCTCGGAAATTTGGGGGGAGCATGATCACGGCCGGGAAATTCCACAATCCACCACGCCTTCACCGTCAGAACCCACACCGCCATCTCCTTCCACTCCCGATTCCTCGGAAGAGACCGGCTCAGAGAAAGACCCATTCTTCTCCCCTTCAACAAGCCGGCAGGTGTGACCCTGGACGTTGCCGGCCGGTGTTCCCTATGGGAGAGTGGCAATTGCGATGGCTGTGACTATATTTGTTCAGCGAGGTCCGAGAAAGCGAGGAAGGCACCATGCAAAAGGAACACTATGATGTGGTAATCCTGGGATCAGGGCCGGCTGGACTCCAGGCGGCTATTCATGCGGCGCGCAGGAAGGTGTCAGTATTGATCCTGGGGAGGATTGGAAAGAGCAGCGCCTACAATGCGCATATAGAGAACTATTGCTGTGTCGACGGGGAAAGCGGCGCCGATCTGCTGAAGCAGGCAAAGAAGAAGGCCGAAGAATCAGGTGCGGAGTTTGTCGAAGAAGACGCAACAGAGCTGAAGATGAATGACGGCGGTTTCCTGGTGGGCGCAGAAGGCGGCAGCGAGGTGAAGACGAAATCCATAATTCTCGCCATGGGCATTTCCCGCAACAAGTTGAATGTGAAAGGGGAGAAGGACTTTTTTGGGAAAGGCATCAGCAATTGCGTGGATTGTGATGCGGGTTTCTATAGAGGAGAGTCCGTTGCCATGGTGGGCTGCGGGAGCGCGGCGGTGACGGGGGCGCTCACCCTGCTCTTCTATGCAAAAGAGGTGCACCTCGTCTGTGATAAAGTGGATGTGGCAGGCCATCTGATTGAAAAGCTCAAAGAGAGCCCCATTGAGACCCATGAGGGGCGAAAGGTCGTCGAGATCGTGGGGGACCAGACCGTTAACGGCGTCGTTCTTGACGACGGTTCTGCACTGAAGGTCGGGGGGGTCTTCATTGAGCTCGGAGCCAAGGGTGCAACCGCACTTGCCGGCGGAGTGGGAGTGGCTCTCGACAGTGAAACCATGCAGTACATCGCAACCAACAGAAATCAGGAAACCAATATCCCAGGCATATATGCGGCAGGGGACATATGCGGCCCCCCCTGGCAGGTTGCCAAATCGGTAGGTGAAGGATGTGTGGCAGGACTCGAAGCGGCCGCTTACGCCAAGAGACTTAAGGGCCCATAGCATTCGCCCCCCGGTGAGCCGCGGATCAGGTCGGGGATAATTGCATCAACCGCAGGGGGCTTCCTTCTTGAAATAATGGGCTAGAAAGTGCGTTGATGGGACTGGATCTATCAAGATCAAGTTCTCTTCGTATTTTTGTACCCATTATTCCATTATTCCAGCATTCCATTATTCCAGTCCTGTCTTACTTCTTGACTCCTTCTTCCTTGTGGCATCCGGAGCACCCCCTGTAGGGACCGGTTTTTCTCCCCTGCTGCTCCATCTTCTTGTGGCAATCCCTGCAATTGATATGAAAGGCCTTCTGAAGTGAAACGACCTTATCCTGGCTTTTCACAGGGTCGTGGCATTCGCTGCATTGCTGTGTCTGTTCCCATGGGGACCAGACATTCTTGCCGTCCTTGTACTCGTGGTGGCAGTCCCAGCAGGAGACCCGATAATCCAGGGCATGCTTTCTATGGGTGAAATCGACAGGGCCTTTCCTTTCGGACTTGTACCCCTTGTTCTCTATTGTGAAAGCATCCAATGAACTCGTAGCCGCCTCCTCAGCGCTCGTGGCGGTAAAAAACCCCACAGTGATGATGAGAAAGAGAATGGAGCATCCTGCGGCAATCGCGACAAATCTTGTTTTCATCTGTGAAGTGACCTCCTCGATCAGTCAATGAACCATCCGGATTCCATAGGTTTGTGCCAGTGTGTACACCAAATCTCGCCGGCGGTCAAGAAAGTCTCATCAGAAAGGATCGTGGATTCAGGCGATAGGATCCCACAAATCAGCGGTGAGAACAGCGATAGAGAGCAGGGCGGGCAGCAAACGCAGGAGAGGAGGGAGATATTGAGAAGCGAAGAGCGGCGGCTTATGGACCAATAAAAAAAGGGCAGAGCGGTCCGCGCTCTGCCCAATCAAGGCTAATCTGGGGAAAAGGGTTTCAAAAAGCAACATCTATCAGGTTAAGCTTTTTGTTGACTCTCCTCCATGATGACCCGGAGACTCCGCACCCGGGCTGCACTCCGGATCAAGGCCTGATAAGACTGTGACATACAATTGACGACTATTGTACATGATTAGATTCTATTTGTCAATAAGTTTTTGAATTAAATATAATTGTAAATCAAAATAAACACCACGGCCTTCGTGGAAATAAAAAAGGGATCGGACAAGCATCCGATCCCTTCGCCATTCTCAAGGACGATGAACTCGTCCGGGTATTACATCATGCCGCCCATTCCGCCCATACCGCCCATTCCACCCATGCCACCGCCATGCGGCATGGGGGGCATATCGTCCTTCTCCTTCGGTCTCTCGGCGATCATAGCCTCTGTGGTCAGCAGAAGCCCTGCCACGGACGCGGCATTTTGAAGCGCGAACCTGCTGACCTTGGTGGGATCAATGATCCCTGCCTTCAGCAGATCCTCATACTTGCCCGTGTCAGCGTTGTAGCCAAAAGCACCTTTTTCATCCTTGAGTTTTTCCACGACCACCGAACCCTCGGCGCCGGCGTTGTTCGCAATCTGCCGGACCGGTTCCTCGAGAGCCCTCAAGACGATGTTTAACCCGTGCTGCTCCTCACCGTCCAGCTTTGTCTTGGACAGGGTCTTTACAACGCGGAGGAAGGCAACTCCACCGCCGGGCACGATGCCTTCTTCTACCGCTGCGCGGGTTGCATTGAGTGCGTCTTCCACTCTGGCCTTCTTTTCCTTCATTTCGGTCTCAGTAGCAGCGCCTACATTGATCACTGCCACGCCGCCGACCAGCTTGGCAAGTCGCTCCTGCAGTTTCTCCCTGTCATAGTCAGAGGTGGTCTCCTCGACCTGGGCCCTGATCTGCTTGACGCGCCCTTCTAAATCCTTTCGGCTCCCGCCTCCATCGATGATGGTGGTGTTATCCTTGTCGATGCTGACCGTCTTCGCAGTCCCGAGGTCATTCAGAGTGGCATTCTCCAGCTTGAAGCCGAGTTCTTCAGAAATGACCTTCCCTCCGGTAAGGATTGCGATGTCCTCCAGCATGGCCTTTCTGCGATCTCCGAAACCGGGGGCCTTTACGGCTGCGCACTGCAGGGTTCCCCTCAGCTTGTTCACGACCAGAGTAGCAAGCGCTTCGCCTTCGATGTCCTCGGCGATGATGAGAAGAGGTTTGCCCATCCTCGCTATCTGCTCGAGCAGGGGGATAATATCTTTCATGTTGCTGATCTTCTTCTCGTTCAAAAGGATATAGGGTTCGCTCAGGCTGATGAGCATCTTTTCAGGATCGGTCACGAAGTAGGGGGAGAGATACCCGCGATCGAATTGCATCCCTTCCACTACCTCAAGGGTGGTTTCCATGCTCTTCGCTTCTTCAACGGTAATGACGCCTTCCTTTCCCACCTTGTTCATTGCCTCGGCGATGATATTTCCAATGGTGATGTCGTTGTTGGCGGAGATGGTCCCTACCTGGGCGATTTCTTCCTGGTCCTTCGTCGGCTTGGAGAGTTTCTTCAGTTCTTCAACCGTAATTTCCACCGCCTTGTCGATTCCCCTCTTGAGTGCCATGGGATTAACGCCGGCGGCCACGAGTTTGGCTCCTTCCCTGTAAATGATCTGTGCAAGGACGGTAGCGGTGGTGGTCCCATCGCCGGCCACGTCCGATGTCTTTGAGGCCACTTCCTTGACCATCTGAGCGCCCATGTTCTCGAACTTGTCTTCGAGTTCGATCTCCTTTGCCACAGTGACGCCGTCCTTGGTGATGTTGGGTGAGCCGAATGACTTATCCAGCACCACATTGCGTCCTTTTGGGCCCAACGTGACCTTTACCGCGTCGGCAAGAGTATCCACCCCTCTTGCAATGGATTCCCTGGCCTTCTGGCTGTACCTGATATCCTTTGCCATTTCGAAATTTCCTCCTTTAAGACTGCGAGATATTATTCCTGCGAATCGGCTGCGAGCCTCAGTTTCACTTCTCCACTATCGCAACGATGTCATCTTCTTTCATGATGAGGAGTTCTTCCCCGTCAATCTTGATCTCGGTTCCTGAATACTTTCCAAAAAGCACCCGGTCCCCCTTCTTTACCTGCAAAGGCACCTTCTTGCCGCTCTCAAGGATCCTTCCACTTCCAACGGCAACCACCTTTCCTTCGATCGGTTTTTCTTTGGCCGAATCCGGGATGATGATTCCACCTTTTGTCTTTTCCTCTTCCTGAACCCTCTTCACGATGACTCTATCCTGTAGTGGTCTCGCGTTCATGTCCGATCCTCCTCCGTTGACATTAATTTTATTAAGGCCGGCAGATCCGGCCGGAGAGTCCTGTTCCTGTGCAAGGAACCCCTGACCGATTGGGGTGAACTCTGGTTAGAGGCGCGGGCCCTGCAAATTTCCTTATGAACCGGGAGCCGCAATCCTCAAAAAGAAATATCAGGATAGAATAACAATGTCTCGGGATTTGTCAAGGAAATGAATTCGAGCACACTGTAAATTCAAAGGGTTGTCTTAGCCGAGGAGAGACTTTTCAGCCCACCACTTGAGGGTGCGCCGGATCCCTTCTGACAGGGATGTTGTGGGGACCCACCCGAGTTCTTTTCCGGCTTTTTCTACGACAAGGCAACTCCGTCTGATATCTCCGGCCCTTGCGTGCTGCCTCTGAGGAACAGCCAGGGAAGAAGGGGTATCCGGCATCAATTCGCGTACGGCTTCATAGATCGTGCGGTAGAGTTCCATGGTCTTTGTTTCGCAGCCGGTTCCAATATTGGAGACGATCCCGTTTCCATTTTCAACTGCCTTGATATTGGCTTCGACGATATCCCCCACGTAGCAATAGTCCCGGATCATTCCATCCTCATCATCCGGGAAATGATTCAGAATGGACGGTCTCTGTTTGAGCAGGTTCTCCATGAAGATACTCACTACCCCGGCCTCGGCATGGGGAACCTGACGCGGACCGTAGACATTGGCGTACCTAAGAATGGTGTATTCGAGCCCGTGGGCGTGCCGGTACCAGGCCACATACCGCTCGGAGACGAATTTCGATATGGCGTAAGGGGAAAGCGGCAGAGGCGGACAGGACTCCGGCGTGGGATAATCCTGCGCCTCCCCGTAAACGGCCCCGCCCGAGGAGATGAAAATAACCTTTTTCACGCGGTTCCGGACGGCGCACTGCAGGACGTTCAGGAGCCCTTTGATATTGATGTCCGCATCCTTGACGGGCTCCGCTACCGAAAAGGGCACACTGACCTGGGCTGCGTGGTGATTAAGGATATCCGGTTTTTCCGCGGCCATGATATCCTGAATTTCGTTGGATCGGATATCGCAGACGTGAAGTCTGGCCGCAGGGTTCACGTTTTCTCTCTTTCCTGAAGACAGATCGTCTACAACGATCACATCGTGGCCCTCTCGGACATAGCCGTCCACGACATTTGACCCGATGAACCCCGCTCCCCCTGTGACAAGGATCTTCATGATCTCCTCCATTGGATAACAGCGAAAGTCTATGGGGAAGCCGGCACGCAAGTCAAGAAAGAATCCCTCCACGGCATTCTTGGGTGTTGCAAACTGCCGGTGGATATTATACATTTTTTTTCTTGATGCGCTCCATGCCTGCCGGGGCCCGATCTTCGAATCCTCCCTTGTTGAGAGTACCAATGAAAAAAAAGTATGGGAATATCCTGGATCTGATCGGTTCTACTCCCCTCGTGCCTGTAAGCCGGATGAGTCCGAATGCAGGGGTGGAGATCCTTGCCAAGTTGGAGTCGTTCAATCCGGGCGGCTCCGTGAAGGACAGGCCGGCGCTCTATATGATCGAGGAAGCGGAGAGGAAAGGTGAACTGAACAAGGAGAAGATCATCCTTGAGGCAACCAGCGGCAACACGGGCATCGGTCTCTCCCTGGTCGCGGCCGTGAAAGGGTATCGTATCCTTCTGGTAATGTCCGAAGCGGTCAGTGAGGAGAGAAAGAAGATTCTCCGCGCCATGGGGGCGGACCTCAAATTCACGCCGGCCCACCTGAGCACAGATGGCGCAATAGAATTCGTTTATGATCTGATTCGTGAGGAGCCCCGGAAGTACTGGCTGGCGGATCAGTTCAACAATGAAGCCAACTGGCTTGCCCATTACCATGGAACCGCCCCTGAGATCTGGGAGCAGACCGGCGGCAGACTTTCCGCAGTGGTTGCCACGATGGGGACAACAGGAACCTTGATGGGGTTGGCCAGACGTTTCAAGGAATTGGACCCCGGCGTCGCTGTTGTGGGGGTGGAGCCCTACCGCGGCCATAAGATTCAGGGGCTCAAGAACATGAAGGAATCCTATCGCCCGGGCATCTTCGAAAGGAAAAGAGCCGACAGGATCATCCATGTTGAAGATGAAGAAGCCTATGAGACCGCGAGACTCCTGGCGAGGAACGAGGGAATATTCGTGGGGATGAGCTCGGGCGCCGCCATGGCCGGCGCACTGAAATTGGCCGGTGAAATGACGGAAGGGAGAATCGTGGTCATCCTCCCGGACGGGGGCGAGAGATACCTCAGCACCTCCCTGTTTGCAGACAAGAAGAGATCCGGGCTGTTTCTGTTCGACACATTGACCCGCAGCAGGAAAGAATTTATCCCGCTCAGGGAAAACCACGTTTCCATGTATACCTGCGGCCCGACTCTTTGCCAGTTGATTCACCTCGGACACGTCCGGCGGTTCATCTTTGCGGATATCGTGAGACGGTACCTGGAATACAGGGGGTACACGGTCAAGCATGTAGTCAATGTGACCGACCTCGACGACCGCACCATCAGTGGAGCGGAGAAGGCCGGGATGTCCCTGAGGGATTTCACGGAAAAGTATCATCAGGAATTCATGAAGGACCTGGATACGCTGCGTATCAAGAGGGCCACTTCTTTCCCGAGAGCCAGCGAGCATGTCGATGAGATGATTGGACTCACCCGTCGCCTTCTGGATAAAGGCTACGGATACGAGAAACTACGCTCCGTTTATTTCGATATTAGCCGTTTCAAGGAGTACGGCAGACTCTCCCGTGTCGATCTGGAAAAAATGCACTTGGGGAAGACGGTTGATCTCGAGCAATACGAAAAGGACAATCCCCGGGACTTCACCCTCCTCAAGAGGTCCACTTTAAATGAGCTGAAAAGAGGAATTTTCTACGCGACCCAGTGGGGGAACATCAGGCCGAGCTGGCATCTGGAATGCCCGGCCATGGCCATGAAGCACCTGGGTGAAACGTACGATATCCACACCAGTGGTGTCGAGCTCATCTTTCCTCATCATGAGAACGCCATTGCCATCAGCCAGGCAGTGACCGGCAAGCTACCCTGCAATTACTGGCTGCACAATGAACTGATCACCATGAATGGGAAAAAGCCTTCCAAGAGCGAGGATGACCCGGCCATCACCCTCAGAAGCATCCTGAACGCAGGGTATACAGGCAGGGAGATCCGTTTCTGGGTGATCAATCACTCGTATCGAAGAGCGATCCGCTTTTCCATTGAAAGAATCGATGCGTCAAGAAGAACCCTCGCTCATCTGGACGAGTTCACCAGGAAACTCCGGGTCTGCCGTTCCGGAGAGCCATCCGGGGACGTGGAACAGGCCGTCTATGATTTCAGAAAAGGATTTACCGATGCCATGGACGATGACCTGGGCGTGCCCAAGGCAATTGCCGCGCTCTTTGAATTCAGCCGCAGGATGAACAGGATCATGGAGGCTAAGGGACTCGCTTCTTCGGACAGGAAGAAGGTCTCAGAAGTCCTCTCAGGGATCAATTCCGTTTTAGAAATCCTGGACCTCGAGCCTGCGGAGAGGGACCCGGTTGTGGAGGATCTGGTCTCCAAACGAGAGACGGCTCGCAAGGCCAGAGACTGGGCCGCAGCGGATAAAATGCGACAAGAGCTGCGGGCAATGGGGATAGAGGTCGCGGATACTGCGGACGGCGCCGTTTGGAAGAAAGTCCCCTGCTCTAACCACTCCCCTTCTTCAGGCGAGTAGAAATAGTAGATACTATGCGGGTCACTTGGAAGTCATTTGTGATAACCTCTTTTAAGAATTCCAATCAAAAAGGAGGCTCCAAATGAGCAATACGCAAGTGACCCAAGAGAAGAGTAACACAAGAAGTGCAGAGTTGTATATGTCCTATGAGCTGGCGAACAAGGAATGGAAGCTGTGTTTTGGT
>Ga0209270_1000641_pt1 | contig 67339 bp, 54 predicted proteins | sample MTBAKSrepl1MetaG_FD_187456 | JGI IMG/M metagenome (GOLD analysis project Ga0209270, IMG submission 187456) | Enrichment culture microbial communities from Arthur Kill intertidal strait, New Jersey, USA, that are MTBE-degrading - MTBE-AKS1... | ecosystem: Environmental > Aquatic > Marine >... | reverse complement strand
GTTTCAGTTCTTCTTGGGTCATTTGAATTGTCCATTTCATGTAGTTAATTTTCATGCCTTTTTAGGACATTTCTAATTTGCTACTTTAGGACATTATCATGTTGCCACTACACCGCTTTCTGACTCATACCCGTTGACGGTATAATACGTTATACTGGATCGCTTATGGAAAATATACGAAATTTCTGCATTATCGCCCATGTGGATCATGGCAAATCCACCCTTGCTGACCGGATGCTGCAACTGACGGGCACCATTGCTGACCGTGATATGACCGAGCAGGTGCTCGATACAATGGACCTTGAGCGAGAGAAGGGCGTTACCATCAAGGCATCGGCTGTGCGCATGATTTATACCGACCCGGTTGGTAAAGATTATGAATTTAACCTGATCGATACCCCAGGACATGTTGACTTCAGTTACGAAGTCAGCCGTGCCCTTAATGCTTGTGAAGGGGCGGTGCTTGTGATTGATGCGACCCAGGGGATTGAAGCGCAAACTTTAGCCAACCTTTATCTGGCTCTGGACGCCAACCTTGTCATCATCCCGGTCCTCAACAAGGTCGATTTACAATCAGCCATGGTCGAAGAAGTGACCCGGGACCTGGTTGCGCTCTTGGGTGTGAACGAGAAAGAGATTATCCCCATCAGTGCCAAAACAGGTCTGAATGTTGAATTGGTATTGGAGGCAATCGCCAAACGTATTCCGCCACCCAAAGCCGATAAGGAACTACCCCTTCGAGCACTTGTTTTTGACTCCCACTACGATTCGTACAAAGGCGTAATTGCTTACGTGCGTGTTTTTGACGGGAAGATCAGCGCTAATGAAAAAATCATGATGATGGCAACTGGCTCAAAAGTTGAACCAGTCGAAATCGGTGTGTTTTCTCCGGGGATGAAGCCTGTTCAGCTGCTTGAAGCAGGAGACGTGGGTTATATTGCCACAGGATTGAAGACCGTGCATGATTGCCGCGTCGGAGATACCATCACCTATGCAACCAAACCGGCTGAGAAAGCGCTTCCCGGTTATCAAAAAGCCAAACCCATGGTCTTTGCTGGCGTTTACCCGGTCGATGGCGAAGATTATAGCGACCTCAAAGATGCCCTTGATAAATTGCAGTTAAATGATGCCTCCCTCACTTTCGAACCAGAGTCTTCAGAAGCCTTGAATTTTGGTTTTCGTTGTGGCTTTTTGGGTCTTTTTCACATGGAAATCATCCAGGAACGGCTTGAACGGGAGTACGATCTCGATGTTGTCTTCACGGCGCCATCAGTAGAATACAAAGTGGATATTAAAGACGGCTCGACGATCATGATAGATTCGCCAGCAGATTTGCCTGATGAAGGGGAGATCGTTGAAATTTATGAGCCCTGGATGGAGCTCGAGATCTTTACACCAACCGATTATTTCGGGGTAGTGATGGACCTGGTAAAACGCCGTCGAGGAGTTTACATCAACCAGGATTATCCTGCCATTAACCGCGTGCAACTCAATTTTGAGATCCCCTTATCAGAAATCATTATTGACTTCTTTGATCAGCTTAAGTCCAGTACGCGCGGTTATGCTTCGATGGACTATAAGTTCATTGAGTACCGGGCTGGTGAGCTCGTAAAATTGCAGATTTTGCTCAACGAAGAGCCCGTAGATGCCTTGACTGCCATCGTTCATAAGCAGGATGCTTTTCATAAAGGGCAAGCATTGGTGACCAAACTTAAGGGAATTATCCCCAGCCAGCTGTTTGTCATCCCGATCCAGGCCTACGCCCAGGGCAGGGTTATTTCGCGCGCAAATGTGAAAGCGATGCGCAAAGATGTTCTGGCTAAATGCTATGGTGGCGATATTACTCGCAAGAAAAAACTTCTTGAAAAGCAAAAGAAGGGTAAGAAGCGCATGAAGATGGTCGGTAGTGTGCAGATTCCCCAGGAAGCATTCATGGCAATTTTGCGGCTGGAGGATTAATGCCCGAACCAGCGGCAAAACCCGGCTTCAACCGGTTTTTGAAAATAGGCATTCCCTTACTGGTAAGTGCTTTAGCGATCTGGTTGGTTTTGCGTCAACTGGATCTACAGGCTGTGGGAGATGCTTTCAGGCAACTATCACCCACTTCGATTGCATTGATTATGCTCTGCTTTTCGGTCGGCGCACTTCTCAGGGGATTGGTTTGTTGGATTCTCCTGGGAGGGAAACTCAGCTATTCCAACGTTTTTTGGGGGATGAACCTGGGATATTTGTTGAATACAATTGTGCCGCTTAGGCTGGGTGAATTTGGAAGGGCAGCCTTTTTGACCGAGAGAGGGAAGCAGAAGATCAGTTACATGGAGGTGTTTGCTTCGATTGTTGGAGAACGCCTCCTGGATTTGCTGGTTGGCTTTACATACTTACTTTTCTGTTTATTCTTCCTAATAGAAAACGCTACGTTAAATCGGATTGCCGGGGTTGGCATTGTAGTTCTTGTGTTGTCTATTATTATCATCTTCTACGCGACCCGCAATCGGGAAAAAGTGCTTCTTTGGCTTTCGAGGCGTTTTAGCAGCTCCCAACTTATGACCAAGAAAATGATCCCCTGGATTGAACAGCTTTTGACTGGCTTTCAATATTTTGCCAAGCCGGGTCGTTTCTTACTGGCATTTTCGATTTTAGCTGTCAGCTGGTCGTTTTCTATGCTTGAATATCTGATTCTACAGAACGCCATTTTACCTACCAAAGTGTGGTGGTGGCCGATGCTGGTCAATACCGCCAGCGCATTCATCAATGCTTTGCCTTCTGCTCCTGGAGGGTTGGGAGTGTTTGAAGCCGGTACGGTAGGGGCTTATGCCCTGGTTGGCGTGGGAAAAGCACCAGCTTTGGCGATTGCTTTGGTGGTCCATAGCGTCCAGATCGTAATTCCGGCTATTTTGGGAGTAATCGCACTGATCATTTCAGGTCAGAGCCTGGGATCATTGATAGACAAGGCGACCAAAATCAGGCAGAAAGAGGAGAAGGCATCATGAAAGTTTTGATTTCCTCTACCTATTTTTACCCATACAGTTCTGGACTATCCGTGTATGCTTTGCGGTTGGCAGAAGGCTTGGCGGAGCGGGGACATGAAGTGGTTGTGCTGACCTCTCGATTCAAGGACGAGTTGGACAAACTTGAAGCTTATGGAAAATTCAAAATTGTACGTGTTCCGGTAGTAGCTCGCCTTTCCAAGGGTGTTTTGATGCCTGCCTTGATCAAAACTGCAAGAAAGTGGATCAAATGGGCTGATGTTGTCAATTCACATTTACCCCAATTTGAAAGCCTCTTGCTCAGTCAAATTGCCAAAGAATTCGGGAAACCAGTACTGGTTACCTACCATTGTGACCTGGTCTTGAGCGGTGGTGGAATGGTGGACCGTTTGGCGGTGAAAGTCACGACTGAATTTGGCAAGCAAGTACTGAAAGACTCCAGCCTGATCGTACAGAATTCACTTGATTATGCTGAGCATTCTCCTGTGTTGAGCCAGTTTCTCGAGAAAGTGGTTGAAGTACCCACACCGGTCAAGGTGAAAACGGTGTTGAACGATAGGATTGAAGCTTTTCGCCAGAAATTTGACATCACAAAAAACGAAAAAATCATCGGTCTGGCGGGCAGAGTGGCGGCAGAAAAAGGTTATGAATACCTGGCGATGGCATTACCTGCCATTCTGGAAGTTTATCCGGAAACCAGGGTTGTTCATGCTGGTGCCTGGAAATCCGTTGTTGGTGAGCAGGCTTATCAAGCACAGGTGGAAAGGTACATCCAGCCCTTTGGTCAAAAATGGATCTCGCTGGGATACCTGAGCGATGAAGATTTTGAAGCATTTTTTGCTGCTTGTGATGTGTTAATGTTTTCAAGTTTGAACGCAACCGAATCGTATGGCATTGTGCAGATCGAAGCGATGACCCAGGGTACGCCAGTGGTAGCATCTGACCTACCAGGCGTAAGGCAACCTGTTCTGGAAACTGGATTGGGAAAAATTGTGCCCATCAAAAATCCTGATGGTATCGCTAAAGCAGTTATTGAGGTTTTTGGAAAAGGTGAAAAAGCTCGTTTTATTCCTTCTGACTTTCTGGAAAAGTTTCAACAAGATGCAGTTGCCAGGCATTATGAAAAATTGCTAAGTCTGTTGGTGAACCATGACTGAACTGACGAAGACAGATATTGAGCGCATTTGCGCGCAACAACTTTTCCATTTACCCTATTTCAGAGGGATGCTTCGGGCGGTAGAGCAGAGCTTCTACGAGCAGCAGGAGCTGGAAGAACCGATCTATGATCTGGGAGCTGGAGATGGGCATTTTGCCTGGGCATTATTCAAAGATCAAAAAGTGATCGGAGTTGATCCCTGGTGGCAGCCCCTTATGGAAGCCAAGGAAAGAAGAGTTTACCCACTTCTGGTGCAAGCTGAAGGTGCCTGGGCTCCAGTTGAGAGTGGAAGTTGCGGCTCTGCAATCAGTAATTCTGTGCTGGAGCATATCCCTGCAGTACAGCCGGTTTTGGACGAAGTCGCGCGCGTTTTGAAACCAGGTGGAAAATTCTATTTTGCCGTTCCCAATCAGCGTTTTATCACTGACTTATGGGGAATGAAAGTGCTGTCTTCCCTGGGTTTGAAACAGCTGGCTTTGGCATACTCGCGCTTCTTCAATAAAATTGCCCGACATATCAACCTGGACCGACCTGAAATCTGGCTCGAACGTCTGAAGAGGGCAGGTTTCGACCAGGTGGAATACTGGCACTATTTCCCGGTTAAAGCGATGCACAAACTGGAACGCGGTCATGCTGCCGGCTTACCCAACTTGCTTTGGAAAAAGCTGTTTGGTAAATGGGTATTATTCAAAAACAGGAAGAATCCATTTATTCCCTTTGATGAGGTCGCCAGATTGGTGGAAAATCCATATGACGAAGAGGGAACTTGTACTTTTTACATTGCCAGGAGGCAGGCGTGAGGTTAATCCGCAAATATTTCTATTATCTCTGGTCGATTGTCGAATTATTACTTGGTATCAAGAACTGGAAAGTGTTGTTTGAGGTCTTTCTTGGGAAACCGTTTTTAGGCGTCAAATGGTTGGAATTGCGCCGTAATAATCTGAAGGTTGGTGTGGGCAGCAAGATGGAAGCCTGGTCGGTAAAAGAGACCCTGATCGATCGGTTTTATACCAGGCTGGGAACCGAGATACAGAGTGATTGGGTGGTCGTAGATATTGGCGCTGCCATTGGCGAATTTACCATTGAAGCGGCTCTTCAACTGACGGATGGTGTCGTGCACGCCTTTGAACCAAATCCTGGTTCGATCAACATACTTCGACAAAATATTCGTGCCAATAACCTGGGCTGTGTGCAAAACTACAACCTGGGTGTTTGGAAAGAAGAAGGCGAAATTCCTCTTCATTTTCTAAACAATGAGCCACTTCAGGCAATCAGTGGTAGTGAGCATTCGCCCAGCTCACTAGCAGTTAAAGAAACCACCATTCCAGTCATCACTCTTAGGCAACTTGTTGATGAGAAAGTAGGCGGCAAGATAGACCTTCTGAAGTTGGATTGCGAGGGAGCGGAATACGAGATCCTACTGAACCAGGACCCGAAACTGTTCGAGAAGATCGGCCGGATAGTGATGGAGTATCACGATCTCGATGAACAGTGTAACCATTGTGTTCTGACAGAACTGTTTGAAGAATTGGGCTACCAGGTGAATCGTTATGACAACCTTGTGCATGATAACCTTGGTTATCTCTATGCTGACAGGGTTACTCGTTCAGGCTCCCGATAAACGACTAAAATACATCTATGGACGATGACCAGACCAATCCCGCAGAGGATCCAACCGTTCTGGAGGCACTTCGACGGTTTTTCAATAAACCTTCAGAACTCGTGGATGTTTCTGAGAGAGAAGCAAGAAGCGAAGATAGACCTTTAGCCAACCGGTTTGTGATTGCGTCTTTGCTATGTTTCTTAGCCGGTCAGTTTCTTACTGAATTCCTGCGGGAAGCATTGGGGGGAATTGGCATATTCCTCCTGCTGGTTGGTTTTTTGTTGGCATTGTTTGCATTTCTACGAGACAACGCCGCAAAAGAGACGAAAATTGACCCCGATTCATATCAGGAGACGGAAAACGAACTTAGCCTTCGTTTGGTGTGGCTGGTTGTGGCATTTGTCACGGCTATCGTTGCCAGCTTTATATACAAAAGGGGTAGTTTCAATTTTATTTCAGGACTGCTCTGGTTGGCAAGCATCGCTGCAATCATCGCGGCTTTCTTCCAACCTCGAAATAATCACAAACTTCATATCAAGGAGTTGCTTGCTAAATTAGCTGCCAAACCTGGCAAACTGATTGCCTATTTGCTTCTTATTGCTGTGGTCCTGGTGTTTCAACTTGGCAGGCTTGAACAGGTGCCGCCAGAAATGATCAGTGCCCAGGTGGAGGCTTATTACACGGTGGATGGTATTACCTATGGGGATACATCTCTGTGGTTTCCACGCAACGTGACCAGCGAACCCATCAGCTATTACTGGGCGGAAATTGTTAACCAGTTCGCGGGAGGATCATTAACTTTTACCGGGCTCAAGTTTGCCTATGGACTGGCAGGACTGGTTGCAGTCTTTTTTATGTACAAGCTCGGGCGGCGAATGTTCGATGAAAAGAGCGGCTACATCAGCGCACTGTTGTTGGGTGTTGGCTTCTGGCCGATCTTGCAGCAAAGAGCTGTGCTCGGTTTTGGATTAGTGCTGCCAATCATGCTGCCTGCACTTTACTATTTGTTTAAATCTCTTCAGGAAGACGACATTAACTCTCTGGTGATTTCTTCTGCGCTGACCGGTTTCGGGCTTTTGACGAATAAGATTTTTATTGTTCTGGTTTTTGCCAACCTGCTGATCACCATTGTGTACTTAGCGCTGAGGGATAAGCTTAACCATGAGAATAGCCTGCTATTACGCATAGGCATCGGGCTTATCGTTGGTATTGTGGTGGCTTTACCTCTGATTTTCGTGGTTGCAGCTAATCCAGGCAATTGGATTGCTCCTATCGTCAACCAACTTTCCACGGTAAACAATCCGGATGCAGGCAGTCCGCTGGTCACTTTTTTTAATAACCTGCTTTCAGCTTTAGGAATGTTCAATTGGTTGAACCGTAGCAGCTGGGTGGATGGGATTGGCAATCGCGCTGCCTTGGATTGGGTGAGCGGTACTTTTTTCTTATATGGACTGTGTGTCACGCTGCTGCGGGATCTATTTACCAAACGAAAACAAGCTGTTTCTTTATTAATCCTCTTTTTCCTGATGTTGCTTCCGACCGCGTTTTCCATTGCCCAACCGATGGAAAATCCTTCGCTCGGACGCGCAATCGGCGCTGCTATTCCTGTCTTTTTGATAGCTGGAAGAGGCTTTTCATATGTTACCGACCGCATCTGGTCTTCTGAAAAAGAGTCTCAATGGGTTCGGCAAGCCGTTTTTATGGGTATATTTGCCATATTAATAGTTGTTCGAAACTTTGGGCTGATCAACAGCACTTACGTACGCAACTACGAAGCATCTGCCTGGAATGCCACCGAAATGGCAGAGGTCATTCGTAATTACGACACTGGGCAAGCCGGAAATAGCCAGGCTTATGTAGTTGGCTACCCCTATTGGGTTGATGCACGCTCGGTTGCGATAAGCATGGACCAACCCTACCTTAACCTGTCCATCCTGCCGCAAGATCTGAGTAGTACGCTGGATTTGCAGACAGCCAAGATCTTTTTATTGCACATTAATGACACTGAGAGCCTGAGTCAGTTACAATCCCTCTATCCGGGAGGAATTGCCACAACTTACCAGAGCGTAAATCCGGATAAAAATTTTGTAATCTACATTGCGAGCCAATGATTTTATGGAAAACATGAACCAGCAGCCAGATCTGCGGAAAAAAAGCATTAATCAGGCCCTGATCACGGTCTTTATACTCGCCCTCATCTTGATTGTGGGCGGATATTTTCGTTTTCTGAACCTCAATTGGGATGAAAGCTATCATCTGCACCCGGATGAACGCTATCTCTCCATGGTTTTAAACAGCATTCGACCCGTAAGCAGTATTTCGGAATACTTTAACACCCAGACCTCACCATTAAACCCAAATACCCACGGGTACACCTTTTTTGTGTACGGAACCTTTCCGCTTTTCCTGATCCGTTACTTTGGTGAATGGATCGGACAAGTCGGCTACGACCCAATCACACTGGTTGGCAGGCAGATGTCCGCCTTTTTCGACCTGTTCACGGTGGTTTTGGTTTTTCTGATTGGTTACAAACTCTACAACCGGCGGGTAGGGTTGATCGCGGCGGCTTTGTATGCTTTCGCGGTTTTACCCATCCAGCAAGCGCATTTCATGACGGTGGATACCTTTACCAGCACATTTGGAATGCTGGCTGTTTTAGCTGCTGTCATCATCCTGAAACGACCACTCGAAGATGACACACAGGATTTGCGAAGCAGTCTGACCTGGCAAAAGATCTGGCCATATCTACTGTTTGGTCTGGGTCTTGGGATGGCAACCGCATCCAAGATCAATGCTGTCTCGCTGGCACTCTTGCTGCCCTTCGTGGAGCTGGCACGCTATCTCCGAACTGAAAACCGGGAAAAAAATGTTGATTTGCTAAAGATTTTTATTCCAGTCGCTATTGCGGGCTTAGCCAGCATGGTAACATTCCGGCTGCTGCAGCCCTACGCCTTTAGCGGTCCGGGATTTTTTAGTCTAAAAATTAACCCGGATTGGTGGAACGGTCTGAAAACCCTGCAAGCTCAAAGCACGGGTGAAGTCGACTTCCCGCCGGCGCTGCAATGGACCAGGCGAGCAAGCACATTTTCGCTTTACAACCTGCTTTTTTGGGGACTAGGTTTGCCGTGGGGAGTCACAGCCGTGTTCTCCTGGCTTGGTATGGTGATCAAAGTTTTCAAAGGCAAAGACTATGTGCACATGCCTTTGTTGGTATGGAGCCTGGTTTACTTTGTCTGGCAAGGCTTGGCGTGGGTTTCGTCCATGCGCTATCTCTTGTTGCTCTATCCGCTGATTGCGATTTTTGCGGCCTGGGGACTTGAGCAATTACTTGGCAATCAAGGTGGATTTAACCTAAAACGAATTAAGCTCTCTCGAAAGTTACTCCAAACTACTGGTTTAGTTCTTGCCGTATTGGTCTTGTTGGCAACCGGAGCCTGGGCTTTCGCTTTTAGCCGCATTTACACGCGCCCGGTCACCAGGGTGGCAGCAACAGACTGGATTTACGCTAACCTGGAAGGTCCCATCAACCTGGTTTCCGAATCCGAAGGGCAAGAAAAGAATATCCCCATAGCCTACCGTTCGATGAATTCGCTGGTTTCGGGACAAAGTATGATTCTGCTCTACCTGGCGAAGGCGGATGGTTTCCTGACAGATTTGACTTACCCGGTGGTGCAATCGGTTTCGACCACTCTTGAGACTGTGCAATACCAGTTAAATGTATTAGACGCTCAAACCGGTCAGCCTCTGAACACAGAGGAGCTGATCGGACAGAACCCGATCAGTACTGAGGGTGCGACTCAATCAACATTGGTCTTCCAGTTCAATCCTGCCATTTACTTGCTCGAAGATCAACTTTATCAATTTGAATTGACCTTACTTACACCGGACGCTCAATCCTATTTGAGTGGTGTGCCGGTGATGAATTTTTATTATGACGACGGCTCAACCCGACAGGAGACTCTGCCAAAGATCAATGAATTGATCACTCCTGATCACGCCTACCAAATGAAAATTAGTTTGCAACAGGTTGAGGCAGTTACCGGAGTCGAAATACCTAATGTTGTTGATATGAGCCAAAGTATTGGTGAAAAACAGTTTCGTCTGACGCTCACTGCCAATACGCCAGCGGGTCCGGTCACACGTATCAGCGAACTTACTGACGATTTCCTCGGCGTTGGTTCAGCCCGAGGTGAAAGAGCAGTCTTCTCTTTTAATGAACCAATGATTTTGGATGCAAACCAGGCGCAAGACCTTGACCTGACCATTGAAATGGTGGCAGGTGAGGGTCAGGTCATGATCAGTACGCCGGGTGTCGCTCTGGAAAGCAGTTGGGATGATGCCCTGCCTCTTCTGCGCCCTGGCTTCGTACCTTATCAGGACAATGCAGGCATATTCAGAGGCGATCTGAATCTGGAAATGTACTGGCCGGATGACGCCAGCAAGATTCAGCGGTTTTATACCATTTTGAACCAGGCGGAGTACATTTTTATCAGCTCCAACCGCCAGTTTGGCACGATTCCCCGTGTACCGGAGCGTTATCCGTTAAGTACTTATTTTTATCGCCAACTGTTGGGTTGTGATGAGAATCAAGAAACACTGGATTGTTACTACCAGGCTGAGGCAGACGGTAGTAACGGTAACTTGGGCTTTGACCTGCTTGCGACTTTTACCTCTTACCCGAACCTTGGAAATCTTGAGTTCAACGATCAATATGCCGAAGAGGCGTTCTCGGTCTATGACCATCCGAAAGTACTTATCTTCAGGAAAAACACTGATTTTGATAGTCAGAATACCTGGCAGATGCTGAACTCGGTCGATGTGAGTATGGCGGTGTATCTGACCCCCAAACAGGCGGATACCTATGTAACTGGAGAAACTGAACCAGGAACCCGGCTGATGCTCACTGAGGAAGAACTGGAAACCCAACAGGCAGGTGGCGCCTGGTCCGACCTGTTTGACCGGCAATCGCTACTGAACCAACACACCTGGCTGGCTGTGCTCGCTTTTTACCTGCTCTTTTGGCTTTTGGGTTTGTGTGTATTCCCAATTGTTCGCCTGGCGTTACCTGGCTTGAAGGATAAAGGTTACGCCTTTGCCCGCATCATCGGATTGCTCTTGTTTGTTTTGATCGCCTTCAATCTTGGCTCGGTAAAGGTAGCAGTGACACGCACACTGCTCTGGGGCATTCTACTTGTCTTGCTGGTTGCTTCAATGATTGTTGCCTGGCTGACGAGAAAAGGCCTTTTCGAAGATTTTCGAGTGATGTGGAAGCAGTTTTTAGTTGAAGAAGCGATTTTCCTGCTTGCCTTTGCCTTCTTCCTGTGGATTCGATACCAAAACCCGGATCTATGGCATCCCTGGCGTGGCGGCGAAAAACCGATGGATTTCAGCTATCTTAATGCGATTATTAAGAGCAGTACCTTCCCTGCTTATGATCCCTGGTACGCTGGTGGATATATCAATTATTACTATTACGGGCAGGTTTTGGTTGCTATGCCTATCAAATTGCTGGGCGTTGTTCCGGCTGTTTCTTATAACATCCTGATCTCGATCTGGTATGCGATGCTGGTGGTTGGTGCCTTTAGCATCGGCTGGAATTTTGGCAAGGCAGTCCTGGAAAAAGAGAAAGAAGGGAAGCAAAGCCTGTTTGGATTGGCGTTCTTGGCTGGTATCGCAAGCGCGGTGTTCCTGGCATTCGTCGGTAACCAGGGTGAACTGGATGTAATCACTGGTGGTTTAAGGGCGCTGGGTTCGGCGGGAGCCAGTATGGATGGCGCCACGCTCAGTCAAAAACTAGTCTGGCTGTTCAGGGGAATTGGCATGATGTTTAGTGGTCAACAATTGCCCATTGCTTCTGGAACCTGGTATTGGAACCCCAGCCGAATGATCCCCGGGGAACCAATCACGGAATTTCCTTTCTTCACTTTTTTATATGCAGATTTTCATGCCCACCTGATCGCGATGCCCATCGTGATGGCGGCGGTCGCCTGGTGCTCATCGCTGATCATGTTGAAGAAACGCGAAGGGCGACTGGAACTTAGGGTCAAGGAAGCTGTTGTACCGATCTTGCTGGTCGGAGCTGTAGTTTTGGGGGCTTTGCAGCCAACCAACACATGGGACTACCTCACCTTTACTGCACTGGCTTTGTGTGTCTTGATTTACGTAGGTTGGCGTTATCTGCCGGAAACACAATGGCGATTTCTGCCAGCCTGGTCGAAGAGGTGGATAACTCCGCTTATCAGCGCTGTGGGTCTGTTCCTGCTCACACGCATTCTTTACTTCAACTTCAATCGGTTTTTCTTCCCAGGTTATAACTCTGTTGGTTTTTGGAGCGGGGTCAAGACTCCCCTAAAATCATATTTCATGCACTGGGGTTTGATCCTGTTCGTGATCACCTGCTGGTTGATTTGGGAAACCTACCAGTGGATGGCTTCGACCCGTGTCTCTGAACTGGAGCCATACAAGAAAAACCGCAATCTTTTGATCAGTCTGATTGTGATCATTGTCTTTGGCTTCCTGGTTCTACTGTTGCTTAAGGTCACTGTGGCATTGGTTGCCCTGCCTTTGTGCGTGCTGGCGCTCTTCCTGATTGTGACCACCGATGATGATGTCAAGCGGCTGGCGTATTTCATGATCGGCACCGGTTTGCTGCTAACCGTTGTGGTTGAGCTGGTTTACCTGGTGGGCGACATAGGGCGCATGAACGTGGTCTTCAAGCTGTACCATCAAGCCTGGATGCTATTGACACTCCCGATGGGCTTGGCGGCTGCAACACTTTGGCGTGATCTCGTTCATTGGCGAAGACGAACTCAGCTTGCTTTTCAGGTTGTCTTCACCGTTTTGTGCTTCCTTGCCTTGCTCTTCCCGGTGCTTGCCACCAAAGACAAGATAACTGATCGAATGGACCCCAACGCCCCGAAATCCTTGGATGGAATGAAATACATGGAGACCTCCCAGTTTGCGGTCAACGGGATCGTGATGGACCTGGGGCAGGATTATCGTGCCATCCAGTGGATGCAGGATAATGTGATGGGTTCGCCAGTTATCCTGGAAGCCCAGGCATACGAATACTATTGGGGTAATCGTTATACTATTTACACCGGCTTACCGGGAGTGGTGGGCTGGAATTATCACCAGCGCCAGCAACGAGCAGTTTTGCGCAACAACGCCGTCCAGGAACGGGTGGATGAAGTCAATGCTTTCTACCTAAGCCTTGACCAGGAATTTATTACAAACTATTTGAACAAGTACAATGTGGAATACATTATCGTCGGGCAGCAGGAGCAAGCATTTTACCCGGCTGAGACGTTGGTTAAATTTGAAACTTATGACGGAACGCTTTGGGACCAGGTTTATAGTGAAAGCGATACCGTCATTTACAAGGTCAGATAAAGCATGATTGATTTCTTGAAGTGGTACTTGCTCTTGATGGTTCTTGGGTTAATCAACCTGCCGGTTACCTGGTCGGTTTTTCAAAAGCTGCACTTAAGAGGGGTTTATCTATCCAAGGTGGTTGGATTACTGCTTTGGGGCTTTGTTTATTGGTGGTTGAACTCCATTAGTTTGCTCAAAAATGACCTGGCGAGTGCAGTTAGCGTCCTCGCAGTCCTGTTGGTGCTCAATCTTTTTGTTGCCTGGAAGATCGGATTTGCGAATTTATTGGATTGGATCCAGGCCAATAAAAAAATCATCGTCACAACAGAAGCAGTGTTTTTACTGACCTTTGTCTTGTGGGCAGTGATGCGGGCAGCCAACCCGGATATCATCCATACTGAAAAGTTCATGGAAATGGCGTTTGTTAACGGCATTCTTAAATCACCGACCATTCCACCTTTGGATCCCTGGCTGTCAGGTTATTCGATCTCTTATTACTATTTTGGCTACCTGATCTCTGCGTTATTAATCCGGGTTAGCGGGGTCGTTTCATCAGTGGGTTACAACCTGGTTTCCGCGTCTTGGTTTGGGTTGACTGCCTTGGTTGCTTATGGAATAGCCTTGGATTTGTTGGCAAATAAGAGTAAGACTGAGCCGGGGGACGAAATTGTTTCAAACCGAGCTTACACACTGGCATTGCTCGCTCCTTTAATGATCCTGGTCGTTTCGAACTGGTTCGGAGTTTTGGACATTTTGCATGCCAGGGGTCTGGTTAGTGCTGAGTTTTGGAAGAATCTACAATTACCTGCGCTGACGAGCGAGCCTTATAGCCTGGGTTGGTACCCGAACCGGGGCGGCTGGTCGTGGTGGCAAGCCAGCCGGGTTGTTCAGGATTTCCGTTTGGGCGGTTCGATGATCGAGATCATCGATGAATTTCCATTCTTTACTTATCTTTTATCTGATATTCATCCCCATTTGCTTGGTATGCCTTTTGTGTTGCTGGCAATTGCCCAGGCATTGAATGCCTTCATGGGCGGCTGGGAAGGAGAACTCAAGGTATTTGGGCGCAGCATTCCAGTAAACTGGAAAAACGCCTTGATGGCGGTGCTTACTCTGGGTGGGATCGCTTTCCTTAACACCTGGGATTTCCCCTTCTACTTGCTCTTAATCGTGGTCGCGTTTATTTGGCGGAAAGCAAGCTTGGATGGTTGGAGCGTTAAGCATTTGGGTCAGATCATCTTGTTCTGCCTGGTGGGCGGGGTGTTGAGTATCCTGGCATATCTGCCGTTTTATCTCAGCTTCTCATCCCAGGCAGGCGGAATTATTCCCAGTCTGGCGTTCTTTACGCGCGGCACTTACCTTTGGATTATGTTTGGTCCTTTGCTAGTTCCGATTTTTGCCTGGCTGATCTACAGGCAAATCAAGACAAAACGGTTGCCATCGCTTCAAGCTTTGATACTGACCGGTTCGTTGTTTGCGTTGCTCTTTGTGGCAGGGTGGGGCTTAGGTTGGCTGGCAGGTCGGCTCGAATCCCTGAACCCGCTGCTCAATGGCTTGCAAGGTGCTGCAGATAACGCCAGCCTGCTTTCAGGATCGATTTTGGAGCGTTTGAAACATCCCGGAACCTTTTTGACAATGTTTATGATGGTTTTACTGATCGCTGATTACTTTGTACAAAAGATCAAAGAATCGAAAACATCCACACAAGCAGACAATCCTATTGTCGTAAGCGAACCAAAATTTAAGATCGAAACAAAGGGCTTTGTGCTGATGTTGGTTTTACTGGGTGCCTTGCTTGTGATCGTGCCTGAATTTGTTTACCTGCGTGACCAGTTTGGCACGCGCATGAACACGATTTTCAAGTTTTACTTCCAGGCCTGGATTCTTTGGTCTTTAGCTGGCTCTTACTTCATCGCCAGCCTGTTGCAAAAGTCAAAACCACAGACTAATCGTTTGTTCATCCTGGTAATTTTCAGCGTCGGATTATTGGTTTTCGGCTTCTCACTTGCACAACAAGGTCAAAACCTACAAGCGGGGTTTGGCAGCCACTGGTTGGATTACCTGGTTTTGTCGATCCCTGTGTTGTTTTTGGTGTGGATTGGTCTTACCTTGGTCAAGAAGAGATACACAGTCACACTGAGTGTGCTTTGCCTGGTGGGGCTTGCCGCTGGGTTGATTTACCCAACCATAGAACTTTGGAACAAGACTGAAGGTTTTAGACCTCGCGATGGCTATTCACTGGATGGAAAACAAGATTTCTACCTGTATTCTCCCAATGAAATGGCGGCTGCTGGATGGTTGGCAGATGCTCCGTTGGGCGTTATGGCAGAAGCGGTTTCTGAAACGGGCGGCAGCTATACCACCTACAATATCATCTCAACTTTCTCGGGTATGCCGACCATTTTAGGTTGGATCGGGCATGAAGCCCAATGGCGGGGAGGGTACGAAGAGATCGGTTCGAGACAATCGGATTTGCGCGTTCTCTACAGCACCTCCGACTGGAACCAGGCCGAAAGCGTGATCGACCTGTATAATATTCGCTATATCGTGGTTGGTGAACTTGAGCGCCAAACCTACCAGGTTGACGAAACGAAATTTGAAGAAAATATGGTCAAGGTTTTCGACACAGAAACAGTCGATATTTACGAGGTCAGAAATCCATAAAATGAGCGAACAAACCGCAGGCAACGACGAATTGATCAAGAAGAATAGGCATGAACCTGGATTTATTTGGTTCCTGCTGGCTTTTGCCATCGGTTTGGGCTTGAGGTTGGTCTTACTTGGTTCGATGACTTACGCCCAAAACGAGTTGGTGTTGGTCAACCAGGCGTTGCAGATCTCTCAAAAGGTGAGCACAGCAACCAGTACCGTGCCTGTTTATTCCGGACTTACCAGCTTTCTGTTTTTCCTTTTTGGACCTGGCAATTTGTTGGGTAGGATCGTTCCAGCCGTGGTTGGATCCTCTCTTGTTTTGTTACCATGGCTCTGGAAAGAGCAGCTCGGGCAAAAAGTAGCCTTGATATTGAGTTTTGCGCTGGCATTGGACCCAACTTTTCTGGTGTTCTCACGTTCAGTCCATGGTGGTATTTTTGCGATTGCCGGCATATTGTGGACATTTACTATGCTCAAGAAAGGCAGACCGCTGCTGGCTGGTGTTTCCCTGACATTAGCTTTCTTAAGTGGTCCATCTTTTTGGAGCTTTCTTCTCATTTTTGGTGTGACCATCGCGATAACAAAGATTATCAGACCAGACCTGGCGAAGGATCTTTATTCATTCCATTTCGAAAACGGATACAAAGCATGGGTAAGTCTTGCTGCTGGTTTTATTGTCAGCGCTTTTCTGATCCTGACCAGTTTCTTGCTTCAACCATCCGGATTGGGCGGAGCGGCAGGTGGTTTGGTCTCCTTTGTCGAGAATTTTGCGCAACCATTCGAAAAGCCAGTCTATCATTCAATAATTTTATTATTTGCGCATAGCTTATTACCTTTAATTATCTTCTTCATTGGATTCTTTACCTCACGCTCATCTGAAATGGGGGACAAGTATCGAATCGCTGGTGTTTTTATCATCACCTCATTGTTGATTGGCTTGCTTGTCTCCCGTGAGAGTTATGAGATCTTGCTCCTGCCTGTTTTGTTTTGTTGGATAGGTGGGGCGATCTGGCTGGGAAAGTGGCCAATCAAACTGACGGATTTAGGCTTATCGTCTGCTCTGTTGATGGGGTTTGTCCTGGCAATTTTGACTTACATTTCCGCTAACTTGAATCGAATTTCTCAATTGCCCCTGGGAACACCTCAATTTTGGAGCATATTTCTGATGATCGTCGCTGGCGTTATTCTGCTAATATTAGCCTGGAGGCTGGTTGAATTTGGCTGGTCAAGCGGAAATGGAAACCAGGTGTTCTTGCTCGCATTCCTCGCTTTCCTGGCAATTGTTAGCGTGGGCAGCAGTACCCGAAGTTTGCGTTCAGACCAACAAGTTCGTTCACTGGAATATGTGGATAACCAATTGGTTCTACCAAATAATGATGTTGACGCCATCCTGGCTGACTTCTCACTCACAGGAAAAACGTTACAACAATGGGGTGGTTTCAGCCTGATCGAACTGCCCGAAGAATATTCCTGGTACTTCCGAAGCTTTGCAATCGAACGAAACCAACCGGGAACGAGTATGATATTGACCAGAACTACCAGCTTGCCAACTCAAAGTGACGATTTCCGAGGTAAGAACGTAGTCTTGGTACGATCGATCGACTGGCACAAAGAACCTATAACAACGTACCTGAAAGCGTTTACTGCCAAGACGAAGCCTTTTATTGATCAAAAAGGCGTTTTGTGGGTACAGACATTTTTATTTACAGGAGCATCCCAATAGTATGTGTGAAAAACCAATTCAAAATCCACCCAGTACCATCGCCATTGATGGTCCGGCAGCCTCCGGCAAGTCGACTATCGGCAATCTGATTGCCAACAAACTCGGATACATTAGCCTGGATACTGGCATTATGTATCGCGCGGTTGCCTACAAAGCGGTACAGCAAAAGGTGGATGTCCTTGATGGTGAGGCTGTCAGCGATTTGGCAGAGAAAATCTCAATTGATATCCGACCTTCACATGAAGATGACGGGCGTCAGTTTGACGTAATTATTGACGGTATTGATCGCTCCTGGGACATCCGCTCTCCAGAAGTCAACCAGGTCGTGTCTGAGGTCTCGGTATACCCCAGAGTGCGCAATGCCATGACTGAGTTGCAACGTGAAATAGCCAAAAACGGCAAAATCGTGATGATCGGACGTGATATCGGCACGGTCGTTTTACCCCATGCCGAAATGAAAATCTACCTGGAAGCCAGTGTCGAAGTACGCGCTCAGCGCAGATACATTGAAGAACTTTCCAGAGGTAAAAAAGTTTGCCTGGATGAAATTGCGAATTCGTTGAGGCATCGCGATGAGATCGACTCCAGCAGGGCAGTGGCTCCACTGAGACCAGCAGATGATGCTGTCGTGGTGAACACGGATGATATGACTGTCTTTGAGGTGGTTGAATTCATTCTGGGAATAATCAATAAAAGAAAATGACACTACATGTCGCTTGCTGACCCAGCGCAGATAGTCATAAAGTTTTGCATAAAAGAGAGCTCTAATTCAGAGGAAGTACACGGTTAAGAGACTTGCAGTGAGGGTGGAGAAAGTTACTCACTTAATGATGAGAAATTGAGGATGGATTATCCTCCGTTTCCTGTTGACCCCCGCTCACAGATAGAGCAAGACAACACCGACCACTGTCACCAATGCACCGAGAAACTCAAACCACTTTAATTTTTCTCTGAAAGCCAGCCAGTTAACCGGGATGACCAGGACAGGCATAATCGACATGATTGCTGCTGCAACAGCTGCTGGTGCGTTTTGGATCACCAACAGGGAAAACCCAACCCCCAGCACCGGTCCGAACAAAGCCCCGGCAGCGGTCATCCGTGCAGATTGTCTATCATGGAGCAGTTCACGCAGCTTTTGCCAATGATTTCCGATCAGAAAGAACAGGATAAAACCAGCGATCGAGGCAATGATGCGCACCTGGGTAGCTGCAAAGGGGTCATAATCCCCCATGCCCTGTTTGCTCAGGATCAGCCCAACGGATTGCCCGACTGCTCCCATGAGACCGCAGAATACCCCATAGGAATTCACGCGTAACTTGAGTTTTTTCGTTTCCCCGCGCGTCAGGATGACCACAGCAATACCTACCAGGGTAAGGGCGATGCCCACAACCGCAAGGGGTTCCAGAACCTCACCGAAGATGAAGTAGCTCAGAATACCAGTCATCACTGGTGAGAGGCTCATTAGCAGAAGCGTAATTCGCGTACCGATGCGCACATAGGCTTCGAAAAGGAAGACATCGCCGATTACAAAGCCGACTACACCGGAAAGCGATAGCCACAACCAGGTGGAAGGCGAGGCGTCGGTTGCGAAGGGATTCCCGCGGTATATCCAGAGGAAGATGCTAATCATCGCCAGTCCAAAGATCATACGCAGGAAGCTGACCGCTAGTGAGGAGGTGCGCTTGCTGGCACGTTCAAAAAAGATGCCGGAGATGACCCAGAAAAAGGCAGTCAGCAGGGCAGAAAATTCGCCGGTGTGGGTTGGATTCATAGCAGATTCCTCGAAGGCGCAAGTTTATCACGAATGCGGGCTTTTTGAGGGAGGGCTATGCAAAATTGTCCAGGTTCGAAAAACTTTTAGTCATTTATGGTGGTTATCAGGTGCACTTGGATGGTTGTTGATTAGTAATCATTATTCTGCAACCACACAATTCCTTCCTATCCATGTAGCCTAAGTGGAGATTGTTTCAGTTGACTGTTCTTTGATTTCTTTCGATTTCAGAGGTCGCTCATGCTATAATTTCTGATCATGGCTCAAGAATTCGGGAAAAATTTGGCGATCACATTAACTACGAGCTTGAGTGCACAGGCTTTCAAGCCGACGTCTCTGATATTCCCCCTGGTTTTCCTGGCTGCAATGATATTCATCGGCCTGAAAAATGTCGATTTTTCCCACCTGAAAGATATCTTCAAGAATCGCTGGCTCTACATTCTGACTTTGTTGGTCCTGCCTTTCCTTTTTGCGGTCGTAAGACCGTTCGACGGGCAGGTTTTGGGATTTAACGGTGATTACTTCAGCCCGATCGTACCGCTATTGAGTCTGCTGCCGATTATGCTCGCGGTAGGAACTCTTGGTCCCCTGGTTGGTATCCTCCTGGGGATTGTGACAGGTGTCGCGCAGATGCTGATATTTGGGCAAGACTTGTCCGTAGTCTTTTTTTACCCTGGTATGAGTTTGCTTTTTGCCGTCCTCATCAACGAGACGCCAGAAGACGCCAGTAATTGGCGTACCATTATTAGTAAGCTCTTTGAAGCCGGAATGCTTAGTCTTCCCTTTTGGATGCTCTGGCAATTTAACCTTGCCTTTGTTCATGGCTTGAGAGATGTGATCGCGATCCTCACCCAGGCGATTTTACTCTGGGTCACTCATTTGCCCGAATTGATCATTTCTGGAATCGCGCTTTACGTATTTATCCGCTTTCTCAAGGAAGAATGGAAACCAAAGGTCTTTCTTATCAACCGGGGCATTGGGAGCATCTTTAATGCTGTGATTTCACAGATTGATGAACTGAGCAAGGGCAATTTTGATTACCTCAACCAGGCTCAACCCCGGACTAATGGTGAAAAAGCGGTTTTTGACTCGCTCGAAAACCTGCGGCGAAGCATGCAGTCGCGAACCGACACACAAACGCGTTTGTTATCTCTTGATCCAAGCCATTATTCCCGCGAAGGTTATGACCTGGTCATGTCATCGATCCTCCGGGCTGCCCTCACCAGGGATGCCAGCTCGGCTCGTATTGTTTTACTTGAGACATCCCCTGCCAGCGGGAAACCAGAGATGAGGCTGCGGACCGGGCAGGGAGAGCAAACTCGAAATTATGCCTATCTTGACACCTTGATCCTCGAAAAAATCGCAGATCAGGAACAATTGGTTCTCAGCGATATCAAAATCGACCAATACTTTGGCTTGACTCCAGGCACACCCTATCCACAGGCATTGATTGCCCTGCAACTGAGCGGGGGTGCCTCGTCTCAGGGAATCCTTTGGGTTGGTTTTGAGCAAAATCATTGGATAAGCAACGAGGAACTTGAACTTTACAAAGAGCTCGCATATCGGGCTTCAGCCACCTTGAAGACCAAGGAACAAATTCTCAAAGTTCAGACCGAGAAAAGCTGGCTGAATGAACTGCTCAACTCCATTCCAGACCCGATCATGGTGGTTGATCCGAGTGGAACAATACTGTATCAAAACCTCGCCAGTAAGGATCTGATCGAGGATTCACTTGGTCTGACGAAAAGCGGACCAAAGGGACAGCAAATCATGCAATCCCGCCTGGTGGAGCTGACTCAAAGCAGTAAGGCTGCCAAAGAACGGAATAAAACCATCACCCTGGGAAATCAGAAGGAATATGGTGTAGATGTCTATCCCGTCAAACTGGAAGGCAGAGATACCGGCACTCTCATATATCTCAAAGATTACCAATGGATCAACCAGGCGAATAAGGAAAAGAACGAATTTGTCAGCAACATCAGTCATGACCTGCGTTCACCTTTGAAATTGATGAAAGGCTATACCAGCCTGATCAAACACATCGGCAACTTGAGCAGTCAGCAGGAAGTGCTGGTCAACCGCCTGGAAGCCGGCATTGAAGACATGAAGGGCCTTGTCAATAAAGTACTTGATATGGAAAGGTTGGATGCCGATATCGGCTTAATTTATGCTACCTTCGACATCAAGGAAATGATCAACGAGACCATTGCCATGCTAAACGTCCAGGCGCAGCAAAAGAAAATTGCAGTCAACACCGATCTGGGGATGATCAAAGCGCCATACATTTCGGCAGATCGGATCTTGCTTCAACAGGCAATCTATAACCTTCTGGAAAATGCGATCAAATTCAGTCCCAGGGGCGAAACAGTATTGATCAAAGCTGAGAAAGATGCATCCTGGATGCACATTACTGTGCAAGATCACGGTAAAGGGATTGCCCCGCTTGATCAATCGCGCATCTTCAACCGATTCTTCTACATGGACGACGAGCCCAGTTTTGAAAATCGGGGGCAGGGATTGGGTTTGGCAATTGTGAAATCAATTGCCGAAAAGCACGGTGGCAGCATCAGTGTAGAAAGTAAACTGGGTGCAGGAAGTCTGTTTTATTTTGACATACCCCTACATCGCCTTGAAGGAATGAAGAAAACGTCGTAAACTTAGACATTAGCTGAAACACAAAACCTAGTATTTGACAAAAAGGAAAGAGAAGTCACATTCAATTAACCAAAAGAGGTGAATCTGCGGGAAATTGACAAACTCGACTCAAATTAACTTGACAGAATATAGAGATTAATCCTATAATATCAGTTTGCGAAAATATACGAAAACGGCGAAAACACACTGGAAGAAGAAGTTCCAGCGGGTTTTTCGTGTCTTAAAATATCCTCACCGTATTGGAGGTATGAGTGGAAACAAAAGCAATGAAGGCACTGCGAATTAACCTTGCTTCACCGGAAGTGATCAGAAGTTGGTCTTATGGTGAAGTCCTCAAACCCGAGACTATCAACTACCGTCGGTTACGTCCTGAAAAAGATGGCTTGTTCTGTGAAGCGATCTTTGGTCCTACCCGAGACTGGCAATGTTATTGCGGAAAGTATAAGAACCCTCGCTACAAAGGGATCGTCTGCGATAAATGCGGTGTTGAAGTTACCAAGTCATCTGTCCGTCGTGAACGGATGGGTCACATCGACCTGGCTGCCCCGGTAGCCCACATCTGGTATACCCGCCGGATCCCTTCGTACCTTGGTTTACTGCTGGATATTTCCCGCAAGAATCTCGATCGCGTGCTTTATTTTGCCCAATACATCGTCACTTATGTTGATGAAGACGGGCGTCAAAAAGCGCTCAAACGCCTGGAAGACGAAAACAGTGTTTCAGAACGTGAATTGGGCGATCAGCTGAATTCAAAAATCGCTGATACGAAAAAACATCGTGACGCTCTCTTGAAACAACTTGATATAGATATTGCCAGTGTTGAAAAAGAATACGACGAGAAAGTCGCCAGCCTCTTTGAACCTGTGATTTCTGCAGGTCAGGACCTGGAACGCGAATTAGGCGAAAAAACCGGAAAAACCATCCGAAAAGCCATCGTTTTCGACGTTGAAGGTGTCAAGCAAACCATTGTCGAGCCTGGTCAGGAAGTAACTGGCAAACATGTTGCTGATGTACAGGATCTGGTTCGTGCGCATATGGAAACTCTTGAAAAGGGTCTCAAGGTTGAACGAAGCGAACGTATTGAGAAACTTGGCATCAAGCGTGAAGAAATCAAAGCCGAAGCTGATCTGACCATGGAAGGTCTTCGTCGCCAGTTGGATGATGAAGGTGACGTAACCAAAACTGAGAATGCTCGCAAAAAGGATGAGCTATACGAACTTGAGCCATTTACTTTCATGAGCGAATCACGCTATCGCGATTTGAAATCACGCTGGGGTAATGTTTTCAAAGCTGATATGGGTGCCGAAGCATTCTATGACATTCTGCGCCGCCTGGATCTGGACGCTCTCTCTGAAGAGCTCTGGAATGAAGCCCGCACTACCAAGAGCAAACAGAAACGGAAGAAAGCAACCAGCCGTCTGAAGGTTGTTGAAGCCTTCCGCCGCTCAACCAACCGTCCCGAATGGATGATATTAACCGCCTTACCCGTTATTCCTCCCGATCTGCGCCCAATGGTTCAGCTGGATGGTGGACGATTTGCCACCTCGGACCTGAACGATCTTTATCGCCGTGTGATCAACCGCAACAACCGTCTCAAGAGACTTCTTGAACTGGGCGCCCCTGACGTGATTGTTCGCAACGAAAAACGCATGCTCCAGGAAGCAGTTGACTCCCTGATCGATAACTCACAACGTGGGCGCTTGCTTTCAAGACGTGGTCGCCGCGAACTACGCTCTCTTTCTGATATGCTCAAAGGCAAGAAAGGTCGTTTCCGCCGCAACTTGCTCGGTAAGCGTGTAGACTATTCCGGTCGTTCTGTTATTGTTGTTGGTCCGCATCTTAAATTATTCCAGTGCGGTTTGCCCAAGACTATGGCTTTGGAGCTCTATCGACCCTTCGTGATTGCCGGTTTGGAAGCCCATGGCTACACCAGCAATATTAAAGGCGCCAAGAAATACATCGAACGCAACCGTCCTGAGGTTTGGGAAGTGCTGGAAGAAGTTATCAAAGACCGCCCAGTATTACTGAACCGCGCCCCAACTCTTCATCGCCTTGGAATCCAGGCTTTTGAACCTATCCTGGTCGAAGGCAGCGCAATTCAGCTCCACCCGCTTGTAACCACAGCTTTCAATGCCGACTTCGATGGTGACCAGATGGCTGTACATGTGCCGCTGTCTGAAAAAGCTGTTTTGGAGGCACGCGAGCTGATGCTTGCAAGCAAAAACTTGCTCAAACCTGCCAGTGGTGAACCCGTTATCTCCCCAGGAAAGGACATGGTTTTAGGTGTTTATTACCTGACCATGGAACCGACTGAACCTCAAAAGGGCGAAGCTCGTGTCTTCGGATCTATTGATGAGGTCATTTTAGCCTACCAGCTACAACAGGTAAAAGTTCACACCCGCATCAAACTGCGTGTTATGACCTGGTTCGATGACAAGGGCGATCGCATGGCTGCAGCTGAGAGACGAATTTTGGATACAACCGTGGGCCGGGCGATCTTCAATGACATTCTTTCCAAGAAAATGCAATTTATCAACATGACCCTCGATAAGGGTGGTGTTCGTGATTTGATCAGTGAAATTTACGACACTGAGGGTTTGGAAGAAACCACACGTATTGCTGACAGTGTGAAGGAAATTGGTTTCCGTTACGCCACGCAATCCGGCTCAACACTGGCTGTTTCCGACATTACTGTTCCGCCTGAAAAGAAGGCATACATCGACGAAGCGCTCATCGCTGTTGAAGAAATTCAAAGAGCATACAATCGCGGTCTGTCCTCCGAGTTGGAGCAAAACAAGAACATTATCGAGATTTGGCAAGATACGACAAACAAAGTCGGTATTGCTGTAAAGAAGCATCTTGATCCAGCTGGTAACCTTTCTACCATGGCACAATCCGGAGCGACCAAGGGCGGTTTCAGCCCGATTTCCCAGATGGCTGGTATGCGCGGTCTGGTTGCTGACCCTTCAGGACGTATTATTCCAATGCCTATTCGCTCTAACTTCCGCGAAGGCCTTTCGGCTTTGGAGTATTTCATTTCTACTCACGGTACCCGCAAAGGTCTGGCAGACACCGCTCTTCGTACGGCAGAAGCCGGTTATTTGACTCGTCGTTTGGTGGACGTTGCCCAGGATATCATCATCAACAATGAAGATTGTGGCACCCACGAAGGAATTTGGATCAACAGAGCCGATGATATTGCCGGTCAACCTTTCGGTGATCGCCTGATCGGTCGTTTATTGGCTCAGCGCCTGGTGCATCCTGCAACTGGTGAAATTATCGCAGAACGAAACGAACTGATCACAAAAGATTTGATCAACCAGATCAACGATGCCGAAGTCGAAAAGGTTTTCGCTCGCTCACCGTTAACCTGTGAACTTGTTCATGGTATTTGCGCCCGCTGTTACGGCACCGACCTTGGTCGAGGCGAAATGGTTAAACTCGGCTCAGCAGTTGGTATCGTTGCAGCCCAATCCATTGGCGAGCCTGGTACTCAGTTGACACTGCGAACCTTCCACACCGGTGGTGTTGCCGCCGGCAGTGACATTACCACCGGTTTGCCCAGGGTTGAAGAATTGTTTGAAGCCCGCCGCATGCCCAAAGATGAAGCCGTGATTTCTGAAATCGCCGGTTTTGCTAGTATTTTGCAATCAGAAAAGAATCCTGATCAGCGCACAGTGCGGGTCGAGAATACAGTAATGATCTCTGATGAGTACGAAGTCCCGTCAGATTGGGAGATCAAGGTCAACGAAGAAGATGAAATCGCCAAGGGCGCTGTTATTGCCACCCATGATGAAACCACCATCACAGCCAGCAATGGCGGACGCGTTCGCTTTGAAGGACACCGGGTAATTGTCTCCTATGAAGACAAACAGGAACAGAATTACGAAATTCCCACAACTGCCCGCCTGATCGTCAGCGACAGACAAACCGTCGAAGCTGGTCAACCTCTGACCGAAGGCTCGATGAATCCTCATACCATCCTGAAGATCAAGGGTCGCGAACAGACCGAGATTTACCTGCTCAAGGAAATCCAGCAAGTCTATCGCACCCAGGGTCAGAATATTAATGACAAGCACTTTGAAGTGATCATTCGTAAGATGCTCAACAAAGTACAAATTGTTCGACCTGGCGATACCAAGTATCTTCCCCAGGATCTTGTCGACCGGCTCGAAATTCGCAAGGAAAATGAAGAACTGCTTGCCAAAGGCTTGCGCCCGGCACGCTACGCTGAGATACTCTTAGGTGTTTCAAAAGCATCTTTGAGCACGGATTCCTTCCTGTCAGCATCTTCCTTCCAGCACACGATTAAAGTGTTGGCAGGGGCTGCAATTGAATCCAAGGTTGATCCGTTGTACGGTTTGAAAGAAAACGTCATCATCGGCAAATTGATCCCAGCAGGAACTGGTTTTATCCCGGGTCGCTTTGACCAGGCTGGTGATGCGGTTGTTCCTGGAAAACCGGACATTGAAGTCGAACAGCTCCAGATCTTCCCTGAAGAAGAAGTTGACCTGTTTGACGAGGATGAAGACGAACACCTTTACGACGAAACAGATTATGATGCCCTTGACGAATTGGAAGCCTCCCTCGACCCAGCATTGGATGAGGGAGAAGAACTCGAGATCCTCCCTCTTGAAGATGAAGAATTCGAGATAGACGACGAAGATTTAGAGATCGACGTTGATGATGAAGACGAAGACTTGTTCGGAGATGACGACGAGGATTAGTTCGCAATTACGCTAAGATAACAAACACCCGGAGTCCAAAACTCCGGGTGTTTGTGCTATAGTTAAGGGTTGTTAGCACCCGAACGAAAAATTTGAATACGAGTAATAGGTTATGACCTCTACCAAAGTCAACAAAGTAAATATCAACGCTGAAATGCAACAATCCTACCTGGATTATGCCATGAGCGTCATCGTTTCACGCGCATTACCCGATGCGCGGGATGGCTTGAAGCCTGTTCAGCGCAGAATCCTGTATGCCATGTACGACATGGGTATCCGTGATAACACACCGCATAAAAAATCCGCCAGAATCGTTGGTGAAGTGCTTGGTAAGTATCACCCACACGGTGACACCGCTGTTTACGATGCTATGGCTCGCATGGCTCAAGATTTTTCGGAAAGATATTTACTGGTAGATGGGCAAGGCAACTTTGGCAGCATCGATGGTGACCCTCCGGCTGCCATGCGTTACACGGAAGCCCGGCTTTCGCCGATTTCCATTGAATTGCTTCGCCAACTCGACCTGGAAACAGTTGACTTCACTGATAACTTCGATGGCACACTGAAAGAGCCATCGGTTTTGCCTTCCGCTATCCCGAATATGCTTGTCAACGGTGCTTCCGGTATTGCCGTTGGTATGGCCACCAATATTCCACCACATAATCTCAGCGAGGTGGTGGACGCCTTGGTGATGATGTTGGAAAACTGGGATCGCAAAGAGGACATCACGGTTGATGACCTTATGGTTCATATCAAAGGTCCGGACTTCCCAACTGGCGGTATGATCCTGCAGGATGACACGTCTGAGCCACTTTCCCAAATTTATGGCTCCGGTCATGGAACTGTCAAAATGAGAGCGCAAACCAGGCTGGAAGAAATGTCACGCGGAAGAATGCGCATCATCGTGACTGAACTGCCTTATATGGTCAACAAATCCTCGCTGATCGAAAGAATCGCTACGATTATTCGAGAAGGTGGATTGGAGGGAATCACAGACCTGCGTGATGAGTCGGACCGACAGGGCATGCGTATTGTCTTTGATCTCACCAAAAACGCTGATTACGAGACTATTCTTACCACGCTCTATAAACGCACCCAGATGCAAAGCACTTTTGGCATTAATATCCTTGCCCTGGTTGACGGAAGCCCACACCGGCTTTCTCTAAAACAGTCTTTACGCGTTTTCGTTGAACACCGTATTGAAGTCATCCGACGCAGAAGTGAATTCCTTTTACGCAAAAATGAAGAGCGCCTGCATATTCTCAAGGCACTGCGCATTGCCATTCAAAATATTGATGAAATCATCCGCATTATTAAGAAATCCCAATCGGTCGATGACGCCCGTCAAAGCCTGATGACCAAATATGGTCTTGATGAAATCCAGGCGAATGCCATCCTTGAAATGCCTTTGCGCCGACTGGCTTCGCTGGAGCGTCAGAAAATCGAGGATGAGTACAAGGAAGTTAGTAAGACCATCGAAGACCTCAAAGCCTTGTTGAAATCACCAAAGAAGATGAGACAGGTAGTGATCGATGAACTTCGGGATGTAAAAGAGAAGTTCGGTGACAGCCGCAGGACGCAGATTTACATGTTACGGGAGGGCGAAAAAGCCTCCGATTTCCTGACTGTGACCGATGTTATGCCTCTGGAACACTATTGGGTGGAAATCACTGAAGACGGGCTGCTTTCTCGAACTGAGAACGACAAGAGCAATCGTCTTGGCGGTGAGAAGGCACCCTGGAGCCTGATCAGAACCAACTCGCACCAGACGATTTTCCTGGTTACTACAGAAGGAAGTGCGGCAGCAATTGCATCACTTTCCATCCCGGTTCAACGGGATAACAACAACGCTGTGCATGCTCACAAGGTGGCACCTCTGCACCCAAACGACATCTTGCAAACAATCTTTACTGTGCCGATTGACACAGATGAACTGCCGGAGAGATTTGTGATCACAGTGACCCGCCAGGGTATGATCAAACGCTCTGCAGTCAAAGATCTGCCAGGTGTTTCGGTCAGCAACTTTGTTTTGTGCAAGGTCAACGCTGATGACGAATTATTCCAGGTTTTAATATCCGACGGAACTCAGGATGTTTTGATCGCCACCGCAAGTGGAATGTGCATTCGCTTCAGCGAAACTGAGGTGAGGTCCATGGGGCTGGTTGCAGCTGGCGTTAATGCGATAAAGCTGAAAGAAGGCGATTTTATCGTTGGTGCCTCTCTAATCTCTGATAAAGACGAAGTAGCACTTCTGACCCGGTTGGGGTTGGCTAAGCGTATACCTGCCAGCGATTTCCCGATACAGGGACGCTACGGACAAGGTGTGATCGGTTGGAAACTAAGTGAGGGTGATCAGATTGCGGCGATGCTGGTCGGCAAGTTAACTGATAAAGGCATCAGCCACTTCAGCAAAACAGCCAGCAAGGTGTTTACGATCACCAATGCGGTCAGCCGGAAACGGGCAGCCAATGGGCAAAGTATGTATGCACTGAAAGCCGGCGATGAAGTGATTGGCTTCACCACCATGGTGGATTACAGCGATTATTGGGGTGAGGAAAAAGCGTAATAGCAGTTCTACGGTTGGATGTTGCCGTCAAGATCCAGGTCTTTGGAAATACTGCGCATCGCAAAAATAACATTTTCTACATGTTGCCAGAGCTCAACACCAAATTCCTCGGCTGCAGCTTCTATCAGTGCACGATCAGCTCCAGCGGCAAAGGAACGATCTTTCCATTTATTCTTGACTGACTTCGGGGTGAGATCGTGTAGAGAGCGGGATGGGCGAACTAATGCCACCGCGGTAATCAAGCCGGTTACCTCATCACAGGCATAGAGCGCTTTCGCGAGCAGACTTGTTCGAGGCACACCAGTGTGGTCAGCATGTCCGGCGATCGCTTCGATGATCTCTTCAGAAACCCCTTTTTCGCGCAGCAGTGGTAATCCACCTATAGGATGTTCTTCGACGGTTGGGTGAATTTCCCAGTCATAATCGTGCAGAAGCCCGGTGATTGCCCATGTCTCCTCATCCTGTTCCAGCTTTCTCGCGTAAAAACGTAAAGCTGCTTCAACGCTAAACATATGCTTGATCAGGCTTTCACTCTTGACGTGATCTCTGACCAATTGCAGCGCTTGTTCTCGGTTCATGGGTTTATCCTTGTTTGCAGGGGAAAGATTGGTTCCGTTTCACCCAGTACAGGCAGGGGTTTCAGAATGTACACGTCCAACCAGGCCATAACCGTGGCAAAGACCTCTCTCACATTCCAGAAAATATATCGGGAACGAATGTAGCGCGATTGTTCCACTGGCACACCAACAGTATCCAACTCAGAATTTTCACACAAGAAGAGGGCACGAGGCAAGTGATAGGCTTGGGTCACAACAATAACTTCGTCCAATCCGAAAATGTGATGTGCCCTGTAGCAACTGTCATAGGTGCGGCGACCGGCATAGTCCAACACCAAATCCTCTTCAGGAACACCCTGGTCCAAAGCATAGGCTTGCATTGCGCCAGGTTCGTTATATGTCACTTCGGTATTATCCCCTGAGAGGAGCAATTTTTGCACCTTACCCTGGCGGTAAAGCTTGATGGCAGCATCCAACCTGTCTTTTAGAGGTGCGGAGGGTCCGCCCAAATGGTTCAGTCCAGCACCAGGAACAAGAACAACTGCTTTGGATGGAACGGTGTCGAGTGTGTAGGTGGTATCTTTCGTTATGGAAAGCATTGTCAAGCGGAGCCCGCCTACAATAAAAAAGGCAACACATAATAAGATAATTATGAAACGTAATAGCTTTTTCATCGTTCAGTGCTTATCTTACCAGATCGGCAAGACGGATAGCGGTGGTTGCAAGAAGGTCGCGTAACGCCTGGTAACTGGTATCGTGCAAGGGTTCAAGTTGAGCGACTTCGTAATTCAACATCTGGCTCAAAAGACTCTTGCCAAGCTCCTCACGTGAAAAATTACGTAAAAATTCGGATATACGGTTCTGTAGAGTCAGTTCCATTTGTTTGGAAACGGAAAGGTTCAAATTAGGAATAATTGGAGGGGAGATCCACAAAACCGGGACTTTATCGATCACGTCGGTCAAATCGCTGATCACTTCAGACGAGGTGCGGGGATCAGCTGAGTGCGCATAGGTAACGGCATAGGAGCAAACTCCTTTTACATAAAGGGCGCGGATGCTGGAGCTGAAACTGTAAGTAAGCACAGGGCGTGAGTAAGAAATGTTGTTTTGGGAGAGATAACCAAGCGGTACCCAATAGCCGGACAAAGAGTCTTCCTGGGTCAGGCACGGGCGTAAACCAGCTAATTGGGTCAGTGCCTGGACAGCAATTGCCTTGGAGCTATTGGTGGAGGCATCGTAAAAGGACTGCAGTTTTGCATCTTTATGCCCTAAAAACTGGACCCCGATGGCAGTCACACCCAGGTGATTGGTGACCAACAAAGCGCTAACCAGGTCTTTTTGCGAAGCGAGCAGGTATTCAGGCGCGGTCAGCCAGGCCATATCCACATCCCCACGTTGCAGAGCCAGTTCCAGATCGACGTAATTGGGGAAAACTTGAGAGGTGAAGCTGAGCGAAAGCCCTTCAGAAAGGTGCATCAACACACTTTGAAGCGCTTCTGCCTGACCGGCAATATTTTCCTGGATGATCATGCCGATAACGATTGGGTTTTCCTGCGAACCCAAGGGAGCTGGCGTGGGGGTGTAGGTAGGCATAGGAGTAGGCGGCAAGAGTTCCGGTGTGGCAGTCAGGGGGTTGAAGTCGAGTGTGGGTTGCGCTGTAAGAGAACCACAAGCACTCAGGAAGATCAGCGAGATGGCCAGTGCCAGGAGAAAACGCATGCCAATTTTTGCCATGCGTACATTTTACCTTATTTGAAACGGTACTATGGAAGGAGGGTTGCAAGGAAACACCGTTTTTAATGCATAAGGAAGGGATGATCTCTGACCGTTCTGTTCAGATCGTCCTTTTGATATGTTAAAATGATCAAAACAGTCCGGAGGTTGTTATGGAAATTTTGCTAGAGACAATCAAAAAACCCGAAGATATCAACTTTATCTTTGGTCAGTCACATTTCATCAAAACAGTAGAAGACATCCACGAGATGTTGGTTAGTTCCGTTCCGGGTATCAAGTTTGGGTTGGCATTTTGTGAAGCCTCCGGACCTTGCCTGGTGCGATGGAGTGGCAACGACGAAGATCTGATAGAACTGGCAACAGAAAACGCCATGCGTATTGGTGCCGGTCATAGCTTCATCCTCTTCCTGGGTGAGGGCTTCTTCCCGATCAATATTTTGAACAACCTAAAATCCATCCCTGAGGTGGTAAACATCTTTTGCGCAACCGCCAACCCAACGGATGTGGTCTTATTACAATCTGAGCAAGGGCGTGGAGTTTTGGGCGTTGTGGATGGTTCTTCACCCAATGGGATTGAAACAGAAGAGGATATCGCTACCCGTAAACGCTTTTTGAGGATGATTGGTTATAAGTCATAGCTTACCCCCGAGCTAAACTTTGCCTAAAGCCCACCTTTGGAGAAATTCGAAGTTGGAAAAAGCATTTGTGCGGTGGCTGATCTGGTTCTTTCGCTTTGAATCCAGTTCAGCCATCGTTTTACTCTCCTGAGGTATCCAAAAAATCGGATCATAGCCAAAACCATTGCTTCCGTGGAACTCTCCAATAATCTCTCCAGAGATACTGCCGTGATTATCTCCAAACAGGTCAGGACTTAGATAGAAAACGGCGTGACAGTGGAAGGCTGCCAGCCAGGGTTTGGGTTTGTTTTCCAGTTTTGAAAGCAGGTACAGGCAGCGATCGTGATCAGTCGCGCCTGGTTTTGGCGAGAAACGGTGTGAATGGAGCCCCGGCCCACCGCCTAAGGCTTCCACTTCCAGCCCTGAATCATCAGCGAGCACAGGTATCCCGCTTGCTTCATGAAAGGCCCTGGCTTTTAACAATGCATTTTCATAATAGGTTGAGCCGTCTTCAAGAGGGTTGAGTATCAGACCAAGCTCTACAGGCTTGATCAGCCTTATCGGTAAATGAGCCAGGATTGCGGAGATTTCCTGGAATTTATGTTCGTTATTGCTGGCAATCATTAATTCTTTCATCATCTGTCCAATCCAAAGGGGGTGGAAAACACCCACATGATATAATAATAAAAACACTTTAACAATTGTAATTGACCATGGAAAAGATAAAACATCCCCTTCGCACCAATGTTGGCCACTTCCTCAATAAACCAATAGGTTATAGTCGGGAATTTCAGATTGATTTCCCAGAAGTTTTCATAGAACCTGATCTTAATGCTACTAATCTCAAAGGTAAGTATTCTTTCTCACGTACCAGTGAAGGTTTGTTGCTACAGGCAGAGTTGGAAGCAGACCTTGAGGGTCAGTGCAGCCGCTGCCTGGAACCAATGCCCGTGCATGTGAATACTCAATTCGAAGAGTTGTACGTTTTTGAAACACGCATGAAAGAAGAACTGGACGAGGAAGAAGTCCCTAATGACGGTAATATCGAGCTTGGCATACCCTTTCGAGATTATCTTCTCCTGGAGATGCCGATCCATAGCATTTGCCAACCGGATTGTAAGGGGATCTGCCTGGATTGCGGACAAAACCTGAACACCGGAACCTGTGAACATAATCACGGAATAGAATATTAATTACGAGTAAAACAAAAGCCTGAAATGCACGGCAGATAATGATAAAATTTGCCGATGCTTTGAATTGGGAGTTAATCATGAACGAGAACATTTTAATTGCTGTTGCCTGGCCATATGCCAATTCCGACATCCACGTCGGAAACATAACCGGATCTCACCTTCCTGGAGATATCGTTGCACGTTATCACCGCCTGAGAGGGAACAAGGTCCTGATGGTTTCGGGCTCAGATTCCCATGGCACTGCCATCACCATCAAAGCCGATCAGACCGGTCAGACTCCGCATGCCATCTATTCTCACTATCATCCTCGTTTCATTGAACTTTCCCAACGCCTTGGGATCAGCTACGACCTGTTTACTTCCACCCATACTGAAAACCATTTTTCAATCGCCCAAAAGGTCTTTTTAACTCTGCTTGAGAATGGATACCTTAACAAGTTTGTTTCCAAGCAATGGTACAGTCCCTCCGCGCAGCGTTTTTTGCCTGACCGTTATGTGGAAGGCACCTGCTATATCTGCGGGAATGAGGGAGCGCGTTCTGATCAATGCGAGAAATGTGGCAACGAACTGGAAGCTGAAAAACTGATCAATCCACGCTCTAAAGTGGATGGATCGACCCCGATACTCAAGGAAACAGAACACTTCTTCCTCGATCTTTCCACGCTTGAACCCAAAATCCAGCAATTTCTCAAAGAACGCGAAGACTATTGGCGACCAAATGTCTTGCGTCAGTCCTTGGGAACGATCCAATCGGTTGGATTAAAGCCAACTTCAGTGACGCGCGACCTGGAATGGGGCATCCCGGTACCTTTGGAAGGTTGGGAAGGGAAGTGCCTCTATGTCTGGTTTGAAGCTGTGATGGGTTACCTTTCCTCCACAGTTGAATGGGGACACTTGAACGACCAACCAGATGTCTGGCGAGATTGGTGGACCAACCAGGACGCTAAATCCTTCTACTTTATCGGTAAAGACAACATCACCTTCCACGCCGTCACCTGGCCGGCGGAATTACTTGGCATGGGTGCGGATTTTGACGCTCGAATGGATAATTCATCACCAAAACCGTTGGTCTTGCCGTATGATGTTCCCGCCAATGAGTTTATGAACCTGGAAGGTAAGAAGATCAGCGGCAGCCATAACTGGGCGGTCTGGGGGCTGGATGCATTAGATCGTTTCGAAAGCGATGCCCTGCGCTACTACCTGACGGTTGCCATGCCTGAAAACCGGGATACCGACTGGGATTGGGAAGAATTCTTCCAGCGCAATAACAACGAACTGGTGGCGACCTGGGGCAACCTGGTCAACCGGGTTCTGTCCTTTACATGGAAAAACTTTGAAGGTCAGATACCCAATCCGGGCGAGTTGAGATCATCCGACAGGGAGTTACTGGAAATTATTAAGGCTGGGTTCGGATCGGTTGGTAACCACATTGAGAAGGTGGAATTAAAGGCAGCACTGGCTGAAGCCATGCGCCTGGCGACTGAAGTCAACAAGTATTTGGACGTTCATGCGCCCTGGTTCGAGATAAAAACTGACCGCAATGAAGCAGCCAAATCGCTCTACACTGCCATCCAGGCGATTGAGTGGTTGAAAATCATGTTTGCACCCTTCCTGCCGGAAACCAGCCAAAGACTGCATCTAACCCTGGCTCATGAGGCACCCTTGTTTGGCAAACCTTTCACCCAGACAGTTGCAGATTCGCTTGGCTCGCACGTTGTACTTGGGCTTAACAATGAGAATTCGCTGGCGCAGGAAGGTTCTGATTCGTGGACCGCAGGATTATTGGAGGCAGACAAGCCTTTCAATCAGCCAGCAGCCTTGTTTAAGAAACTTGATCACAGCATCGTCGAAGAAGAACGCTCTAGATTAGGCAAACCGTCTGCATAGTTAGTTGGACAAACTGCTTTAGGAATAGGGAGACTAGATTAGGTCTCCTTATTACTTAAGGAAATTTTCAAGGTAAAACGGCAGGTCGTGCATCAATTTTCGCATGATCATCTCGACCCGTGAGTGCCAAAGTGAGTGGTTATTGTCGGTTTCAGATCCGAATGGTGTAATGATGTCGCTCACACCTCGCAGGATCAGTCCGCTCACCCCGTTTGCTTTCAAGACCCAGGCAATAGCAGCTGATTCCCAGTCTGCTGCTGGTACACCAAATTCCTGGGTCAATACCTGGAAATTTCGGAAATCAATATCCTGGTCAGCCGAAGCAAGGGGTGCCCGGCGGGTATTCTCTGGCAAATCGGTTCCGATCCAATCCGTATTCAGTTCGGAACGGTAATAATTGACTGCCTGCTGGCTGTCGCCCATGCGCTCAAAAATATCATACATGACCGTGTCAGTGACCAGCAAGGTCTCTCCCAGAGTTGCGAATCCCTCCAGCCCGCCACAAGTGCCCAGGTTGATCACCAGATCCGGTTGCCAATGGTCGATGACAAATTGAGTGGTAGCAGCGCTGCGAGTTTTACCCCAGCCGGAATGGAAGAAAATAACACGATGGGTTTCGACTTCGCCAACAAACCAGTCTCCAAGAGAAGAAGCGTTGGTTTGATCAGGTTTCAGAATCTCGAGGGCGATCCGCCACTCTGAGTTGGCAGAAATTAAAACTACAAAGGGGACCGGACTGCAATCAGTCAATTACGCCTGGTGGATTTTTTTGCCAACGGAAACAGCATAGACTATCAACCGTTCGACCTCATCCAAACCGAACAGCTGGTTAGCCAGGCGGTCATCAAAAGCGGCGATGGCACACGCGCCATAATCGATCGATTCAGCACATAGGTACAGATTCTGGCAGATATGCCCGGCATCCAGGTTGATGTAGCGGTAGGCGCGCGTACTGTAGCGCCAGCTGGTGCGGTAGAGGTTGGCAGCCCAGAAAAAAGTGACTGCGGAAGTGATGACTTGTTTTTGTTTATAGGTGCTTTCGTGGGCTTTCCGGATTGCCTCAAAGTCCAAATCGAACACTTCAAGCGCATGCCGTTGGGCGATATAGCGGTATAGCCCTGGCGCCAGACCCATGACCCGCTGGACCAGGAGAAAGGTTTCGAAGGGGTGGCGTGAGCCAGCCGAAGGCACAAAGCGATTGGTAAGAGTCCTTTTCTGGTCAATTTCCCGCACACCCTGGGTGTATTTCAACAGGTAAGATAATTCTTCAAGCGACATTTCAACGTTTTCGTCATAACGTCGCAAGGAGCGGCGCTTGGAAAGTACATTGAGCAGATTGTTATCCTGCGGAATAAAATCAGAATTATCTGGTAAGAAGATTAGATCCGATTCATTAACCACATCATCCAGGTATTGCGGGAAAGGTAATCCCTGTTTTTCCGCTGACACAGGCTGATTTTCGTGGTAACTCGCCTGGTGTATCCGGGAGATCTGGTCGTGTGTATCGTCCACGAGTACCCCTAAAACTTGAGCAGGGAAAGGATCATTGCCAGGACGATGATGATCGCCAGTACAGCCATAATGATCTTATAAGCGCTTTGCGATGAATTCTTCGAATTTTTTGCCATGTTACTCCAATTCAGCTTTTATTGCATTGGCTTTCTCTATCGAAATGCCTTTGATTTTCGCGATTTCCTCCGGGTCAGCTTCAAGGATCCCCTGGATCGAACCAAACCTCGCAATCAGTTCTTTTCTGCGGGCTGGTCCAATTCCAGGGATAGCATCCAGCCTGGAGGTCAACCCGATTTTACCACGCCTGTTGCGGTGCGCGGTGATGGCAAAACGGTGAGCTTCATCCCGGATGCGCTGGACCAGGTAATAACCCTGGGAATGGTCATCCAGCCTGACAGATTCGGAGATATGAGGCAGAAAAAGCTCTTCTTCCTGTTTTGCCAATCCCACGATAGTAAATTGACCGGTGAGGCTGAGATCATCCAAAACATCCATTGCCTGGCGTAGCTGACCTTTCCCGCCATCCACGATCAGTAGATCGGGCAGGATACTGAAAGCCAGGTCGGGTTTATATCCGGGAGTATCTTTGGCTTCGTTTTCTGAAAAATAGTTTGAAAAACGTCGGGTCAGAACCTCACTCATGGAGGCGAAGTCGTCCGGACCAGTAACTGTGCGAATGTTGAAACGGCGGTAAAGCTTCTTGTTGGGGATGCCCTGTTCAAACACTACCATGCTGCCGACGCTGGCTGTGCCCTGGGTGTTGGAGATATCGTAACATTCGATGCGGTTGGGCGGCTCGGACATGCCAAGCGCTCGCTGGATCTCACCAAGAGCGTCGCGCTGCCTGTCCTTATCAGCTTTCCAGCGGATTTCGAGCGCTCGCAGGGTTTCTGCCGCGTTTTCTGCAGCCATTTTCACCAATTCTTTTGACTGCCCACGTTTGGGGACGGAGATCTGAACTTTTTCACCGCCACGCCTTGTGTTGAGCCATTCGTTGATGATCATGGCTTCTTCCACTTCCTGCGGGAGCATTACTTTGTTCGGAATGTAGGCTGCCTGGGAGTAAAACTGTTTGATGAATTCTTCCAAAATCTCGGTGTTTTCCTCTTCTTCTGTGCCTTCGAGGATAAAGTATTCACGACCAATTAATTTTCCGGAACGGATGAAAAAGATCTGCACACAGGCTTCGCCGTTATTGCGTGCCATGGCGATGACATCCGAATCCTTTCGTTCGCTCGAAATGATCTTCTGCCGTTCCACCACCCGTTCGACCGCCTGGATCTGGTCACGAACCACCGCCGCTTTTTCGTAATTCAGCTGCTCTGAAGCGTGCTCCATCTCGATTTGAAGCCTTTTCAGGACCGGGTCGGTTTTTCCTTCAAGGAATTTTGCCAGGTCTTCGATCATCTGGCGGTAATCGCCTTTGCTGATGGCACCAATACAGGGTCCTGAGCAGAGGTGAATGTCGTAATAGAGGCAGGGTCGTGGGTCTTTGCCTGTGATCTCGCGTGCGCAGGTCAGATACGGGAAAATCCTGCGCAGGATATCCAAAGTCTGATGCACTGCCCAAACTGATGTATAGGGTCCGTAGTAGCGCGCACCATCCTGGACCATATTCCGGGTCACTGAAATCTTAGGGAAGTCATCCTGCCAGTGAATTTTGATGTACGGGTAACGTTTATCATCCTTCAGACGCACGTTGTAGAAGGGTCGATGCTCCTTGATCAGGTTCATTTCGAGGATCAGGGCTTCCAGTTCAGAAGCGACCACGATCCACTCAATATCCCGGATGTTCTCAACCATCCTGCGGGTTTTATAACTGTGATCGTTTGATTTTTGGAAATAGGACCTCACCCTGTTTTTCAGGTTGATGGCTTTTCCCACATAGATAATTTTGCCCGACTCATCTTTCATGAGGTAACAGCCAGGAGAGTCCGGCAGGGAGCCTAAAATTGTTTCTAGTTTTTCTGACCAACTCATATTCTTATTTTAACCTATAGAAGTGACATTTCCTCTGACGGCTTGTGTATAATTTGTAGAGAGAAACGACTATGACCATTAAAAAACTCTCTGACACGATTGCATCTCAAATTGCCGCTGGCGAAGTAGTTGATCGCCCGGTTTCGGTTGTCAAGGAATTGATCGAAAACGCGATTGATGCTGGTGCAAGCGAGATCCAGGTTGAGATCCGCAAAGCCGGCAGAGAATTGATCCGGGTCAGTGATAATGGAGAGGGCATTCAGCCCAATGAGCTCGAACTGGCAGTCAGCCGGCACGCCACCAGTAAATTGAGCAAGACCGAAGAGCTGTTTGATATCAAAACGCTCGGCTTTCGTGGAGAAGCACTGGCTTCGATTGGCTCAGTTTCCCACCTGAGGTTGGTTTCGAGACCGGTAAATGTTGAAGTGGCAGCCAAGCTAACTGTCGATGGCGGAGCCAATTCACCAGTTCAGAAAGTGGCAGCCCCGGTAGGGACAGAAATTACAGTTGAGGAACTATTTTACAACGTTCCAGCCCGTCTCAAATTTTTGAAGAAAGACATCACAGAAGCAAAGCACATCACTGGATTAGTGACTCGTTATGCCATGGCTTATCCTCATATTCGCTGGACCTTGAGCCAGGATGGAAACCCTGAATTCCAGTCAACTGGCAGCAACAATCGCATCGAGATATTACAGGCATTATTTGGCACGCACGAGTCAAAATCCCTGATGCCCCTAAGTTTTGGAGAGAAAGATCTTGCCATCGACGGGTTTATCAGTGACCTCTCCCTGACCCGGTCGAATCGTAAAGATATCACCCTGTTTGTCAATGGTCGTTGGGTGCAGGACCCAACCCTGACAGCAGCCGTGATCAAAGCCTACAACACCATGCTCATGGTTGGACGCTACCCGGTGGTTGTAATGTTCCTGGAGATACCGACGAACCTGGTGGATGTTAACGTTCACCCCACCAAGGCAGAAGTGCGCTTTAGGGATCAGGACCACGTATTCAGCGGAGTGCAGCGTGCGATAAGGCGGGGACTCTTAGCCTATACCCCCATTCCAGATCTGAACAGTCTGAATTTGTGGGGCAGGCAAACACCAACAGCCATCCCAACCAGTTTTGACGAACAATGGCAGGTACAGCCGGCTGAAACAACGCAAACACCAGAAGGTGGCGATGCTAACGCCATGCAACAAGAACCCTTGCCTGGCACTCATCTGCCGTTGCTGCGCCTGGTAGGGCAGGTGGCTTCTACTTACCTGGTGGCTGAAGGACCGGACGGGTTGTACCTGATTGATCAACACGCTGCTCATGAGCGGGTTTTGTTCGACCAGATGATGGCACAGTATCGTGCAGCGATGATCCCATCTCAAAAATTCGTAGATGCTGTCCCTGTAGAACTTAGCCCCGAAAAAGCGGGAATCCTGGAAGCCAACCTGGAGACCATGGCTTCGCTTGGTTTTGAGATTGAACCTTTTGGTCCAAACACTTTTCTAATTCGCTCGATTCCAATAATCGTCGACCGGGGAGACCCGAAGGATGCGATTCTGGCGGTTGTAGATTCTTTCGAGGAGGACGAAACTCCCCTGGAAAATGAAGCTCAAGCAAGAATCGCCGCCAGAGTCTGTAAGGGGATGGCAGTCAAAGGCGGGCAGAGCTTGACAGAAGCAGAGCAGCGCAACCTGCTGCTCAACCTGGAAGCCAGTCAGTCACCGCGCACCTGCCCACACGGTCGCCCTACGATGATCCACCTGAGCGCCAACTTACTAGAAAGACAATTTGGAAGACGGGGTGCACGCTAATGAAGGGTTTGTGGCTACAAGACCGGAAAATGAGTTATCGCGAAGATTTACCGATGCCTTTACTGGAACCGGATGAGGTTCTGATCAAGGTGTTACTGGCTGGAGTGTGCTCGACTGACCTTGAGATGTTAAAAGGTTATTATGACTTTAGCGGGGTTCCAGGGCATGAGTTTGTAGGCCTGGTTCAGGATGATAACGGTCACCCAGGGCTCTTGGGAAAGCGTATTATCGGGGATATCAATATCAGTTGTGGAGAATGTGAACGTTGTTTGCAACAGGAGCCGAGCCAATGTATGCGCCGCAAGACGCTGGGCATATTTGATTACGATGGCGTTTTTTCTGAATTCTGTAAATTACCAGCAAAAAACCTGACAGTGGTTCCAGATTCTGTTTCAGACGTTCTGGCAGTCTTTACCGAACCGACCGCAGCCGCGTTGCGGATTTTGGATCAGGTCCAGGTGAAGCCGAGCGACCGGGTGATCGTCGTCGGCGCTGGAAGATTGGGTTTGCTGATCGCGCAGGCTCTGAAGAATACAAGCTGTGATCTGAAAGTCGTGGTGCGGCGCCCGGAACCTGCTGCGATATTGGCGGGATTGGGAATCCGAGCGGTCTACGCTGATGAGATCAGAGGCGAACTGGCGGATATCGTAGTGGAAGTGACCGGTTCGTCGGAAGGTTTCGAGCTTTCCCGCTCGCTCACCAGGGCAAGAGGAACCTTGGTTTTGAAATCGACCTTTGCTGGGGATGTCAACGTGAATTTATCGAAGTTGGTTGTCGATGAGATCACGTTGGTTGGCTCACGCTGTGGCAATTACCCGGCGGGCTTGCGTGCGCTTACTTCAGGCTTGATCCAGGTTGGCGAGATGGTCGATTCTGTTTATTCTCTCCAGCAAGGGATTGAGGCAATAGAGCGAGCTGGTCAGCCTGGGGTGTTAAAAGTATTGATCAGACCTTGAAAAATCTGCGCGAAAAACCTTGATTGTGCTATAATAACGCCTCACGGGGCGTGGCTCAGCCCGGATAGAGTGCGCGGTTCGGGTCCGCGAGGTCGACGGTTCAAATCCGTCCGCCCCGACAAAACACCTTTAGCAATAGAGGTGTTTTTTGATTCGCAGAGGTCGACGGATCTCTTACAGAGCCAGGGCAAATCCGTCCGCCCCGACAGAACACTTCCAGCAATGAGGGTGTTTTTTGTTTATCGGAACGGCCAGTGTCCGCTCCGTACAAGTGTCTATCCTGAGGTCGACGTATCTCTTACAGAGCCAGGGCAAATCCGTCCGCCCCGACAAAACACCTTTAGCAACAGAGGTGTTTTTTGTTTATCGGAACGGTAAGTGTCCGCTCCGTACTGGTGTCTATCCTGAGGTCGACGGATCTCACTACGGGAGCCAGGGCAAATCCGTCTGTGCCAACAAAAACCTCTGGATCGTACTATCGACTCAGAGGTTTTTAGTAGTAGTTATGAGCTCGGCGTAGACAGGCAAAGCTCAATCTTAATTCAGTTTACCTGGTGATCATGGGCAAAGCACTTAAGAATATTGGGGGAGGTGTGTAGCCCAAATTGATACCACAAAGGTTTTGTGTCGTTCTTCCGATCCATACCAAAACATAAGCGTAGTTATAGTTATCTACGAAATTGTTCGCCACAGTAGAGGTCGATTGTGTTTTGTTTCCGATACCAGTATAAGTGCCTGTAACGTGAAGAATATCATCGTAGGCTCCAGAGTACCTGTAACGTCGTAAGTATATGGTTGAATCGGTCGGATCGGCTATTTCATTATTGTAATTGAACCACATACTTGTTATTGTAGAGCCGTGCGGAATGTTAACACTTCCGCGCCACACATCACCACTAGCACCTGTATCCACGCAGCCATCACCGCCGTAGTTGTAAGTGATGGTGCTTGAGGATGGAGTGAAGGTAGTACCACTGGATGAGAACCAGGTGGTCACAGCGTTAATATCATTGTCGCCCTCATTTAAGGTTGCTTCGTCGCGCTCAATGAGGGTTTGCTCTACCTCCTCGACTTTTAAGGGATATTCGCCATTTTCCAAGAGTTCAGGTGGTTCTGGCGATTGGGCACCAGTTGGGCTGGTGATAGACATTGAGATAAAGGCGATTATTAACACCATTACCAAAAATCTACCAAAAGTTGGTTTCATTTTTCTCCTTTTATAGTTCTTATTAGCGGATAGATTCAAGGAGGTTGTCTGGATTCACTCCTCTAGGACGACGGTGAACAGTAATTCCAGAATTACTTTTTTGAATTGAGATTTGCATTTAAGCATTTAGATATAACATATAATACCATAAACATTTAGAAAATACAAGTAATATTTGAGGATTATTGTTGATATAAAGAGAACGATCGATTTTTCTCCATGATCAAGTCGGGAAGAACAAGATTACATTTTTCTTTGTTACAATCAAAGGAAAAAAGAGACAATATGCCTTCAGACACACAAGTAATTTATTCAATGATGCGGGTAGGGAAGATTCATCCGCCTAACAAGCAGGTACTCAAGGATATTTCCCTGGGCTTTTACTATGGCGCAAAAATTGGTGTACTGGGCTTGAACGGCTCTGGTAAATCGACTTTGCTGCGCATTATGGCAGGGAAAGATCCGGATTACATCGGTGAAATCGCCCGCTCCAAGGGTTATACGGTTGGGTTGATGGAGCAGGAGCCGGTACTGGATGAGGATAAGACGGTCATCGAGGTAATTCGAACAGCCGTCCAGCCGATTGTTGACCTTCTGGCGGAATATGATAAGATCAACGAGGCATTTGCCGACCCGGATGCTGATTTTGAAGCTCTGATTGAGAAACAAGGCAAATTGCAGGAAAAACTGGATCACCACGATGCCTGGAATTTGGATAGTCATCTGAAACTGGCAATGAATGCCCTCAGGTGTCCGCCAGCTGACACACCTATCAAAGTGCTATCCGGTGGAGAGCGGAGGCGGGTTGCCCTTACCAAACTTTTGCTCGAGGAACCCGACATTCTGCTTTTGGACGAGCCCACCAACCACCTGGATGCGGAATCGGTTGCCTGGCTGGAGCATCACCTCCAGAATTACGAAGGTACGGTCATCGCTGTCACGCATGATCGCTATTTCCTCGATAATGTTGCTGGTTGGATTTTGGAACTTGACCGCGGAGAAGGTATCCCCTGGAAAGGGAATTATTCTTCCTGGCTGGAGCAGAAACAGGAACGATTGCGCATAGAAGAAAAGACAGAAAGCAAGCGCCAGCGCACTCTGCAGCACGAACTGGACTGGATTCGAATGTCACCTAAAGCCAGGCAGGCAAAAGGGCAGGCTCGTGTGACTGCCTACGAAAAACTATTGACACAAGAGCATGAAAAGGTGCGAAAGGACCTGGAAATTTATATTCCCTCAGGTCCGAGACTGGGGGATGTTGTTATCGAGCTCGACAATGTGAGCAAAGCTTACGGAGAGCGGGTTCTGCTTGATAAGTTGAATCTTTCTGTGCCACCTGGCTCGATTGTTGGCGTGATCGGACCGAACGGTTCGGGTAAGTCGACCCTGATCAAGATCATTGCCGGCTTGCTCAAACCAGATGAAGGAAATGCAACTTTGGGAGAGACCGTTAAACTGGGTTATGCCGATCAATTCCGAACACTGGATCCAAATGCCACCGTTTTTGAAGAGATCACTGGTGGGGCAGACAATCTGCAATTGGGTGACATGACTGTCAATGGGCGGGCTTATTGTTCCTCGTTTAACTTCACTGGATCTGAACAACAAAAAGCAATCAAGACGCTTTCTGGTGGCGAAAGAAACCGTGTCTTCCTGGCAAAAACGCTTACAGTTGGCGCAAATGTCTTACTCCTGGATGAGCCCACCAACGACCTGGATGTGAACACACTGCGGGCCTTGGAGGAAGCTTTGGAAGAATTTGCAGGCTGTGCTGTCGTAGTAAGCCATGATCGCTGGTTTTTGGACCGCATCGCCACCCACATCCTGGCACTGGGTGGGGAAGCTCAGCCTAAACTGTTCCTTGGAAACTGGTCGGATTATGAAGAATACCAGTTGAAACAATACGGGCGGACGATGGGTGTGAGCCGTAAGGACACTATGCGGGAGTTGAAGCGGAATTAATTGGGAAATCGACACAATTTGTAGGGCGCGATTGGAAGCACCGGAAAAGGCTGGTAATTCAGGATTATTTGCTTCCAATCCGCCAGCACAGATGGCCGCTTCGCAGTTTTTCATTTCAGTGTTTAATATGTCGGAGCGATTCCGCACAAGCTTAGAGCCTGTCAAGGTCAAGAGGCGGGCTCATTCCGAACTACGCGTGGCTCAAATCTGGTCACTGCGAGACCTTTTGCCATCAAACGTGTTCAAACAATTCGAGTTAGGATGGCAAAAGGTCGTGGCAGTCTGCTGTTGAGAATGGATGTGTGTTAGTCAGAAAGAGGAAAGCAAAAACGATCATTGCGACCGTGATAAGAATAAAGGCAGATTGCCACAGTCGCTCCGCTCCTTCGCAATGACAACGTTAAACAAAAAAAGCTGGCCGTATGGCCAGCTTTTCCTAATTTTCTAATGTCTTAGTCCAGAACTTTTACGTCCTGAGCCTGAGGGCCTTTTGCGCCGTCTACGACACTGAATTCAACAGTTTGATCTTCTTTTAATGAGCGAAAACCATCGCCAATAATTGCGCTAAAATGCACAAAAACATCTTTGTCATTGGATTTTCTGGCAATAAAACCGTAGCCTTTTTCACCATTGAACCATTTAACAGTTCCAACTTCTCTTTCAGACATACTCGTACTACTTCCTCTCTTGGTAGATAAAAAAATTTGTTCTGGTGTTTCCACCTTCTTGTTCAGTTAATTTTCAAACCGGACAACCCCATAAATTTACTACATATTTTGTTTTTGTCAATTTACTCGATATTCCTTTTCCCCTCCATTAGTTCTAAAACACCATACATGACTAACATAAATGCTACGCCTTCATCCAGGTTGCCGATGATCGGCAAATTATCCGGGATGAACTCGATTAGCCCAAAAGTGGGATTCAGAATATAAAGCAAGCCTACTGCTGCCAGTGCAAACACTGACCAACGGGGCAAGCCATACGATGTGAGGGGTCGGAAGTTGAAGGATTTTTTTGGTTCTTCTTCAGGGTCGGCAGGTGCGCCGATGTCGATAATCTTTGGGTCTGTCATTTATTACCTACTCTTTAATTGTATCTTAAAAAAACTGGGGAAGATGCATTTTGTTGGAAACTAATATTTCATCCAACACTTTTTCTGCCACATCAAGGTCATCAATCACGGGATCGAGCAACAAGCTCTGGAGTGCAAGTTGCCTGTCACCATTCACAACTGCGTCGATACCCAGTTGGGCAGTGCTTACTTCCCGCTGAAGCAGGGAGAGTACCCCCAAGGGAAGGTCAAACTGGTTCACTGGTGTAAAACCGCCGCTGTTAACATGTGCTGGGAATTCCACTACCGCATTCTTTGGCAGACCTGCAATCGTTCCGTTATTGGGGATGTTGACTGCTTCCCACACGGTGTTTGAGTCGGTCAACATGGCTTCTATAATCTCAATCGCACCTTCGGAATGGGTATGAGCGTATCGTTTGATATTTTGCTTCAGGCTGATATCCTGAGAAACCTGCTTCCAGAGTTCAGTACGGTTGGCTTCGTAATAATTCCAGTCATACAAGGACAGGCCGTACTTTTGCCAGGGTTGGGTACGGGAGGAGCTCATCCAGGGCAGATATTCGCACAGGTGCTCATCGCCAGGAATTGGGAAAAGACCGAAAGCCTTGAAAACCCTTTGTGTGAGAGGTTCAAAGTCTGCCGGAAGTTCTCGCCAACGCTTCCTGAAAAGTGGGTAGAGGTCCTCGCCTGTAGCGCGGTCAACCAGTTCGACCATCCAGGTGAAGTGGTTCAAGCCTGCGGCAGTGATCTTGAAATGCTGCATGCCAGCCAGAGCTAACCTCTGCTGGGCATCAGCGTTTTTTGGGTCGGCGTGCGTGCTGAGAAGGGTCTCTGCCCCCTCAATGGCATAATCGGCTGCGAGGGTTTTGGCGGCCATGGCATATCCCATGGCAAGTTGATGGCAAAGACCAACCGATTTGATGGAAGAATACTCGTTGATCAGGTAACAGATGCGGTGCAGCGGGTTGCTGAAATTCAGATACCAGGCATTAGGGCATTGCTCTTCCATATCATGAGCAATTTGCAGGATGGTGTTCACATTACGGGCAGCATGAGCAAAACCACCCGGTCCGCCGTTTTCGGCATAAGGCTGTCTAAGCCCATACTGGCTGCCAAGCTCAAAGTCCTTCTGCCAAAGTCGCTCGCGGGGTTGAACCTCGATGGCGCTGATGACAAAATCCGAGCCTTTTAAGGCGTTTTGATGAGAGGAATGAGTACTAATTAGTTTTCCGGAACCCCACTCGGAATTGAGCCAGTTTGCCAAATTACTAATAAGGTCCAGTGACTCCTGGTTGGTATCCACAAGCGCGATTTCTGCTCCACGCAACACTTCGCTCTGTAAAAGTGTGATCAAGGTGCTTAGACCAAAGGAGTGGCTGCCGGCACCCAGGCAGGTTATTTTGGTCATAGGTCATACCCCAAGGTGCGGAAGTGCGCCAGCATCGCTGCCGCCGCTTTCCGTCCGGCACCCATGGCAAGGATTACCGTGGCACCACCGGTAACGATATCACCGCCGGCATAAACACCGGGCATGCTGGTGGCATTCGTTTTTTCGTCTACGATGATGTTGCCCCATTTGTTGACTTCGATGTCAGGGGTTGATTTGTGGATGATAGGGTTGGAGCCGTTGCCAATGGCAATCACGGCAATATCGATCGGATGAAGGAATTCTGAACCTGGAATGGGTATTGGGCGGCGTCGGTTGCTGGCATCCGGTTCGCCGAGCTCCATTTTTTGCATGCGAACCGTGGTCAGGTTGCCGTCAGCATCCCCGATAAATTCAAGCGGGTTGCTCAGGTAAAGAAACTGCACGCCTTCTGCAATGGCATGTTCGATTTCTTCTTTTCTACCGGGCATTTCTTCGTGCCCACGACGGTAAATGATATAGGTTTCTTTGGCACCTAATCGCAAGGCGACCCGGGCAGAATCTAGAGCTGTGTTTCCTCCGCCAAAAACCCCCACGATCTTTCCGTGTAAGTTGTGGATGGGTGTGTCGACGAAGGGATACTGATAGGCTTTCATCAGGTTAATGCGGGTCAGAAAATCGTTGGCAGAGTAGATCCCGACCAGGTTTTCGCCTGGAATCCCAATGAAATGCGGTAAACCTGCGCCGGAACCTATAAAAACTCCGTCAAATCCATATTCATTCAGCAACTCCTTGATCGTGAAGGTTGCTCCAATCAGCGTGTTAGGGACGAAACGGACGCCCAGTTCCTTGAGGTCATTGACTTCTTTGGATACGATGGTCTTCGGAAGACGAAATTCAGGGATACCATAGCGTAAGACTCCACCGAAGTCGTGCATGGCTTCAAAAACAGTCACATCAACGCCGGCTTTTGCCAGGTCACCTGCACAGCTCAGGCTGGCGGGTCCGGACCCGACCAAAGCAGCTGTGGGTGCTTTTTTAGGCTGCACTGGTCTTGGAATTTCCAGACCACTCTCCGCCAGTTTGTCGGCAGCAAAGCGCTCTAAAGCACCAATTGCAATTGGCATTCCCTTTTTGAGGAGGATACAGGCACCTTCACATTGATCCGTCTGGGGGCAAACCCTGCCACAAACCATCGGTAAAGAGTTGTCCTGTTTGATTTTCAGTCCTGCTTCAACGTACTTCTTTTCTTTAAGCAGGTTGATGAAATCCGGGATCTGTACCGAAACCGGGCAACCCACAACACAGCGAGGATTACGGCATTGCAAGCAGCGTTCCGCTTCAGCCAGGGCTTGCTCTTCAGTGAAACCTACCGCGACTTCCTCAAAGCTTCGGATGCGGGAGTTGATAGGCAGTTCGGGCATAAGCTGGCGCTGCTTATCGAGGATGGCAACCGTCTCAAGCAGTTTTTCTTCGTCCAGGTCAATCAACTGTGCATCAAGACGGCAGTCTTCATCGTCTTTATAAGCGCGGGTGCGCTGGATGATGCTGGTGTAATCGACCAGGTGACCGTCGAATTCGGGTCCGTCCACGCAGGTGAATTTGGTTTTATCGCCCACCTGTACGCGGCAACCTCCGCACATGCCGGTGCCATCGACCATGATCGTGTTCAGGCTGACTGTTGTGGGGATGGCATACTTGCGGGTCAAATCGCTGATCGCCCGCATCATGAAGAGCGGTCCGATGGCTAACACGTAATCAAAAGTCTGACCTTCGTTGAGGAGTTCCTGCAGTTTGCCAGTGACAAACCCGTTATAACCATAACTGCCGTCATCGGTAGTGAAATAGAGGTGATCGCTTACCGCTGTCAGTTCATCTTTGAGGATCAGCAGGTCCTTATTACGCGCACCGATGATGGAGGTAACCTCATTACCAGCCTGTTTTAAAGCCCGCGCGACAGGGTAGGCTACCGCTGCTCCAACTCCGCCACCAACTACGCATACCTTGCCAAAGTTCTTGATCTCGGAGGGGTTGCCAAGCGGGCCCAACACATCGTGGATGGTTGCACCGACTGGGATTTCATCCATCAGCGTGGTGCTTTTTCCGACAGTTTGAACGATCAATCTGATTGTTCCTGTTTCGGCATTGTGATCAACAATGGTCAGGGGAACGCGTTCGCCTGATTCGCTCAAACGCAGGATAACGAATTGTCCGGGTCTGGCTTTTTTAGCGATGTAGGGGGAATAAATCTGGTAAGACTTGACGCGGTCCGCCAGCGTCTCTTTTTGAATGATCGTATTTAGGTCGATGGGGAGCTCCTGATCAATAGAGTTTGAGTAAGAGACTGTTAGTTACCTTCCACTAGCAGACACCAATAGAGATTCTCACCCTTATTCGGGTTGAGGGAATAAACCAGGCAATAACGCCCGGCGGTCAACTCGGTTTCTGGAGTGAGCACGTACATATTATTTTCAGCAGGCACTGCCTGGTAAGCGACCAACTGATCGTTTTGATCACGCAGTTCGAGCCGGTTCATATTAACCACCAGGGTGTTGATCACTATTTCGGGTTTCAGGTTTTTGGTGACTGGGACGCCGTCAGTACCTTCAGGCAGCACCTGGTTCATTGCCATTTCTGCGTATTGGTCATTTTCGAGGATGAAAACGCCATTTGCCGGGGGCATAACCGCCAAAACCTGGGTGGGTCGGCTGAGGTAAGGAATGTCAACATTGAGCAGTGTCGAACCGATCAGGATGCCGATGATGATGAAAACCATCAGAGTTAAACCGTAAAGCATGATGTCCAGCCAGGGTTTGCGTGCGCGTACCGTTTGAACGGACTGCAAAGGTAGTGATTGGGAAGAGGTCTGGGGTTGAGGCACCGCAACTGGCTCTGGTATAGGATTTTGAGCCGCAACATGAGCAGCAGCCTGTGATGGAGAAATGGGTGACTGTTTGAAAACACCGATCGGGTGGGTGTAATCCGAAAGTTTCTCGCCAGGTTTGGGGGGAATGTATTTTTTTCGTTCGATGAAGGCTAACCCACGCTGCGCAGGGCGGTTTCCCGGATCGATCTCGAGCGCTTTTTTGAGGAATATGGTCTGTTTGTCTTCGTCTTCAATAATGGCGGAAAGCCAGACCCAAACATTAGCGTTTTCGGGTTCTTCAACTATGGCATCTTTCAAATGTCCTAAAGCCTCTTCCATAAGACCGGACTTGGCTGCTTCGATTCCTTTTTCTAACGATGATGTCATAGTGATGCTCCGAATGGGGTCATTGATTACGAAATTTTACCATATGCATAATGATAAACTAAAATTATCTGACAAAAGGAGCCAGTATGAGAATTGCCATCCTAAGTGACACACACAATAATCTGCATAACATCCAGGCAATAAGAAAAATCATCCTGGCTGAAAAGGTCGATGCCATCATTCATTGTGGCGATCTGACCGAAGCGGATGTGCTCGAATACTTCGGAGATTTCACCTTGTACTGTGCGTTAGGGAATGGCGATTTTGGTATGCAGGTCGAACAACGTATTCGCTGGTTCAATTCAGAAAACCAGGCGGATGACAACCTTGACCTGGTATTGGGGTCCAAAAAGGTCTTTGTTACCCATGGTCATTTGCTGTCCAGTCTGCGGAAAGCGATTGACTCCGGGAAATATGATTACGTAATTCACGGGCATACTCACCGATTCAAGGATGAAATGGCAGGCAATACCCGCGTGATTAATCCAGGTTCTTTGGGTGGGAAAAAGGTGGAGGCTCGCTCTTTTGTGATCCTGGATTTGGAAAATGGCGAATTGATACGATTCATCGAGCCGTTTTGAGCCATTGAGAGTCAATTGACAAAATCCTAAAGCAGCCTATAATCATATTCATGGAATTGAATATAAATAAAGCATGTGATGAAAACCAACAGCCGTATGAAGCACAGGTGGCCATCCTAAAAGCTTTGACCCATCCATCACGCATAGCCATTCTGGAAATATTACGCAACAGTGAACATTGTGTCTGCCACATATCAGCCTACCTGGGACTTCGACAGGCTTACATTTCCCAGCAGCTCTCAGTTCTACGTGAAGCCGGCTTGATTCAGGATCGGCGCGAGGGTTGGAATGTTTATTACAGTGTTATTGATCCACTGGTTTATGAAATACTGGATGGTGTCCAGGCACTAAGCGGAAAAAGTGGTTCAGCCTTGCCGGCTGCACAAAGTGAATGTACCTGCCCGCATTGCAGTACAAAAGTTGGATTTACCAACTGATCTATTAAATTACATATATGAGGTGAAAAAATGACGATTATTAAAGTTCTTGGATCTGGATGCAACAACTGCGTGCGTCTCGCTGCTAATGCCCACGAAGCAGTAGAAAAGCTTGGCATGGAGGCAACAATCGAAAAAGTTACCGATTATGCTGCGATCCATAAATATCCAATTCTTGCTACACCCGGTCTGGTCATTGATGAAAAATTAGTTTCCGCTGGTCGGATCCCCAGTACTGATGAAATCATTGGCTGGTTGAAAGTTTAAATAATCCAGAGCGGGTTCAGCCGAATCCGCTTATTGTTTGCCAGAAGAGCATTCAAAATATTGAATATTATGATAACGTCCAATGAAAGGTTTTTCTCATGACTGAGTTTTTGGAAACGCAGGTAGATAAATTTACTTTTCGGGTCGCAAAAGACAGAAAATACAGTTCTTTTGGAATCTGGGCTCTGCTAAAAGGCAATGCTGTTCAGATCGGGTTATCCGATTTTCTGCAGCAAACCAGTGGAGACATCGCCTTTGCAGATGTGCAACCGGTTGGGACTTTGTTAAAAGTTGGGGAGTCTTGCGCAGACATCGAAACGATCAAGGTCGATCTTGAGATATTAAGCCCATTGACTGGCAAAATTATCCGTGTCAATCCTTTGATGGAAAGCGTTCCAGAGACGATCAACCAGGATCCCTACAGCGATGGCTGGCTTTGTGAGATCGAGCCATCCAATTGGGCAAATGATTGGGAAAATCTGTTGGATCCGGGGGCGTACTTCACCCAGATGAAGCGTCAGGCGGAAGAGGAATCAAAAAAATGAGTGAACGAAGAAAAGTGATCATTGTTCCCTGCAGCGGCATCGGAAAATCATTTGGAACTGTCAGTCGTATGGCGGCTTACCAGGTGACCGAAGATGACAGACCTGATAAAACGCAGCTGATTCCGTTAGCACTGCTGGTGCTTGGCGATGATGAAGCTTGTGAAGCACTGGAAAATAACCCTGCAATCACCATTGATGGTTGCCAGCTGGCTTGCGCGACCAAAATGGTCCGCGAATCTGGAGGAAAGATCGCCCGGGAAATGGCAGTTTTGGACCTTTACAAGCGACACCGCGACCTGAGACCCCAGGGCATCACCCAGCTAAACGAAGGCGGTCAAAAGCTGGCAGTCGTGCTGGCAGAAGAAGTAGATATCGCCGTGGACGAATTGACCCAGGGAGGCAACGAAAATGCCTGAGTATTTACAGAAAAAAGTTGGGATTGTGGCATGTTCCGGGGAAGAGTTGGCTGAAGGGACTGTTTCGCGTTTGGCTGCGCTCAAAGTGCTCGAAAAATTGCGCCCCGAAGACACTGTCACCATCTGTTTGCCGCTGTTTTTAGCAGGCGGCGAGGGAGATCGGGCCTTTGCCAGGTTTTATCCAACCATTACGATCGATGGGTGCGACAAGCGCTGCGCTTACCGAGGTACAGAGAAATATTCCAATACGCCCGCAGCGAGCATCGTCATTACGGATCTGGCTGCGGAGAATAATCTCAAGAAGATTGAAGGCAAGCGGGAACTAAATGTTGCTGGCCAGATGACTGTAGATCTGGTTGCTGATCAGACTGCGCAAAAAGTGGATGAACTGCTTGGCAAACACTGGAGCCGGCGCGAAGGCGCTTTTTCGCAGCCAGATGCGAAGGCTGAGGATCAGGTGGATGGTACCGCTGTTTGTTCGTGCGGTTCAGGAATTCCAGTGCAAGTCTTTGAAATAAATGGTAAAAAAATTGAAATTCTTGCCTTGCCTCTGCTTCTCAAGGGTTTCTATGAGCAGAGAAGGTCGCCTTTGGAAGCCACATTTACCGAGTTAATAGCGGAGGTTCGCGTCTATAACGTAATCGAACCCGACATGGAAGCAGACCTCGCACAGGAAATTGCCCAGGCATACCAACGTTACTGGCAGAAGAATGAGGAAAACCGTGAGCAAAACTGAAGTTTTCGACACCACCCTTCGTTGGTCTGGAGAACATCGGGGGCACATTGTGATGGGCAATGGCCCGGAAATGGATTTTTCAGCACCCCCAAACGCCCAGGGTCATGCTGGAGTATTAACCCCTGAAGACGCTTTCGTGGCAGCGGCAAATACCTGCATTATGTTGATGTTCATCTGGGCGGTCGAGCGTTTCAGGCTCAACTTGCTCTCTTACGAGTGCCGCGCTGAAGGCACCAAGCTGATCGAGTTGGATCGAACTGAAATTTTTACCCAACTGCGTTTCTGGCCTGTTATCCGCATCTCTGCAAGTGGAGAGGACCCCGAGGTTGTCCGTGGACGCGTTCTGCGCGCTCTGCAATCTGCCCAAAAATACAGCCTGATCGCGAATTCGGTTAAGTCGGAAATTATCATCGATCCGGACATTGAAATTTCAGAGTAGGGGCACATGAGACTTCTTTCGAATCAAGCAAATCCTTGCCAAAAAACTTAGAATGTGTATAATAACTGCCTATCGGGGCGTGGCGCAGTCCGGCTAGCGTGCTTGCATGGGGTGCAAGAGGTCGAAGGTTCAAATCCTTTCGCCCCGACAGAAAAGACCCTGGGAGAAATCCTGGGTCTTTTGATTTTAGAAGATAAGAATCGATATGCGCTTGTGTGACCGTTGACGGGAATTTTGTCCATTCGCAATCTATTCTTTCGAAAAAACTTGTAAAAAATACCCCATTATAGATTTCTCAACGTAGGGGCGACGCATGCGTCGCCCCTACTTAGTCATCGCACAGGCATGATTCGAGCCTGTAAATAAGAGCCGGATTGAACCCTTTCCACTGCGCTTCTAAGGCAGGCAGACCTGTTCTCGCAGATCTCCAGGCCGAGCAAGGATTTTAACCGCAGGTCTCCAGTGTAATTTATAGGTCTGAATAATTAGAATTGCGTGGTTTAAGCAATGTCAGGAACATAGGTTTGTAATAAAAGATGAGGCCTAAGGTTACAAGCCTTTTTTGCCAGGGCGCGCCACGAATAAATAGGTATTAGAGACAAAGATAGAACAAGAACTGGTTCGAAATCCTTGGCGACAGTGCGGTTGGATACCTGGTAAAAGCAGAGAAATCCGCTGGACTGGAGTAATTTTCCCCACACCATCACATCAATTCTACGAGAATCTTAATTTCTTGATACATATATGTTGTATCCGAACACGCAAGGTTATAATCAGTGGAAATCAAGTTTTGTCAAGTTTCGGACTTCCACCCTCAATTTACCAAGGAGCCTGGCATGAATACCAAACGATTTACAATTTTACATTCCAACGATATGCATGGTGACTTTCTGGCGGAGCTCGAAACCGGCTCCGGTGAGGCTATCGGTGGCATCGCGCTGCTTTCAGGTTACATCAATCAAGTACGGGCGACCGAAAAAAACGTGCTCTACACAATATCAGGTGACATGGTGCAGGGCTCGATCATCGATTCCGAGTTCAAAGGCATTAGTACCATCGAGATCATGAATTACCTTTCCCCTGATTGCGCCTCTCTCGGAAATCATGAGTTAGATTACGGTTTGCCTCAACTTTTATTCCTGGATAAGCTCGCCAATTTCCCCATCATCAATGCCAACATGTACATTAAGAAATACAACAAACGCCTGATGCTGCCTTACCTGATAAAGACTGTCGATGATTTTGATATTTTGTTTATTGGGATTGTGACTGAAACGGTGTTGGATGCTCTCAAGCTTGATTGCCAGATTGGTACTTTCATCAGCCTTGAAGACGCTGCTACAGAGATCGGACGGATTTGTGATGCTTATAAAAACGACGACATTGACCTGACCATTTTGCTTACTCACATTGGTCTTGATTCGGATAAAGAGCTCGCAGCTATACTGAAACCAGAATGGGGTGTAGACATGATTCTCGGTGGTCATTCTCACAGTTACATGGACCAGCCTGCAGTGGTAAATGATATTCTGATAGCCCAGGCAGCTGTTGGTACGGATCAAGTCGGACGGTTTGACATTCTGGTGGATGATGACACCAATTCCATTGTGGACTGGAAGTGGCGTTTGGTGCCCATTCATTCAAACGAAGTCAAGCCTGATCTTGAGTTACAAAAATTCATCGATTCCTACAAGACTGCGGTGGATGCCAAATACAACACATTGCTCTGCCGGATGTCCCAGACACTAACTCATCCAAATAGAGAAGTTGAAACTGAGCTGGGCAACCTGATCTCAGACATATTTGCTGAAAACTGGAATCTCGATGTGGCATTCATAGGCAGTGGTTCAATCCGGATGAAGGAATTGGGTCCGGTGGTGACCCTCAGAGACCTTAAACAGCTATTCCCCTATGACGACACCTTCTCACGTTACACAGTAAGCGGTAAGCAGCTTGACCAGATTTTTTCTTACATCATGCGAAAAGAAAACCGTAACGGAGAGGGGGAGTGTTACCAGGTGAATCACGGCGTAAAGGCAGTTTACGATGAGATTTTTGAACGAGTGGTCAGCCTGGATATTGGTGATAATCCTGTAGATCTAGAGCGGACTTACCAGATTGGGCTGCAGTCCTATCATGCCATAAATTGCGAAGAGAACCTTGGGCTCACGATGGAGGAGTTGAGTGAACTGAACCCTCCCAGGGTACTGGCGACCTCTATGCAGTCGGTAATCGACGAGTACTTACGCGAGCATCAAGCGATCAAACGAGAGGTGGAAGGCAGGCTGGTTTATCGTTAGCAAGCGGGCATGTGCAAGAACACCATCAATTCCCTAACACAAAGTAAAAAAATTGCCGGGTTCAACCCTTACAAGGGCAGGCTTCGGAACCCGGCCTACAAAAAGCGAAAAAAATCGAGTTTTACCTTATCGTAGTTTACACAAGCCGGCCTAGAGCTTGCCGTGTGCGTAGAAAGTGGGGATAAAAATGGTCGCCTGACCCTTGAGCCAGCTTTCCATTGCTTCTTCCTTGATTTCCAAAATCCGTTCAATAGGAGCCATACCACCCAGGTCATAGGCGATCATATCCCATTCCGATTCGAAGGCATCCAGTGAAGGCTGACGCCATTCCCCTGCAAGCAGTCCGAGATGGACACCCTGTAAACCGGCTTCTCTCATCATCCAGCCCAATTTTCTACCCATACTGAGGTTAACACCCTGGAAGGAGAGGGAGTGATTTTGCATCATACCGATGCTATGGAACAACTCAGGAAAATCGATCCGGGATTGATAGTCGGGTTCCGCGCAGGCAACCACGTAACCGCCAGCTTTGGTAACTCGTTTCATCTCCTTGATCACTTCCTGTGGGTTTTTGAGCCACAGAAGGAAGTAATGACAGACTGTAAAATCGAAGCTTCCGCTCTTGAAGGGCAGCCTGAATCCATCTGCACAAGCCACCGGTGCTTCTGGTGAGTGACTCAATGAAAATTCACAACGGGAAAGGTCGATATCCACCCCGAATGGTTTCAGTCCCTGGTAAACAAAATCTGAGAATAGAGCACCTGTTCCTGAACCAACTTCAAGAACGGTCTGACCTGGGGTCGCTTTTAGCTTTTCAAAGATAAAGCGACGTAGGTTTTTTGTCCATCGGGCTTGCGTTAGATATCGGTTGTGCCAATCAGCAGTCTTCATAGAGTCTCCTTTGGTTTTTAAGATTTTACAACAAGTTCGTGCCAATCAGTAAGAAGTAGATTTCCCAGTGGTGAATTAGGTAAGTCTTGAAGGGTCAGTGTACCATCCGGTAAGATGGTGTAAAAAATAGTATCATTCTCTGACACTTCGGGGCTGAAAAGCCTTGTCTTTTGGTCCTCGAAAAAAGGATGGAGCGGTTGGGGCAAGTCATGCTCAATCATAATTTCTTTATTGGTCAATTGATGATTAAGATGGGCTGCCTCATCGTGTGCGTCCAGTTCAGCGGCATAGAAACTGAGAGCGTTGGCACCGGCATCAACCAAACCGGCTGCCCATGAGTACAGGTCAGAGTGGTCATGGACAGGAAAACGGACGCAGGTAAAGAGGTCCTGGTCAAAAATCCTTTGTAGTTGAGTTGAATTCTGCCCGCTTCGTGGGTCAAATTCGACAACAAGGTGATCAAGTCCACTTTCCAATAAGGCATCCAGATAGTCCATATCCTGGTAAATGCGGGGTGAGGCGGAAAGCAAGCCAGAAACCATGCCAAGTTCTTCCGTATACCGAAGTAATTCAAGCAGATCCTCACGCAGGGTGGGTTCACCGCCCATAAAAATTACCTGGGGAATGCCGGCATTGAAGGTTTTTTGGATAAGTTCTTTCCATTGTTCGGTCGAAAGCTCTGCGTACGCGCTGCTTTGTGAGGCTTCCCATCGATCAGTCAGGCAAAAGTTGACGCGCAAAGGAACATCCGTCGGAATATCGGTGCTCAAGCTTTCAAAACCCGTGTCAGTCATCAGAGGGGCTTGGTCAGGATTGTTGATAATGGAGAGAATCTCTTCATCAAAACGCTTCAAATCAGCCCTCAGGATACCTTCCTCAACGTTATAGCGCTTTAAAGCAAGCGCAAGAATTTCGTCTTCCGGTTTTCCCTGCATTTCCAACCAGGCAAAGTACGTGCCGGTTTGGTTAAGACGCAGGATGGAGGCGGCATTGACGATCAGGATACCGGTTTCATCTGGAAGAACTCGTAAATGCAAACGATACTGATTCGGCGCGCCGTCAGGTGTGTGGTAAGAATAAAAACCTGCTGGTGTAGGCTGGAATTGAGCTGGTGTTGCGCGTAGTGTTTGTGGCATGGCTATCTCCTGCTGATCACTAAATCACGATATATGGGCTCTGGTTTTTGCTGATCCCTGGCAAGCGGGCAGCCACCGCCGCACTCTTGCAGGTAGTCACAATATTTACATTCGGTTGGGACGTTCTGGCGGTTGCGCAGGCTCAGACAGAGCGGGTGGTTCCATATCTCACTCCAAGGATCACTCAGCATGTTCCCAACTGCCTGGTAATAGGATTGGCATGGGATCACGTTTCCGTCTGGTTCAACACACATGTTGTAATATGCAGCTGTGCAGCCTTTGACCCCCAGATCGAGCAGAAGTGGATCGAAATGGCAATATTGGGTGGGGGTGTACCAGATCAGGCGCTGATGGTTTTTGTTGGTCATTTTAATTGCGAGGGAAAGCAATTCTGGCAGTTCAGATTCTCTCAACCCAGTCTCGACGGTTTTACCTTTCCCGGAATAGATCAAGGCGTTGAGTCCGACGGTGGGTACACCTTCGCTTGCCAGGAATTCAAGCGTTTCCTGGAGTTGACCAGCGTTATTGTTTAGTAGGGTGGTATTGGTCATCATATACAACTTGCTCTTGACGACATTACGCAACCCAGCCAGAGTTTTCTCCCAGGCACCGGGTCTGCGCACCATTTGATCGTGAATATGCGCGTCATGCGACTCAACCGTGATTTGAACATGGTCGAGCCCTGCTTTTACCAGGCTATCCAGAAAAGCCTGGTCCCCAAGGCGGGTACCATTGGTGTTGATACCTGTGACCATCCCTTTTTGATCAGCATATGCAATCAATTCAGGTAAATCATTGCGAAGAGTTGGTTCGCCTCCGGTAAAGACAACATGCGGGATACGAATCTCCCACAGTTTATCTATCACCGACTTCCACTCTGTGGTGGAAAGCTCAGGATAATTGCGGTCGCGGGCGTTGTAGCAATGGGCACAATCGTTATTACAGCGGTAAGTGATAGCCAAATCCATGCGGTAGGGAGCGCTCAGTTTCGCTGAAAAAGGCATGTTTGTCGATAATCCGAGGTCACAAATCGGGCACACAGAACTGTTTTCTACTGTCAGCGCTTCTATCTTTGCTACTGTAGCTTCATAATCTGCCAGCAGATCACTCTCATCTACTTCAAACTTATCGAGCAAAATATCGATTGCTTCAGGCGTCTTAACCTTGTTCAGGTAGAGATAAGCCATCAGCAAGGCACTTTGATTTAAGTAGATGATCTTAGAGGCATTAATCACCAGCAGGCCGGACTGATCTTCATCGATACGAAGATGCAGCCTGGATTTCTGACTGTCGTCAGCAATATCAAATTTGTAGATCCCAGGTCCCGGCAAGGTAAGTAAAGAATCTTTCATGAAGGCATTTCCAAATTAGCGACCGCCACCCGCACAGGCACAGGCACAGCCCGCGCAAGCACAAGCGCACGCGCAGGAACTGCCTCCGCCACCACCACGGAAGCCACTGGACCCGCTGCTGGGCCGGCTGACCGGGATGGGGTTGGTACGGTTGGTGACTGCACCGGTAAAGCCAGTCAGATCGCCCACAACACCAGCAGAGACCGCGGTCGCGCCGTTAATAATCGAGGCGGCAAAGTCAGAACCGGGAATGTTGGGCATGGAGATGGATGGCTTTGACCCACTACCACCAGAAATCGATGATACAGGGCTGGCAAGCCCGGACGAACCACCGACAGAAGGACCGGCAAGCCCGGAAGAACCACCGACAGAAGGACTGGCAGAAAATCCTGGGTTGTAGAGATGCCACCAATGAGGGATGAACACCGGGGTGTTGATGAAAGTCTGTTGTGTTCGGTTGTTGAACTGATCGTCCAGCATGGTCCACTCCAGAGTGTGATCAAATTGGGCACTCTTAATTTCAGGGGTTTGGGCACCCTCAACCGCCAACCAGGCGCGCCTGGTGATATCGGTGTAATAAGCCTTGGTTTCGACTGGACTGAATCCCTTCATCTTCTCTTGCACTACATCGACCAGCTGGATCAGCATTGCCTGGAGAGAGCGACGCTGCTTGTCTTTTCCGGTCTCTGAAAAAGCTTTGATGAAGTCGGTCTCATATTCATAGAGACCTTCGGGGAGCGGCTCATTAGCCTTGATGGTTAAGGGCTCTTTTTGTACGACCGTGATAGCTTCTTTTTTAAGCAATCCAAAGAGAACCATAGTCAGTATCTTATCCAGCGGTTCTTCAAGCAAAATACCGGCTTCTACGGCGGTTAATCCTCGTCGGATACCTTTGCCATCAACGGCTAATTTTGGTGGAAAATACTGCAATTTTCGGGCAGAGGTTTGCTTCTGGCTAAATTTCCTGGAAAAAATATCGATTCCGAGGAACAAGAGCACACCAGTTATGCAGGGCAGGCTGCGCAGCAGATTGGTGAAGAAACCGCCAAATCCGCTCACATCCCCGGAAGGACCGGGCTCCTGGAAAATATCAGGTTCTTCATAATCATTAGGATCAGAAATCACGCCGGCTGGTACAGCACTGGCGGGGAAAGCCGCACCGAATTCATATTCTGTATGTACATCGGCATTATTAGAAAACCAGGAGTAGTAAACGCGATTGTCCTGTGTTAGGGCAGCTTCGCTGATATCTTCGCCTGGCCAGTTGCCGGGATTGTAATAGACGCCTTGCTCCGCACCCACAGCTGGGGGCAGGACAATGGTCATACGATATTCTGTATTTTGAGAACGGTCATACTCTGATCCGAAATAGTTTGGGCTGAACTGGAAGTTTACATAATTCTCCCGGTCAGGCTGGTCGTAGGGAAAGAGAATGTCGGTGATGCCTGGGACTGTCGCGATCACTGTGCCTTGTGCATCAGGTTGGATCGCCAGATTCTTCAGAGCCAATTCTGCGCCGTTCACATAGGCAGAATTGTTGATTTCGGGCATAGGCTGACCGTCGATGGTCGCTTCAACTTTGCTCAGGTCATAGCTTGCATAAGGCAAAGCGAGGTCGACAAAATCGAGTGGGCTGGCAGAAGGGTCATTCTGGAAAACCATGTAATAGCGAAGTGTCAGGCTGCCATCAGCTTCAAGGTAAGCTTCCACCTCGTAGGTAGGTAAAGTGAAACGGTAGGTTTGAGCGTGGGAAGGCGTGGCTGGTAACATCACCACCAATACCAACACCAAACCCAACGCTACCAGGAGGAAGCGTTTGTCAAATCTGGTTGTTACCATTTGGGCTCCTCGGTTATCTGGTACGTGGTCCCACAACTATGGCATTGCACCATAGCCGCTCCGTTGACAATCTTGATGTCCGATGGGTCAAGTGGAGAGCCACAAGCCTGGCATTTAACGGTATCCATCTGGATGTTTCCAGGGAGATCAAGGTTCACGTTATAAACTGTATCACCAGCTGCTTTGGCTTTGGCAGCCAGGCGAACGCCAGCAAAGATCAGGGCGAAGCCAACCAACAACCCGATGATTCCAATGACAAGCCATGAGGGGCTGCCATTTGGGCTAAAAGATCCCAGAATAAAGAGGAACGAGAGGATGATCGCGATTGCTGCCAGAATGTAAGAGATGATACTGCCGGTTTTCATATTGAACTCCTTCCAGAGGTGTCTCTCTGAATATATTAACCCAGGAAAAGCGTCTTTACCTTATATAATATATTCCTATTTATGATAACATCAAACTCAAAACTAACGGTTTTACAACGTAAATTATAACCAAGGCAACCATGAAAAATATTGAAGTTCCCGAAATTGTAATATCCAGATTACCGCTCTATGTACAGACGCTCAACCAGCTTTTACGGGAAGGAAAAAGCGTTGTCTCCTCGTCGGAATTGGGCGAAAGACTCAAGATCACCTCGTCGCAGATAAGACGCGATTTTTCCTATTTCGGGGGTTTTGGTAAAAAGGGTACTGGTTATGAAATCATTCCGTTGATGGAATCGCTGCGAAAGATTTTGAACCTGAACCAGATCTGGCAGGTTGTTCTGGTCGGGGTTGGGCATGTTGGTCAGGCATTGCTTAATTATGATGGGTTCAGCCGAAAAGGCTTTGAGATTATTGCCGCTTTTGACGAATCACCCAAGGTGATCGGGAAGAAATATGGGGCGTTGGAAGTGAAAAGTGTCGATCAGCTGGAGAGGGAGATATGTACCTTGAAAGTGGGTATCGGTGCGATCACTGTGCCAGCAGAAAACGCGCAGATGGTCTGCGATCGACTGGTGAGGTGTGGAATACGGGCAATTCTGAATTACGCTCCAGTTGCCCTTGATGTGCCCGAAGAGGTTCAAGTCTCGAATATTGATCCGGTTCTGCAATTGCAGAAAATGACCTATTATTTGAAATAGGAGTGCTCCGATCGTCCGGTGTCCTCACCTGGCATGGGATTCTGTCCTTAAGGCTTTCGAAGTTTGTACGGATGGGCTTTACGTCCATCCGCAATTATGATGGCGATGAGCAGGCGGGAGGAGACAAGCCCCTCCCGTACCAAAAGTCGATTTTCTTTTGAATTAACATGATAGGCTTTGTTGGATGATATCCAACTTTGGATTCCTGCCTAGTTCCTGGAGTGTACGGATGGGCTTTACGTCCATCCGCAATGAACGCTTTCGAGGACCAGGCGGGAAGAGACAAGCCCCTCCCGTACAAAAAAAAAGTTCAATTTTTTTGAATTACCATTATTGGTTTCGTTCGATGACTTCTAACTTGGGATTCCTGCATGGTTCCTGGTGTGTACGGATGGGCTTTACGTCCATCCGCAATGAACGATTGTTGCAAACAAGAGGGAGTACACAAGCCCCTCCCGTACCTAAAAGTCGATTTTCTTTTGAATTAACATGATAGGCTTTGTTGGATGATATCCAACTTTGGATTCCTGCATGGTTCCTGGAGTGTACGGGTGGGCTTTACGTCCATCCGCAATGAACGATTGTTATAAACTAGCGGGAGGAGACAAGCCCCTCAGGTACTAAAAAAGTCGATTTTCTTTTGATTTAACATGATAGGCTTTGTTGGATGATATCCAACTTTGGATTCCTGCATGGTTCCTGGAGTGTACGGATGGGCTTTTCGTCCATCCGCAATGAACGCTTTCGAGGACCAGGCGGGAGGAGACAAGCCTCTCCCGTACCAAAAGTCGATTTTCTTTTGAAATAACATGATAGGCTTTGTTGGATGATATCCAACTTTGGATTCCTGCATGGTTCCTGGAGTGTACGGATGGGCTTTACGTCCATCCGCAATGATGATGGCGATGAGCGGGCGGGAGGAGACAAGCCCCTCCCGTACCAAAAGTCGATTTTCTTTTGATTTAACGTGATTGGCTTCGTTGGATGACTTCCAACATGGGGAATGCTTTCGCCAAACCTTCAACCGTGCACGTGACCGGGTTTTCTACGACATAAGCCGGGATACCAAGCGCAACAGTAAGGTATTTATCCAGCCCTTTCATCAACGAAGTGCCGCCACAAAGGGCAACACCACGATCGATGATGTCGGAGATCAGTTCTGGTGGTGTTTTTTCAAGAACACGTCGGATGGTGGAAACGATCTCTTCAAGGGGAGGTTGCATAGCATCCACAATTTCGTTTGTGGTCAGCGAAGCGGGTTTTGGCAGCCCCGAAACCTGGTCTTGACCCTGGATTTCCATGGTTTTTTCGTCTTCGGTCGGGATAGCCGCGCCAATGTTGAGTTTTAGTTGCTCAGCGGTGGTTTGTCCGATGATCAGCCCATATTTCCTTCGCACATAGTTGACAATAGCTTCATCAATCCGTAATCCAGCAGTTCGGCTGGTTTCAGCGCTGACAATGCCTGACATCGAAACCACCGCGGCTTGCGTCGTTCCAGCACCAAGCGAGATGATCATATTGCCGGTTGGGGTATTGATGGGTAAATCGATTCCGATGGCTGCTGCCAAAGGTTGCGGAACCAAGTTGACTTCGCGTGCGCCAGCACCCAGCCCTGCCTCTTGTACAGCTCTTCGCTCAACACTGGTCACGCCAAATGGAGTCGAGATGATCAAGCGGGGGCGGAAAAAGAGGGTCGGTCCGGTTACTTTTCGGATCATTTCACGCAAAAAGATTTCAGTCAACTCATACTCGGCAATGACACCATTGCGGAGGGGACGCACGACCTCGATCGATTCTGGGACGCGTCCCATCATACCCAGGGCGGTCGTGCCATATTCGACCAGCTTCATCTCATCCACGACAATCGCAACTACGGTCGGTTCCTGGATCAGGATCTGATTCCCCTCTGCGATTTGGGTATTGAACGTGCCCAGGTCGATGCCTAATTCTCGTGAAAGTCCCATAATTTTCCTGTCGTTGTGTGAGTTAACATAGCAATTTTACCATTGATAATGATGTTTTAAGATGCGTAGATGCGTCGAGCAGGTTCTACTGAGACAAAAAATGGACGAAAAAGATTACTAACTCGAGAAGAACTGTAAAGCGTAACGCAGTCTTTCTTCCGTATCCTGGCTAAAGTCCTTTGGAATGCTTTGAACAGCGGTTTGGGCTTCAACGACGCTGAAACCAAGGGCAACCAACGACTCGATAACTTCGTCGTCGCTGCTGGATCCCCTGAGCGCCTGGTAATCGCCGACATCCGGGAATTTTCCTTGAAGGTGGATCACAATTTTTTGAGCAGTTTTCTTGCCAACACCGGGAACACGCACAAAATACTCTGATTTTTCAGCTAAAACAGCATTGCGGATGTTGTCCATGGATAGATTTGACAAAATGGCAAGCGCCAGTTTGGGTCCGACCCCATCAACTCCCAAAAGCAGATTGAAAATGGCTTTTTCTTCCTGGGTGGTGAAACCGTAAAGGGCTAACAGATCCTGGCGGATGACCATGTGGATCAGAAGACGTATAGGATCGCCAACCTGGTGTTCTGCCAGAAGGTGTTTATCGACGAAAACTTCAAAACCGACTCCTTGGACATCCAGGGTAAGGGCATCGTTGGATATGTAGCTGATAATTCCGTTGAGTGAATTGATCATAGTCTGACCTTTTTCCTGTGTTGAGAATAAATTTGATAAAGCATAACACCAGTAGCCACAGAGAGGTTCAGAGAATCCAGATCCCCTTCCATGGGAATGCTAAGCATGCTTTGGCAGAGCTTCTGGTATGGAGCGGATAATCCTTCGCGCTCGCTGCCCATCAGCAGCAAAAGCGGGTCAGGATAGTCAAATTCGAAACAGTCCAGGTCAGCTTTATCTGAGGTTCCAATGGTGTTGATGGCCGGATTTTGTTCCAAAAGCTGTTCCAGGACAGACAGGTCAGCCTTGAAAACGGGAACCGTGAAAATAGCGCCCATGGATGCTTTGATGGCGGCCGGATCATAGGGGTCGGTGGAATGATCCAGCAAGATCAGACCTTTAGCACCGACGGCATCACAGGTGCGCAGTACAGTGCCCAGATTTCCCGGGTTTTGCACGGATTCCAGCGCTACCCAGATACCTGTGTCAATTCCAGATAAATTGGTCAAATTAGCCCATTTTTGGCGGATCACAGCAGCAATCCCCTGGGGTTTGTCTTTGCGTGCCAGGCTCTCAAACACTTCTTTACTAACTTCAATAAGTTCAACTGAAGGAATCTCGTTAAGCTTTTCAACCAGGCTTCTGCCATAGTCACTGACCAGAAGTTCGTCACAGTAGAGCAGCTCCTGGATTTGTGCGCCTGAATCGACTGCCTGACCCACCACACGCAAACCTTCAGCCAGGAAAGTGTTGGTGGCTGTACGCTCCTTGGAATCTGCCAGTTTGCGTATTGCTTTGATCCGCGGGTTGCTGGTGCTGCTGATCATTATTCCTCTATCAAGCGCTGCATTTGAAGATAGCCTAAGTGACATATCGCTATTGCCAGGGCGTCAGCGGCATCGTCGGGTTTGGGAAGTTCATCGAGATGGAGGATAATCTTTACCATCTCCTGGACTTGTTTTTTATCCGCGTTCCCGTATGAAGTGACTGCTTGTTTGACAGCGTTGGGGGAGTATTCCGCCATCGGGAGATTATGCTGGGCGAGACAAAGCGTGATGACACCCCGTGCTTCACTAACAGCCATGGCTGTCTTCTGGTTCTTCTGGAAGAATAGCTTTTCAACCGCGCTAAATTCGGGTTTGTACTGTTCGATCAGTTCGGTCAGTTCACGATACAACATAATCAAACGGCTGGAGGTGTCACCTTCAGCCGTTGAATTGATTACGCCATACTTGATCAGTTCAGGTTCATTCAGGTCGTTGAGACTGATGAGACCGAATCCGGTAATAGCGATTCCAGGGTCAATTCCCAAAACTAACATTAATCCAATGCTTCAATGTGTTCCTCGCCGTACTTGAGGTTGGTGTAGATGTTCTGCACGTCATCGTTTTCTTCAATGGCGTTGATCAACTTGAGTACTGAAACGGTATCGTCGAAATCCAGTTCAACTTCCTGGGTCGGGATCATTCGCAAACCAGCATCTTCTATGTGGAATTTTGCGGCTATGAGATTGTCATGAATTCCTTTAAATGTGCTAGCTGCGCCAACTATCTCAATGTAACCATCTTCTTCGGTGACATCATCTGCGTTGGCTTCCAAGGCTGCTTCAAAAGCTCTATCAAAGTTTTTTCCATCAGATTTGACTGTAAAAATGGCTTTGCGCTCAAATTGCCAGCTAACAGAGCCATTGCTTGCCATTTCGCCGCCACCTTTGGTGAGCAGATGGCGCAAATCGGCAACAGTGCGATTACGATTTTCGGTTACACATTCAATGATTGCAGCCGTCCCACGACCAAGATAGCCTTCATAAGTAATTTCTTCTAATTCGGCACCGTCTTTATCTTCGCCGGTTCCGCGTTTGATGGCACGTTCAATACTGTCTTTGGGCATATTGCTGTTTTTGGCACGTTCGATGGCAAGCTCCAAACCAACGTTCATGGAGGGGTCTCCTCCACCTCGGCGGGCGGCTAAAGCGATTTCCCTTGCCAGGCGCGTGAAGACTGCACCTTTCTTTGCGTCGGCTGCGCCCTTCTTGCGTTTGATCGTGGACCAATGTGAATGTCCGGACATATGAATTCTCCTTACTAATAGGGTGTCAATGTAACCAAATTATTATACCACTTCGGAAACTGCCATACACAACATATTGCTGATCTGTAGTGGCAACATGATAATGTCCTAAAGTAGCAATTTAGAAATGTCCTAAAAAGGCATGAAAATTAACTACATGAAATGGACAATTCAAATGACCCAAGAAGAACTGAAACGCAAGACCTATTTGGACAAAGCCATCGATCGGCGAATGACACAAAAAGCAG